>WLWH01000589.1_pt1 | contig 29537 bp, 50 predicted proteins | sample 6712741 | NCBI WGS metagenome assembly WLWH01 (sample SAMN12718694, study PRJNA515312) | sponge metagenome | isolation source: marine sponge | host: Mycale hentscheli | place: New Zealand: South Island, Marlborough, Capsize Point | collected 2003-05-01
TCTAATTCTTCCTCTACCATATGGAACATATAGTGTCCTTTCTTAGCTGCCCCTTGCATAATTGCATTTAACATTCTTCTTTTTTGTACCTCAGAGTTTAATCTATCATGATCTTCCTCAGTTTCAAGTTCTGGCATCTCAGGATTTTCTTTTGGCTTCTGTTTCATTCCTTCACCAGAAATTTGTCCTTGTACTAATTTAGCATCCATATCAACTTGATCTTCTGGAATATCAAACTCCTCTCTTACTATATCAATTGCTAATTGCTCTAATTGCTCAGTATGATCTTTTTCAATCATCATTGCTTGTCTTAGTAATTGCATAACTTCCATAGCCATTCTAGGGTCAACAACTTCAACACCCCAATATCTTTTTACTTTAGTAACTAAGTCCTTAAATCTCTTAGATGCTAACTTTTCAGAATAGTGTTGTTCAGTACCAGTTCTTGGTAATGATCTGTTTCCACCTAAATGGTGAGAATCATCTCTTAATTCTTTCTCAATATGTGGATGCATTTTCTCTGGGTGTTGAGGGTCATATTCAATACCTTCAACTAATCTATTTGCCTCACTATCTACTGCGTGAGTTTCTTTTAAGATTTTATTCGTAATTTTTTTAATATCTATTTTGCTCATAATAATATATTTTTTATCTTATTTTAATAAATACTCCGAAAGCATCGTTTGCTGCTCTCTCAAAATATCTTTGTATTGTTTTATCTGAATAATTACCACTATTTTCTGCTTTTTTAATTGCTGCTCTAATAAGAGCATCTCTTACAGCATCTTTTTCTTCTATTAATTTTTCAATGATTTTTATCTTATCCTCAACATCCTCTAATTCATATTCATACATTCCTCTATCTTCACCTTCATTTTCTATATCGTATTCTAAATCTTTTTTTAGTTGGTATAAAGAATCTAAATCCATACTCTTACCATGTAACCATCTCTCCAAATCAGATTTGGTCCAATTAAGTAATGGTGATACTCCAAACATATTTTTTAAACCACTTCTTCTAATAGTTTCTAAATATCTAACAACAAATAAAAGGTCTCTTGTTGAGAATCCTTCTGGTACCTCAAAATCTTTAGATTGTTCTTTAATCATATTTTTCTTAGTGGTGTTTTTAACAACTTTTTTAGAAGACTTAATATATTCCATTAGTTTCTTCTTAGTCATTCTAGGGTTTTCTTTTTCTTTTATCAAAGATACAATTTTATTTTCACTTAATGAAGTCTCACCATATTTTTCTTCCATATCTTTCATAAGAGTATCATATAACTCTTTTCCATCTTCTGAAGGTAAACCTCTTCTTCTTATTGCGTTTCTAACTGAACTTTTGATTGTATCTTCGTGTGATTTGTCTTGTACAAAAGACCTAAGATTTAATCCACTTGTTTGTGCATCAACCTCAAAATCTTTTTTGTAGTATTTTAATCCTTTACCACCCATATCTTTACCTTCTAAATCTTGTTCATCATGCCTAATTTCATGTCTAACAAATTCAACTAAATAATAGTATAAGTGATTATAACTTCTAGGTTCTTTGTTTGGGTTTAATTCTATTAAAACTTCTATTACACCTTCATCTTCTATGTAATAGGTATCAACATTAAACTCTTCTTTAATGTTTTCATTTCTAATTACTGTAAGCTCTACTGTTAATGAAACATCTTGTTCGTCATATGTTTCACTATCTTCTGGTAGATAATACTCTTTTCTACCTTTTTCACCTTGTGTTGTGTTGATAATGTTTATGATATCATTAACGATATTTAATGTCATATCTTGAAACTCTATACTTTCTTTTACAACACTTTCATCTTTTTTTCTATGAGGTTTTAATATAGATCCTTCATAACCAATAGAAGCAGTACAAATTGCATAAGGATTTACGTCAGGTGATTTCTTCTTAACGTCCTTAACGCATCTTTCCCACTTTTTCTTATGGATACGTTTTTTCTTATCGTCTAACATTAAACCTTTCTTACTCATAATGTTTAGTATTAAGCCATAGGTAATCCATCAATTCCTTTTGATGTATCAATTCCTTTTGATGTATCAATTTCTTCTTCTAAAAAGATATCTTCATCTAATAAGTCATCAGTTTCACTAGTTAAACCTAACTCTTCAGCAGATTTTTTAATACCATCTAGTTTCCCTTGCAACTCATCAGCTTTAGCTATGTCAATATCTTCGTCCATAGGATATTCACCTTCTGATATTCTGTCAATGATTTTTTTCATTTGACTTTCTGTAATTTTAATTGTTTTTTTCATGCGTTTAACATTTCGTTGTCGTAATTAAGGACTAAATCCTTTTCATATAATTTATCTTCCACAGATTGTTTTTCTTCACCAAAAGAAAAATGTAATCTACTTTCTGGATATTCATCATACCCTTCCATATTTTCCCAAGCCATTGCAATGACACCATCTACAGCGTCCCACATTGCAAAAGAATCAGACTCTTGAACTAAGTCTAATTGTAACTCACAAACTAACGAGCCACTATCTTTAATAAAATCTTCAGGTGCTATTGGGTTTCCAGATGATGGATAACTATCCCATCCTTCTCCGTCAATATCCTCTAGGTTTAAATCAGAAAAGAGGAACTCGTAAATGTAGTTCCCCTTCCAGTTTTTTCCTATTTTATTTATAAAGACTAGTTTCATTATTTTCTATACCCACCTATTCTTCTAAACGATATTTTTGGTTCTTCCTTTGACTTTGGTTTTTTATTTACAGCTTTTGGAACTGATTTTTCGTCAGGAAAAGGAATTGTAGTTGGTGTTGTCCAAGGACCCCCTGGTTTAACAATTGGGTCTTTAGTCTTTGGTTTTGGTTTAGTTGTAGTGTCTCCACCTCTAACATCTGATTTGCTATTAAAATATTCTATATCGTATCCCATATTATCTCTTTTTCCACTATTATCGTCAAAATAATTCATAATGTCAACTTTTTCACCACCTCTACTAGACTTTTGGTATGAATCTATTTTGTCAGAAATTCCATTACCATCCTTATCGAAAGTGTCATCTATATCAGCTATTGCGTCAAATACATCTACTTCGTATCCATCATTTTCATCTAACATTTCATCATCATACTTATTAGGTTGCTGATATGAATCTATATCGTTAGGTATCTCATTACCATTTATATCAGTTGGTCTTTGTTCTCCTGTTGTAGTATCTAATGTCATAAAGTCATCTGCAATTCCATCTGGTGGTGTTGGTTCTGGTTCAGAATCAAAATCATTTGATAAATGATATCCTAAGTCATCACAATGTGAACATCCTTCTCCCATACATTCTGGACAATCTACATACATAGAATCGTCTTCTTCCATAATTTTATAAGCTGCTCCATCATATTTAGGGTAATCATCATGTGTTGCAACATCACCCATATGGTGTTCTTCAATAGATTCTTTTACTAATTTTTTTGTTAAAGATTCAACTAACTGAGATTTAGTGTAAGTAACTGATTCAGCAACTTCCATTTCTTCCTCCTCAACTTCTTCTTCTGCTGGTTCTTCTTCCATAGAAGGTTCTTCCATATCCATTTCACCTGCTTCAGCAGCTTCAGCTTCATCCTCTTCTTCTTCACCTTCTAACTTAGAAATAATATCTTCGATGTCCTCATCAGAAAACTCATCTAAGTGTAGAGCAGAAATAATAGAGTTAATTACATATTTTTCTAATTCTGCATCTGGTTCGTCTAATTCTCTAATTGCTTGTCCAATCTTACCTGTTAACTTTTGGATTTTCTTTGTAGAATCTTCTTCATCATCTCCTTCGTCATCCATTGCAGGTTCTTCCATATCCATTCCAGCATCTACTGGAGCTTCCATATCATCTTCCATTGAAACTTCGTCTTCAATAGGTTCTTCCATTTCTGGTTCAGCAGGTGCCGGAGCATCTACTTTAAGAACTGTCTTTTCTTCTAATTTTTCTTCATCAGATTCATTCTTAGCGTCTTTTGCAGCCTTTTTCATTGACTCCTCTTTATCACCATCTTTATCTAAATCTAAAAAGTCAGGTTTAGCGTCTTCTTCAACAACTTCCTCTTCTTCAACAACAAAACCAAACCCAGCACCACCACCAAAGGCAACACCATCAGATTCTAAAATGTTATTATGAGTGTTAATACCTAAACTTTCGTTTAACATATCAAACTTTAAGTTTAGTTGTTTAGTTACAGCAGCATAAGAATTATAAGCTTCTGAGAACTTATTCTGTAATCCACCGATATAATCGAAATCTTCTGCAACAATTCTTCCAGAAGTTTTATTAGTTGTCTTAATAAAGTATTTGTGGTTCTCTCTTACGATACCATAAATAACATTGTTAGGTCCTTTCTTAATTAACTCTAACTCAGACAATGAAGTGCTTTCATTTAGAGGTTGCATTTTTCCCATCAACTCTCTTACTCTATCTAACTGATCGTTACCTTTTAACGATTTTGGATTTACGTTTTCTCTCATTTTATAATTTTTAATTCTTATGTTCTTATAATATTACCTGTTTTGATGTCTACATATTGGTATGTATCACCACTTATTTTTCCTGTTTTATGTAGTACTGGTTTAGGATTCCCTAATAATAGTATTTTAGTACTAACTGTAGTTCCAGTTTCTTTTACGATGATTGGAATTACTTCACCAGCAGCACTTGTGTTGAATGAAGTTCCGTTTATTACTTCAGGACCCGAAGTTAAAATATATATTGCACTATATACATAGTTATCAAAGTCATAGTTTGAACTACTATGTATTGCACTAAATGTTCCGTTTTGAAATGTATTCATTATTTTTATTTTCTTAATAAATATTATGATTAGCATAAAAAAACCTACATAGATAAAGATTTATCATATGCAAGTGTCTCTAATTCTGCCAATTTATCTAACAACCCTACTCTTCTTAAAACTTTGAAGGTGATGTTTTCATATGAATATTCTCCTTCTCTGTCTAATCCAGATTGTCTTAATTTCTTAATCTTTTCTTTTGTTGTCTTAATTCTTCTAATTACTTTATCAAATTCTCCTTGATAATAAGCATCAATTAAACTATCATAACTATCTATAATACCAGCAGCTTTTTGTTTAATCTTTTTAGCATCTAATTTAGGGTTACCCTTTTCTGGTTTAACCAACCAATCACCCCACATAACAGAATAAACACCCGTAGAAACATGTTCTTCGTTCATATCTTGAACATATAACTCAACATCATAACCAAAGATTTTGATGTCATGTTTTTCATTCCATAAGTTTTTCTTTGCTGATAAGTATTCTGAAACCAATGATTCATTATCATCTACTTCATTGTAATCTATCATAATATGTAAATCAACATCTGAGAATCTAGACCAATTATAGTTAGCTAAACTACCTGTCAATGTGATATCTGTAACATCAACCCAAGGAAGTTCTAAAGTATCAAAGAAATCATCCGCAATCATAATCAACCTAGATTTAAGTTCTGGATGCATTTTTTGATTAGAATCAAATATTTTTGGATTTAAGTCACTTTTAACTTTGAAGGATGACAAATCTATATTTTCTGGATTTACTGCTTCATCAATAATTCCATCTGTAATCTCTGTTATACGCATATAATAGTTTTATAATAAATACTATATAATGTCAGTTTCTTCTTGTAAAAAACTTTCTAACCTTCTAACTAGAAGTTCCATTAAGAAATAATGGTTATCATCTTTACCTTTTTCAAGTAATTCTTCCATCATATCCTGACACTCATATAGTTTACCTAACAATATTTGTTCTTTAGTTTTCTCCATTTTTAATCTTTTCTACTTGTTCTTTAATAATTGAAACATCTACTAGTTGTTCAGCCTTTTCATACTTATACTTCTTAATGTATTTGTTTATGGCTTTTCCTTGACTATCATCATTTACAAACTTCTTATAATCTTCAAGTGTTACATCGTGATAAAGGTATTGTTGTCCAGAACCAAATATCACTGCTAATTTTCTTTTTGTCTTATCATACTTAGATGCTAAAACATTAGTGGAATCATAAAGATTCTCAATTTTTCCGTCTTCTTCAAATGTATTTAATATCATAATTTCTAATTTCTATAAAGTCTGTAAGAATCAATCTCACTTAGGTTATATATTTTTGATGTTGTCTTTGTAACGTCATTATCAATTTCACTTTGTGATATAATTAAATGGTTACCAGTTATTACTAAAGAACTATCTTCTATTGTTACTTTTGTTGTCCTTTGTAAATCTAAATCTCTTAGACTATCGTTCTCATCATAAGATTTTGTTCCACCTAATTTTAGTAATAACTCAATCTTCTTAAATTTTGGGGCTGTATCTATCATAATCTTTTTTTACTATTATAATAAAAAAAGCCACACCTGTAAAGATGTGGCTTAAAAAAACTATCTAATAATTCTTATATAATATCAACTTTTCTGTTGACTTTATTTGTTTTTCCTAATTTTTCTTTAGGTAAGAATAATGTTGTAATACCATTTTCTACTTTCGCGTAAATCTCATCTAATACAACCCCTTCTGGTACGTTGAATGTTCTTGAAAACTTTTGCGAATAAAACTCTTTAGTTAAGTAATCTCTATCTCCATTACCTTCAATAACTCTCTCACCTCTAATATTAAGTGTTGTGTCGTCTAAAGTAACTTTGATGTTTTCTTTATCAAAACCAGGTGTAGATAACTCAAACTGATAATCGCCTTTTGTTTCTACAATATTTGTAGATGGCACATTTTCAGAGATATTTCTGTTTGTGTTATTAGTTTCATTTTCATTACTTAATCTTCTACCATAATTTGATGGTGTAAATAAATCTTCAAACATATTGAAGAATGGGTCATTGTTCTTAATTCTCATAATCTTTTAATTTTTAATTTTATTATTTTTATAAAACATAACAATTATAATACCATTTGTATAAAAAAGACATATTGTCATTTTTCTTTATTTATAATTACAAATGTGACACTATTTATTTTTAATCGAAACAATAATATTTATTGAATAAGGAAAGTTGTTTTTCCATAAGAAATTGTTTAATATTGAGATATGAAGAAAGTTTATCCAAAAGTGAAAAAAATCATCAATAGGTCAATTGAAGAGGCTAAAAATAGGGGGTTTGAGGTAGTTAAACTCGAACATTTAGTTATTTCTATGATAAATGATGATAATAATGAAGGTACTAAGTACTTAAAGAAGTTAGATATTGATTTAGATAAATTACATACTTTAATTGAATTAAAGATTGGTATTGGTGAAGATGAAGAACCAAATCAAATAAAAGTAAAAAACATTTCTTTAGATACTGAAACTGAAGAAATAATACAAGCTGCAGAAGAAGAATGTAATAAAATAGGTGAAGATTTTATAAATACTCACCATATTGTGTTATCTTTATTAAAACAAAATAACTTTATAACAAAAATAATTGAAAACATGGGAGTGAATTACAAAAAGTATTCAAAAGAAATTACAAATAGTTTTGGTGATATGCCTGAAGACGATGATATGGAAAATGAAAAGCCGAAAAAGAAATATCGTGGAAACTCAGCAACACCAATACTTGATAACTTCTCTACTGACGTAACTAAAAATGCAGAAGAAGGGAAAATCGATCCAGTAATTGGAAGAAAAGATGAAATACAGAGAGTTGCACAAATCTTATCAAGAAAGAAGAAAAACAATCCAGTATTAATTGGTAATCCAGGTGTTGGTAAAACTACAATCATAGAGGGTCTAGCTCTAATGATTAAGCAGGGTGAAGCACCCAGAACACTTCTAGACAAAAGAGTGGTGTTATTAGATTTAACATCAATGGTAGCGGGCACAAAGTATAGAGGACAATTCGAAGAAAGAATTAAAGGTATTATGGATGAGTTAAAACAAGTGGATGACATTATCTTATTCATTGATGAACTACATACCTTAATTGGAACTGGGGCTTCTGCGGGGTCTATGGATGCGGCAAATGCATTCAAACCAGCACTTGCAAAAGGTGAAATACAAATTATCGGAGCAACAACTTTAGATGAATATAGAGAGAATATCGAAAAGGATGGAGCTTTAGATAGAAGATTTCAAAAAGTAATTGTTGATCCACCTTCATTAGAAGAAACAAGAGAAATCTTAGATAAGATTGCTGAGAGTTATGAAACTTATCATAAAGTATATTATCCAGAAGAAACAATTGACGAATGTGTTAAATTGGCTGACAGATATATTACTGATAGAGAGTTTCCTGATAAAGCCATAGACATTATGGATGAGGTAGGTGCTAGGTCACAAGTAAACTTACAACCACCTGAAGAAATTAAGAAGATGGAAGAAAGTGTCTTAAAGATTAAACAAGAAAAGAATGATGTTGTTAAGTCTCAAAGATATGAGGAAGCTGCTAAACTTAGAGATAAAGAAAGAGAAGCTTTAGAAGAATTAAACAAAGCTAAACTTATTTGGTTGTCTGAGTTAAATCACAGAAGAATAGAGATAACACCAGATGATGTAACTGCAGTTGTTGCACATATGACTGGTATTCCATTAAATAGAATATCTGAGAAAGAAGGTGTTAGATTAATGAAGATGGAAAAAGATATCGGTGATAAGGTAATTGGACAGAAAGATGCTGTTATTAAGATTGCTAAATCACTAAGAAGAAATAAAGTGGGTATTAGAAACCCTAAGAAACCTATTGGTTCGTTTATGTTCTTAGGTCCAACTGGTGTAGGTAAAACTCACTTAGCTAAAAACTTAGCTGACTATATGTTTGGTGATGAGGATAGTTTAATTAGAGTTGATATGTCTGAATATATGGAGAAACACGCTGTATCTAGATTGATTGGAGCACCTCCGGGATATGTAGGACATGAAGAAGGTGGACAATTGACTGAGAAAGTTAGAAGAAAACCATATTCAATCATCTTATTTGATGAGATTGAAAAAGCTCACTCTGATGTTTATAATGTATTATTACAATTATTAGACGATGGACAATTGACTGATAGTTTAGGAAGAAAAGTAAACTTCAAAAACTGTATGGTTATTATGACATCTAATGTTGGTATAAAGAAATTAAAAGACTTTGGTGCTGGTGTAGGTTTCTCTACAAACGCAAAAAAGAGTAGTCAAACTTCAGTTAAGGATGAGATTTTACAAAAAGAATTAAAAAATCACTTCCCACCTGAATTCTTAAACAGATTAGATGATGTTATTATCTTTAAGTCTTTAGAGAAAGAAGATATCGGTAAGATTGTAGAATTAGAAATTAAGAAACTTAAAGAAAGAGTTACTGAAATTGGTTATGATTTACAAATCAACAAAACTGCTAAAGACTTCTTAATCGAAGAAGGTTATGATGAAGAGTATGGTGCTAGACCACTTACAAGAGCCATTCAGAAGTTTATTGAGGATCCAGTATCTGAAGAAATACTTAGTGGTGGAGTTAAAGAGAAACAAACTATTAAAGTTAGTTATTCCAAAGCCAAAGAAGATATTGTGATTAAAGTAGATTAATCATTACTTCATAGAAATTAAAAAAGGTATTACAATTGTAATACCTTTTTTTTTATTTAATAAATTAATTTAATTATTGTTGTGCTTGTTTTACCTTGTCTTTAAGAAGTTTAACAAAGTCTTGTTGTAGTTTCTTAGTAGTACTAACAGATTCTTTCCCTAAGTATCCTAAACCACTAATGTTTGTAATACACTTATGACCACCACTATTTGCTTGAATTAAGTCCCAAACAGATACTTTAAGATTTTTAAGTTTCCATTTAAGTTGTTTATCCAATTCAGAGTATGGTTTGTTAGCAGCTTGTTTGATATATTTAATATCTCTTCTGTCTAAACCAACAATCTTATCATTGTAAATTGCTATTAAGTCACTAAATCTAAATCCAAAACTATCTTCATTTGTACTTTTCTCACTAACTCTCTTAATAGTATTTAAGTCAACAAACTCAGATTTCATTTCAGATTCGTATTTTGATAATACTTCCTGTGCAACTTCACCTAAGTTAATTCCTTTAATTGCTTTCTCTTTCTTAAAAGGGTTACACGATGCTTGTAGTAATCCCATCGGCCAAGCAATAACATTAAACTCAGCATCTGGATACATTCTAAATACAGTGTATCTATCATAGTTAGGTTCAGCTTTTCCAGTTTCTGGATTCTTCTCCCACATCATTCCACCACCATAAGAAATAATTATACCATCTTCATATTTAACAGCACCACTATCTTTTCTTTTATTGAAATAGTTTAAGTTAGTTTGTGCAATTCTTTCTGGTGACGCATAACCTTCTTCTTTAGCCATTCTTACTACATTGTTATAAATGTTAAGTAAAGATGGTGTAGAAGTCATTACAAGGTTTTCTAAGAAACCTGGTTTGTTCTTATGTGAAAGTAATAATTTATTCGCAACTAACCCCATCAACATTCTATTCCTACTTACTTCCTTCTCTTTATTATACTTAAAGATAGAATTAATAACTTGTTCTGGATTAATGTTATGTCTAGCATAGTCTGCACTATCCACTGTGTTTATTATAAGGATGTCTGATGAAGGGAATATCTCTTTCGGACTAACTATCTGAGAAATAGTCTCTGCGTTTGACCTGGCTCCTCTAAAGTTACCAGATGAAGTTGATTTATCACCTGCTTGACTATCATGATGATCTGTCCATATCTTAAACTCTGGTTTACCATGTGCAAAATCAACAAGTACAGGCATCACTTCAGGGTCATCTGTAGGTCTCTTAACTGAAAACTCTTTATCACCGTATTGAATGATATGAGCATCAATTACTTTAATTCCTTTATTTTCTAAGTAGTTCTTCATACCAAGAGCTGTAACAACACCATCTAAATCTTGATGGAAATATATTTCAGCCTTTTTGTATTGTTGAGATAACTTATTGATATCTCTAATACCACTTTCGGAAATAAGGTTTTTTTGACGTATTTCTTTTTTTGTAATTTTCATAAAAATAAAAAAGCACTCAATAAATGAGTGCTCTATTTAACTCTTAGGTTATTTTTTTCTTTCAGTAAGTCTTTTAGATTTTCTTCTAGGTTTGTTAGCTTCCGCCATTACTCTTTTTCTAGTTTCTAATCTATTTTTTTCTTTTACTTCTTCTTTTTTAGTTGTTTCTACAATTGTTTCAATTAAGTTAACTAATTCTGATTCAGTTAGTCTTACTACTTTTTTCTTATTAGACATATTTCATTCTTTATATTTTATGTTATTTTATATAATAAATATATAATTATTTATTAATCGTCAAAATCAAACCCAAAAGGTTCAATAACTGGGAAATCATATGAACCAAGTTCTTTTCTCAATTCAGAAAGTTTACCAAAGTATTCATCGTAATTACTAAGATTTTTAACTTCATTTGGTGAAAGTCCTATTGTAAATATACTTTCTGAGTTTTTAATGAAATTAACTAACTTATCAACATCTATTTTAGTATATGGGTTATCCATTGCTAACATCACCTTCAATTGTCTCAACTTATCAAAGTTTTCAAAAGTCAATTCCTTAATACTATTCTTAGAAAGAATAATGTTATCCATATTAGGTGGTAATTCATCACCATTAGGGAACTCAGTTAAACCAGCGTTTGTTGCAACAACTTTAACTATCTTATCAAATGAAGATAAGTCTGGTATTCTTTTAAGGTTAAATCCTGAGAAGTCAACAGTAGTAGCATCTTCTGCGATATAGTCAACTATGTTTACATCTTCAGTATTTGCAATCAACCATTTTAGGTATTTGTTACTATTAAATGCTCCACTATATTCTTTAGCAGATGCTTTAATAGATTCTACACCTTTATCATAATCTTCTTTAGAGATATAATTTTCAGCACTTCCACCGAAATCATTTAAAAAATCTATGTATTTATTACTCATAATTCCGTCACCATGTTTAACGGATTCTGAAGCCCACTTACCAATCTCCTTTCTCATATAATCACCAAGTTCAGGATATTCACTTATTACTTTTTCAATACCATTTTTCCCTATTTCAACATTATTTCTATCCTTAAACTGACTACTCTCTAAGTGGAATTGTAGTGGGTACATTTGTGATTCTCTTGGTTGTTCCATTTGGAATAACTCTATTGGCATAATTACATAATAATCTGATAATCCACCACCTGGTCTTAATCTAGCGTTCTGTCCAGTTGCACCTCTATAAGAGTGGAAATATTCACTACCTGTTTCTTTTTCAATACCACCTGTTGGTGTTGCTCTTGTACACCAAGTAGCTAAACTCCCTAACGCTTCACAAGAAGACCTTAAACTTTGTGGTTGATAGATTACCATTCTATCACTCAACTTATGCATCTTTGCTTGACCTACTTTAACATAAGAAACTAAGTCTTTGAATATTTGATATCCTTTGTTTGACATTCCACTAGGATTTCCTCCTTCAGGTGAATCACCTAACTCATCATCACCCATATCAGCAAACGCTGCAACAACACTACTTAGTTGTCCAACACTATTATATTTTCTAATATCTTTTGGGTTGTCTGGTGCCCCTTCTCTTTGTGGTGCAGCTGTTTTGAATAACTTTGTCTTTTTTACTCTATTAAAAATTTCTAATGCTTCAGTTGCTTGTGGTAAATCCTCACCAACAAATCTTTTTGATTCTTCTAAATCATGAGAAACTTCTTTTTTGAAGACATCTATAATCCATTGAAGGTATTCTTTATTTCCTGATGGATCTGCCTCAACAAACGCATCATATGTTTCAGGTGTTAGTTTAAGTTTTTTCTTAGGTCCTTGAAAAAATGCAATTGGTTCGTTATCTAAACCAATGATTGGTTCTAAATCTTTTTTACCTACTGAAGTTTCACCATCTGGTCCTCTTCTTTGAGGTTTATCTTTTTTATTAAGATATTCTTGAAAATCTTTTTCACTAACTACATTAGCGTTTCTTAAATATGTTACTCTGTCTTCTTTTAATAAAACTTTGTATTGAGATTCGTTTAATTTTACTTTCATTATGAATAATTCTTTTAGTTATTATTTATCACTAATAAATATACAAAACTTATCAAATAATCACAACCTTTCGATTAGATATTGTAAATTAAAAGAAAAAGTATGGATTGTACTTACCTTTTCTCTTAATACTAACACTGGTTCTTCACCATCGGTTATTCTATATTTGATTTCTTGTACATGATTGTAGTCCCCTAACTTATTTAGTTCTTCTATAATATGATTGTATAGTGACCACCTTCTTTTTTCCTCTACTGGAGCCTTAAATGTCTTATTAAATACATAAATCCTATATTCATTATCCAACATTTCCTCCCTTAACTCTCTTTCTTCCATAAAACCTATAATTTTTTAATAAAACTACTTATTTATAAGTATATAACATTTTTTTGTGAAAAAAACAAAAAAAGTATAAAAAAGTTAAGTTTTAAGTAAAATGAGTAAAATACCACCAAAAAAGGGTAAAAAAGGGGTTAAAACCACTAAAATCAGTGGTAAAAATAGTAAATTATACTATGAAATACGTAAAATCACCAAAAAATACCCTAAAATCAAGCAAAAAATCAAAAAAATCAAAGATTTAGAGAAAAGATTGTATTATGCGATGGTTTGGTACCATACTGAGCAACAACCTTTGTATGTTTTAGAGAATCACGATAAAAGAGGGTGGAAAGAATACCATTTAGATCATATTTACCCCATTTCTAAGGCTTATTATCAAAATATACCACCAGAAAAGGTAGGAAACATCAAAAATCTAAGGTTTATTCATCATAAAGAGAATATGATTAAGGGAAATACTGTAAATGAAGACGCAAAAAATGCTTTAAGACGTATAAATAGGTTAAAATAGGGTTAATTACCTTCAGGATTATCAATAAACCCATTTCTATCAATGAAAAGGGCATCAAAACTAGGATTTAATCTTATTCTGTCCCATGTTTTGCTATGATATGTCGTTCCAGGAAATATAAATGAGTCTAACTCATCACTATACCAATTTATATAATCACCATAATAGTCATAAACACTATTCATATCCCAATCTAAAGATATTATGGGGTAATTCCAATAAGTATCGAATTGTCTTTTCTCAAAATCTATATCATCACTATTTTCATATACCCAATCAGGATCTAACATTCTTTCTTCTACCTCATCTTTTATATGATAATCCCATAAATCTTGTTTATTTATAAACATTCTTTGTTTACCTCTATCATCATATACAGATTGTAGTTGCCATAAGTATTTTATTATTCTTTCAGGTAATATAGGTCTTACTTTTTCTAAATAATCACCTAAACTATTCGATTTAATTGTATTGATAATATCAATTTGTTTATCACTACCAGAGTAATATAAGAGATATTCAACAACAGCTCTAACAATATCTATGTCCTTTAAGGATTCAGATAAAGAAGTGTTTGACATAATGGTTGGTAATTGATGACCAAAATAATCATACTCACCAATATTTGCAACCATTCCTTTTACAAACTCGTCATAATCATTAGGATAACTATCTTGTCCAGCATGATGGATTCTATTATGTTGAACAATTTCATCATGTCTTTCTTTAAGTAGATACCCACCAATCCTTACTAATTTTTTATTCCTTTCTATTGACATACTACATATAAATATACTTTACATAAATAAAGTATGTGTCTCTGCAATAACCTGTTGTATTTGTATTTCGTATTGCGCAACTCTTTCTTTTTGCTCAGTATTTAAGTCCATACCTGCTGCTTCTGATTTGATGTCTGATATTCTTTCTGTCAACCTATCGTGTCTCACTAATAGTTGATTATACCTTTCTGCTTTTTCACTGTTTTCCATAAAACTTTTTTTAATCTTTTCTTCCCGTTATTTCAATTACCTCATAAAACCAACCACTATCTGTGTTAGCATTCATTACATCTACCATTTTTTGTGCGATGTTCTTATATGGTAATTCTAATATTTCGCTATGATTATCTGTCATTAAAACATGAACCCTTTTACCTTCTAGGTTTATCATAACTTTTTTAATCACATATATATTTTTATTATTCATTCTAAAACATTTTTTTTTATCTTATTACTAAATACAATTAAGTATAGGTAAAAAAAGTGGGAATGTAATCACCCCCACTATATTATTTTTAGTTTAAGTTATAATTATCTAAATCCCCAGACTGAGATGTTCTCACTGAAATATTTTTATTTTCAGTATCAACCTCAGATTTTAATTCTAATGCTTTTGTGGCGATGTCTGTTAAGATATCAAGTAATATTTTATTTAACTCATAATTACCCATTTCTAATCCAGCACCTGTTAAACCACCTGGCATTTCAGGGTTAACAAACATAGGAGTATATGACCCAAAAGCACTTAATTTATTTCTACCTTTCTTAACTCTTATTCTTAAATCACTAACCGCCTTTCTCAAGTCATCATTACCCATAATTTCTCCTATAATCTTTTCTAGATTATTTTCAATAATTTCTAATACATTTGACATTTTTGCAATTGTAGAAACAGTTTTATGTTTAGGTATATTTTTTTTACGTAACATTGTAATTATCTTATCTAATAAATTCGATATGTCGTCAGTAATTCTATATAATCCATTTAATGTAGATTCTCCATGAAATTTCATCTGAAAAAAGTCATCATGACCTCCCACCTCATTTATTACTCTTTTTACTATATTTACTAAATCACTTTCTGTGATTCTTACAATTTTCTTTGCCATAATTATCTTTTATAATAAATATGTTATTAAACAAAAAAGGGATGTGTAGCAGCGAACTCACATCCCTCACTAGTCGTAACTAGTAACGGCCCTAATGTGAACTTCACTGAGAGGTTCACCCGTTGTCTTTAGATTGCTCTATTAATTGTTTCTACTAATACATTTTTCTGTGTTAGACCTGTTTGTCTCCAAACCTCTTTACCTTCCTTAAATAATATTAGTGTTGGTACACTTCTAACTCCGTATTGGCTAGCAGTCTCCATATTCTTTTCAATATCCACTTTTAACACTTTTGCATTATCACCAACTTCTGTTGATACACCTTCTAAGATTGGTGTTAACATTTGACATGGCCCGCACCAAGTTGCATAAAAATCTACAAGTGTAGGTTTCTCCGAATTAATGATTTCATTAAAATCTGACATAATTTTTTTCTTTAATAAATTGTTATGGAATAAGTATAGTGTATTTTTTGGTTAAGACAATACTTCCCACTTATCTTCACCTACGATTAGGGCTAAGCTACTTCCATTGTCCCACTTAACATTCATTAAAAAACCATAAGCGTCATTAGAATACCCTAAGACTGTTCCTTCTGAACCCTTAACTAAATTACTATATGGGTCATCCATATGTGTTAGACTAATTCTTTGTTTTGGTTTAGGTAGATTAAGTACTTCAGAAATAAATAAATCTTTAAGTTGTTTAATATCTTCTATACTATCTATACCATAAAGTTTAGCAACACGCTCAATACCACTATTGATTTTACCCCATCTATGTCCACCTGTCTGAAAGTCAAAATCCCTCCAACCATAATTTTTATCAGATAGTACTTGTTTTAATATTATCTCAAAATATTTTTCTTTCTTACTATTCATTATCAAACCTATTTAATATTTTTTCTGCTAAAGTTGCAAATAAATATTTTCTTTCTTCATATATTTCTATTTCTTCAGCAAATAGGGTAAAATCACTATATATATTATGGTATCCCATAGTATTTTTTCTGAAATTGTATTTCTTAAACTTTCCAAAAGGAGTGATTATATAATTTTTATCCATTTCTATCTTACTTAATAAATCATCTGCGACATTATTTAAGTAATCCTCAGCGAATTTAGTGTATTTATCTACCAATAATTTATGAAATCTATTTCTTACATCAGATACTTCACCACCATTTCTTAATCCATAATTGTCAAGCATATTTTCCATATAACCTGTATTTGTTCCTCTCAACCTTATACCATCTTTAATGTCAATCATCGCAATAGGCTTATCTGACCCATCATATGGGTTAAGTTTAACATATGGGGGAAATGGTAATTGTATAGTCCTATTTTCTTCATCTACCTTTGTAGTGGCTAACAAATCATTAACTATATAATCATAATATCTCTCTAATTTTTCTTTCATATCTATTATAAATACTTTATAAATTGACTTTTTATCATTTAATATCTATTATTCAAATATAATCAAAAAAAAATAAATTATTATGCCAAACAGTAAAAAAAGAGGTGGTGCAAAAGCCCATAAGAAAAGAGTACAAAAAAGGAATAATACAATCAATTCAGATATGAATAGATTAAGAAATGCATTCCAAAAAGAGATGTCTGAAGAAATCAAAAAGATGGAAGAGCAAAAAACTGAGATTGTCGAGGTTGAGGATACTGATACAGAAGCACAAACTGCTTAGTATGTTTTGGGTTTAAGAGGTGGGTCAATCAAAAACTTTTGGTTGATCCAGTTTCTTAATTCATTTTCTACAAAATATTCAGGAACTTCTTCACTTTCATTTTTACTAGCAGCTAATTCTGCGATATATCTAGAGAACTTAATTTTATGTCTCTCATCCATTAGTTCTAGTAATCCATCACTTACAAAAAATATTTTACTTAGAGGGTCAGTAATTGGTAATTCACCTTCAGCGTAATTTAATATATTCATAACTGCTCTACCCCAAAAAGATTTATATCCTTTAGTTGTTTCAAGTGCTGGTTTGATAATTTTATTTACTGCTCTTAATCCAGAACCAATAAAAGCACCAATTGCAATTTGTGGTATAAACCATGGTAATAATCTAATCAATGATTTATAAACACCACTACCAACATCAGTTCCAATTTTTCTTGTTTTGGCAGCTTTAATAAGTCTAGCTAACTGTCCGAAGGTAATTTTACCTTGTGCGTTACAAAACTTTTCTCTTTCACATACATTATTGATTACAATACTGGAAGGTGCAACAATTCCTTTTTCAGGTGTTGTTTTAACTATATTTTCAGTTTCCTCTTCAGCATCCTTTTCCATACGAGAAATCATTTCTCTATTTACTGCTCCACCATAACCACTGAAATCTTCTATATACAACTTAAACTCCTCCCATATAAGTTTAACTTCTTTTTCTGAACTACCATACTTTTCATTTAGAAGATTACTAAATGTATTAGGTATTTCTGTTAAACTAGATAACTCTGTTTTATTTTCAAACAAGTAAAAATGAGGGTGAACGTAAGAAGCACCCTCTTTAATATCAGTTAAGATAAAGTCTAAATATTTTTCTAAACTTTTACTTTTTCTTATTCTTTTTTCCATTAGATACTTCAAGAATTTCTAATTCAAATATTAAGTCTTTACCAGCTAAAGGATGGTTAGCGTCTAAAACAACAGTCTCTTCTTTAATTTCTTTAACTGTTACAACCATAGTTCCTACTTCACCATTTGCTTGTAGTGCCATCCCAACTTGTATTTCTTCAGGTAGTGCAGATTTTTCTACTTCTTGAGTTCTTCCCTCAATAAGTTGTCCGTATGCATCTTCAGGGATAAGTTCTATTGTTTTCTTTTCTCCTTCTTTCATACCCATTAAACCTTCTTCAAAACCTTTTATCAACCCACTCTGACCTACTACAACCTCTAATGGATCTTTTTCCACTGAAGTATCAAAAACTTTTCCGTTTGCCAATTTACCTGTGTAATGTACTTTTACTTTACTACCTTTCTTAATCATTTTGCTTATTTTTTTAATTTATTATTTTTAGTAATATCTGACAACCTACGTCAGCTCTTTTTGATGATAATACATCTCTTACAAATTTATTATATCTGTTTTTTGGTAACTCATAATTCTCACAAATATGTCTTCCAAAAGAGTTTCCATCGTTATTGTAATTATAATCATTCTCACTAACCCATATCCTATATTCATTAAAAAGGATATCTCTATCTAACACTACCATAATAATATCTTTCTATATAAAATAAATATAATAAAATCAATAAAAAATATAGTATTACCCATTTTCAATCTGATTAAATAATATATCTCTATATCTATCCCATACTTTAGTGGTTACCTCTTTATTATAGATTCCATAATTGTTCTTAATATAAATTATAAAGTTATCAGGAAATGAAGGGTAGTAGAATATTAGCTTAGAAAAATCAAAAGACAATAAAAAGGTATGGATAAAAAAGGGGCAATTTATTTCTTCCCTATCACGATCAATTATTGTAGTCCTAACTAATTCATCCACAATAAAATCTATATATTCATCTTGCCTACCCACAATAATAAATATGCAATAAAAAAAGGGACCTAATATTTAATTAGATCCCTTATTTTTTCTTATGTGAGAATTAAAAACTTACTCAGCCTTTTTCTTATCCATAATTGACCATATACCACCGACAACTGCGATTAAACTACCTGACATTTCTGCCCATTCTGTAGCATCAATTGTTCCTTTCATAATTAACATACCACCAATAAATGTTAAAGCATGTCTTACGATTCCTAATAATTGTTTCTTATCCATAATTTTTAATTTTATTATTTGTTATTATTATTTTGTAAATATCTTATATTAAATTGTTAGACTCATATCAAACTCTAATTGTGATAATTTAATCAAAGGTATATCATGAAGTATAATGTCTTCAATAAACTCTTTAATTTCATACCCAACTTCCCAAGAAGTATCTGACTGCCCCATATCATCTAAACTACCAGATAATACATCTACCACATCATAAGTATCAAAATATTCTATCCCTAATTCATCTGTATTAAATAAATCCACATTACCATCATATATTTTAACATCTACATTGAGTGTAATATAATTACCATTATCTTTTTCTACATCGATATTATCAAAATCAAATATGACATTTTCATATGAACCAGTACTTACATCAAGATAATCATTTGAGTTAAATCTTTGTTTTGACTTCATAAAGTCAATAACTTGTTTTAATACTTCATTATTGAAGAATCTTATTTGTTCATCTGTTAAACCTAATTTCTTCCATGTTTGACCACTCTTTGCCAATTCAGACATAACCTCAAGATATTTTTCTTTTTTTGATTTTACTTTGTCTTCATTTATCATTGTGTTTATTTCACTCTGTACTCTTTGTTTTATATCAGATATACCAACAGATAATTCATCATCTATAACATCAGGTATTTCATCTGCATCTATATCTGAAGAACTAACACCCAATAATAAAACATTATTACCAACTGAGATGTTATTTTCATCACAATAACCATCTTTTACCTCCAAGTTCATTGCAAATGAGTTTGCTGGGACTATATTCTTTTGTCCTGGTTGAGCTTTTATGATTTCTACTATCTGACCCCCATTTATGAAAAGCATTTCAATAGGGAAGTCCATATCAACCATATGATAAGCACTATCTTTATCTGAATTAAATAATACACCACAATTATCTTCTATACCATCTCTGTATAAAAGTCCTTGTTTCTTTTCTTCTGGTGTTTGTGCTAGTTCACAATCTACATCAACATTCTTTCCTTCATTGTTGATGATTGAAATTGTTTTCCTATTTGGAAATGGATAGTCAATTACATTTTCATTTAATACCCTTTTAACAATTCTAGTTAAATCACTTTCTGTTATTCTAATTACCTTCTTCATATCTTATCTTTCATCTTCTATATACCCATCACTATTTTCAAAATAGTTTCTAACACCATCGGCATCATATCCCCATATTAACCAAGTACCATCTTCATTTTCATAATAGATTTCTTTACCTGATTTATCTTTTAAGGTATTCATAGTATGGTATGACCATCCACCCATATGAGATTTAGAATTATCTTCCCATTTAACATATTGATTAAATACTTTTGTCATTATAGGTACAAACTCTGATTCAGTTGCACCATACATTTCTACCATATTATGAAAATATGGGGGTTTAATATCATTTGCAATATAATCTATATATCTTTGATATTTTTTATTCATATTTTCTTCTTTTATCTATGATATTACCATCAGAATCTTCAAAATAGATTTCATTGTTATAGTCATCATATTCTCTTTTATACCAATAACCACTACTCCCTTCATGATAGATTATATTGCTATTATCATCATATTCTCTTTTATACCAATAACCACTATTCTCCCCATAATAAGTTTGATTTTCGTTACTATCATATTCTTTTTTTACCCAAGAACCATCACTATATCCATAGTAAGTTGCTCTACCTTTTTCATCATATTTTGTTTTAGACCAATTACCATCACTATCTTCTTGATAGATTTTATTATCATTAGAGTCATATTTTCTTTCAATCCAATAATCACTACTCTCTTCATAATAAATTACATTAGAGTTACCATCATAAATATGATAATTTCTAACAACCACAGGTTGTTTATATACTCTACTTAATATCAAAGGGTATTCGTCAGGTCTTAAACCATACATTTCTCTCATATTATGAATATATGGTGGTTTTATATCATTTGCGATATAATCTATATACTTTTCGTATTTCTTATTCAAATTCTTCATAATTTCCATCACTATCACTATAAGATATTACCTTACCATAGGTATCAAACTCTCTTCTTTCCCAAAAACCAGTATTATCTTCAAAATAAATATCATTCCCATCACTATCATACTCAAACCTTTCTGTTTTCCCCATACTATTGTGATAAAACAATACCCTATACTTACCACCAATCTTTTGTCTATTAAACTCTTCCCAGAAATTAGGTGACTCGTAATAAATCAAATCAGCACTAATATTATAAACACTTATTTCTGTATCATTATAACTATAATGTATCAAAACTTTATGATTAAATACTTTGGATAATACCAATTTATATTCATCTTCTGATAAACCATATGCATCTCTCATATTATAAATATAAGGGGGTTTAATATCATTTGCGATGTATTCTATATATCTCTCGTATTTCTTGTTCATAACTTATCTTCTGTTTTCTATAACACCACGACTATTTTCATAATAATTTAGTTTCCCTTGTTCACTATATTCATATTTTGCCCAAGTACCATTACTCATTTCACGATAGGTTAAATAACCATTGGCATCATATTCATGTTTTTCCCATTGACCTAAACTATCTTCCGTATAGATTAAATCATTTAATTCATTAAACTTTCTTTTTTCCCAGTAACCTTCATCATCGCTATTTTCAAGACCTTCATAATAAATCATATTTCCTTGTTTATCATATGTTCCAGTTCCTCCCATATACTGTACAGGTTGATTGAATACTCTACTTAACACCAATCTAAATTCTATTTTTCCATCTAATCCATATCTGTCTCTCATATTTTCATAATATGGAGCTTCTATATCATCAACAATATAATCTATATATTTTTGGTATTTCTCATTCATAACTTATCTTCTGTCTATTATATCCCCATAACTATTTTCATAGTATATTCTATTACCATTATCATTCCACAGATACTTTACCCAATAACCACTAATATCTTCAGTGTAAGTTACATTACCATTGGCATCATATTCATAGATTTCCCAATAGCCACTACTATCTTCATGATAGATTATTTTATCATTGGAATTATATGTGTTAATACCTTCAATAGTAACAGGTCCTTTGAATAGTTTACTTAAAACCAATGGATATTCTTTTTCTGATAATCCATAAGCATCTCTCATATTCTCATAATAAGGTGGTTGTAAATCATCAACAATATAATCTATGTATTTCTGATACTTTGTATTCATATCTTATAAATATACTCAATTATTTTTAAGTAACAATATAAAAGGGGTTTGAAATATCTTATATACTTTACCGATTATTGGATATAGGAATAAGATTTGTAGCATAAATAAACCCATATAAATTAATATATGGGTTTAGAATTAATATTTTAAGTTATAGTATATTAACTAAACGCATTGCGTATTTTGTTAAGGAAACTATCATCTTTATCTTCTACATTAGAAGATGGTATACCAGATAACTCCGTTGTTATAGGACCCGTCCAAATAGGATCATTTTCATTATACATATTATACATCGAAAAAATGTAGCCCTTAAATTGGTATTCATCTCTTAACCAACCAACAAGTGATCTTAATAGTGCACTATCTCCACCAACTTTTATAATTTCTTTAGATAAAAAACGTCCAACAGCATCACCTCCATGCAATTCCTCATTGTTCCATCTTTTCGCCCATTCTAATATCTCTACTAATTCTTCATCACTAAACACATTTGTTAAAGATGAGGGTGGTTGATTCTTAAAAGGTTTAGCTTCCAATACACCACTTTCTTCATTTAATACTTTCTTTACTATATTTACTAAGTCACTCTCAGTTAACCTAATTACTTTTACATTTTTCTTAATACCCATCTTGTAAGATTTTAATATATAAATATATCCCGCATTAAAAAAAGGGGGCTGGGGGTTTTGATAATCCTTTCCGAAGGGAAGGAGCGGTTATCTTTTTTTTCTAGTTTTCGGCAATGTATCTTTTACCTCAAAAACTTTATACGCATATCTCTCAATAATCATATAAGCTTCATGAGAAAATATTTCAACACCATATAAATCTTCAATATAATGATTAAGATAATAACTAAAATCTGTTTCATCATCAATTATTTCTTCAGGGTTTTTTGCTTCCATACCCAAAGACTTAAATACAATGTAATCTACATCCACATAATATTTGCTAAGTTCCATTTCTTTTGTTTCAGGATTTTCTTCCCATTTACCAACAGGTTTTTCATATATCTCAACAGAAGATGACTTAACTAATTCATCAACAATATAATTTATATATCTTTCTTTCTTTGCATTCATACCTTATAAATATAACTCATATCAAAAAGGGGGCTGGGGGTTTTCTAATTCCGTCCGAAGGGCGGTGGCGGTTGCCATTATATTCTAGATAATAGTTTCTCTCTAAATAAATTATATATTTCAATAATTTCAGAATCACTTACACCATAATTCTCTTTAACATAGTCCTTAAACAATTTCCAATGTGAACTAGATATTCTATATTTAGGAATCTTAAAGAAACTCACCTCTGTACCATTTATAGGAAACTTACCTAATGGTTTATCAATATATCTAAAAGGACTCCAAGGAAATCCTAACTTATAGTGAGAAAACTCAACACGACTATTTAAGTCATCGGCAATAAAATTAATATATTTTTCTTTTTTATTCATATAAATAATTACCTATCAAATACCCAATGGTTTTCAATATTCATTAAAAAATCTTTATTGTCTTTATACCTCTCATACAATAAACTCCTAAACTTATCAAATAAAATCTTTAGATGTTCTTTTTTTGTGTAACCATAAGCACTCTCCAACAATTTAACAAATCCATAGGGACAATAATAATACATTATAGGATATTCATAATAAAACAAATGAATTGCATATTCCCCAAAGGGTGTAATCAAACACATCTGATGTTTCTCAATATAATTACAGTCCGATAAAATGTCCTCAATAATATAATCAAAGTATCTCCTAACTCTTTCGGGGAGATTATCATAATCAATTACACTATTTTTTATCCGATTATTCATATGGAGAAAAATTATATGTGTTTAATATTCAATTTAATATCGTGCCAATATCTTTCGTCAATGTATTGTTTTAGAAGTGGTAACTTTCCATATAAGTTTTTAATAAAGTTATCAAAAATCTCTTTACCAAAAACCTTATCATCAATTCCCCAATGATTAGACATATATGTAACCATTATCTGAGGATAGGTGTCATAAGTTAGATCAACACCTCTGGCCATATATTTTTCCACATACTTTAGTGTAAAAGAAAATGTAATTTCGTCTCCATCCCATCCTTTAATTCCATCAACATTAAAACAACCACTACCATTATCAAAGATGGTTTGTTCTAATGTTTTTTCAACAATGTAATCTCTGTATTTATCTTTCTTACTGTTCATAACACTCTAAAGATAAATATTTGTAATTCTCATTAAGCCATATAGCAAATGGAAAATCATAGTCACCCCCAATAGATGGATTTTTTCTTAAGTAGGAGGAAACCTCTTTATATAATTTACTAAACAAAGTTTCAGTAATTTCCATTTGTTCCTCATCAGATAAAAATCCATAATAGTTACGGGTAAAATAATGATTCCATGTAAAGATATTATACATCCCTTCACAATGCTTTATAATATACCCATCCACAAAATGAGACAAAAACTCAAATGGTGTGTTTAACCCTATATGACTATTCCACTTAAAGTATTGTTCAGTAATACGTATATAAAATTCTTCATATACAAACTCCATATATTTTTCTTTCTTATTCATAACACTATGATTTGTCTTTGGTGTCTCCACTACTAGTTGGGGTATCTTCAATATCCTTAGTTGAAGTAGTATTTTCTATAGTCTCTTCTAATATAGATTCAGCGTATTCCTCAGCATACATCTTTACCATCTTTTTAATCCTATCTAATTGTCTTCTGTAACTTCCGTCTTTTTCTTTACTCATAAACGTGGTTTCATAAATTGTTTTAGAGATCAACTCCAATATGTGTTCACTATGTTCCATACCAATAATTTATTAAACTAATATACTTTCATCTATCTTATGATAAACCTTACTTAAATATTTACATAAAACTTTCTTTTTAATATCTCCATTTAATGTGTAGTCATTCATATTCCTTATAATAGGTTTATACACAGAGTCGTAATGTTTTAAACTTCCTCCCCTCATTATATCTATGGAGGAATATTTGAATATACACTTAAAGGAAACCGAACCAATTAAATTATTGTTTTTAAGAATTAGTATCTTTTGGTTGTCATAATCTATTTTTGTTAGATCATATAATTCCTTAACCACATAATCTACATATCTATCCATTTTTTTCATAGACATAATATACACAAAATAATTGGTATTACAAAATTAGAATGGAAGTTTGTTTACATACATCTTCCATAATTTGTCCATATGGTTTAAATCAAGATTGTATATATCTGATACGTAAGCAAAAAACTTTGAGTATAACATATAGTTGGTACTACTCTCTATAATTGGTGTAGATAACTCTAATACTGAAATGGTATACTTTGTATTACCCTTTATAAATGGAAACTTAACTGAATAACCATCATTCACTATCTGTGTGTCATTTATTAAGTTATCCACTATTATATCCTTATACCTATCTAACTTATCTTTGTTTATCTCATTTCTCATATACATAAATATTTAATTCCCATGAAAGTTGATAATTCTGAAACATAAAATATTCTGGAAAAAATTTCACCTTCCCCTATATAAAAGACGCTAAATCTTTTTTGGGTTTCATTTATAGTAAAGATAATATAAAAAGTCCTTTTATCCTAATCCTATATTTTTTCTGGAAAAATTATAACACACCCATTTATATTTTAGGTAAAACCTTAATATCCTATTAGTGATAATTTCCTGGAAAATTCATGGAGGACATCAGCCCCTCCTATACAAGCCAAACATACCCACCAGGGAAGGGGGGATACGGGTAGTCCAGAGGGGGGGACCCCCATATAGGGGGTAGGTGTGTATTATTATTATAGTGGGGGTGGTATATAAAATAAGAAAGGGGGAAGAATTAACTTCACCCCTTACTTGAATAAACAACTATAAAACAACTATTCCTTTCAGTCAGTCGGTTTGACCAACGCTATATCTTTATAAGTGTTGTAGAGCAGTCTCAAACACTTGTAGTCTATCTATTAGGTCTTCATCTAGTTCATTGCCGTTGTCATCCTCGAACCAACCTATTTCCATATCATCTTCTTCTAGTCCACCACCATAACTAAATAACTCTACATTGCCAGTATATTCAATTCCTTCATTTATGATTGTCATACTGACTTTATATAAGTCATCACCTGTGATTGTATTTTTTACTGCTACTTCCATCTTATTATTATTTTAACTTTCTATACTACTAATATACAACTAATTATTTACATTGTCAAATCTATTGTCTTCTATGTTTCCTTTGCTATCTTCATAGTATAACCAACTACCATCATCATCATATTCCCATTTGGCCCACCATCCTGTATTATCTTCATTATAGGTAATCTCTCCTTGTTGGTCAAACTCATACTTCTCCCATTCACCCATCTTATTTTCTACATAGATTTTATTTCCGTTGGTATCATATACTAATATATTATTCTTTATATAAATTATACTACCAAACTTAACAGAGACAGGTGCTCCATATAATTCACTTAATACCAAATGATAATCATCTTGTTTTATTCCGTAGGTTTCCATATTCTTATGGTAAGGAGCTTCAATGTCATTTGCTATGAATTGTATGTATTCCTTATATTTGTCTTTCATACCTTTTATATTATCACCACTCTGTAATCTCCCATTTCACCATTATTATCTTCATTGTAGATTATCTTACCATTGCTATCATATTCTCTCTTTTCCCAATAACCACTACTATTTTCATAATAGGTTTCATTACCATTGGTATCATATTCTCTTTTAATCCAATCACCATCACTATTTTCATTATATATATTATTCAGCCTTTTATCTATACAAACACCATGATCATAGTCAACAGGTTGATTGAATACTTTACTTAATACCAAATGATAATCATCTTGTTTTATTTCATACATATTAAGAGATTTTAGATATGGTAATTCTATATCCTTTGCAATATAGTCAATATATTTTTTATACTTAATATTCATACCTTATCTATTATCATTTATTATACCATTACTAGTTTCATAGTAGATTACATTACCATTGTTATCATATTCCCATTTAGACCAAGAACCATTACTAGTTTCACCATAGATTAGTTTACCATTGGTATCATACTTTTGTTTATACCAATTACCATTACTATATTCAGAATAGATTAATTTATTATTGGTATCATAAACATGATTACCTCCAATACAAACAGCTTCATTAAATACTTTGGAAAAAACCAATTTCATTTCATCTTGTTTTAATCCGTATGGTTTAAGGGATTTTAGATAAGGCAATTCTATATCCCTTGCAATATAGTCAATATATTTTTTATACTTAACATTCATATCTTATCTATTATCATTTATTTCACCATTACTATTTTCATAGTAGATTACATTACCATTGTTATCATATTCTCTTTTAATCCAGTCAGCATCACTATTTTCACCATAGATTATATTACCATTGTTATCATATTCTCTTTTTTCCCAATAACCATTACTATCTTCCCAATAGATTTCTTTACCATTGATATTATAAACATTATTACCTCCAATACAAACAGCTTCATTAAATACTTTGGAAAAAACCAATACTATTTCATCTTGTTTTAATCCATATGGTTCAAGTGATTTTAGATATGGCACTTGTATATCCTTTGCAATATAGTCAATATATTTTTTATATTTGTCTTTCATATCTTATCCATTGTCCTTAACTGCCGTTAAACATCCTTCACCATCATATTCCCTTCTAGAACAATTGCCATAACTATCCTCATAGTAGATTACATTACCATTATTATCATATTCTCTTTTATACCAAGAACCATCAATCATTTCTCTATATATGTTACTCCTATTCTTATTATACACTCCACGAAGAGGTTTAATGTAAATAACAGGTTCATTGAATAGTTTACTTAATACCATATTCATTTCATCTTGTTTTAATCCGTATGGTTTAAGGGATTTTAGATAAGGCAATTTTATATCCTTTGCAATATAGTCTATATACTTTTGGTGTTTAGTATTCATACCACAATATACAAAAAATTATTCATATATACTAATCCTTTTTATTCTCCATTATTTGGTATTGTCATTTATTTTGATTACCTTTATAGTATAAGATGATTGACCTCATCCATCCCCAGAAACTTAACACAAGGGTAGGAGTAATCCACTCCTGTTTTATTAAAAAAAATAAACCCTTCATTCTTTGTTTTTCTCATAAATCTTTCGTATCTTTAACTGATGCTCTAAACCTTCTAAATATGGACACTCCAGAGCATCAATCTAAGATACAATTTTATATCCATATTTCCTAATAATTTAGTATGTTTTTTATTTGATAATGCCGATTGTTTTTAGTATCTTTATTATATAGATGTTAAGGACTGATCACCCCATAGTCTAAGATGATGTTAAAGGCAATAAGCATACCTCCTGTGCATAGGTGAAATCCTTCACTACTAAGCATTCCTTCCCAAGTTAAAGATACATAAAAATCCCCATATAAACAAATATTCTAGTGAAATATACCATATTCAGAATTATATTCTGTATTCCTTACTAAAAACAAAACAGAAAAAATATTTACCTATGGGGTGTGCAGTATAATATTCTGCGTAATAGGAGATTATATATACTATATTACCATATGTTGTGGATAAAGCGTG
>WLWH01000590.1_pt1 | contig 29519 bp, 29 predicted proteins | sample 6712741 | NCBI WGS metagenome assembly WLWH01 (sample SAMN12718694, study PRJNA515312) | sponge metagenome | isolation source: marine sponge | host: Mycale hentscheli | place: New Zealand: South Island, Marlborough, Capsize Point | collected 2003-05-01
ATTAAGGTAAAATACCCTATTCTACTTAAATAAATCGATTTATTTAAGTAGAATAGGGTATTTTACCTTAATTTAAGTCATTTTTAAGCTTAATTTGCGTATAAATGACCTTTTTTGCTTAATTATCCCCCGAAATCACCTAAATACCTCACACAGAAGTCTCCTGTGAAGTCTCTAGTCGATCCTAGGTCATAGTGCCCTAAAAGAATGGCATAGACTCCTGCAGGCAATGCTCCTACGAAGTTCATACACAGCGGATACCTAGCTCCAGATACGACTTGTCCGGTTGACATACCGTATATTCGTGCAGACGTATTCGCGTCATCCCTAAGGTACATATAGGAGTTCCCGTTCCCCCCTATTGTACTGCCGTCAAACTCTCCGTCTACCTGTACAGAGAAAGTGTGCATGTTCAACTGAACAGGAATTTCTATTAGTATATTTGTCCCTGGTAACCCAGACGGCGCTGTCAAGTTGTATGCACCTAAACTAGTGGCAATCAGTGACGCAGAGTTTAGTTTGTTTGCACCAGGTGAAGGAACGGACTCAGAACATGAGCACTTTGAAAACATTGTCTGTGGCTTTAAGTATCCGTTCTTCCACTCCGGCATGACCCCTGTAAATGTTCCTGTCTGTTGGGGCAACTCAACTTTGCAGAAGCCTTGTAGGGGAGATCCTAACGCCTGCCCCGCATATATATTAACATATGATTCTATAAGGTTGCCTGACTTGACGTTGTCTACAGCAAATATACTAGTTGCATTAAAAATATTAAACGTTCCTCCGTCAAGATCTACTGTCATAGGGTTTGTGACTCCACCAGGTGGGGGGACTACACTATCAACATAGTTCTTTGTAGCTGCGTCCTGGGCTGCAACAGGGTCAAGGATATTAGTTATTGCAAACCCTCCCCCGTCTAGTGCTGATGTCATAGGGTTTTGGACATACCCTGCTAAGCTCGGTATAGAGGCATCAACATAGTCTTTGTTTGCAGCGTCTGTCCCTGCAACCGGTACTGGGAGACCCTCTATTCTGTTCGTAATGGTAATTCTTCCGTCTGCTTGGATTGTCATTTTTGCTGTGACTACTCCTGGGTCCTCCTTCGTGTACAAAACCAACTGCCCCCCAGTACCTGAAGCGACTGCGTCTATTTCAGCTCTTTCTGTAGTAGCAGTTCCATCATAAAACTTTATTTTATTTGCCCCATTGCTGTCCAATTGAATATTACCATCTATTTCGAAGTCTTCTTGGGGAGCAGGTACATTGATTCCTATACGATTGTTCCCTGAGTCGACAAACAAAGGACCCGCAGACGGTGTACCTACAGAAACAATACCCCCCAAAGTAGCAGCTGCATAAGCATTCGCTCCTATGATTCCTGCAGACTGTATGTCATTGGCATTCATCCGCAAAGGGGCAAATGTATCAACTATTCCCAGACCGTTGTCTCTGAGTTCGTTCGTATTAACAGTATTAGTGGTTACAGATGCGCCTGCGACTAGAGTGCCTGTGGTCATCGTAGCAGAGTTAACGTTCTGTACCACTTCTAAGTCGCCTGACAGAGACGTGGTAATTTGCGATATTCTCATCTCAACAAACGTGTTGACTGGGGTAAGAATTCTCGTAGGGATTCTGAACCTCCAATATGACCCATACGGACCGACTGGACCTTTGTTATCCTGGTTCATATAAACCCTTATTTCCCAAGTGTTCGAACTGGCGATGCATCTCATTCCTATTTGAACACTTGAACCTCCTTCATCGCAAATAAGTATAGCTTGAAATACGGGGTTGTCTTCAAACATGTTTACTAGGCAATTCACGTGCCCCCTAGTCCTGACTGCAGTAGCTGTAAATACTGTAGTTTGTCTTACCCCGGGGTCTAAGCATCTACTGACAATAGTCACTGATGCTTCGGCATCTGTACCTGGGTCAAGTTCACCCACAACATAATCGTTACCTGCTACTACTGGTCCTAGATTATAATACTGCTCCGCAGCGCAGTTATTTATTTCGGGGGTTGTCACATCTCCTACAACACAGAATAGGCCACTGAAAGTATCGGCATTATTAATGGAAAACCCTCCTGCATCTAGGTCGCTTGTCATAGGATTTTGGACACCCCCTCCACCACCACCGGTTGTAATAGTCACTACCCCACTTCCGTCGTCTGTTAAAGTACCATTACTTACCTTGATAGTATTTACATTACTTACTGAAGGAGTACCGTCGACTTCTTCTACGGTAATACTACCCCCTGTTGAAGCTGTATTCTGGAAAGTACCATCTCCCCAGATTACACCCTGTCCCAGAGTTAAAGTACCCTGAGCTTTTGGAAAATTAACTGTTTGTCCACTTCCCCCTGGAAAGGCAGCACTGTTAAAACCTGCCCCTTGATTTGTTGGTGGTGGTTGTACTGACATTTTATATTCTAAAAAGAGATATTTTTAATTAAAAATTCGTGATAGATTCTTCTTCTTCTCCGGCTCCAATCCCTAGGTTAACATCTACATTAGCGTCAACATTAGGCAGTTCCCCTGTATTTGTGGTGTTAAACGCAGTTGGGTTTGGTTTGTCTGGTTTCAGATTCATTTCTATACGTATAGAAATAAATTTATGCGGATCTTAGTATTTCGTCTCTCACAAATTTATCTCGCTCTTCTAGCTTTTTTGTTTCTAACTTTGGGGCGACTTCGTCGTGGTAGATCTTTCTACATAGTTCTACTGCGTCGTCCAATGCCCTAGGAAAAATAAAGTTCTGCTCACAGGTGGCCCCCATTGCAATTTGCTCAACATAGTAATTAGCAACGCCCCCCATATTAACATAGCACTCCGATATGTGTCCGTGCCCTCCCATGCACCTCTCAATTTTAAATACATTTTCTTCCCCTGTGCTAACTACTCTAGAGTTGTTTTTTAAGTCTTGCTTAAAGAAGAGAAGGACATTTCCCCTAAACATGCAACGGTCGCTTTTCACTATTTTGTTTACGTCAAACATTATTATACTCCTAGATAATTAATTTTTAATATTAGTTATTTAGGAAATATTTTGTCATTTATACTTATAAATGGACAGCAAAGAACTCAAGGAATACATAGCGAAGAAGAGAGACACTCTCTCTAAATCTTCCATTAATACTTACAGTAGTATATTGAGATCCTTACATAAGCAAATTTGGGGATCGACTGATGTTGTACCTTCGCAGTTTGACAAAACATCCACAGTAATAAAACATTTAGAGGACATGCCCAGTAACAAACGTAAGACAATACTCAGCGCTCTTGTAATAATTAGTGGCAAGAAAGAGTACCGCGATCTTATGATGAATGATATTGGGGATTACCGACGGGAAATTGAAAAGCAAGAGAAGACTCCAGCCCAAGAGAAATCCTGGACTAGCCAAGAAGAAATATTAAGCAAATACAAGCAACTAGAAAAAGCAGCGGTCCCATTAATGAGGAAAGGCAATTTAACAAATAGTGAGAAACAAAAAGTTCAGGATTACGTTATCCTTGCTCTCTTAAGTGGTATCCATATTTCTCCAAGACGATCCAAAGATTATGTTGACTTTAAGCTAAGGAACGCCTCAGACGATGACAACTATATATCTGACAACAAGAGGCAGTTAGTTTTTAACAGCTACAAAACTTCAAAGAGTTACGGTAAACAAACCGTCCCACTGCCTACAAAACTTAGGAACATTTTAAACCGTTGGGCTCAAGTGAATGACTCAGACTATTTATTGATAGACAGTAAGGGGCAGCCGTTAGGAAACGGAACTAAAGATAGTCAGTCTGGTTCCGTTAAGTTGAACCAAAGGTTGGAAAGAATGTTTAATAAAAAGGTTGGAGTAAATGGCTTACGTCACTCATTTCTAACAGAGAAATATCAAGATACAGAAGAAGAAAAGAGAAAGAAGAAAGAGAAAGAAAAAATTATGGGTGAGATGGGCAGCTCAATTAATATGTTAGAAAACTATGTTAAAAATGACTAGTCTAAGAATTGAATGGTGTTGGTGGTCTCTGGGCTCCAACTCTTGGTGGGGTATTTGGAGGGGATTCTGGTCCAAAAAGCCGGGCTGCTGCATTCATGGCTGCACCGATATCCCGGGCTTGTCGTTCGACTATAGTGTCTATGTGGCTGTTCTGTATTTGCGCAGTTCCCCGGATATTGATTTCCGTTAGTTCTGGGAAATTCAAGATCGTTTCGGGAACGCCGTTTTCATTGGTTCTCTGTGTAACTCTCTCTCCGTTCTGAAAGGCATCTCTTATGTTTGTAAGAGCGTTTTCTGTGTCAGAGTCGTAGTCGGGGATTGGGTCGGTATTTCTTGCGATACCTAAGTTTGTAACCCCGCATAAATCTGGGCTCATTGCCTTGCGGCACTGGGGACAACGGAACCTTCCGTCGATTTGTCCTCTGGAAGATTCTAGAAGGTTTACAACGCACTCTGCGCACATTTCGTAAGTGCAAGTGCAGAAATTAGTAACGGATAGTTTATCAGAGAAACAAACCATACAGTTCTTTGATCTACTAAGAAGGCGTGTGTTATGTCTTGCCACCTCAGCGCGCAAACGGTTGTTCTCTAATAAGAGTTCTCTGTTGTTTCTCTGTATTTCTGAATGTCTTGACTCATAGTAATTAATGGCTCTGGTCATTACTCTCTGTTGTGACTCTGTTCTTTCCTGTAGGTCCTCTATCATAGAAGCAAGAGTGGTAGCTTTGTGGCGGAGACGAGCTTCAGCATCTTGCCAAGCTCTTCTTGCTCTCTGTAGAGCTTCTGCTTCCTCTTCACAAAGCCTTGTTCTCTTGCTACCAGAGAGAATTATCTCTAGGTCGGCTTGTACGGTATTAATATTGTCGGACATTTTCCTACCAAATTTTTTGCGAGGAGGGGTTCGTTTTGGTCATGGGTTTAGATTGTGAGAGACTGAGGATATCAGCCAAGGGCTATTTCGAATATCTCCTATGGAAAAAAATTGTTCTAGATTTTTTTTAAATTTTAAATTTGAATTTGAATTTGAAATTTAAATTTTAGATTTTTTGGCTTTGTGTTCTTCAGCCATTTGTTCTCTTCTTCTCTGTCTCTTCCTTTCGTTTCTGTCTCTCCTTTTTCTCTCTTCTGGTTCAAGTATCTCCAGAATTCTGTCAATCTTTCTGTCCATGACATCCACAGTATCTTCTATGTCTGCCACTCTTCTGTACAGCTTTTTATCGTAAGCTTCACCAACACATTCCTTTATGTCTTCATGTATCTCACTCAACCCATCTAGTATGTCATCTTTGTGTTGGCGTTGTCTCTCTCTTGTTGATTCAATCCAACCTTCTAGTCTTTCAATATCTTCAGAAATGCTATTTTCTGCAATACAGCGAAGACTGTTGTTCTGTGTAAAGATTCTCTCTGAATCTTCTAGAAGAGTTTTCTCAAGATCTTTGATACCAGGGTTAATAAAAGTCTTGATAGTTTCAACGGCTAGATTTTGCAGCGACGGTATATTACTGTTACACTGAGCAACAGCTGATACCAAATTTTGTACGGTATTATTATCGTCCATTTTTCCTACCAAATTTTTTGCGAGGAGGGGTTCGTTTTGGCTATGGGTTTAAATTGTGAGAGATAGGAGATTTCTCCGGGGCTAAATAGAAGGATTTTTTCCATAGGAGATTTTCGAAATAGCCCTTGGATGAGAGAGAGAGTTTCTCACAATCTAAACCCATAACCAAAACACTCCCCTCCTCGCAGAAAAATTGGTAGGAAAACCATCCGATAAAAACACCGTAAAATGGCAAGAACAAAAACAACCGTTAGAGCTTCCTGTTGCAAGAAGGCATGTTGGGTTGACTCTCATGGAATCATTAGGTGTGCTGACTCATCACTACCTAAGGAGGATTGTGTGGCTATGAGAGCACGAGAAGAAGAAGAAGAGAGAGAAATGATCCAAGATAGGAAAAGAAAACGAATGGCTTTCGAGGATGTCATTGATGCACTAGGAGATTCCAACAAAGCTAAAATGAGTGGACGCGAGTACCCCAAGACTTGCTATGTATGCTATTTCCATACTAGGAACCTTACTAAGGAAGGAGAGAAGTTTTATAAAGTAGTTCATTATGTCGATAAAGTACCGTTTGATTGTTGTAGTTTTTGTGTACCTGAATTAAACACAGGGTATAAAGTAATTAGATGTCTTAACGATTTAATACCGGTTTAATTAAGCAACTTACAAACAGTTTCCCCTTTTCCAACATGGGCTTTTGTGAAATATTTTTCCCCCGTAAGGCCTTCTCATCCTTTCTGCTATGTCTATAGCTTGTCTTACTCTTGACTCCCCTCTCTTTCTCGGCTTGTTTTCCCCTATGTCTTCTATGAGGTCAACTAATTGTCTCTTAGTATCTGGGGTACCAAAGCTTGCCCCTCCGGCTACTCGTCCTACTCTTTCTGGGTGACCAAGTGCCCCTCCTGAAGGGGACCAAGTGGCTGGGTCACTTCCTAAAGGCTTTCGGGTACCGTAAACGTTTCCTTCTTCTCCGTCCCCTAGAACACCGCTATGAGCTCTGAGTCTCTGTCCTGCTCTTGCGTGGTGTCTAAAGAAGGAGTTATTCCCGTCATCTAAGCTGCGCTTTTGTGTCCTAAGATTTGACCTTGGTACCATAGAGGTTTTTCCTGTTGCTCCCCTATGCCCGCTCTGGTGTCTAGAAATAGGTTCTTGTACGTGCCCGAACATCATATATTGTAAGATAACATTATTTTTTTGACAGAACGTTCTTATAAAATCTTGCTCTCTTTACTGTCTTACTCGCATACTTTTTTGGATCCTCGAGAATCATCTCTGAAAACTGCGGTAGAGTCATTTTCTTTCCCGACTGGGAGTTGTATCTTTCCAACTGGGCAGTAAAGCTACCCCAGCTTAAATCCTCCCAGTCCACCCCATCCTTAACAGAGCCACCTTTAGATGGCGCAGGCAACCCCTTCATTTTGTCTAAGGTCTTTTTTGGTAGCTGTCCTCCTACACCAAACCCAAGAGATTTCCTAGGGTCTATTTCTGGACCGCAATTTACGTCACTACGGTCACAATATTCGAAACCGTTCCTTATGTTCTTATCCTTGACAACCAATATTTGTCCATTTTCAACATCTTTCACTGACGTGTCAATATGCGGTCCTCTAGTTACATTTTTCCAATGACCATTACTGTAATTGTATACGGCAACTAAGAATCCACTTGTGTTTGTTCTTCCTAATATTTGGCCGGATGAAGTATGAATGTCGTAACCTTTATTTACTGCTTCTTGCTCAACTGGTTTCTTCTGGGGTTGGTTAGTATAAATAGGGTCTTTCTGTTTATTTGCAGCGTCTTCATCACACAGACCGAAACTTTTGCAGGTCGGCTGGCTGCAGGCTAGTTTATTACCTATACTTTGGCACCACTTATACATTTTCATCATACCCTCCTTCTGGTAGTCGCTCATGTCATCCAAAGAACCACCCTGCATCATTTTTGCGAAATCAGCGTAGTCATCTTGCGTTGGCATCTTATCCATACGTTCTTCCTTGGTTTCGCCCCCTGAGTAAGGTGCTATATTACCAGTAGCACCGTCTGGGGCGGTTTCGTCGTATTCCGGGGCATTTTCTAATGCCTGTTCCATTGCATTAACATACTCCGGTACTGGGTCTCCTAAAAAGTTTACGTAGGGTCTTTTTCTGTTGTCAAATGCATACTGCGTACTAGGGTCACTAAGGTGAGTTAAATCGAATGCAAGCAACCCCGCGTCGTATATTTTCATGCAGTCTCTTAAATCCGCACCTCCATGTACTCCAGTCGTTGCAGGGGCACATTCTGGTGAAGCCTCACTCATAACTTCCATAGCATAATGTCCCCTCTCTGGTATAGTCATTTTGCCCTGTCTTCCGAGGGTTTTGAGAACTTTAAATCCATATTTTAAATTTTTATAGGGTGATATTAATTCCTTTAAATCGTCTGCAACTTTTGGTGGAACACCTGCTTCTTTCATAGCCGCGACAGCAATACCCACAGTATATGCGTCAAGTTTTTTTCCTGCCATATCCGCTGCAGTTTTTGCTGGACCATCCAGTACGGGCAGTGCTCTTCCTAAATCAGGACCGAATCCTTCCTCTTCAACAAAGTCTGGGTTCGATGTATCCCTAAAATCCTGGTTAGTAACTACGTCATCTGACATTTCTTGGCCTATTTGTTTAATTTTTTTTGAACCTTGTTTATAGGCTATATCGCCGACCTTTTCTGCTCCCTTTTCTGCACTACTTTTTTTTTGTGTTGTTTCTTCGGCATCCGCATCACCGCCTTCACTTTTCTTTTTCACTGTGTATCCTAGCTTTTCTAGGAGACTGATAGCATCAATTGCATCAGAGCTTTTCACGCCACTACCCTTCTTAGGGGTAGGCACTTTGGGTGGTCTTGGCATTTTTACAGGGGATGGTTTCTTTGATCGTTGGAGGGGCGGTGCTCCATCACCAACTATCTCTAAAATGGTCCGGTCATTGTCTTGTCCCTGCTGCGTTCTTGGGTCAAGTGCATGGCCAACTTTGTGCAGTACGCTTTTACCTCCAACAGTATGCTTGATTTGCTTTACGTTCTCCCTCGGGTCTAAGTTCTTTGGTTTTAATAAATTTCCTCCCCTGCCTCTCTCCTTAACTTCACCGTTTTTCATTATCTTTAAATGCTTACTAAGTAAAGCAGATAATTCCGTTTTTTTCATTTTTGATGTCCCTTTAATTTTGAAGTGTTTTGCACACTCTTTTAGTTGGGGGGCTTTGTATTCGCTAAATGACGACATATTATAATTTTAAAATAGAAATTATTTATATTAAAATTACCACAATATCTTATCTGCATAAAAACCAGGGGTACCGGGGGTATGTCTGTCCTTTTCGTGACGCATTTTGTAAGCCTTTCTTCTTTTATCAGCGTACTCTTTTCCCTTTTCTTCTAAATGTGTAGGGTAATCTTTGTAGCCTTTTGCCCCTATACTTGCGACTAATTTTCCGTCCTTGAAAACATCAATCTTTTTTCCTTTTTTTGTAGAGGGTTTTATGTCAACGCCTAAACTTTCTGCTTTTTTTTTACTGTAGTTCGATACCCCTTTTCCTATAAACTTTTTTTTAGTGTTCTTTAGTCTTTCCTTAAATTCTTTTTGTTCTTCTTTTTCTTCTTCTTGTTCTCGTTCTTGTCTTTCTTCTTCAGTCTCATCCAACCTCCCTTCTACTATTTTAAAATCTGCTGGCATACCAGTCCAATGCTGGCACCCACCACTGTTGTTCGGATAGTAACCAGCATAACATGTTTTGTTAGTGGGGCAGTAACCCATATACGTTGCTAGTTGCTCACCTGAACAGGGCAATCTATACTGACTTCCATGGCTCAACACGTCCTGTTTTGACATGTTTCCTGGGGCCCAATAGTATTCTGCTGCATCTTTTACAAAAGTTCCTACAGATTTTAATGCGCTTCCTCCTTGCATCGTTCCTGTTGCTATTTTAAAGTCGGCTGGGGGATACGGAGCTGTTGTCACTTTATTCTCGCAGTCGACCCCACCCCATTTATTCTTCTTTGTTTCATCGCACCACAATTCTGATATCTTTTTACCAGCGTTATCGTACCAATGTTGGCACCCATTTTGTCCAGGATAGTATCCAGCGTAACATGTTTTGTTAGCGGGGCAATAGCCGCTATACGTTGCGAGGGTCTCACCTCCACAAGGTAATCGATACTGGCTTTTATTTTTCAGAACGTCTTGTTTCGACATGTTTCCTGGAGCGAAGTAGTATTCTCCTGCTTCTCTTACGAAAGTACCTGGGTGTTCTATTCCCCCTATTAGTCCTCCCTTTATACAGGACCCTTTTGAATATGGCTTTTTCCCTGCTACTGCTTTATATCCTTGCCAACATCTTCCCCCTGTCAGTGACTTGTCCCCAAATATTTCTACCCCATCTCTTCTATTCAAAATATCATAGGAGTGTTCAGCGACGGAATCTTTACATTGCCCAAGAAAATTCTTTTTACCCTTAATAACGGTATCATTCTTTCTCTGTTTTTTGAAAGGATCTCTAAACATAGAAACTTTGTCGCATTCGCTACGTATGTCGTATTGATTTTTTCCCCCAGTATTATCACTGAATGGGCTTGTTGCTTTATTCACTGTAATTATTTCACGGGAGTTTTTTCCTAAAAGTTCTGCTAAGAGACCTCCTTGTGAATGACCTATAGTTGTAACATTGTCAGCCCCATATTTGTCTTCAGCAGACTTCTGCACATCTTTCGATTCTTTGAATCTGTCTGTCTGTTTATACCCCACTTCTCCAGTGGTAGCGTATTTTAAATTGTTACCCCAGTCATCTAGAGTCCCTTCTGTTCCCCTGTGGGCGACAACGGCTCTTTGTCCATTTGAATAAACATGGGCTGTGTCGCTACTGAGCTCCATATCCCTTTTCCAATTGCCTATTGGATTATCTGCCCCTGAATATGAGGCCTCTAAGAGGGCCCTCAATGTTGATGCGGTTAAACCCCTCCCTTTCATTCTATACAGCTTCACTAGATTTAAAATGGTCGAAAATGTAGCTTGAGTTTATTATACTTTTGTATACAGGTGAATTATTATCCGTACCTTCGTCCTCCATCTGGGGTAACTTTGCCAACAAATCGTGTTTTAACTTACCGTTCAAGGGGGAACTCTCTTTTAATTTCACATATTCGGCATACTTTTTGTTCAAATAGTCCTTCGCGTTTTCATTCCTATGTTCAGGGTCCAACCTAAGGACTTTGTAAATGTCAACGGCTACGTTGTAAAAGTCTTTGCTCATTTTGTTCTCTAAATCCATACTGCTATGAATGTTAAGGTAGAGCTCTACCGCACTGAGGATACTGATACAGGCACCTAAAATTAAGTTTCCCGTTTCTGCTTGTTTAGGGGATGTTCCAAAAGGTTTACTAGAGAGAGTACTTGCGATAATGCCCATGCATATTGTTGGTATACGAAAGTACTTATGCAGGGAGCTGAGCTCGTGATAGCGTTTTCTGTGGCTTTCACTAAGGTGGATAGAATTCTGACGAATCCGCTCCAGAATGTCCACAGTCTCTTCGGTCCACGCATCCATTTACTATATCTTAGATATTGTTCCTGGCTGATTTGAATTTGACGCTTGTCTTCTCTGTCCTAGAGGACCTGAAAGTAAATTCAACACGCTTACTGAAGCGACCTGAAAAACAAAGTCGTTTGAGTTAAATGTTCGCCCTTTAAAGTTTCTATACCCATTGGTAGCTGAGGCGATTTGTTTACCTGGGGGTGTATTAGTAAATCCCATTATAAAATGAATTAAGATTTTAATATCTATAATTAAATAAAATGGATGAGTATTCTCTGGGAGTCATTGCCAAGATAGAGCAGGAGATAGAAAACGAAAAAAGAAAAAAAAGCTTAGCCCCCAGGAAACCGAGGGGACCTCCTAAACCTAAAACTCCCCCCAGCGGGGGTGCAGTGAGAAATATTTATGAAATAATGCCTAAGGACTTATTGTCTACCCCAGACAATCCCCACAAGGATTTACACGGTTTTAATATACCGTTCAGGCTATGTTGCGTAGCCCCTTCCGGGAGTGGGAAAACCAACTGGTTGGTGAATCTCATAGAAATGTTTAGCCGTCCCCCAAAAGGCACTTTCCACACAATTCACGTAGTAACAAAAAACAAAGATGAGCCACTCTATCGTTTCTTAGAACAGTGCGACGACAATATACAAATTACGGAGGGGTTGCATACTCTCCCCCAGCTGGACAAGATGGACAAGGATCTTAATAACCTTGTCATAGTGGACGACATGGTTCTAGAGAAAAACCAACAGAGAATTAGCAACTACTATATAAGGGCACGTAAACTCAATTGCTCAGTTTGTTACTTATCCCAAAGCTATTTTGGGATTCCGAAAATCATTAGAAATAACTGTTCTTACTTAATTATATTAAAGTGTAGCGGACAAAGAGAACTCTCTACTATACTTAGTGAGTCAGGCCTTGGCTTAGATAGAGACGATCTACTCGCTCTCTACAAAGAGGCCACAAATGAAAAATTTTCTCCGCTTATTATAGATTATGAGGCGGATGAAAGTGAGCGTTACAGAAAGGGCTTTAAGACTATTCTTCGGCCTCCTCAATCCCAGAAAAAATCAATCCCGGAGATTGTCTCTTCAGAAGACAAAAAAGTTGAAGAGTAGTCATATCATTGTATTCATCTCTCCAATCTGATTCGTCTCTAATCATCTGACTTATTTTTTCCCTGCTGCTCATAATAGGAAGCTCACACCTATTATTAGCTTCGTCCCAAGATTCCCCGGAATTCTTTATTCGGTACTTAGGTTTCCACCAATGCTTATGTCCTTTATGATGCATCTTTGCTAAGACAGTATGGCCTTTGTGCTCTATCACAATAGAACTATCGCTGTCTGATCTACGTAGAGAGATTGGTGTCAATTCCTCGCTTTTCCAAGAGTAATGTGATGCCGGGGTTTTTACATTAGGAATTTCTGTTCTTACCCTTTTCCCAGTTAGTGGGGGTATGGCGTAAATTACTTTCTCAAATCCATCCAGAAGGATTTCTGTCTGAGTACTAGCTTCTACTTTTTCAGTAGCTAGATTTTTAAGGATCTTTTCGATCGCGGCAAGAGACGTAGGGTCCATTATGGAGTTTGATTGTGTAAAGAAGACGAAATCAGCGAAGAAAGTTTTTTTAAATTTTAATCAATAACAATAAGGTTGGAATCAGATTCATATCTCCAGAAAGCCCCGGAGTCTGGGGCAATAGTCAAGTCAATAAGCCCAGTAGTAATAGACATCTCCGGGTATTGTGGCTGAGTCATCTCAAAATGCGCGGGATTTCTGCTGAATAACTGAGCGTCTTCTGGCCATACAATTTCTTCCATCATTTGGTCCATCTCTTCTTGTCTCTGTTTTTTCTTTCTCATCTTCTCCGCAGTAATAAGTTGCTCATTAACGAAATTGAAGCAACCATGACAGAGCAAATGGTAATCGTCCGTTACATTTCTCTCTTCATGAATATCTTCTTCTTCAAAATATCTATCACAGTGGTCGCACTTGAACTTTCTCTTGTCATCAGGAAAAGTTCCCTCTGCTGGCTCTATGCCTTCCATAGGGTCGGATTTTGTGGACGCGGAGTCGTCTGAGTCAGAGATTTCCGTTGTCGCGTCAGAGTCGGACTCTGACTCAGAATTTCGGAAATAGGAGTCTGGGTGGCCAAATTGACCACCCGGTACCATGACAGTCTCTTCTGTAGGTAAAGGAATGGATGAGAGAGCCCTTCTCTTTCTAGGACAAGTTTCTCTGTTCGGGCCATACAGACCATTCATTTTTTCTTTCATGATCTTAATTGTTTTTTCTGTTGGCTTTTTAGCCAAGCCGAACACAGTAAAATCCTCTAGTTGAGAATTTTTACCTGCATTGGCTCTCTTTGGCCTGATGTTGACGGTATTAATATCGTTAGATGCCATTTTTTCCTACCAAATTTTTTGCGAGGAGGGGTGTGTTTTGGTTATGGGTTTAGATTGTGAGAGACTGAGGAAATCCGCCAAGGGCCAAATCGAAAAAAAATATTTTTCTAGAAAAAAAAACTTTTTTTTTTAATTAGTCCATAGGAGAAATATAAAAAAGCATTCCATGGGAGAATTCGTCATGCTCTCATTATCGAACCTCATGTCATGCTACTCATTATTTTACTTTCCACTATATTTGGTGTCGTACTTGGGGCTATGGTTGTGTTCTACTTCTTTGTTTACATCGAAGACCACACAACAATTCCCATTAGAAGAGTACGAAGAGACAAGGGAATACGCCGTGGCCCAAATAAACCGAAGCGAATATGGCCAGAGCTACCAGAATAGTTTCGCGGATTATGAGGCCGCCGGGCTTACATTTTAGTGGCCAAGAAGGTGGAGCTCCATGAGTACATCTGTTGCCTGAGATTTAGGAATTTGTTTATTGTGTATTAGTTGGACTATCATTCTTTTAAACTGCTTAATTAAATCTGGGTTATCATTCCCCGCGGCTATAATACCCCGGGTTTTTTCGAATTCATGCTTGAGCTTCTCTTCTTCTGTCTTCTTCTTTGTCGGTACATTAAAACCGTCGACATTGGCACTAGCCGTTAGCTTGTTCAAATATTCCTTTTCGTCGTCGTTCAAGCTTAACACGTCATCCGCATTTGGCTGTTTGTTGTCTACCATTGCTTTTAAAACCCCAGCAACTGCTCCTCCTACAGCTTTGTTCGGGGTATTTTTTAATTTCCATCCTCCTTTACTTCGCAGACTAACTGTGTTTCTGTCATGAAGTAATCCTACGTTGATCATATGCTTCCCAAACATCCGGAATTCATCATTTTTCTGGGGAACTGAATTCTTGGATAAATACCCTTTCTTTCTTCCTCCTACTCCTAGACCTACTTGTGGGAGTTGCCCTATTCTTGCCATATTGGGATTAAAGACGGGAATTTGTGTTTGTGGCTTCGGAAATTCCCTAAGACTGGGATCAGCCTGCCCAGGAGCATTTTTCACTTCATTCATGAATTCCTGAAAATTGGAATGTTTTTGGGCGGCTTTCATCGCGTCAAGAGCTGCTCTTTGTTCTGGTGTCATTTCAGGAATATCAGGTGTTTCGGCGGTGGGTTCTGTAGTTAAATCGTTCTGTACTACGTTTGGATACTCAGTGAGTCTATATAAATATACTAACGGTTGGGATATTGTATCTATCGCTTGCTTTGCGTAGTTATACAGGCTTTCATAGTCGTTGTATGCCCAGTATGCAAATCCTATTCCTGCAGCGAGTGGAAGCCCCATAGACAATGCGTTGTCCATCGTAATGTGGTACTGAGCCATAGTAGTAACGTCTTGTAAGAACGATTCTGCATTGTCTGATATAACGCCGGCGATTTGCGATGCTGCCTGCGTTCCCCACTGTACAGCAGACTCCATAGAAAAACCACTAGACTTTATTACATTAGACCCCGCGATAGCCGTGTCTTTAACAAGATCAAATGTCTTCCCTATGACAAAATTTGTCTTTCCAAAGCCAATAACGCTTCCAACGGTCAAGTACGAATCCAATGCAAAGTTAGCATTATCTATAACGGCATACAAGTACTGATAATAGCTGTTCATTGTTTCTTTGGACACAGGGCTACCGAACATTTTATTTACGAATTCAGTCATCATATACAAGATGGCGTGTATGAGGGAAGGAAAACCCATTAGTTTCGCTACGTGGTCTGCAACAAACTTATACGCTTTGTACTTTAACCCGTCCGGAATAACGGATAAAATTAAAGCAACAACTGAGTTAAAAAATGCCCACGAACTGTCAAATAGAGTACCCGCTCTTTTTATGGGGTATCCAGCAGTGTTAAATAGATTGGGATCCTGAGAACCATCATCCTCCTGCACATCCGACGAGGTGGATGAGTTCTCGTCTACGGAAAATTTTGCGGAACCTGTGCGCTATTGAAGGCTGTGTTTCCCCCAGGGACTTGTCCTTCTGTGTCCGTTGTTGGCGGTATGTAGGTTGACGTACTGCCCTTAGACTGAGATCCAGTGTATAAGCCACTAACCATTGCTTTGAAAACCCCAGCAGGAATGCCTCCCCTTTTCTCTAAATCTCCTCCGTAAGTGGACTTTATTTCTTCCTTGATGAGATCTGATGCTAAATATACGAAGTTCAACTGGTTTGGCGGCAGCTGAAGAAGAGTGCCACGTACGTCCTGAACATAGCCAGAAAAACGCAAAGTTAGGACAGACATCATAGTTTCTCGTGAAAGTCCACTCAAAGTACCGCTCATATTCTGGATACTCTGCAAGGATTCCCCCGTATTTTGGTACTGAATGTTCGCTCCTAAGTTCATTGCTTCGTTGGCTTGCTCGTCCCGCAGGAATTGCATATAGCCTTGTCTGTAGTCTTGCCTTGATAAATGTGGTGTGAGTTGCTCTAGTGCCATGATATAATAGGTACGTAGAAAATAATTCTGGAATGAACAAATGAACCAGTTTTCATTGTTTTCAGTAGCTGTTAAATAATACAGATATTTAGGATAACCATTACTATATTTAGCCTGATACCAGGCTAAATGAAAACCACACCATATATTATAACATTTTATTGAAATTATATATAATCCCAATATTGGGGATGACATAATTAAATTGGGGACCGTCTCTTGAAAAAAAAAGTTCAAACCACGGTTTTCAGTGCCGGTTTTCAGTCCATTTTCTAACGGCTCTATTCTAGAAAGAAAGAAAAGCTTCGAAATACCCCTTTGGCTCTATTTCAGGCTAATGTGTGGTTTTCAGTCACTTCATCCAAAAAATTGATTTTTCACATCACCGCGGATTTCGGTCCATCGTCATTATCTAAACCCATTTTAGAATGTTGTCACTCGCCGCAAAGAAAGTTTCAAAAACAGACTTCCTCCTACGTCACTCGATTATCGAGCGTATGGATAGTGATCTTTTGTCTAAAGTTCACAACAGTAAGGATCTCTTATTAACGAAAATTAAAGACAACATTTACGACAACGAAAAAGTACAAGTAAACCTTTACAAGCGATTGTATAAGAACGTGGATGGTGGCTGTTCTGTCACATTTCTGAAACCCAAGGAAACCGATTATGGGAGATGCTATCCTCAGCGTTCCTTAGGATGCTGCTCTCTACGGAAGCCTGTCCGCCACACATTATGCGATGACATGCACATAGACTTTGACCTATGCAATGCCCAACCCGCCATTCTTATGTCTATCTTAAGCGCGCATAATTTACCAATCCCGGATTCCCTGAATTACTACGTGCTTTACCGGGAGAATGTCATTGATGAGTTTAGGGAAATGCTGAATGTAGAGAGAAAACACATTAAAGAACTGTTTATCCGCATTTTCTTCAGTGGTACGTACGAAGGCTGGACCCACGCAATGGAGGAAGAAGGTTACAGAATTAAGGATCTTTTTCAGACTGGACCAAAGTTCATTTACGACCTTACTAAGGATCTCAAAGAAGTTACGGGTACACTGGAAACTTACAATCCCGAATTATGGAGGTCTGTTAGAAGGAAAACCCCAGGGGACGGAGACATTTCCGGCACATGCATGGGATTATTGCTCCAGTCCTATGAGTATGCCATCATAGACAATGTTCTAGAAGAACTGGATACAAATACCAAACTGCTTCGAGGATTAACACCCGCAAAACGATATGTATTGTACGAGTTTGATGGGATTAAAATCCAGAAAAGCAACGTAGAGAGATTTGGTGGAAAAGACAAAGTCCTGGAACATATGAACGGAATTCTGCAACGATTGGGACTTAAATTTCTTCGCTTCGAAACCAAGCCCATGGATTCCCGGATTTCATTGGACCCTTCCGATTCTGTCATGGTCGTGAAAGAAATAGAAGAGATACAAAGATCGCACCGCTACGCAGCGCAGAAAGTAAAAGAATTGCGCCCGGATTGGTACTTTTATGAACTACCTACTAAGGAATGGTATTGTTATGATGATGCAGAAAATTCCTGGATGAACAATGACCATTTCCTGGGCTTGCACTATCCCACAGTACTAGGCGAGTACGTGAAATCTAAGATTGACAGTTCAAATAAGGAACAGACAGAGAAATATCGCCAACTAACAATATCTTTGGGAACCGCCGGGTATCAGACCAGTTTTATGAAATGGGCCAAGTCTATCTTCTCTGTACGGAAAGTTCATTTTGATACCAATCCTTACTTACTTAATTGTGAGAATGGGGTTGTGGATTTCCAGACCATGACTTTCCGGGAAAGAAGAAGGGACGATTACGTGACCATGTCTATTGGATATCCATTGCGGGCATATGAAATCGGGGATGAAAACGGGAACAAAACGGGGACCGATTCTGGACACGAATCCGAATTATTGTCCATTTTCAGTCTCATATGGCCAGACCCCCAAATCCGGGAATTAAGTCTTATTATTTTGGCTTCTGGGCTTTTGGGGATTAATACTGAGAATTTCTTTGTATTTAACGGGGATGGCCGCAACGGAAAAGGATTAGTACACAATTTTCAGCAACTTGCGCTTGGGGATTATTGCCTGAAAGTATCCAATGCTATACTAACAGAGTCTTCCAAGTTTAAGAAATCCAATGAGGCAAACGGAACACTGAGTGAGATTGACAAAGTACGTTACTTGTATACTGTAGAACCCGCTCGGAACATCCCAATACAAAACGCCAATATTAAAGAGCTCACAGGGGAAGTGTCTATTCGCGCCAGAAAAAACTACGGGGAAAACAAAGACATTTTCATTCACTGCAGTTTAGTATGCGAATGCAATGCAGTCCCGGTCTTGGCGGAACAGGCTACTAATGCAGACAGGGATCGCATACGTGACGTACCTTTTGTCAGCACCTTTACCCAGCAAGAATCCAGATGGGACGAATCCAAGCATATTTATCCCATGGAACCTAAGTTCAAAGAGAGAAAATATTTACTGGAGAGGAGAAATGCTTACATGAACATTCTGCTCTCTTATGCCAGAAAGCTTCGGGACAAGGATTACAAAATTGAGAAATTTGTCCCAGACGTAATCAGGGAAAGGTCAGACTTATACTGCAATGAGTCTATTGTTTGCTTTTCTATCTTTAGACAGCTCTTTGTCTACGACGAAAATTCCAAAGTCCCGGACAGCACCCTGAAGCAAATCGTGGATGCTATTTATGCCTCGGACCAATGGTATTTGCAGCCTACGTCAGTCAAGAGACTGAAAGAGAACGGAAAGGAAGCTATGAAAAGCTTTTTTGCAACAGCCCCCTATTTTGAGCCCTATTATTACGAAAAGGACAGACAGAAGTTCTTACGTAACTTTAGAAGAAAACCGGAGGAAGACGAACAAACTGTTACTAATGAGTCTAATTTTGATTTGATTAGTGAAGTTAGCACAGAAGATTTTCTTAATGCTTAATATAGGATGAGTTATAAAACTTTACATAGTAGACTGCATACAATCCCCGATGTTGATGCGGGGAGAATCGCTGACAACCCAAGTGTATTGGGGCACTATACTCCCCCAGACCAATCTGCATATCGCCCCTGGTATTTTGGGGGTGCAAACCAGCGTATGTATTTGCCCCAAGGTGCCCTCGAAAATGTGGGGGCAAGAGGCTCCTACCTAGTTTACGGTAGAGCAAAGCATAGTCCGTACGTACATGGTAAGGGTGGGAGAGGTGGCCGTTTTAGGGGCTAAAATATTTTCTGTTTCTTAATTATACAATGCACACTATAACTTTGACTAGAGATAACGTGGTTAACATCGGTCAGGGTAACAATCGAATGGTTTACAATATTCCCGGTAGCCGTAATTTAGAAGGGGCAGAAATTGCATTGGCAAGTGCTTATCTTTATTACAGTTGGCAGAATATTAACGATGTTCCACTTAACAATAATCAGTTTCAAATATATCTTCCCACATGTGCAGTAGACGGTACAGGAGCAGGAGTCGGCCCTTTTGGGGATCAATATTATACAATTACTATTCCTTCCGGAATTTATACTATTGCTGATTTAGACAATTACTTACAGCAATGGTCAATAGACAACGACTTCTACTTAATAGACAGCGCAGGAAATAACGTATATTTTTTTCAAATATCTGCAAACATTACACAGTACAACCTCCAGTTCAACTCATACGTGTTCCCTAACTTAGTAATTGGTGCCGACACCTTTGCATCTAAGTACCCAACATACACGCAACCGCCTAACGGCTTTCTTAACACTCTTACTGGTAGTGGTAACACAAATGGGGTGTTTGTAGTAGCAAACCAAGCATTTGCAGTAGGGTTCAAGTTCCCTCCTAACTTCTCAAAATTTGCTGGGTTCGCTGATAACTACGTTGTTCAAACTAGTAATTTAGGATTTCAATCCAATGGTGTAACCACTGACGCAACGTTAAATTTCCCAAATGGTGTTCTCTCTGCTTCATCTACAGTAACTCCCCAAGTACAACCTAACCCAGTAGCGTTTTTGAACTGCAGTTTAGTGTCAAACACATTTTCAACGCCAAGTACGTTTTTAGCACCAATTCCTGGAAAAACAAGCGCTGGGGGTCTTTTAACAATTGAACCTCCTGAGTACGCGTGGAATAAAATTGTTCCTGGACAATCTGGACAGATCATCCTTACATTCACCCAGACGGACGGTCAGCCAATTATAATTTCTGACCCAGATATTGTTGTCACACTTATTATTAGGGAGAATCATGACAAACACTTTAACATGGGTGCATCAAACACATTTGGTGGCCCAGCATCAGCAAATACCTCACGTTATGCTTTAAACCCTCAAAACAACGGGTCAGACACACAGCATACAGCTTTAGCAAGAAAGTTCAACAGGTAGATATATCTTCTCCTATAAATTTATATGGACCGCTTAACAATCGATAAGATAAATAATAATTTAAACGACTTTGCGAGAGAGCAAAAAGAATTAATGGATCAACTAAGGGGAGCCAATACCCTGGAAGAAGAAAAGCCACTAAGAGAACAACTATCTGCTGTGGACATGACCCTCCGGGCATTAATGAAATTGCGGACTTCAAAAAGAAAAATTTTAGACGCAAATTAAAAAATGTATCGCAATTATATAAAATGCCATACATTTTCAGACCATCCCATCAAGCTAACAAGACTTTAGTAAATATTCAAAACAAGCAAAAAGAGGGGCAAATTCAACCTGCCGTTTGCGCATCGATGCCCAAAGGGGAATACAAAGATGCAATGGAGAAATGCAACCTAAGTGGGGCAATACACGAAAAAATAGGAAAGTTGAAAGTAGATGACAAAGCAGCAAAGAAAAAGAAGTTGAAGGACGCAAAGCCTATTACGTTCGACATCAACAAAATAAAGAATTAGACGTTTTCGCCAATTTTTTTCTCTGGGAGAAGTATATATCATGGCAAGCGCTGACCCCCTAGTTTTCGATATGAGCCAAATGAGCGAGGCTACCCCTTCTGTTTTTACCAAGAGGGACTTTCTTACCCTACAGGATCAACAGAACGGCAACTACGCCTCAAATCAGATTGTCATTGACACGTCACAACTGGCCAACTCAAACAAGTACATGTCATACAGAGAGGCCTTTCTCAGTGTTCCTATGATTTTAGCAGCAACTTCATTCAACCCAACTACAACAGAAAATGCGGTAATGCCTGACCCAACTACAGCTGACTCAGGTTGCGATTTTGGTTTCGGTCTTAAGAACTGGTTCGGTTCTATCGTTCACTCGATGATTTTGGACTACTCTGGTACCACAATTATTCAACAAACCCCCCTTTGTGGTTTGTGGAGCTGCTTTACTCTTTTGACTACTCTTTCCCTTGACGACCTTGAGACACAAGGCGCATCTATTGGATTCTACCCAGACGATGTCAACTTTGCATTTAATACCAGTGGAATTGCATCAAATGGTCTTAGCCCAGGTGTCAGTAATAACCTTAACACTGTTACACAAGGAACTGTCTTAAAAAATGCAGGAGGACAACAGGCCAGCAACAAGGGTTTTTGGGAACGACAAAACAGAACCATGAACTCCGTTAATGGAGCAACTGGTCAACTCGGTGACCAAGTACAAAACATGATTTCACAGGACAGCATGAACGCTCTGTATAACTCTACTGTTATTGGTAGAGAAGCCCCAGTAGCCGGTTCAACTACAAATGCAGGTGGTATCGTATATGCTATCCAAGCCCAAATTTACTTGAAGCACTTACACAGCTTTTTCTCCCAAGTTCCTTTACTAAAAGGTGTCTTCTTCCGTCTTACACTTAATATTAACAACACTGTAATGGTTCTAAAGCAAGGAACAGCCGCTGGAAATTTCCAAGGTTGGAGTTTGACTAATAGTACAATTACATGCCCTCTAGGTGGAGTTAACCCTATCATGGTTGCATCAAGCGGTGACTCAGCTAGTTTGGCTACTTCTCTTGTAGAAGGTACAGCAACTATTACCATGAACACTTTCGAAAATTCCATTGTTTCTCAACAGGCTACTTCCCAGGCTAGTATGCGTGTAACATTGAACGTAGGTAACAAAATCATTGATTCTGCTCAGATTACTGCCTGCGCTTCTGCTTCTCCTGCTCTTCCTACCTCGTCTTCCCTCAGCCAAAGTTGCATACTCAACGTACCTGCCTACACTTTTAACCCCTCATTCGAGGAGGCTTACTTGTCTAAGCCAGTAAAGACTATCATGTACCACGACATTTTCCAATACACAACATCAGAAACTGCTCCAGGACAGTTCAACTACTTAATTACCAACGGTATTAGTAACATTAAGAGTGTCCTCATTCTTCCTATGATGACAACATTAACTGGTCAACCATCATCGTCTACGTCTGGTGCAGCGTCTCTTGCGCAGTTCCAATCCCCCTTCGATTCATGCGGTGGTGGAACTACTGCCCCTTACGCTGCTCTTAACAACTTTAACGTTGTTGTTGCTGGTCAGAATATGGTCTACAACCAAATCCAGTATGATTACCAAGAGTTCGAACAACAACTTAAGGGAATTAACGCTGTCAACGGTGGTCTTGTTGATGGCCTAACTTCTGGTTTGATTGATTTCCACAAATTCCAGCGTTTGTACCGTTACTACTACGTGAACTGCGCAAGGATGCTCCCGATAGACGAGGCAGTCCCCAAGTCTGTAAGCATTTCGGGAACTATTCTCAGCAAACAAAACATTACCTTCTACGTATTCATTGAATACGGTGTGCAAGTCTCTGTTGACGTACTAACAGGGGCAAGAGTGTAAATAAAAATCCGGCCATTTTCTCTTAATATATTTTAAAAATATCACTCTTAATATTTACTTACAAGGTAAATATGAAGTCAAATCCATTAGCATTTCCGGGGCGTTCATAGCAATTGCTTTGTCAGTGCATCCAATACAAGGACTTTCAATTATTCCGGCGAACTCAAATCCCGAACATAGTGAACAGTAGGACTGTATGCAGGTGGGACAATAGTTTCCTCCGTAAACAGTATTTCTGAATCCACACTGTCCGGTCCTACGCTGGTGGTCACGTTGCTTTTCCTTGTCCATGAAGAGTCCAAGTCCCCCACATTGGGAGCAGTGGTGCCAGGGGCAGACAAAACTTTCGTCTGTAACCGTATAATTAAGGAAGATTCCGGTGAGACAGGTCTTGTGATAGACCTTTGGGCATCCTGCGACGCTGCAGGGCAAGAAGTCATCTTTAGTTTCCTCGGGATTGAATGCATCTCCGACGTTGCTATAGCAAATGAAGCACTTCTTTTCAAACGTTTCACAGCGCTTGTAGTCGGACCGCGCATAACTGGACCAGTATTGGTACAACTCATTGTTCGCAAGACGATCCTCGTTGATGAGCGCTCTACCAAAGCTGGAATCCATGAACGTAACAACGCGGGCCCTCTGGGCTTTATCCCAAGGTGGGACCCTTTCCGAAGGGTTAGGGATAGACCGTTTCTTTTGGTTGGCATGTTTGTGTCTCTTCACTAAACTACGAACTGAGGTCGGAGGAGGGGTGTACAAAAGAGGACGGCGACGGTCTCTCATTTTGGGTTTAATTGTGTGAGTTCGACATATTCAGAGGAGTGAAGACTTTTATAACCTCTTGGTTTTTCCAATTTTTTTTCACATTTTTTTTTTTCGAGAGATTTTCCTTCTAGAAGGTCAATATCGAACAATTTACCTTCTAGAAGGTCGACACTCTGACTTCTTTTTTTTTCTAAAAATTTTTTCGTTCGGAGAATTGGCGATTGCATCATTATTGAACTCATATAAAATCTACGCCGAAAAAAATTTAAAAGTTTGGTAGGAATTATCGAAAATGGCAACTGACCCAACCACCACTGAAACCGTCTTCTACGACTTAGTAGAGAAAGCTGGATTTACACAGCAGAAAGGAGTGCACAAACCAGGGGTTCCTGAGTATTGCCGCCAGGACAACAGAATCCCGGAAGTAAAGTGCCGGGTATGTCATACGGGACAAAGAATTGTTACGTACAAAGGATGGGATCCTATCCTAGAGACAAACATCTGGTACTTAGACAGAAACGACGACTTCTTGTACAACACTATGGGTTGTGACTGGCTCTGTATTTCGTGCGCTACTGTGCACAGAGAGAAGTACGTAGAAGATGAAACAGCTGACTTTCACTGTTTTAACCCATGCGTTAACCCAATGGTCTGCTGGAATATGACAATCCCATTCCCCACTAAGACTATTGACATTGGAAACAATGAGGTTTTAGTTCCTACCTTTTTAAAGCACGAAATGTTTTTTCCTTACTTAACAGAGGGATCGAAATATAACCGTTGGGTCAGATTCTTCAACAGAGCTATGGCCAACTTAAACCAAGACGAAATACCATTCGTTACTTCTGTCGACAAGCTCAACGAAAGATACAGGCCAAGTGAAGGTTATCCTCATGCGTACGACTCTGTCTATCTCAGACTACTTATTGTTAAGCAACATGCTCTTAACGATAATACGGGACATTACACGTGGAATGCCTCAAAAAAAGGTATATTAAGCTATATAGACAAAGCCCATATAATGCTGGAGCAGTTAGAGGACTACCACATAGACGAGCAGGTATCGATTATCAATACCGTGTGCAACGATACGGTAGTCCCATACACAGCAGAAGAATGGATGCTATACTGTTTTTATCACCATCCAGACTATGACATGAAAGCCATGTACGTCGGGAAGCAAATTCATGACCCGGTATTTTTCGGGAAAATACAGTTAGACCGTGAAGCCAAAGACTTTATGAACAACGTCAAAGGCGCTCCATACGTACCGAGTAGGTTGTCGAAAGTAAACCGCAATCAAAAGCCGCTCTCCGAAGTCAGAGAAGACTTACAGGAAATCGCTGCTGAAAACAAGGCTTATGCGGACATTATTCATGTTGACGCAAGAATTCCCAAAGAATGGCGCGTTTCTCAGCTGAGAAAAAAGACTTCTTTACGTGCTGAAGAAAGAGCAGTAATGCATACCGCTAAAACCGAACCCCAGACACTGTTTATTTACCAGCTAATCACTGAGGATTTCGTATTTAATTTCCCATTGGGATATTCCCCGGCAATGCTTAAGAAATACACTTGGAGAAAAACTGGCGATTGTCTTGCAAAAATGTCACTCACGCTCGACCGGGATTTCGTCATCCGCGATTTGGGTACGCAGTGCAGCATGAAGAATGTTTACCAGAAAGGCGAGCCAATGCCTATCGACGGGATTTATATTCCCAATTTCGGGAAACATATCACCGGAAAAGAGGAGGTCCATAAACTCAGCATCGGACAAGCTGTTAAGTTCTACCAGCACGGGGCTGAAGCCAGTAGTTTCTACGCTGGGGACGAGAGCAACGTCATTTTCTGGCTCAGAAACATCGGAGACCTGGGATTGAAGCCTTGGAGAGACAACTGCCATGTTATTAATGAACCAGATAGAATTTCTTTCTTTAACTAGATTGATTCATAATTGGATTATCAATAGTAACTTTTTTACGTAGACTAGGGTCCTTTGATAAGAAAAAGTGCTTTAAAACAAATTCATTTTTTTGGTAGTCGGTACATTTATTGAGATCGTTAAAATACCCTAAAAAGTTAATTGTGTCGTCTTTTAAGCTTTTTGTTTTATATCTTTGATCGTTTACGAAGTGAGCCCACGCTAATTGGTAATACCCACAAGCTTCGTTCACTATGCTCTGTACATCCTTTGTAGGATGCCAGACAGAAACACCAAAGGAGTCTTTCACAAGCTTAGTTACAATCTTCGGGGGAGGCATACCATAAGAGTCGAAGTACACTGCTTCTGTTTTCCCTAAACCTGGCAAGTCACGTACTTGAAACCCTGTCCAATGAGAACCGGAATTTAACTCCTTAGTCTCGGGGTCTTGTTCGTCTTCCAAATTGATGCAGTAATATTTATTTGCCTCCAATTTTTTTGGCAGTTCGTCTTTAAAACCGCACATTGCGAGGGGGATGTTCATCTTTTCTGAGAGGTTCTCTATGTCGATGTTCGTTAACATTATATTCTAATGAAATATAATTTTAAATCTAAATTAATTTATTCCTTAATATATTACTCCTTTTCCATCTACAATTTCCTTTGCAAGAGCTGGGGGAAACTGTGTGTGGAAGAACCAGTTCTGCGAAGCAGCTTGTGGGGCTTTGCTGGCCTGCATTGGCGCTAAAATGTTTCCCCCTGCTCCTACGTTGAGCATTCCTGAAGACGATCTTCTTCCAATTGACCCTCCATAGGTGATGCCCCCTCCATAGGTGATACCCTTACCCTTTTTTTTCGTAACGTCTTTAATATCATCTACTAATCCTTTATCTAATCTTTTCTTAAATTCTCTTTCTGCCGGACCAATATCGTCATCTTCGATAGTGGTGACTTTATCCAATAGTTCTTTTAACATAGACATAACAGTTGTGCCCTGTTTAGCTTCCTGACCGAGGCCAGCGTCTGTCAATTCAGACATTACGGAGGACAAGTCATCCTCCAATTCCTCTAACTTTTTTTTTTTACTTCTTACTGATCCTGACCTCGCTGCACCAGCCGCTTGTCTTTCTAATGATTTTAAGAAAGCTTTATATGTCCTATCTACTTCAGCTTCATCTATTTCGCCCTTTTCAAATCTCTCTATTTTTTGTACAAGGTCAGTTTCTGTCACTAAACCGAGTACTCCACCATGTGACTTAGTTTTTTTAGGTTTGAATAGTCCTGCAGCCTTTGATTTTGGGGGGGCTTGAACTCCCCCATGTCTTGGACCACCCCTTGAGCCTTTCATTATATCAGTACTAGAGAATTTATTTTCCCGTTTTTCGTCTTCGTCTAATTTTATTGTTGCTGCGCCGCCTTTTTTCTTCATAATTTTTTTGATGTTTTCTTCTTTCATTTTGCACGAGCAATCGCTACATGCCCCCGTTCCCATTTTTACACGAACTGGGCGACCATTTCTTAGCTTAGACCTTTGGTTATCAGACAAAGGCCCTAAAGGCAATGTTGGCATAGGACTACCACTTGAAGGTATTGTTGGCGGTGGTGGAACCTTACTTTTGTGAGTTTCCCTGTAGTGCTCTAAACCTGCCTTCTGCTTGTCAGATAGGGGAATAGCCATTCCGCCAACTTTCTCAGTACCGTAAACAAGCCCCTCGCCACCGTACCTTCTTCCTGATCTTGTCGATTTTGGAGCATCTTCTGCCCTTGATTTCGGTTTTGTAGTTCTTTTCACACGTGGACGCTTGTTCCCTGTAGACGGGCACTTTCTGAGGTTAAAACCTCCCATGCTGCATTCCTTATCTACCATAATATACACACAAAGTAGAAAATATTTTCCTAAACTATATTAAATGAAGTTTACGGAGTTCATCAAGGACTATGTCAAAAAACATCCCGGTGTGAAGTACAAGGACGCTGTGAAAGACAAAAAAGTTAGGTGTCTTTGGCACGCTCATAGGGGAAAAGAAATAGGATGCCCCTCCGAATGTCCTCTTCCCTCAGCAATGCCAGAAAAACTCCAATACGAGACGCTGCCAAGGCCGTCATCATATCAAACCCCGGTTGCTCAATATGTCCCACAAGCAGGCGGAAGAAGGTATAGAGATATGATTCCTAATTTAGGTGCAAACGCCACAAGAGAAAGTGCAGCACAGACAGAATATGTAGATGCGGATGGGAATAGGGATGAAAGCATACCCCAACAAACAGGAAGATTGAACTTGTTTTCTGCGCTGTTGCCTCGCAACGTCTTTCAGCAAAGACCGAATAGAAGAGTCCCGGAATACGTTGAATTAAACCAGGATATCCTAGACGCTGAGACAGTCGACCCTTCAATACTTGACGACGAGACAGTATCAATGCCTTCCTTAGAGGAGAGGACGGTTGCTTCTGCTAGAACTGCCCCCTCTGTATACCCGGAATTCCCAGTAGAAGAAATGCAAGAAGTAGTCTCTCCTGTACGTGCAGAAATAGAGAGACTAAACAACAAATTTGTTGAAGATGGTATAAATTGGATGACACAAGCATTCAGGCCTTATATGTCCACATTAACTGGACCACGGGCACATAAGCAAAGAGCCATGAATACTCTAATAAACCATAAAATAACGAGCATACTTAATGAAGATGATAGGAAAAAATTCGTAGAAGGACTGAACACAGGAAACGAACGCGGAAGTTTATGGAAAGTATACTACGATCAAAGTGACAATAAATGGAAGTATGACGGAGGACCTGGGGGAGGAAGAATAAAAGGAGGAATGGCGGAAGGCGCAAACCCAAAAGTAGAGTATCCAGGGTACATAACTTACCAAGAGGTACTACGAAAGGCCAATGAAATAAAGCAAAAATACCCAGTAAAAATGGGCATGAGCCCAGCAACGATGGACGAAGAATCAATAAACGACCTAAGAAGTATGGAGATACACAGGAGGTATCACGTTGAAGAAGCAGAAGCAAAGAAAAACGAAGAAAAGGTACTTAACAAAATTCCTGAAAATGAGGGTATAGATTTGCGCAGGTACACAAAGCCTACTGTAAAGTCTGGGGGAAACAAAGGGTCAGGTTTTTTTGATTATTTGGGGTTGACGGGACACTGGGATCACCCCGCAGTCAAAGGGAGCAATTATTCCCTATCTATATTTGGTTCCCTTAGACAAGGAGGACTTGTAGAACAATATAGAAAAGGAGCAGGTAAAAAAGGAGAAAGGGACGATATTTTTGACAACGAAAGGTGGACTTACAGAAAGCCAACGAAGGAGGAAGTAAGAGATACGGCAATTAAAAACGCGCAAAGAACGCTAGCTACATCGGGTATAAACTCCCGCAAAACCGATAAAGATTTATGGGAAGAGGCAAGGATAGGTAAAAAGTTCTACGAAGGACTTACAGATGAGCAGAAGGTAATAGAAGACCTTGGTGGTGCTCAATCAAGTTTTGCTAGATTAGCGGCTGCAGATAAAAGTGATTTCTATGCTCAAAAAGGGCTGCAGAAAAGACTGGATAAAATGAAATCAAGTCAAGCGAGAGAAGAAGAAAAAAGTGAAAGAGCAGCAAAGAGACAAAAGAATACAGCCGCACGGGAACAGGAAGTAGCTAACAGAGAAGCGATGGTAGCGAGTTCTAGTTCTAGTCTTCCAGTAAGGGACTACTGGAAAGATAGCACATACAAGTACGACCAAGTCACTGGAAGCCATTACTTGGGAGACAAGACGCAACTAGATGTAGCAAGGCACAGAATAGAGTCATTGACTGGTCAGGATGTTAAAATAATTTCTGTATTTAATCCTTCTGAGAAGACAGCAAGCTTATGTATTTATGTAGATAGCAATCTGCAACAGTATAAGTTTAAATGCTTTTCTACAGGTAAAAGTGGTAATAAGATTGATTTGATAAAGCACATGTTTGACTTAA
>WLWH01000591.1_pt1 | contig 29490 bp, 34 predicted proteins | sample 6712741 | NCBI WGS metagenome assembly WLWH01 (sample SAMN12718694, study PRJNA515312) | sponge metagenome | isolation source: marine sponge | host: Mycale hentscheli | place: New Zealand: South Island, Marlborough, Capsize Point | collected 2003-05-01
TCTACTGCCATAATTGTTTTTTTATCTTTGTCATAAGAAATAGGAATCATTGTGCTATACTTTTGATACTCAGGAGCAAATCTTTCTTTCCATTTTTCAATTAATTCTCCTGGAACTCCTGACATTTTTAAAGCTGTATCATATACAACTGGTCCCATAATTCCTGTGGTTACAGTGAATCCAGCTAGTCTTCGAGCACCCATTTGTCTTATAAAAGGGTTGGAAGATTTTAATTCTTTTGTTCCTCTTGTTAACATTTGAAAGGAGTTTCTCCACATTTCAGAAGTAAATCCAACAAAGTTTCCCATAATAGGAATTTTTCTAATAGTTCCTACAACTCTTGGAACCATAGAATAGTTAGGATATACATTCCTAACTTGTATTCCTGCTATTTCTTTTATAGCATCTTCTAAAGTTTTTAAATTTCTTCCATTAGTTCCAGCCGTTGAACTACCAGCTTTATATGGATTCCATTCGTAACCTTCAATTTCTCTAAAGTATTTTCTAACATCATCTAAATTTTTTAAAGCAGGTTTTAATTGTGATTTAGTAAATTGATAACCAAATAGTTTCCAAATGTTGTCTCCCATTTGATATGCTTCAATAGATTTTTGTACAACTTTTCCAGCCAAACCTTTATTAGTAAGCATCCATTCAAAAATCTGATCTGATGTTTTGCCTAAATTTTCGTAACCTCTTAAAGTTGCTTCTGCAGTAGAACCTGCTGTGCCAGATAATTTTTCAGCTGATTTTTTTCTTAAATAAGCTGTACTTGTACCCATTAATTCAGGGATAACTTTTTCTAATTCAGTGGCAATTGTAGAAGAATCTAAAGCTCCTGCTTCTAAACCTTCCTCTAAAAGTTCTCTTAATTTTTTAGGGTCTTTTGTTTTTCCTATTAATTCTTTAAACAACATTTCAAAATTATCAGCTACAGATGCTCCTGCTCCCATATGGCCATTAGCTAACGCAAAAGACGCTGCAGTAGTTATGTTTCTCATTTGAGTCATAACAGATAAAACAGTTTTGTTTATTTGAACACCAGCTTTAATAGCTAAAGCACTTTTAAAAAAAGGAATTTTTAATAAAAGATCTGCTAACATTGTATCGTCACTAATAGCTTTTGCCATAGAAGGTATGGCATACATGTCACTACCATCAGCGTTTTTAAACACTCCTTCTAAATCTACATTGTATGCTTTTTTAACAGTAATAGGCACTACTCCTTGACCTGTAAAATCAGCTGAAATATCTCCAGCTCTTTTTCTTTCAACTAACCAATTTGAATAGTCTTCTGGACTTTTAAAAATCCATTTACCAGAACCCGTAGATTCTAAACCTATTCTAGCCATATCTTTATAAGCTTTAAAAGAATGAATTGTATGAGCTTGTTCCATTACAGTGTTAATAATTATATTTTTAGGGTCATCAACTCTTCCCATTAATTGAGCTATAGCTTCGGGTACGTTAACTTTAGCTTTTAAAATTCCTTCACCCACTCTAATTTTTTGAGATTCTTTAGCAATATCTTGCAGTCTTTTCATAGCAGTCGATCCTTCACTTCTTCCAATAGCTAATATATCTTCGACTTTTCTTACTGCTTTTAATCTTAATTCAGATTTAGTTAGTTTTGCATTAGTAGGTTTTAATAATTGTTCAAAATATTTAACAGCGTCTTCATATATTTCTTTAGGTGGATTCCATTTAGAGTTTCTAAATATTTCATAACTTGTGTGTAAATACTTACCCATATTAGCTATTAAAGTATCCTTAAGATCTATTGCGTCATCTTTTAATAAAGGTTTTAATTCTAATGTTTGATCATCAATTAATTTTCTTATTAACTTAGTATTAAGTCTTAATGATTTAGGTAACGATTCAAGTGTTTTATTTCCTCGTAAAACTTCTAATACATCATCCCACATTCTCATTGCAGCGTTAGATGTTCTTGAAGTAAAAACAGCATCTGTAAAACCTGCTCCCACTAATTTATAAATAGAACGATCTATATTTTTCATAAATAAATCAACTGTTTTTCTTGCTTTACGCATTAAATCTTCTTGTCTTCTTTTTATAACTCCAGTTTGTTTATTAAAAACAAAATCAGATTTAAATCGTGCATAAGCAAAATTAGATATTCCTTTAAAAAATTCTGCTTTAGTGCCTCGTTGTATGTTACTAAATTTCCACATTTCAAATTTAGGAATTCCTGTTGTTTTTTCTAATGATTTTGTAACTCCTTTTTTAACTAGTCTAACTAGCCCTGGTACAGAAGTAAGATCTGTGGCTATTTCACTTTTAGCAATCCATTTTTGCAATGCATTTAAATCTTTTGCTCTCCATATAGATTCTGGCATTTTTATTTTTTTACCATCTTTACTAAAGTATTTACTTAATGGAAAATTTTTTAATCGTGACCAAGGATTAGCAATAGCCAAAGGTTGTTTAGCAATTTCATAAGTTAATAGTTTTGAAGGAAGAGTTAGTAATGCAGGTTCTGCTACATACTTCATACCAAGTCCTGCAGTTCTAGCTGCTAATTTTAAACTAGGACCAATTAAAGTCATTCCGCCAAACAAAGCAGCACCTTCTGCTCCAAATATTAATTTGTTTTTTAAAACAGCAGCAGCTCTTTCTTTACCTGTTAAACCATCTAAATCTATAAGTTTACTATTAGCTAAAGTTTTTTTTAAAAGGTTTCCACTTTTACTGTCTCCAAATATTTCCCCTAATGTTATATTAGATTGATTAGATACAACAGTGTCTCCAATAGTTGCAGGTAGTGCCCAGTAACCGCCAAACTTTGCAAGACTTGTAGAACCTTGAGTGTATTTATTTATTTTAGCATATTTATCTACACCAGCAGCAATTGTTCCTCCCGCTATAGTAACTTTACCTGCTCGTTTTAATAAACCTGTCACAATTTTTTTAGCAACACCAAATCCTAATCCATATTGAGTTAATACTGCTACTGCTTTAGAAATTCCTCCACTTCCTTCTCCATACAATTCTTCTAAATCTAAAGCAGGAAAAGCTTTTTCTAAATTTCTTAAAGAGTTTTCTGTAAGACCACTTAAATCTAAACCTACAGCAGCTAATTCTGTTGCTCCTTGGTATGCATTATATATACCTACACCAAAACCAACAAAAGGTTGAACTAGTTTATTAGTTGCAATTTTTCTTGTAGCTAATTTACCAGCGTCTTCTTTACCTCTATAAGTAAAGTCATACATTCCCTTACCTAAATAAAGAAAGTCTTGATATTTTTTAAAATCTTCTGGATGAGAATTCTTTTTTATATATGAAAGGTTTTTAGTATCAGAAAATAAAGTAGAACTACCTGTTTCACTTACTTCTTTTAAATACTGTTTAACAAGTTTGTTGTCTTGATTAAAAATAGAAAATAATCTTTCTACATCTCCTCTATTGTTTAAAGTTCTTAATATTTTTTTATCAGACTTATCTAATATAGGTTTTGCGCTGGCTTTTTCATTTTTTATTTTATTGGTTTTATAACTTTTATTTATTGAAAGCATACTTCTTTCAATAAAATTTCTTTCTTCCTTAGGTTTATCTATAATACTTTTTAAATAATCACCAGCAGGTACACTTAAATTATAATCTGCATACGGTCCTGTTTCTTCTATAACTTTTTCTTTTGTTATTTTTTCTGTTGAGTCAGATTTTTCTTCGTCAGAACTATAAACTTTTAATAATTTTTCGGTAATACTGTCCACGGTTTTCTCCTAGACGGTTGCTGCAGGTAATACCAATTCAACTCCGTACTTATTGTTAAAATCTAAAACATCTTCTTGACTTTCAATAGATGCAAAATCTTCAAACGCTTTAACATTGTAAGAAATTAATTGAACTACTTCGTCAGTAATTTCTTGAGGAAGCTTTGCTCTAAGTATTTTATAAGTTTCAGTAGGATCGGCATCTATCCCTAAAGCGTCATTGTCACTTGATGTCATAGTTTCTGTTTCTGTCATTTCCATATTAGGAGTATCTATAGTTTCTGATACACTCATAGCAGCTGGCATAGGTTGTGCACCTTCTATACCAGTACCCATATTGTAACCAACTCTACCACCTTCTGCTTTAGGCATAGGTTTGCCAAACATACCGCCAGTTAATTTATAGATATGAGCTTCTCTTAATTCTTGAATACCATCCACTCCAAATTCTTTAAACAATTTAGCATTATCTAAAGGAAAAGCTTCTTCTGCAGCTATAACTGCATCGGCATAAGTAAAGTATTTTCCCTTACTTGCAATAGTTTTTAAATCTTCAATTTTTCTTAATGTGTCTTGAGGAATGTCTGCGGGGTTACCGTTAGGAAATTGAGCAGATTTTGTTTTCTCTAGTGCTTCTCTATATATTTTATCTGCTTCTTGAAAATATCTATTTTGTGCGTCTATTTCTAACTCTCTTATACCTAGTTTTGTAATTTCTTTATCTGCTTTAAACTTTTCATCAGCTATAATTTTTGCTTCTCTAGATTCTAAGTCTGTTAACTTAGCAAGATCCTGTTGATCTTTTCTATCTTTTCTTAATTTTGTAATATCTTTTGCTTGTTCATAACCCATTTCACCAGATGTTTTTGCTGTGCCATCTTCTTTGTATGGAGAAGCATACACACCAAAAGATGATATAATGTCCATAACATTTTGTCCATCAGGAGCTTTAAAAAGTTCTTCTCTTTCGCTAGCTATAATTTCTCTAGTGTCTTCACCTGCATATCCACCTGGATACTGTACTAATCCTCTTCTAGGTGTATCTAAACCAGACGTGATGCCTGTTCCTTGCGCCGAGTAGCTTCTGCCACCCATTTTAAACATTGGTCTTTTTAAAATTCTATTATACATTATGCTGTCAGTTCTCCTAAACCTCTTTCACTAGCTTGAATTTGAGCTAAAGTTTGTGCTGGTGCTCCTCGTGTCATAGCAGATCCACCTAGTGTAGTGTACATATTAGCAAAACCACCAATACCAGTTAGTAATGGATTAGGTGCAAATTTTTGTGTAGGTGAACCAGGCATTGCACCAGATACAGTACCATAAATATTAGCTACATCTGTAATTCTATCTAGTGGTAATTGATATGCACTTTGATTAGCTTGTGCTAGTGCATTTAGTTTAGATTGTTCTAGTAACTGATCTTGTTGTCCTAGTGCATCAAACGCTGCAATGTTTTGTTGTTGTAGTCCAGGTACAAAAGTAGCCATTCCTTGTAGATTAGATAACTGTTGTTGCTGTTGTGTTAATGCTTGATTGTATCCTTGACCATATAAACCTGCAAGTAATGCTGCTCTGTTTCTATCAGAGTTAGATTGATACTCAGCTTCTGCAACACCTTGTCTAGAACCACCGAAAGCTCCAGCAGTGTATGCTGACTGAGATACATCTTGTTTACCAATTTGTGCTTGTCTATCAAAATCAGCCAAAGTTGTGTCTATAATTTGTTGTTGATAAGGCGACATAAATGCTTGGTAACCTTGTGCTGGATCTAATAATTGTTGCTGTGAAATATCGTCTAGGTAAGGTTGATAACTTGCAACTCCTGTACCCCCTGTAAATCCAGTAACCTGTCCGCTTGCATCTCTTTGAACTTGTCCTAGTCCACCAAGATCTGCAATACCTTGTGCAGCTTGTTGTTGAAATGCAGTTTGCCCAGCAACTTGTGGAGTTAACTTTCCAACATCAATAGGAGTTCCTAGTTGCCCGATACCATATTTAAGAATATTTTGTCCGTAAGGTTGTAATACACCTGAAGGTAATAAACCAGCTGTTTCGTATTGTGTTGCCATTATGCTGTCATCCTTTTAGCTGTTGGTTGTGCTTCTAATGTTTTCATTGTGTCATACATTTTTTTAGCACCTTTATTAATACTTCCTCCGCCTGCAGCTCTTACTGCATCGGCTGTAAATACAAATTCGTTTTTAGATAATCTAGCTGGTACATCATCTTTTTTTTCATACTCTCCAATTGGAACAAAGCCACCGTTAAATCTATAATCTTTTTCCATACCACCAAGATCCATAACGCCACCACCCATGTTAAATACTCCTCTTCCTTTTAACACATCTGCTTTAGTAACTTTACCATCTTTGTTTAAATCAGGGAAACCACCATTTTTTAAATTTGCTATTCCACCTTTATTATAACTATTAGATCCCCAAGAACCTGTAAATATATCAGGTGCAAAATCTATTAAAATTTGTCTAATATGGTTATCATCAAAATCTCTAGCATCTGTTTCAGGTAATTCCATAGCATTTAAATGTCCGACTAATTTTTTTCTAGGCATCTTATCTACATTTATTAATTTACCAGGTTTATACGCAGCCATTTTAACAGCATCTTCAATTTTAACCGTTCCATCATTTTTATTTTTTTTTGATTCAAATGGAAATGGTCCAAACTCTTCTTCAAATTCTGATTCAACTGCTGTTGGATAACCTTCTAACTTCATTATTTCCATGACACTCATACCTTCATAAGGATCATAATCATCATAATCATCTGGATCACTTCCTTTAAAATATTTTTTTCTTAAATTTGCTATTCCACCTTTAGCTTTGTTAACTATAATTTCTTGAATCATTTTTTCATATACATCTTTTGATATTTCACCGTTTTTATAAACTTGCGGTATTAAAATTTTGTAGTATTGCATTTTTGTTTCTTCATCTACTTTACCTTCAACATCATTAAACAAACCATTTAAGATAGCCATTTCTTGTGACTGACCTTCTGATCTTGGAAAAGATAAATCTTCACCTCCATACATTTCAAAACCTACTGAGTCTGGAGAACCTTCTTCAAATCCCATTCTTTTTACAACACCAGGTGCTTTTTTTCTAAGAGCTGTAATACCTGCATTAGGATCACCACCATTTTTTAAACCTATAATCCCACCTCGTGCAACTTTTTGAAAAGAAGTTACATCTGCTTTAGATGTTGGAATTCCTGTAATTTCCATTGGAGTTAAATTTATATCAACAGCAGCTTGTGCTTCTTGACCGGCTGCTTGTTGTTCTTGCATATATCTTTTATAAGCGTCTTCTGTTAATTCATTTAGTTCTTTTTGATTTTTATAGTCTAAATACGCCTTACCTGCAGCACCTCCTATTTTAATAAGGTCTTTATACTTATCTGCATATTCTAAAGCTGTATCGACGTAATCTAAAATATTCATGAATCTATATTCCTTTGAAATTGTTATATATTAAAAACGCAGGGATTTCACCTGAACTTATACTATTATCCCTTTTCACCCAATAAATCAAGAGGTGGCATGATAACCTTAACATCAATCTGGCCTTCGTCTTTACTTAGATTAGCTGCCTTATAAGCTTCTTCATCTTTGTAAATCTCCCCTGTTTTAGCATTTTTGTATGTTGTAATAATTTCTGTTGGTTCAATTAATGGCACATCTTTGCCATCTACTTTAACGGTTTTCATCTAAGTCCTATCTTGTTGTAATACACTTATTGTAACTATTGGGCTTACTACATCAGAAAGCATTTGAATCTTATCTCCTTCTTCTAGTACTAATACAGTTGAATCATCTCCCTTTAAAAACTCATGTTTAATAGTGGTTGCTAACGAGTGTTTATCATAAATAAACGCTGTGCTTGATCCACTATCATGGATAGATAAAGTCAAAGCCGCTGTTCCTACATTAGCATTATAAACAGAAATAGATTTGATAATACCTACAGTAGCAGCTGGTACTGTATAACAGTCAGCTGTAGTAGCAGCAGCCAAAGTAGTAATATGAAGTTTATATGCATTAGCCATTATAGTCTTTTTATAATTTTAACTTAACTTATAAACAATGTAAAGGCTTCTTGTTCATCTTTTAACTGTTGTTGGTATGTAGTATTCATTTTTTGTACAATAGATATCACATTGTTTGCTAAGTTTTGAACATTTTGTTGATCAAACTCTGGTCCTTCTATTGTAGATATTACTTCTGATATTTTAGCCATTATCTTCTTCCTCCTGCGTGTATGTCTAGTCTAAAAGTTCCTAGTCGCCAGTTTTCTCCCGTGCCAGTATTTGCTACTTTAAATGCAATCTGACGAGCTCGGATTCTAGTGTTAAGTTGAGTTGTACTTGTAGTTGCTGTAAAATTATTATTTACTGCATTACTGTTGGGAAAAGCTTTTGTACTTAGTGTTACTTGTGCATTACCTGTTTGAGCACCAAAGTCTGGAATAAATCTACTAATACGCATCATATATTCTCCTTCTCCAGGAAGGCCTTGATCTTTACTAATATCATAATCTCCAGATTCAATATTAGCTGCAATAGCGTTTGTAGTGCCATTAGAAAAAACTTCATCAGTTCCAATTTCATGTTGCCAAAAATAACTTGCACCATTAGTAACTCCATTTATAACAGGTTCAGTTGGTGCAACTGCTGTTACATATTGTGTAGCATAAGGTTTTCCATAAACTCCTTCTGGAGTCCATGTTGTTCTTGCAAGTGAACTAGTAGTCCATATAGGATCTGCGTCACTAGACTCTATATAATTGTAACTAACTGATCGATTAACTTCGTCTGATCCTTGACTACAATAAAACCAAGTTACTTCACCAAATAAATTATTGACTGCTCCGTGAATTTGTTGGTTAGCATTAACATTAATATCTTCAAAAACATAATCTTCCACAAGACAAGGCATACTGTAAACTCTACCTCCTGTATATTTAAAGAAACCATTTGGTCCCATCCAATAAGCAACACCATCAATTTCTACTGGTGCATGTTGACTAGATATTCCACAGTTAGTCCCAACCTGTTCAAAACCAAAAGTAAATGGTTGTCCTACAAATTTCATAGTATACATTGCTGTATCTGACCATACATATAAAGCTGTTTTACCAGCAATGACTGCCATTAATTTAGATCCATCAGGTAACCTTTGAGATCCTGCTGTGTTAGTTGCACTAGCTGTGTATGAATCTGTAGCATTAATACTTTCTTGATCAGAAAATCTTACAAACATATCATCTTGAGTTGCAGGAGTTCCTATAGTTGTTTCTGTTCCTATAAAAACTAAATGTCTGTCAGGAGTAGAAACTGCCATATCTCTTGATGCTGTGGGCGCATTAGCTAAAACAGTTGCTCTGTTTGTTAATCCTGCACCACTTAAAGGATCCCATTCAAATACTTTTTTATTATGTACTAATGCTAATAAATTTTCTCCATAGTTTAATAAACGCCATTGACCTGGCTCAATAACTACTTGAGCTGAAGAACTTGCACTTCCCCATCCTACATAGTTGCTAGCATCAAAAACTGTTGCACCATTGCTATGAGAAGATCTTGTACTTCCGTTATAAGCTCTGGTAATCCCTGTTACTTTATTTCCTGTAATACCTGTATATCCAATTAATTCATTATCTACTTGAATAACTTCTGTAGATGAAGATGGAACTGTAAATCCAGTAGTTGATGTTAAAGTAATTTCTGTAGCTGAACCATTATTACCTTGTGCATCATCTGCTAAAGCTCCGTTTAAAGTTGTAAAAGTAGGTGGAATAACTCTGCCGCCAAACGTATTTGTTCCCCAGCCAAAACCATAACCTTGAGTAACAGGTCCTATTTGATAATAAGGATCTACAGTTGTTGTTGCAATAGCACCTCCAGTTCCTGTTTCAGTATTTCCTGTTAGAGTAGTCATTTTAACAGTTAGGGTAGTAGTTGATGGAGTACTCAATACTTCAAATAATTTTCCATCAAAATTAGCTGTAGTAAAACTTGTGCTTACTCCAGTCATAACTGTAGAACTATCTCTAAACTCCATAATATCCCCTACTTCTAAATTATGGGCTGTAGGAAAAGTTAATGTTAAGATAGCTGATCCGTTAGTACTACCAATAGCAACATTAGTTTGAGACTTTGTAGTGTCTATTGGTGTAATATCATAAACAGCACCTTCAAAATAAACATATAAAACTTTATTTGTTCCAATAGCTACATATTTATTACCAGTATTATCTACCCATGCGTGTTGATCTCTTCCAGCACCTACTAAATTGCTTGAAGTAAGTTGCTGCCAACCTCCAATTTTTTCAGGATAACTATATCTAAATCTCATATAGTCACCATTAACCCATCTGCCTTCGGCTCCAGTGTCTGAGGATTGTTTATCTAATCCAGGTTTTAATGTAATTTTTGTTAACATATATACATATACTCCAAGTTATAAAATATACTAGATTAAGGGATATATCAATATGATTTAAAGCAGAGGGAATCAGTGGTGGATCATCCCCCTGCAAGCCTATTGTATAAACTATTTTTTAGAAACTGTAAAGCCTTTAAAATATGCAGGTAAACCTAACATAGGACGTTTGTCATATAAATTTTGTTTAGCGTCTTTACCTTTTAAATTATTGTAATGTAAAAATACTTGTCCACAATCTTTGCCTTCAAAAGGTTCTCGCCAATGTTCAAGATCACAACCAGAATATATTAACATGTCTCCAGGGTTAAGTTCTACTTTAATACCAGCTTGACCTGTTTTACCTGTTGGATCAAGATAGATTGGCCATGAATCGCCACCTAAATTTAAAGTAGTGGATACTTCACACGAGTATCTATCTTTGTGTCTAGCCAAGATGTCTCCTTTTTTATAAATTCTTGCATATGAATAAGTGGGTGTTAATTTTAAACCAGTTTCTTTATTCATCTTATCATTTAACTTACCAAGTAATGTTTCCATTGCCATATCACTATAATGAGAATAGGTATTAGGAACTTGTGCATCATTCCATACACCATACTCTGTGTTAAATGGTGATAAATATTTTTCATCAAATAAAAATCTTGCAGCAGTTCTTTTGTTTAAAAAATAAGTATAAACAAAATCTGCTAATTCAGAAGATATTGCTCCTTTTAATACTTTGTATTTATTTTTCTTGAACGACATTTAATACTCCTTTTGGTATCGCTTGGCAGTTCCAATGTATAAATCTAAACGGTTCTATACCTGGATCAATTATATATTGATGTGGTAAATAGGACGGAAAAAATATCATTCGACCTGGTTGTACTTTGTAATGCACCTGTGATGATGCATAAGTTACTTTTGTTTTATCTAATTCAGGTAAAAGATTCATTACATTACCTGGTCTTGGATCTTCAAATAAAGGCATCGATGTTTTGTCGCTAGCTTTTAAAAAATAAAAACCGGAAATATGACCATTCCAATGTGTATGTAATGTATGAAGACCACCACCATCCTTAGCAAATTCCTGTACCCACATTTCTGTAGTAAATAATTGATGACCTCGCATGTCGAAACCCATTTCTAAAAGTAAATTATGACATGTTGCACCTATATAATCTGTTAGTGTTTTAAATTTTTTATCACCTATTAAAGTTGTTGAATGATAAACATTACCAAAATCACCTTTAGTTTTATTGTCTTTATTACGTTTATCGATATCAGGTTGAAGATTTTTTTTAGCTATTTCAATATAACTATCCGATGCTTTGTTTATCTCGTCTACAAATTCTGGAGCCTCGCCAAACCATATAGGACTTTTAAAATATTCTTCTCTACTTAATTGTTGGGGGTAAGTTATTGGTTGTGGTTTTTTAATTTTTTTCTTTTTCTTTTTCATATCTTTTTTATTTAAAAGGCCATCCAAGGTTCCAAATTACTAGACTATGTCTAACACCACTTTTGACCGGTTTTACTCTATGCCATACATCAGAAGGAAATACAACTAAAGAACCTTTAGATCTTATTTCTTTTAATATATGGGTATTTGCTTTCTTATCTGGATCATGGTTTCTAAAATCAAATTCTAACTCACCACCTTTATAATCTTTTTCATCAGATAAAGATAATGTTACAGATAATTTTCTTTGTTTACCGTGTGAATTAGGTTCTTCTGGTTTGTGATAAGGTCTATCCCAACTATCACAATGCCAATCATAATACTGACCTTTTTTATATTTTGTAAACTGACAAGACTCAGAAAAACTCCATTCAAAATTCCAATTAGCTTGTTTATTAGCTTCGTGTATCCAAGGATGAACAGCTCCATAAATCCAACGTTCGCTTAACCAAACTATATCTGAATCTCTTTTCTTTTTTAAATCTTGTACTTCTTTTTTATTTAATTTTTTATTGCCATAGCCACCAGTAACTGCCATTTGATCTTGAATAGATTTTGCATAACGCACGATGTCATCGCATACATGTTTTGGTACTGCATCTTTAAACCAGTAAAAATAGTTTTGTAATTGCATATGTCTTTATAAAGACAATATAAAATAAGATTAACTAATTGTCAATTATTGAAATTTATATCTAATAATAACAATTCCAGGACCACCACTAGCACTTACTACAGGGTAAGAATCATTATTAGATCCCCCTCCACCACCACCGGTATTAGCTGTTCCAGGTGTTCCTGCTGCAGCTGGACCAGGTCCTGTACATGTTGAAATATTACCACCACCTCCTATACCACCAGAAGCATTAGCAATAGGTGCAGGTGTAGTTTGACTTCCTGCTGCACCACCTCCACCACCAAAATAATAATATGATCCACAATTTTCACCTGATGTACCAAAAGCATTAGGGAATCCACCACCAGCACCACCCTGCGCTACACGATTTGCAGCTCCGCTAGGTCCTTGTGCCTCTTGACCAGCAGTCATCATACCACCACCAGCACCAGCAGAACCATCTGGAGGAGTTCCTGGTCTATTACCACCAGCACTACCTTGATCTGGACTAACTGGAGGAGTATTACCTGCTCCACCTGGTTTATTTAATCCACCTCCAGATCCTCCACCACCAGAACCCCCTGAGTTACCTGGTCCACCACCACCGCCGTGATAACCACCAGCACCACCACCAGTTGCTGTTAAACCTAAACCACTTGAATCTGTACCTCTTCTTGTACCAGGATTTGGCTGAGGACCTGATTGTCCTGTATCACCACCACCTACTACGATCGCATAATCTTGACTTGTTAATGTTACAGCAGAAACACACGCTGTTCTTGGAGCACTTGGTCCTCCATTTGTATAAGTTGTTGCAGAAGCTCTAACACCACCTGCACCTCCACCACCTGAAGAATTTCCATTACCTTGTCCACCTGATCCACCACCAGCTACAATTAAATAATCGGCTGCTGAGTCTGCTGCAGGTTTACCAACTGCTGCTGTAACAACAAATGGTCCTGAAGCTGTAAATGTATGAATAGCATAATCGCCATCTTCTGTTCTTGTTCCACCTGTTGCTGAAATAAATGAAGGGGTTTGAACCCATGTTCCTGCTCTAACATTTGAATATAATGATTGCATTGACCAAACTCCTGGTGCGCTTGCAGGAACCGAGTAAGCTGGTTCTTTAATAACTACTATACCTGGTCCGCCTGCTCCACCTAATACTGCACTTTGACCAATAACTCCATTACCACCATTACCTGTATTATCTCCACCGGCTGCGCCTGCAACACCTGGAGCCCCTACTGCACCAGTATTTCCAGCATGCCCACCACCACCACCTGTTGCATAAGTCACTGGACTACCTGTAATTGTATTGGCCAGTCCAGCACCGCCAGCACCACCTGTTGGACCAGGAGTTCCAGCACCGCCAGCACCTCCAGCACCACCACCTCCACCAGAATTTAATGCGGGGTCACTTCCATTACCACCAGGATTACCTTCAGGAAGAGGACTTGAAGGAGGCGTATTACCTGTACCAGCATTTTTACTAGTATTTGAATTACCACCAGAACCAGATCCTCCCGGTCCACTAGCACACTCTCCACATCCACCACCACCACCTGTAGATGTTATTGTTGCACATCCTGCATAATTAAAAACTGAATTTCCACCTCTAGCAGCAGCGGCTCCGCCACCACCAATTGTAACCGTATAAGGAGTGCCTCCTACTACTGGAACTGCACTTCCTCTAGTTGGACTTGGTGTAGTAGGTCCAGAAGCTCTATAACCTCCGCCACCACCACCAGAACCACCATGATAAGAAGCAGGAGACGAACAATATTGTCCTCCACCGCCACCGGCGACTACTAAATATTCAACGTCCGATGTGTTGACAGCTGTAAAATTTCCTGATGCTGTAAAAGAAGTTACTTTAGCGGGAGCACAAACAGCAGGTGTAAATGCATTACATACCCCTATTACTCCACCGTTTCGTGAGCTGTTTGTTGGGCTTGCCATATCTTAAGTCTCCTATTCGGACACCCAAGATGTACCATTCCAGTTGTAAACTGTGGGTGTTTCTGTTTCGTCGTTAGATTTAACTGCTTCCCAACCTGTAGTGTTGTCAGCGTTGTATTTTGTTTCGTTCCAAGCTATATAATATCTTACATCACCATCTTCTGTAATTGTTGGATAAGTTATTGGTGCTTGCCAATCGTCATTAGAATCTAGTGACCATGAATCATGAGGCTGTATACTTATAAATTTATCTTTTGCAAAGTCATAAGTAAAACCTTTACCTGCATATTGTTTTCTAAAATTATTATTGTAAGAAGTTTGTTTCCACTTAGGAGTTTTAAAAAAATTAACACACCATGTTTCTCCATCAACATGCATGTCATTTTCTCCTAAAGGACCTGCTGCTGTTGTAACATCGTTACCAACAACAACTACTCTTGTAACTACGTTATTGTCATTTAATTCTGCGAAATGTGCCATATTATTTTCTCCTTAAAGTTATATTTATAATTTAAATTTTCTATACTGTCAATGTTCCTGATACTGTAAAAGTAGCAATTTTATCACCACCTGCTGGTGCAGGTAAAGTTGTTATTGTATTTGATCCTGGCGCTGCCGCTAAACTTCCTGGCGCTGCTGCTGCTGGTATTCTAAGTATAACTACTCCAGTTCCACCATTTCCACCATTTCCTGCTGCTGGAGAACAGTTACCCATTCCTCCGCCACCACCGCCACCACCAGTGTTTGCTGATCCATTATTTCCTGCTGCTCCTGGTCCTGGAGCACCACCTCCGCCACCACCATTTCCACCAGCACCTACACTTGGTCCTGGACCTGGATTAACCATACCACCTCCGCCACCACCGCCATAGAATACTGGACTTCCTGTAATTGAATTTTCTTTTCCAACACCACCATCTCCTGCTGATCCTGTTGGAGCATTGTTAGCTCCTACTGCACCAGCTCCACCACCACCTACTGATCCATTTCCACCTGGTTGATATTGTCCACCATTAAATCCTTGAACAGGTGCTCCTGGAGAACTTAATGCTGGTGTATTTCCTAAACCAATTGCTCCTTGAGTTGCTGGAGCGGGCATACAAAATATATTTCCACCACCACCTGAACCTCCTGGTCCACCATCTGATCTACCATTTGTATTAAATCCAACGCCTGTTGGATGACCCCATGATCTACTTCCACCTTTACCACCACCTGTAGAAGTAATATAACCTACTCTTGAATCTGTACCATTAGTAGCGTTTGTTGGTCCTCCTGGTGCTGCTGCTGCACATGCTTTATTTCCAGCTCCCCCAACTGTAACTGCATTTGATCCTGGGTTTAATAAAATTTTTTGTCCACCTGGGAATGAAGTTCTATAACCTCCTGCTCCCGCACCTGATCCTGATGCCCCTGAAGCTGGATGACCTGCTCCACCACCGCCACCGCCAGCTACTACTAAATAATCAAATTCTGTACCACCAGAACTACCGATAGTTAAATTAGCTGATGCATTAAAAGTTGCAATTTGATTTAAACCATCTGAAGATGTAACGGGTGCATTTGTTGGACTGTCTGTTGTTAATAAAACTCCTGCTGGTATTCCTGCTGATCTTAAAATTACTACACCTGGTCCACCTGTTGCTCCATTTTTTGTTGCATCTGGACTACAGTTTCCACCACCGCCACCACCACCACCAGTGTTATCTGTTCCAACAGTAGCGTTTGCAGGTGCAGGGGGATTATTTCCAGTTCCTCCAGTACCACCACCACCGGCTCCTCCGGCTCCACCGACACCAGTTTTAGCTCCACCACCTCCACCACCAGCATAAGTTACTGCTGTTCCTGTAATTGCGTTTGGTGCTCCTGCACCTCCAGCTCCACCATTATTTGAACAATCATTACCTCCTGCAGCTGTAGCTCCACCACCGCCACCACCACCAGAATCAGGTGAAGAACCTGTTCCGCCAGGATTACCTTGAGAAATAGGACTAAGAGGAGGTGTATTACCTGCACCACCAGTATTTCCTGGACCATTACCACCACCTCCACCACCAGATCCTCCAGCTACACCATTTCCATTAAATATACCACCTCCACCACCACCAGTAGATGTTATTGTTGTAAATATTGAACTTGTTCCACTGCCACCCGTGCAACCACTTGGATGTGGTCTTCCTGTACCACCACCACCAACAGTTACTGCGTAAGTTCCAAATCTTGTAGTTAATGCGCTTCCTTGTAAAGGAGAAGGCCCGTAACCAGAAGCACGATATCCTCCTGCACCTCCAGCTCCACCTTGTGTAGAAGCTCCACCACCACCTCCTGCAACTACTAAATAATCTATAGTTGCGTCATTATAAACCCAATTATCATTTTTTACGAATTCGTATACTGTGTTCATTGCCCAAACACCTGGTGCAGATTTTGGTTTACATACTGCAGGTTCTACAATTACTGCATAGCCCGGTCCACCTTGTCCACCGGCTCCACCATTTCCACAACCACCGCCACCGCCACCGCCGGTATTAGTTCCTCCTGTTCCACCTGTTTGAGTTCCACTTGGTCCTCTTCCTTTTCCTACTCCACCACCTCCAGGGCCTCCGGCTCCGCCAGGTGAACCTATACAATCTGATCCACCGCCGCCACCACCAGCTAAAGTTAAAGGAGATAAAGGAGAAGATGAACTTCCTGCTCCACCTGCTGCTCCTGCAGCATCTCCACCAGTTCCGCCGACAGCTCCAGCTCCACCACCACCAGCACCACCTTTTCCAGGAGGTGCATTTGTATTTCCACCTGCATTACCTTGACAGGCAGTTCCAGCTCCACCAGTAGCACAATTTCTACCTGCACCACCACCAGATCCACCAGCTGCTCCAGGTTGAAGGCCAGCAGGTCCATTTGTTCCAGCTCCACCGCCGCCACCAACAGCTGTTGCTCCAGCAAAAGTTGTATCAACTCCATTAGTTCCTCTAGAACAACCATTAGGTGCTCCTGCACCTCCACCGCCTATTACTAAAGGATAACCTGTTGCACCAGAAACAGATATTGATGTACAAAGATAACCACCACCGCCACCACCACCTGATCCACCAGCACCACCTCCGCCACCAGCTGCTACTAATAATGCATTAACAGAAGTTGTTAACGGTTGAGTTGTAATTGTTTCTGAACCTGTTTTTGTATGAGTAACCGCACATTGAGTTTGAGCAGCATTGACTGTGTTGATTGGTCCGATAATTCCGCCATTAGCCATAGCTGATTACCTCCCTAAGATATGACGTCGAATGAAATAAATAAATCCAGATCACTTGCCGCACTCGCTCCACCTTTTAAAATATCACCTTCTTTTAAATAAATTGGCGTATCTAATAAAACTAAAGAAGCATCGGCTGGTACTGAAATTGTTTTTGCTAAGTAAACTGTGGCATCTGCTGCAGTTGGAGTTACTCCATCGGCAGCTGCTGTTCCTAAACCATCTACAAATAGACTAACATCTGCTGCTGAGGAACCATCAACATTAGCTACTGTAATTCTATTTACTTTTACAATAACATCTGATCCACTAACTGTCATTAAAGTGTCAGTTGCAGAGGCTGTTAAATTCCAACCAAAATTTCCACCTTTGATTGTTGCTACATTTACTATATTTGGGTTTGCCATAATTTAATTTCCTTTGTGTTTTTTATCCGAAAATCATTGCCATTGCAATAGCTTTTCCTGTTGATACTCCTGCTGATCCAAAACTTACTACACCAGAACCATTAGTTATTAAAGCCTGATTAGCTGTGCCGTCTGCTGAAGGTAAAGTATATGCTGGTTGAGCCCCTGTAGTGCTAGGAAAACCAGAAGAAATAATATCTGTTCCATTATGGAAACATAAAACAGTTCCACCCGTAGGTATTAAAATACCTGTTTGACCTGTTACTTTAAATGTTATTGTATTAGCTGCATCACTTCTTGTTGTATTATCTACAATGATAAAAGGTTTTTCAATATTTGCATTAGGATCTCCAGCTTGAGCAGCAATATCTAAAACTCTAGATCCACCAGTAGTTCCTGATAAATTAATCCACATAGCTCTACCATCATAAGTTCCTGTAGATCCATCTGGAATAGTTAAAGTTCTATCTGCTGTTAATGCTACATCAATATACCCTAGAGTATTCATGATGAAATTTAAATTATTATTTGTATTCGTTCCCCATGTACCAGCGTTTTCGCCGGTTGCCATTAATTGAATACCAAGACTATTATATGTTGAAGCCATAATTTTTTTCTCCTAAGCCACGTTTACGTTTGTATACGATGTATTACTACCAGTGTCAACATTTCCATAATGCAAAATACCAAACTCTGGGTTTAATGTAGCAGTTAATTCAAATCCAGTCAATCCTATAGTAATCTCTACAGGAGCAATAGCACCTACAGAAGCAGTCATAGCACCTGGAGAAACAGCTCCTACTGCCATATCATCTGGATTAATTGCACCTACTGAACCTGTTACAGCTTGACCTGTAAGTTCAACTTTTACCTGTGTTGCTTCAATTAAATTTCCAACTTCTGTAGATATTGAAAAACTAGATAAACCAACATTTACATCAGCATTTTGATTAACGGTTAAACTACCTAAACTTGCTGTAGTTAATAAACTAGGCATTCCAACTTCTGTGTCTGCCTCAGAGTTAACTCCTAAAACTCCTTGTGCTACACTAACTTGTTGACCTGTTAGAGAAACTTCAAAATCAAAAGTAGTTGTAGGAGCACCTACAACTGTTTGAATTTGGAAACCAGTTAATGCTTCTCCTATAACTGGAGTTAATGTTCCTACTGATATACTTGCCTCTTGGCCTGGTAAAACTTCTTTAGCTGCATTAACACTACCCCAACCGTTTTCACCCCATTCTAAAGTACCCCAACCAGGGAATTGAGTAGCAACAACTCCAGCTGCGTTTTCCGCTACAGTCATTGCTTGACCAGTTAAAGTTACAGTTTCATCACCTTGATCATTCCATTCGTTTTCTCCCCAAGATAATGCACCCCAAGTATTACCCGTAATATCTACAATTCCTCCCATAGAAATTCCATGTACCCAACATGCAAAATAAAAATCAGTGGATGTTGCAGGATCAATTTCTATGTATCTTGTTGTTGCTGCATTAAATGTTGTTGTGTTTGTGTAATCAGATTGATTAGATGATCCATCTAAATAATAAGTTACACCTGAAGAAATAATTCCACCTCGCATTGTAACAGTGCTAGTACTATTTGAAGTAGTAAAAATTAAAGGATGATTATCGTTTGAAGAAGCTGATTGATCTAATCTTACTGTTGCACCTTTAACCCACGGAAAAGTAAAACTTAAAGGTTGAGATCCATCAAAATAATAAACATTACCTGAACCACCTACAAGATACTGTGTTCCTGTTGCGACTGTGACTGTGATTGTAGTATCAGCCATAAGGACTTAACTCCTTATGATGTTATTCTCAGAATTGCTGCTGATGTACTTGCTGTTGGAAACTCAATAGAAAAAGTTCCATTAGAAACTGTTTTAGCTCCACCAAATGAAACAACACATACTGATCTGTTAGTTGTAAATCCAGTAACTACAGTTGTATTATAAATTAAACAACCATGTGTTGTAAAAGTTGCTGACGTCCAAGCTGTACCGTTTGCTGTGGATAAATCTGCAAAGTCTGTAAAACTTGTTGTAGTGGAAGAAGTTCCAGTTACACCAAGATTAGTTAAAGCTTTTCCGCCAGAAGCATAACCAGATGAAGTTGTTGTTACTTCATATGTATTTGTTGGATCTGCTGTTGGATCAGAAGCTGCTGTCCAATTTGTTGTTGTACCATCTAAGTTTGCAGATGCTGATGAATACAAAGCTAATTTAAATGCATTGCCAGCTGGTGTTTGACCTGATGTGTTAAAGTTATGTCCACCTTTAAATATTTCTGCTTTAAATGTGTTAGTTACTGCTGATGTTATAGCCATAATTTTTTTCTCCTAATCCCTTTTACTTCGAAGGTGAAGGCGAGTCAATATATAATCTGATAGTTCCATCGTCATAATCATCTCTTCGTCTTCTTCCAACTTGCTCAATTGCAAACTTTTCAATCTCATTATTATATCTTTGTTCGTAATAAGTCAACATATCCATTGGACCTTTTAAATAGGCATATGCTTCTACTAAACATGCATATAAGAGTCCATTTGGGAAATTTACACTTAAGTAATTAGTCGTATTACTACCTGATAAACCATCAGGTCTTTTAGTAAAATTAACTTGAAAAGTGTAAGTTTTATCGGGTGTTGGAGCAAACATAATAGTTCCAGATGTTGAATCAGTATTTCCTGTCATTGTATATGTAGTTCCAAACATAGCATAGTATTTAGGTAGACCTCTTCCTGTTGTTTCACTATTACCCGCATCTGAAAATTTATTATACTCATTTAAAAAAGTAACATCTCTTTTTTCTAAATATACTTGAGTGTCTGGTGTAGTATCGTCTTCAGTAATTTGAATAGATCGAATAGCTAAAGCTCCTGCTGGAGCATTAATATACTGTTGTCCAATAACTAAAGATCCTGTTTGAGATTTTCTATCAGAATCCATATTTAAATCTCTCATACATCTTAAACATGCATTACCAATAAACTGATCTGTAATTGTAGAAGTAAATACAGAAGTATCTACCTCAGTGTAATTTTGAATTGCTGTGGTTAAAGTTGCGTATGTGAATCCGTCGTCTACAAATGCCATATTACTGTGGTCCTATCGTTTTTAATGTTACTGGTCCTGAGGATGTATTATATCCTCCTCCACCAATTTGTCCAGTAGTTGCTGTATCAGTTCCACCTTGATCTGAAGTATCTGTATTATAGTTATTTAACGGATCTTTTAGACATCTTATAGTATCACCTGCTGTATGAGATACACCTGTAGATCCAAAAGAACCTCTTACAACTCCATCTAATACATTATTAGTAATACCAGTATAAGCAATTAATTCTGCTGCAATAATAACTGCATTAATCGGTGTTCCATCAGGAAAAAAATCTACACTTCCTGGTGTACGAGGACTCTCTACTTTAAATCCAGTAGAACTTGTTAATGTAATTCCAGTTGTTTGAGTAGCATTAATAGTTCCAACAAGAGTTGTTGTAACATTTGTATAAATTCCAGGAGTAATTTTATGTCCTGAAGCATCACAAATTTGAGCCCCACTAATTCCATCAATTGCAGCTATATTATTAAACGCACCTGCAATTCCTGGTGGTCCTCTAAATCTAACATAACTTGCATGATTTCTTCCGTGATTATCTTCAAAAACATTTATTATAGAACTTCCTGCTGCATAAGTTGTTAATGGATTAAAACTTAAAGATCTTAATGCACTGGATGCTGGTTGTTGTGGTCTTGTAGTAGGTAAAGCTGTTGGATCAGCTGCACTTGGTTTTGGATCTAGTTGTGGTTGTTTAGATTCAAACTCAGAATAATGTACAAATAATCCATTCCATTGTGTAACCATTTCATTCCATGGAAATGCTTGACCACTAATGTCTGAAATTGCTAATGCATATTTCCCTTGTGCAAATCTTGCCATAATTAAATACTTGGATAGTAAGTCTTCGGAGTAATATAAGTACTAGCTTCCGAACCATCCGCTGCCTCCGCTCTTAATAATTCATCTTCGTATAATAATTTTAAATTTTGTGTTTTTTCAGGAGCATATTTTAAACTTAAATAATAAGCTAATCCTGCACACATACATGGTACATAGTAATATGGAACATCAGTTGCATTTGTATAATTACCTGCATCATCAATTCTAGTCATGTAATAGAATTGAACTCTGTCTCCTGCCTGACTAGAACTTGGAGTTGTGTATAAAGTAATTGTAACTCTATCAATAAATCTTTGAACCCAATATTGTGAAGGTTGACCTGTTGCTAATTTATTAGATAAAGAAGAATAAGTTGATCGTGAAATTTTTGTTAAAGGACTATCTGATTGACTTGTAGTTCCAGCATTACTTCTGTATGACGCTTCAAAAATATCATCAACTCCAAACAATTGAGCTCCTGCACTATCTAGTAATGTAGATGTACCATCGCCACTTGAACGATATCCAATATATTCATTAGTGCCTGCAACTAGAGTCAAGTATCCATCAGCTATTTGCCAAAGATGTATTCCTCTGTTAGCCCATTCTTGAAAAAGAATATTTAAAGATCTACGAGCAGTTTTAAGCTGGTAACCAGCAACTCCTCTTAATCCACATCTTTCATAAGCTTCTTCTATAATCTCATCGATATAAAAAGTTTTATCAAATGTTGTAGTGCCTGAAGTAGTGTTTGCCATCTACCCTCCTATCCATCATAGAAGAATGTTGCTGAACTTAATCCTGTAACATCTGTATATGCACCATTAGGAAATAAAATACCGTTATCGGGAATATACGGATCTGTTTGATTTGTAACTCCTGAAGGAATTCCAAGATGTAAACCAATTACTCCTGTGATAGACGAATCTCTTACAATTAAACCTACTGCACCTGAACCAGAATGAACATGCATTCCTCTTACTCTTGTTCTACCTGAAAAAATAGGACCTGAAGCAGAAGCATTTGTACCTACAGATATATCTGTAGCCGTTGATGGTTTTGAAATACTTGTAACTGAAGTAAAGGTAATACTCGTATCATTATTAGCACTTCCTCCTGGACCTGTGTGTTCGTGAGTCACAGCTTTGCCATCTTTGTCTGTACCTACAATTGTAAACACAATAGCATTTGTTGTAGCACCACCTGATGTAAATTTTAATGTGGCTGCCACATTACCCCATTCTGCAAATCCAGCAGCTGAAGATGCTAGAGTTAAATCTGTAGTTCCTGCTACTGTCTGATTGGCTGCTACATTAGTAGTACTAGCACTTAAAGGCTCCATGTAGAGTGCTTTTACGGCTGTTACATTACTCATAAAATTTTCTCCTGTTATTTATTCAGGCTCCCGAAGGAGCCTAAAATAATTTATTATCTTTGTTGTACTGTTTGAACGTAGTCAACAAAAAGATCGTTAGCCACAGTTCCTTTACTTTCAGAAAATGCTTTTAATTCCATAAGTAAATCATCAGGAACAGTTGTTGCTGCTAATGTTCCCGAAACTGTACCGTTTATAAAAATTTTAAACTGATCTGCTGTTACACTTGGTTCACTTCCTGCTGGTTGAAATAAGAATCCCAATCTAACAGAATTATTTGGCATTCCATAAACAGTTGCAGATTGTGTTGCTACAGTTGAATCTAATTGTACAAATGTACTTCCTGCTTCTAACACAGTAAAAGATACACCTGCTCCATTTTTTCTAGATACAAATTGAATTGAAGTTGTATCTTCTAAATGAGAGAATCCAATACCATCATCTGGTAAAGCTACAGGATTAACATAAGCGTTAGCTCCAAAACCAACAAAAGTGTTTAGTTCAGTAACATCAGTAATTGCAATTGAAGTTTCAAAATACCATTTTTTACCAGTATTAATTTGAAATACTTCTGGAGACTGTATACCATTAATCTCGCCACCTGTAGGATTAAGATCTCCGATTCTTAGCCATCCTTGAGGATATTGAGATAAGATGTAAGCCGAACCAGCTAAAAGTTGAGTCCAATCTTCATCATTGTATGTTATGAAATCATCTTGGTATGCCCATTCTGCTGGTGCAGTTCCACCTGTTATTAGAGGTTGTTTGATACCACTAAATAAAGAAGTAGCACCATCTTTTCCTCTTACGTTTGTTACTCCGTTTGAAAAGTGTGTTGTCATATTAATCAGCGCCTCCTAGCGCCAGTTATTCTTACTAAGCAAAGAATAACCAATTTATGATTTAATTATCTTAGTGAGTTTTTTATATACTAGTTTTTAGTAGAGTGCAAGAGAGCCTACGGTATTTATGCATTTCAGCAATGTAGCTTTTGATTAAGTAGCTACAGAAACTTGTGGAGCTGCACCTTCGACAGTATTCTGTCTGTGGGCAATAGCTGCTTCTTCCAGCTTGATCTCAGTAATGACTTGTCTAACTTTGTCATCAATTCTGACCATTTCAAGAGTATATCTACCATTGTCAATATGCTCCTGTTCCCACTTCAACTCCAAGGACCTTTTTTGTTTGTAAAGGTCTTGTATCATTAACAACCTCCTCATAGGTTATTCTATTTAACGGGCCGAACATTCCCGTCTTTTCCCATTTTATACCTTTATCTCCTAGTTTGTCAAGTATAGCATTTTCAACGCTTTCAGCTGTATCTTCACCATGTTCAATAGTAAATTTTGCATGATGGTCGTAAGCCCAGATATTTATGAGAGTTTTTTTCATTTTCACACCTTTATATATCAAAAGGGGCGAAACTGTGTTCGCCCCTTTAATTTAATTATTAACTTCCTTCAACACCGAAGATACCTCTGTAGTCAGATACACCGAAAGAATATCTTTCTCTCGCTTTGTATCTTACGTTTCCAGTTGAAAAGTCACCTTCCATTTTAGTTTGGATAGGTAGTCTTTCAAAGTACTTCATACCATTTGGTACATCAGTGATGATGTAGAAAGAGTCAACGTCTGTTAAATAGTGATTGATTCTGTAACCTTCAGGAATCATTCCCATATTTTTTAGAGCGTTGATGTCATTATCTGCAGTTCCAACTCTACCTTGAGATTTTAATAATCTCTCAGCGTTGAATTGGTTTTCAGAAGGAACAATCATTTTCATTCCTCTAGCTGCAATTTTTAGACCTCTTTCATCAGTCATCCCAGCGATGTCAATCATCGACTGTTCTAATGATGTTTCGTTTAAGTCAGCTTGCGTTGCTAACGTGTTAGCTACATTTCCAGCAATAGTCGGGTGAGCCGTGCTAAATAAATTAACATTGTCACCTGATTGGAATGAAGTCGCTGCTCCAATTCCAGGCAGACCTTGGTTTAACGGTGTAGCAGCTTTAATCTGCTTAGCGTTAGCCATAGATCTTGCTAGTGCTTTTGTGTATCTAGACGCAAGTCTGTCATACAAGTTGTCTTCCATAGCTTCTTCAGTCAAAGCGAATGCAAGTGCCACTGTTTCGTTAGTGTATCTTGCAGTGTATGTTTCCTGTGCGTTGTCAAATGCAACTGCAGAACCCTCAGGTTTTACATAAGCATTAGCAAAGCCAGATAACATTACTTCCTCTTCGAAAGCTCTGTCAGATGATTCTTTTGCATAAATTTCTTCATGCTCTGAATCATATCTTTTATACTCAAGGCCGAACAAGGCGTTTAAACCTGGCTCAAGCTCTTTTACGAGTTGTTGTCGTGATATTGCCATAATTTATTACTCCTTATTATGCTGCACCGGCTTGTCCAGAACCATATAAATGCTCACATATCATTACTCGCCAATTTACATTAGCAGCAGTTATATCTGAGTTTTCTGGATCTCTAGAAAGTCCGATTACTTTTAGTTGACGTGGACCTGCATCAAAAGTGTCAGCAGATTCAGCGCTTGATACTCCGTTTGAAGTACTTCCACCGTTAGAAGCAAGATCACAAGTTTTGTAAATGTCTGCTTGAGCAGAAGCACCTGTAGCAGCTGATTGAATTTCAAACATCTGATAAGGACTGTCATAAACAAAAGCCTCGATATCTTGACTCTGAGGAGGTGTTATGCCTCCTGGGTAGTAGTTACTAAACGTAGGTTTTCTTGTAGTTGGGTCATCATAAAAACATCCCCAGAAAGCTCCAACATTTAATACATCAGTTAGACCAGCAATATCAATGTATCCAGTTCCAGTAGCTGGTGAGCTTACTAGAGAACCTTGAAACATTGCGCTGGCTTCACCTGCTGCTATAAAGTGTGAACCCATTCCAGTGGAATCATCTTGTTGACCAACTGTCTTTAACGGTCTTAGACCGAAAGCGGCATCTTGATTAGCCATATTTGTTTCCTCCGTTAGTGATTATTTCTAATCACTGGTTAATTTAAATTCGTTGGTCGTAATTGTTAAAAAACTCTTACTTACCACCGAAAGATTTGCTAGAGCGGCTATCATAACTGATAGGCATGCTCGGGTGCTGATCCTTTAGTAAATCGTTCTTAACTCCGTCAACTCTCTCATTAGCTTTATCTGCATAAAACTTAGATCGAGCTTTTGCGATCTCTTCGGGTATTCTGGCCAGCAACAGACCTCCAACTCCAATGACTCCCTTGTATTTTCCTTCTCCCACAATTGGAAAACCCTGTGCTTCGTATTCTTCTGCTCTAACTAATTCATATCCTGATCTTAATTTACCAGCAATATTTTTAGTGTCATCGAATCCTAAGCTTTCGGCTCTTATCCATCTGTGCCTGAATCCATCAGGTGCAGGGGGTGCATCTAAAGCATTTGGTTCTTTCCAAACAGCAGGACGCTTTGTAGCTTCTCTGGTGTCGGATGCACGGGAGTGTTCTTTAACCTCTACTGTTTCAACAGCTTCAGTCACTTTAGTTTCATTTTTTTTCATGCTCTTACTCCTCTATGTTTATTTGTTTAGCATATTCTTCAAGTGGCACATTCAGTTTTCTAGCAATTGCTACCTGTGATGATGTGAGTTGCACAGTTCTGCGACCAGCCTTTTTAACACCTCTGGTAGCCGAAGCTACAGTTTGAGTAGGTTTGGTCGTTACTTCTGTAGTCTTACCAAATTTATGGGGAAATTCAAGTTTTATTCTCCTATCTAATTCTCCATAATAGTCTTCTGATTGAGGGTCATAACCTTCTTCTTCGACTAACTTTTTATGTAGACTAAAAGCGGTATAAGTCATTGGTTCATCTTTTCCAAACCATGAGTTAGTTTCTGCCCATTCTGTTGCTCTTGCATCAGGTTTTGGTAAATTTTCTTGTTGAAGAAGTGGCTGTTTTACAGGTTGTTGCTTAACTTCCTTTTCTTGATCAGCTTGTTTAACTTTCATTTCAGCTAACCTAGCTTCTTCATAACCTAATTTAGCAATTTCTTTAGAAGCTTCGACTTCTGCTTTAAGATCATTATTTTCTCTTGCAGTTGCTAATTTAGATTGAGCTGCTTCAATTCCAGAAACAATTCTATTTTCCATTTCTGAAACAAAACCTTTATCTATTTTAGCTAATCTTGCTTTTAAATTTTTTTGCTCTGATAAAACTGATTTTGCGTATTTAGTAGATTCGTCTCTTTGACGTTCTGCTTCACGCATACGTTTAGTAAGTTTAGCAATTCTTTTTTTAACTCCATCGCTATATTCTTCTAACTCATTTTTTTCAGGTTCTGCTTTTACTGGTTCTTCTTTTTCAGTAATTAATTCTGCAGGTTTTTCTTCTACCGGTGGAGTTTCTTTTATTTCTACTTCTCCTTCGGGTTTTTTTTCAGGAACATCAATTGGTTGTGCTCCTTCTTTGACTGTTTCTTCTGGTAAAGTAACTTCAGCACCAGGACCATCTGTGGGTAAGTCTATGATCTTATCTTCTTTGTCTTCTAGCATAGTTTCTCCTATTGGTTAGTATTGATGTAGAACATCTGTTGGATCTTCTACAGTAGCTAAAACTTCATCGTCGTTTAGCAAACGAACTTCACCGCCTTCAATTTGTATTCGAGATCCGGCATATCTTGCAAAGACTACCCAATCTCCTTTTTTGCACCAAGGTCCAGAATTTTCAAATCTTTTTCCTTTGTAAGATTCTGGTCCCATAGCTAAAACATTTCCTACTTGAGAACCTACTTGTTGTTTTTCTAAAGTAGATTCATTTAAAATTACACCACCTTTAGTTTTTTCATCCATTTTAAAAGGTAAGACTAATATTCTCCAACCTGTAGGTTTAGGAAGTAATGATGTAATATTTTTTTCTTTTTTTGGTTCTGATTTTTTTACACCTACTAATGGTGTATTAGTTAACTCAATTTTTGGGCTTGAGTTTGTGGATATTGTCGTCTTCGTCATTGTTTTGCTCCTTATCTTTTAGCAGGTTAGAGATCTCCTGTAAAACTAGTTGATATGCTTTTAGTTGTCCTACCATATATTGATATTTGTCCCAATTGTCAACTTGACCATTTATCAATACAGCAGAAATACTATCTTGTGTATTCTTCACTTCTTTTTGTAATTTAAACATTAAGTTTATTCCATCCATTATTTAACCTTTCTTAACCATGATTCCCCCACTTGGGTAACCAAATTTATTATTTCCCATTACAGGACTATAACCAGATACAGTTGTTAAACCACCATCGGCCATTTTCTTTTTAGGCACACAATTAGGCACCATTTTTTTACCTTTTTTTTTCATTCCTTTTTGAGTGTATCCGTGCCAACAAGCCATTACTTAAATCCTTTTAATGTTTTTGCTAGTCGAGCTCTTTGTCCTAACTTGCCACCTTTTTTAGCAGCTTCGTTTAATTTTTTAGCAGGAATTTTTTCTCCTTTTTTTACGCCTAATGAAGCCCGTAAAGATCCTGGTTTTTTTATTGCTTTTTGTATCCAATCTTTAGCCATTATTTTTTGCCTCCACCGTTTCTAAATATTTGAGTTCCCTTAATTCCAAAAATACTCGCTACGACCAAAATCCACAAATTTGTAAACCATGATGGGAGTGATTGGAAATACTCAAAAAATAATTTTACTTTTTCCATAGCTGCCGGATCGTCTGACATCACTGCCCACATAAGCACTATGATGGGCGCTGAAATAATCACGAGGACAAATTCGTCCTTAAGATCTGTTTGACGTGCTTCTAATAATTTTCCTTGGTAAGCTTCCTCACCTCGAGCTTGACGTTCTGCGTGTAAAAGTTGTGCATCAGACATAGCAACTTTTGCTTTTTGTCTGTTAGCGTAAATTTTACCGCCAGCTTGTAATGCTATTTTTGCTAGGCTGAACCAAGCCATAAGTTAATACCAAGTTGCCTTAACTGGTTTTTTATCTGGTCTAATTCTTTTAGTTCCTCTAACATCAACTGTTTGTGATTCTTGTGGATTAGTTACTTCGATTTCAACTCCACCTGTAGCACAACCGTCTTTTGTAATTCCAGGTCCTACAGTTACTTTTGGTTCTTTAACATAACCAGATCCTTTTTCCCAATCTTTCATTATGCTAGTCCTCCTCCTCTAAAAGCTTTTCCTAAACCACGAGTTGACATTCCGCCACCTTTTAGTTCTTTAACAATTCTTTTCTTTTCAGCTTTTAAATTTTTTTTACCTTTTTTAGTAAACGCTTTTTCTGAATCAACTC
>WLWH01000593.1_pt1 | contig 29319 bp, 28 predicted proteins | sample 6712741 | NCBI WGS metagenome assembly WLWH01 (sample SAMN12718694, study PRJNA515312) | sponge metagenome | isolation source: marine sponge | host: Mycale hentscheli | place: New Zealand: South Island, Marlborough, Capsize Point | collected 2003-05-01
GTAATTAATTTATATTCCACTGGGGGATATTTATTAAATATCCCCCAGTGGAATATAAATTAATTACCGAGCATATAAAATATTCAAAATGGATTTAGAGACTAAAAAAGTCCTTTAGTCTCAGTCGCCACTAAGAGACTATCTTTAGTGGGTGGGCGGCGGCATATAAAAAATAATCCATCCTAAAATGTGAAAGTTGGACTGAGCACTATTTTAGTCATCCAACCCCATATCTATCAATATGAGCAAAGCAGAATTCACTTCTACTCTCAATGCCATTATGGAACGTTTTGAACGACTTGCTGCCAAGGAAGATGACTACTTGAAGACTTGTAGAGATGGTAAGAAGTTGTATGAACTCTTTACTAAGATGAAGGAAGACAAGTATTACCAAAGGCAGTTCGGCGAGGACAATGAACGTAAGAAGAGAGAGATACTTACTGATGCTCAAAAATTAAAAGATAAGCGCTTCTGCGTTTGTAAATCTTGTAATAGAATTGTCTTGAAGACTGGTCTTACATCTCATATGAAGACTAAGATATGTTATGATATTAAAATATCTAAGGAGGTCTCTCACAAGCACAAGGACAAACGATACAAGGCATACAAGAAAATCATCATCGCACTTGAAGTTCATCATATGAACGTCATCAAGGGTGAAACTGCTTTTGGTATGAGTGAATACTATATGTAAATATTTACTATAATAATATAATTAATGATTTAATAAAAAAATAAAAAAAAAATAAAAACAATTTTTTATTATTAGGCAATATAATTCATACCTGGTTTCTTTTTCTTTTTTTTTGTTGTTGATATTAAATTATATGATTTTTTTTTATCAGTGGATTTTAAAATCTTGGTTGATTTTTTTTTATCAGTGGATTTTAAAATCTTGGTTGATTTTTTTTTATCAGTGGATTTTAAAATCTTGGTTGGTTTTTTATTACCAACGGATTTTAAAATCCCAGTTTCTGCTGCTTTAATTGTTTGTGTCCCAGAGGATTTTAAAATCTTCTTTGGCGATGTTTGTGTTCCAGAGGATTTTAAAATCTTCTTTGGTGCTGTTTGTGTTCCAGAGGATTTTAAAATCTTCTTTGGTGCTGTTTGTGTTCCTATTGTTCTTTTATCGCTTGCTGGTCTTATTAAATTATAATTAAATCCATCATCTACTTTATCCCACGCTTTTTTAAAATATTGGTAATGTTCTGTTCTTCTACCACTTGGTAATAGATTTTTCTCTCCAAGTTTAAAATTCTTTGTTTCTCTACCCTCAATAGTTATTTCGCTTTTTTGAATTGGTTTTCTTGGTTTCTTTGGTTGGTTTTTAAAATCTTGTGCTCTTACAATATTTAATGTATATTCAGCACCTCCACTAAATTCATTTTGTATTCCACGAAAACTATATTTGTCATTATCAAAATCATAATTTGTTAATTTTATAATTTCATTTATTAATTCATTTTTCCCTTTTTGACCAATACCTTCTATCCTTGTATTAGCGTTTATATGTTTTGCTAATCTTCTTAAAAAACTTACATTTTTCTTACTTAATAGTTCTACATATCTTTCTTGTGATAGAAATACCATTTATATTCTATTATTTTTTTTTATATTAAATTAAATAAATGAAATATTATATATATAAATATTATATTATATATAATTATTATTATTAGTAGTATTACTATCTTTTTTTTTAAAAAAAGTATAAAAAGTATAATAGTATAAAAAGTATAATGAGTAAAAAAGGTAAAAGGTGCCCATTTCTTAAAAGTCCCCATAATGAAAAAAAATAGTAAACACTTTCCAAAAATGGCGCATTTGAGTTTTTTTACTCACCTTAATTAAAATATTAAATAAAATGTGAAAATCTCCTTGGAGACTATGGAAAGCATATAAAGACAACTAACTATCTTTAGTTAAGATGTCATACGTTCTCAATAAGGTTCTTAACAATGATATTGTTGGTATTATTAATAATGAAGTTGTTAATAGCACTATTAAAACATTGAGAGAAAAATGTAGTAATTTACTTTCTAAAATTACTATATTGACTGATTATAATGAAAATTTATTAGATATGTATGGCACTTGTAAAGATGAATTAGATACTTACAAGATAGGGGAAGTTGATTTTATTGTAAGGAAATTTGATGAGGAAATGATTACGGAATGGGACGATGAAGGTGGAGATACTGGTATGGGTATTAGTTTTAATAAAAACACTTATAAAGATTTTGATGATTGGTATAGTGATTATAAAAGTGATTTTGTTAATTGGTTTGTTTCTGGTTATAAATGGGATTATGGAAATTTGCCTAACATTTGGGTATTTGAAGCAATGACTTATGAAAAAGAAAATTATGGAGATAGTTTTATATCTCAAACAGAAAATTATACCAAGTTTTTAAGTTTAGTATTGTATCTTAAAATATACGAACATCTTGGAGAATATGATAGAGAAAATGGTCGCTTCGCAAACGATTTTAAAAATCGTATGAAAGATTTATATGATAGTAAAGAAACTGATACTGACAGCGATACTGAGTAAATTTATATATTAAAACAAAAATAAAAATTGAAAAAATTTTTTATTGTATTTGATATAAAGATAAACTATTATCTCTATATATATAAATATGGAACAACAACTTTTAGATAAATATGGAGGTAGAACTATTGACAAAAGAACATTGATTGAAATTATCAAAGATATTAAAAATTATAAAGAACCTGAACCTAAACCAAATATAAAACCCGATTTAGATATAGATAATATACTTGAGCAAATTGATACTATGAAAGATAAATATACTGGTAAAGACCTTACTGATATTACTAAAAAAAATTATAAATCTAAAATTATTATGATTGATAAATTTATTCCAAATATTTTCCAATTGTTTATTGATAATCCTAACAGCAATCCAGTTATAAATTATAATCTTAAACTAATCCGTGATAAATATCCTAAAAGTTATAAAGATTATATTATTCCTTTATCAAAGGTTATAACTAACCTTAAAGGATTAGATGATAAAATATCTCCATATATCAAGGGTAGAATACAACAAGTAATCAAGGAAGGTAATGTTGTTTCACAGAAAAGAAGCGACGATAATGTTGATTTCAAACCTCTTAAAATTACTTGGAAAGAATTTGAAAAAAAAACTAATGAAATTAGAAATAATGATGATATACCATTACAAGTTAAAGTTTTATTTGAATTATATAAATTATTAACACTTAGGGACGATTTTGGAAATGTTCGTATAACTGATAAAGATTTAGATGATAATATTAATTACTATAATTTTAAAACCAAAATTTTACATTTAAATAATTTTAAAACTAAAAAGAGATTTGGTAAAAGAAGATATAAATTACCAAAATATCTTAATAAAATGATTGAAAAGTTATTTGAAGAACAAAACTTTTTATATGTTAATCTATTACCTGATACTCTTTATAGAAATGGTGAGTTAAGTAAAGTTATTACTAAACTTACAAAAAAATATTATGGTATTCAATTCAATATTACTGATATGAGAAATGCTCGTATTACTTATAGTCAAAAAAAACATACAATAGAAAAACAACGACAAGTTGCGGAAATTATGCTTCATTCATTAGAAATGGCAACACAAGTCTATAATAGAAAAGAAAATAAAAAAAAATAAAAATGTGAAAAATTTATTTTTACTTAAAAATATATAATATCTTATAATACGTAGATAGTAAGACAGAACGGATATACACATACTCCTCCTTCTTTTAGTATATTTGGAAAGTTAAACTATCTCCCAAGTCTTTTTTGATTAGACTTTAAATAAAATTATTTAAAGTTTAAAGTTTATATTTTATTTAACCTAATATGACCACTACCTCCATTTCAACAACCCATAATGATAGAATGAGATTGTATGAATATCAAAAATATCATAGTGATAAAGAAGCGGGTAGATTGAGAAGCACTCTCAAATATTATAAAAGAAAGTTTATGTATGAAGGTGGCGATGAGGTTTTTGATAAAATTTATTATAATGATAATTTAACTGATTATGAAAAAGTTATTGATATTAAAAAATATAACTTTATGAAAAAAAATAATTTACTTGGAGATGATTACTAAATTATTTGAGTAAAATTTTAACACTAATATAATATAAACATATAATTTTTTTATTATGTAAAGATATGCTTTTATCTTTGTGTATTATCTCCAAAATAAAATGTGATTTTTTTTTTGGATACAAATTTACTTAAAGGCAATCTATTATCTTTATTAAAAGATATGGAGGAGTTAATTGATTTTCTTAATAATTGTAAAGTTGGTAAAGAAGATGTTTATAGTCATACGACTATTCAAGGTGGTAAATGGTTTATTGAAGATATAGAAAAATTTTATGAATTAATGGATAAATATGATGGTTATAAAAGATATAATATGATTGAATTTCCAATTGAAGAATGTAGATATGTTAGATTTGATTTTGATTTTGAATTTGATAAAGAAACTGCTTTTGTTGAAACTTCTATTCTAAAAATATGTAATGCTATAAAAAAAGAAATTGTTAAATATTGTAATGATGATTATACTATGTATGTATTCGGTAGAGAAAATGGTAAAAAGAAAAATGATAAAATTTATAAAGGCGGTATTCATATTCAAATTCCAGATATTACTACTGAACGTGATTACCTTTCTCATCTTATTAGAAATGACCTTGTTAAGAGTAAACCACTTAAAAAATATTTTGAAGAACTTGGAGCAATCAATTCTATTGAAAGTATTATTGATGAATGTGTTTATAAAAAAAATGGTTGGGTTATGTATGGTTGTGATAAAGAGCATTTTGGAAATGCTTATCAAATTATTAGAACTATTGACAACAAACAAAAGGTATTACAAACTTATAAAAAAGATAGTCTATTTAATGAATTAAAAAAATTCTCTTTTAGAAATAAAATGTATCCTAAACTACTTACCGAACAAGGTCAAACTTTAATTCAAAATTTTAAAGATACTATTCAACCAAAAAATAATAAAATTAAAACCGAAACTGATGCTGTTGCTGTTCCAAAAACAATCAACAAACCTAATGATGATGATGATGAAATTAATTTAGATTTTGTTAAAGAACTTGTTGAATGCTTAACTGATGAAAGAAGTGATATTTATGATAAATGGATTGATGTTTGTTGGACTTTGAAATCCATCAGTAATAATTTATTTGATGTCTTTGATGAGTTTAGTAAAAAAAGTAGTAAATATGATAGATGTAAAGTTATTGAATTTTGGAATAAATCTACAAAAGGTGGTAGAACTATTGGAACTTTGAGAATGTATGCCAAAGAAGACAATCCAGAAAAGTATAATTCTATTTGTAATAAATTCACAAAATTTAATTTTAATACATTACCTATCTTTACTGATGATGATGTCGCACACGACTTTTTTCACAGATTTAAGCATAAGTTCATTTATCAAAAAAAAATATTATATTATTTTAATGGTGTATATTGGAAAGAAGATATTAACCACCACCAAATTAATATATTTCTATCAAATGATTACAAATCGGTATTAAATACTATTAATACTATTAAATTTAATGCGACTGAGAAGACAGAAGAAGATATATTAGAACTTAAAGAAAATAAAAAATCTATCAATAGATTATCTGGTGTTAAATATTGTCAAAATCTTATAAAAAGAATAAATGCTTATTTAGAAAATGACAATATAGAATTTGATACTCACCCTCATTTATTCCTCTTTAAAAATAAGGTTTGGGATTTAGATAAAGGTATGTTTGTTGAACCTAATGAATTTGATTATATGACAATGACAACTGGTTATGATTATAAAATTGATAAAAATATAGATGAAAATACTAAAATACTTGATAAGTTGATTAAACAAATTTTACCAGATGACGAAGTTAGACAACTCACATTACAAATTATAGCATCTGGTATGTATGGAGCACGTATTCAAAAATTTACTATATTCAATGGTGGTGGTGGTAATGGTAAAGGAGTTATTAATAAACTTGCTTTAATAAGTTTCGGTAATTATGCTTGTAAATTTGATAATTCTATTTTAACTGAAAAAAAGGGTAATAGTGGTGGAACTAATTGTGCCAAAAATAAATTAAATAAAATACGATATGGTATTGCTACAGAACCAAATAGAGATAGTCCCCTTAATTGTGGAACTATTAAAGAATTTACTGGTGAAGGCAACCTTGATGGAGCGAGGGGACTTTACCAAAATCAAGATGATATTATTCTTTTTATAACCACAATATTAGAATGTAATGCCAAACCGCCAATGAAAGAAAGTGATAATGCTATGGCAAGAAGAGTTTTAGATATTTTATTTGCTTCTACATTTACAGATGATTTAGATGAAATTGATAATATAACTACATTTAAAGTAGATGTTAGTTTGGATACTCTTAAATGGAGAGAGAATATGAAAATTGCTTTCTTTCATTATCTTCAACCATATTATACTACATTAAAAAATAATAATATGGTATTTGATATACCCAAGTCTGTTAGAGCAAGAAACAAAAAATATTTTTTGGATAGTAATGATTTGTATAAATGGTTTGAACAAAAATGCGATACTGAAGAATATAACCATATCGTAGAAGATAAAAATGGATTTATTAGACTTAAAGATTTATATGATGATTTTACAAGAGATAGTTTTTATAGAAATTTAACTAAACAAAGGAAAAGAGAATATACCAAAGCAAATTTCATTATCAAAATTCTTGAAATTAAAGAATTTAAGAACATTTACAAAAAAAAACATAACTATACTGACAAAGATGGAAGTAGAACTTCTGCCACTAATGTCTTAATGGGATATAGATATGGTGGTGATGGTTGTGATATTGATGATGTTGATGAATACTAAATAATAATAATAATGATAATGAAATGATGAAATAATGACACTGGTGTAAATGAAATGATAGAAATATGAAATATATACTAATTTTTTATTTTTTCTTGGAGTTCAAGAGGTATTGGTTTTTTTTTATCAATCTTGAATACAATAGTGCTGCCACTATCAATGGGAGCATCTAACCCCAATTCCGTTTTCAAATCTACATCTATATCACTGAGGATATAACTTTTATCAACTATATACTCTATACCTGGTTGATTTCCGTAAATTATATTTCCCGTTTCATAACTTCTCGTAATATTCCCAATCACTGGCACTTTATTTATCTTTTGTGCTGCTACATAATTATATTTTGGAATTATATTTGAATAAATTAATATATGAGAATATGAATATTTTGCTGGTAAATTTTCTGCTATTAAACTATCGGTAGTTTGTGGAACTGATTTTTCAAGACTATTATTCGCATCACTGCTTCCTATTAAATAATTGATATTATTCGTATTTAGTGATTGATTTAATGTGCTTGTTATTAAACCATTTGTCGTCAGTGGTTTTACTTGTGAATTATAATTACTTAATGGTTTATCATTATATTCAATAAATTTATTATGTAATCCACGATTGAAAATTGTATTTTGCTGTCCAAATTGAGGTATTAGTTGTTTTAAGTTAAATCCTAATTTATCAAATAAAGTTCCAGCATAAGTTTTCAAATTATAACTATTTGCCTTTTGATATGTCCCATCTTTTTTGCCATTAAAAATATTTAATATACCTACACCACCTATTCCACTTGCTATACCCTTTTGTCTTATTGCTGGATTACTTATTGGAATAATTTGTTTTTCAAAATCTTCGCTCGGTGCTGCTTCTGTGAAACCTGCTCTTGTAGAATTACAATATGTTTTTTTATTATGAATTTTCATAACTTCATTACCGCTCTCGCCATCTGGAGATATCAATGCTTTTTCACTATTAAATATCATTGAACCATCATAATATCTTTGAAGATTATTACTTTCTTGTCCTTCTTTCATTAGAGTATGTAATTTATTAAAACCCATTCTCGTAAGAGTATCATCAAATGAAACATTTATATCATTACTTCCTATCATCATATAAGGGAATTGACTTTGTGTATTCGCAATGGTTCCTGCTTTGTATGAAGTTTTGAAATCTCCCATAGTTAATTGAATGTTAGGAAATCTAACCCAAGCACCATTATCCTCTGGGTAAGGGTCTGTTCCACCAGCATTTTTTTCATAAGAATATTGTAATATAGGAACACCCGAATATTGAGCACCATTATTAGTTAAAGTAGCACCAGTAATAGTAGCAAATCCATCACTACCACCTTGATAAAATTCTGTTTCTAATAAAATTGTTGCTTGTGTTTTGAATGGTAGGTCAGTATTCACTGCTACTCTTATTTTTCCAGTTTCATTTAAACCAACTTTTAATAGACCTCCATCAATCAAATTTACATCTCCTACAACTACTCCTCTGTCGTCAGCAATTACCTTTCTCTCCCAAGAATTTATAAACGATAATGAGTTGTTTTGTAATGACCTTGGAATTCCAAAATGCTCCCCTAAAATTGGACGAGGTATTCTATATTTATTTACTGATGAAATTTGATTTCTACAAACAAACCCAATAAAAGGGGTATTATGAACTATATGATTAGCACTATCATAACCACTTACAATAATATCTGGTATTACAAGACGATTAGTTGATAAAGTAAATGTTGATTTAAATGTGATTAAAATTGACTTATATCTTGTATTACTATTATTAAAATCATTTTTAGCACCATAAGGACTATTTGCTGCTAAATTAACATCAGTTGCTACTGATGGTTGGGTTGTTGCTAATTCACCAATTTGTAATAAATCTTGTTTATCATCTTCATCTATTCCAAATATATTAAGGTCTTTTGGTAAAAATGGTAATTTTGAAACTAAAGCACTTGTATAAATTAAGAAATGATTGAATACTTCACCAAGTGGATTACTTTGTGTTAATTTGTATTCTAAACCAATTATCCTTTCTCCCGCACTTTGATTTTCTCCAATAATTACTTGATTTGCTGTTGTAGAATATGTATTAGTTGTATTAAGTGTAATATCCATATCACTACTTAAAATTCCATCTCGTATTGCGTTCTTTTGATTTGGATTATTAGGATTAAAATTAACAAAAGTATTGGGGTCTGGTGATATTTGTTTTTCTACATCTGCTATTGGAAAATATGCTTTTACATCTATATCATTTATACTAAAAGGACTTGAAGCATCTCCAAGATAGGTCGTGAAATTATTTCTTTTTCTTAAAACCCATTCACCAATATTTATTAAATTTTGACTATGTCCAAATGTTTCAGTTATAATCAATCTTAATTTTTTATAACTTAAACTTACTTGATTAAATGGTTCTTTTATTGGTGGAATTAATGTTGTTAATACTGGGTTTTGAGGTAGAGTAGCACCTCCCGCTGCTAATGGTTCTGTTTCTACTGAATGAGTATCAAGTGTAGTCCAAGTTGTAGAATTTATCTGTTGTCCTTGTATCTGTATTTCTTTTGGAAACCTTGATGTATTATTAACTGGGTCTGGTGTTGATGTGTAAAGTCCTAATTCGCCAATTAGGTAAGAACCATTTGTTATTGGAGTTCCAGTAGGAGAACCGCCAGAATTTTCATAAAGTTCAAAACTATAATATTTATATGCTGCTTGGTTATTGAGTGTTCTTGTAAGTGCGCTATTTAAATTATCACTTGGCACCATATTAGGAGTAGTGTCTGGATAATCCCCTTGAAATAATGGTGCGGTTCCAGTATTAAATGGATTAGTTCTATTATTAAATAGTTCTACATAGTTAGCACCATCAGTAGAACCTTTAATCACCATTTGCCTTGGCATTTCGTTTCGTGCGTCGCTTCGTGCCCAAATCCTAAATTTTTCAACTTGGACACCAGTATCACCAAAATTAACAAGTAAAAGTGCCGGTCCATTGCCATTATTCAAACATAGGCATTTGAAAAAATCACCAGTTATGTTATCAAAACCTCTTGATAGAACTGAATTAGCAAATAAATTAGTTGGAGTAATTGCTGAATTTGTATTATTTGCTAAAAATTGTGTTAAAGACACACCAGCACCGAGCACACTTTGTTCGGTTGAAGCATTTGGGTTTGGAAAACTTGCTTGCTGATAAAGTTCTACTTCACTTGGAATAAATGGTTTATTGCTTTCATATTCTATTGCTATGGCATTTGTTGAACTTATGGTTTGTTTATTTGTTGTTTCACTAAAAGCGTTAGTTGTGTTTTGAGATACTGAAATCGTATTGTTAGTTGTTAAAGTTTGAACGCTATTATCACCAAATTTAGTTAAATCACTATCAGCAGATTTATTAACAAAAATACCAGTATTCACACTATAATTACTTGTAGTATCAACACTATATAAACTGAATTGTGATGCTCCTGGTTGAGAACCTAATCCAAATTCAAGAGCAGTATCGCCATCTTCTATAATATTTTTATAAGCAACAACAACACCTAAATCGTTTTCTTTAATTTTTGTATCGTTAAACACATCTCCATTTTCATCTTGGAAATCAAAATCAGTAGAAGTTGGTAATGCTAAAGTATTACTACTTGGTATTCTGTTGGCGTTATATCTGGAATGGAAATCTATTTCATACATTTTATTATCTCTCCATTCTTTCAATAAAGTAAAATTGTATGTTTTGTTTGGTGAAGTTATTGTTTCACTTTTCTCTTTAATATTATCTTCATTACAAAATAATCCAGCATAAATGGGCAATCTCATTCTATTTTTATATTGGTTATATGATAATGCTGCGGCATCAGTGGGTTCTAACTTATCAGCAATTGATTTTACACAAGGTAAAGCAACTGGTAGTGGTATCCCATTTTCCACTGGTTTGAGAGTATCTCTATATACCATATTATAAACACTTTGACTGAATTGGTCGTCAAGTTGTCCAACTTCAAGACTATAATATAAACTATCTAAAAATGTTTGGTCTGTATAATCTATTTTCAAATCACTTGAAGGTTTTTCTAACAAATCTCTTACATTTTTTAATTTATCAAAATTATCATCATTTGCGACCATATTCGTCATAAAAACTTGATTTTCTGTTAAATTTAAATACTCATCAGTTGTAGTTGGTTTTTTAATTGTTTCATATTCAGTCGGTAATGGGGGGTTGCCAACTCCATCAGTTCTAAATATTATATTATTTGTAATTTTAGCAATTTCAGTAGCATCAAAGTTGGTTGAAAAAGCACCATCAAAATTATCAAAAAGACAAAATTGTTCCCCAAGGTCATATGGTGATGAGGTTGGGTATGATGGATTATCAGCAATTAATTTGGTTGTTGATGGTGGTGTTGGTGGATAATTTTTATCTGGTTCTGTTGAACCACTGAAAAAACTTGTATTCGCTAAATTATTGATATTTAATGTTTGAATATTTTTACTTAAATTTAGATTTGAATATAATTCACTCATCGCCATTGTTCGTTTATAATCCCCCGATGCTACACAATTGTAAAAATACTTTATTTTTTGTGCTGCTGTTGGAAATGCTATAGTTGTTAATGCTTTTTGTGGTGCGTTAATAGAAAAATTCTCAACACCATTATTAATATCTGTAATCATCTTACCAAATGTAGTTGGAAATGCCTTACAAGTCTCATCTTCTACTTGAAGAACTACATCACTATCATAATAATTTTTGTAAGAAGTCAAACTTGTATCAGTTTTCAAATTTTCAGTATAATTAATTAGTCTTGGATTTATAAAAGTATCATTTCCTTCTAAATTAGGATTGTTCATACTTTCAGTTATTTTATTGCCAATTACAATTGGACTATTAAATCCTAAATTAGTTTCTACATCGGCATTTGATTTGATGATATCATATTTACTACTATAAGTCCCACTCAACGTTTCATTGTGATATGATGAATAACCATTTGAATACATACCTATCCAATCTTGTTGCCCTATATATAATCTTTGAGTGTCTGGAACATAATGACAGAGATTATTAGTTGCTGTTGTATTGGTATTATTAAAACCAAATTTAGCAGCATTTAGTTCATTGGCATCGTGATATAAACTACTTGAACCATTATTTATCCAATCGTCCATAGTTTCTAAACTAACGCCACCATAATCACTCCAAAAAACTCGTGCTATATTTGTATCAGTAGCATCTAAAACATTATAATTATGTTTAGTATCTTGAAAGTTAAACTCTCTAAAAGTAAAATTAGTTGTAATTTTAGTTGAAACTGGACTTTTCAAACTTGCCATTCCCAATGGCAACATCGCATTATTTAACCAATTATTATAAACATAATAACCAAGTTGAAATCTTGCTTTATTATCTACTAATTCGTGATTACCATTAGCAGTTCCTATCAATTCTGTTCCTTCATCACTAACACCTTTGCTTTTAATCATTGAAGAATAATAACTAATTTTGTCGCCAGGATTTAATGGAATTGATTGCGGAAGTTTAATCTTCCAACGATTATTAGAAAATTCACTTGTATTGGTTTCATCATTAATAGCAATTCCATAATCAGTTTCGTAATTTTGTTTTGCGATTTCTTGATTGCTTTCAACAATAATTGAATAATCCATATTTTAAATAATATAAATATTTTAATAAAAATAATTATATAATATATATATATTATATATTATATTACTCTTTTGTCTTTTTTTTACTCACAATAATAATAAATATAAAAAGTATAATAAATTAATAACTATTTAATTGGAAAAAGTATAAGAAAGTAAAAAATGTAAAAATGAGTAAAAAAGGTAAAAGGTGCCCATTTCTAAAAAGTCCCCATAGTGAAAATAAATAGTAGATACTTTCAAAAAATGGCGCATTTGAGTTTTTTTACTCACTTTGGCAAAAAGTAAAATAATGCCCATTTCTTAAAAGTCCCCATAGTAAAAATAAATAGTAGATATTATTAAAAATGAGCGAAATTAGGTTTTTTTACTCACTTTGGCATAATTCTAATAATTCCTTAATTAATTGAGGAGGTATTTTATATCTTTCTAATCTATTAGAACCACCCCCTATATCATTATTATTTTTATAATGTTTAGGTTTTTTATCATCATTTTTAATTATAAATTCACAATCATTTTTACAAACATTCCCTTTAAACTTAGGAATGTTAGTCCAAAAACGAGTATGTTTTTGATAAGGAAATCCATACTTACAATATGATACAATTTTATCATTTTTATAACCCTTTTCATATAGATAATCTTTCATAGAACTTCCTTTGGGATTTTCAATCCAATAAAATTTTGGTTTAAAATAATTTAATATTTCAATTACTCTATCAACTTGTGGTTTGCCATATCTATCAATATCATCATTTAATTCTTTTTCTGTAAATTTAATATAACCTTCTTTTTTTTTTCTACTAAATTTCATATTTTCAACATCATAATAAGCATTATACCAACATTTTCTTAATTGAGACCAATAGAAGCAACTTGGAGATGCTGTTATTATATCAAAATCTCCTTCCTTAAAATCTTTCTTATAATCCCAATCTAATATACAAGAATTAATATGATTTTTAGATTTATATTTTTTTTCTTTATCACTCTTATCATAATTAGGCAAATCTCTATCTAAACTAACAACATCAATATTCATATCTTCACATACCTTACCTATACTATGTGTTCCACTAAATAGTTCTAACAACCTCATTTATATTATTTTATAAAATAAAAATGTGAAAAAATTTTTTTCACATTTTAGAAAGTATATAAAGATAATCTATTACCTTTAAGTAGGAGAATGGAGCAACTTGGAGAACTTGTCAATATGATTGAAGAGGTAAAAACGAAATTAACTGATAAAGAATATAAAGATTTAATGGAAAAAACCAAAGAAATCAATGATAAAAAAAAATATGATAAATTATATAAATTAAAATATATACATCAATATATCAAAAATCAATTTCAAGACATTAATAACCCTGCTCATACTTCAATATTTAGTGAAATAAAAACACAAATAGTAAAATTTCACAAAGATTGGAATGAACATATGATTAATACCTTTATAGAAAATGTTGGAAATCTTGAAAGAATACAATCTGTATCTTTTATGAATGGAAGAGATGATATACCAGAAATTTATCACGACGGGTTCTTTGGTGAATGGATTAGGTCTAATCCAGATGGAGAAGACGATGATGAAAATACTTTGATTAGATTTAAACAAGTTATACCCTTAGCAATTGAAGAACTTTAATTAAATAATAAAATAAAATGTGAAAAAAACATTTAAAGACAATTTACTAACTTTAAGTAAAGAGAATGGAGAAGCATATTGTCGGTTATGTTGTTGAGTGGGAACAACAAAGTTATAAAAGAAAGTTAAAGACACAAATTGATTTTGAAGAATGTTTAGATACTAATGGAATTAAAAGACCAAACCCTTATAATATTATAAAAAGTAATAACAAGATATACTTCCTTTATACCGAAAATGATATAGAGAAAAGTAAAGATATAACTGATTGGAGATTTTGGTTTAAACAAGGAAATAACAAATATTTATTCAATATTTTAGACACTTGGCAAGAGGGAAAGCAAGAGGAAACTAAAAGATATGCTATTGCTACGGAACCAGAAAATATGAATAGTAAAAATATCAAAGAAATTACAATTAGTCTCCAAAATAAAATGTGAAAAAATCTTGTTCATATTTTGGAAAGTATATAAAGACAAACTGCTACCTTTATTTAATAATGGCAAATTTACAATCTCTTTCAACTAACATTATGGGTATTGAACTCATAGTCGCAGATGCTCCAAAAGATGCTAAAATGCCTAATGATGAACAAAAACGACTTTTACAATATTCTATTTTAAAAGAATTGAAACAAGTTTGTTGTAATTTTTATAAACTTAAACTTAAAAAATTATTGAAAGATGAAGATGTAAATGAAAATAAAAAAAAAATGTTTATTTCAATGTTAAACGACGAATATCATATTTTATATAAAAAAATTAAAAAAGAAATGAAAAGTATTGAAATCCCTAAATTTATTAAAAAAAGAATTCTTGAAGATGATTGGACAGAATTAAATTTTCAGCATAACGCAGCAGAACTATTTGAACATCTTCAAATAAGAAAAATGAATAATTTGTTAAAAGAACCTAAAGTTGAATATAAAAAAATGTTTGATAAATGCTAAAATATATAAATCTATAAAATCTATGATATATACCTTATAAAAATAATTTAATTGTAAAAATTTTTTATTTTTCTCAATTGTTTAAAGTAAAATTTTTTATTATTTTAAGCACTCGTCATTACAACACCACCTTTGATTACCATTGACCTTTCGTGTTCAACATAGAAGTCAAGAGTTCTATTACCAGTGTCATTAAAAGAATAGGTAGTTTCTCTTTCAAGTAATACATTTTTATTAATGACTTCTGTTCCTTGTCCTCCAATTCCTTTCCTCAAATTGAGACCAGTAAGGAAATAAATACCAGCAAGATTGGTATTGGATTTTGACATAAAATTAACATTTGCGTCCATTACAATATTTTGTCCTCCATTTTTGTTAGTGTAGAAGTTATTTTGAACATCAAGAGAATATTGAACACTGGGACAAGACATAGGAAATTCTAAAATTTGTTCCATTTCACTACGCATCAAGGAGGTATTTTCCAATTTTTTAGGATAGATAATGCGGTCATTTACCCTCCAATTATATTTAACTGGGTGTATCATAGCATCGCTTCGGTATTCGCCAACAAGTGAATTATCACCAGGTTTTTTATCAACTACCATAATATTATTAACCCTAAGACCTGCTGTGCCTACTTCACGAACATCTTGTATTGGTCTTACAACTCCAGTCCCCGGTGTAGCAGGTGCGATTAGTTGGGTAGTAGTCAAAGAAATATCTGGATAATTCATTGGTAATCCATCACCTTCTACTTGATTTCTAATGTTGTTCATTGTGCTCTCGTCGTATTCTAAATAATCAATCAACATATTTATATTATTAAGACCATAAGTAGTGGCAGTTGTAGTAGGATTGGCACTAAATAAAATAGTTTTACCAGTTTCAGTATCCTTTTGTTGTTTTAATAGTAGTTCTACGCTTACTTGTTCCTTTAAGGCAAATAGTGGCAACATCATACCCTTCATTACTGGAAATAAGTCCGCCAAAGAGAGACTAAAAGTCGCACATTCGTCTTGTGATGTTGTTAGTTTGTATTTGTTTGGTGTAATACCAGTTGTTTTATTAGCATAAACGGCAGCACCGGTATCTATAGCATATTTACCATCAGTATTAGGAGAACAACTGACAACTGAAACTGCTCCATCTAAGACCATATCAATATTAGTCTGTTGAGAAGCAGTATGGACTGAGCGTTTCATAGCATAATAAGTTCCAAACTTTTCTACACGTGAAATTTCACGGGTTCCAATTCTAAGAATAGCAGTATCCACGAATGCGCCTGCCCCAGCGCTACAACTGAGAAAACAATCACCAGCAGCGCTCGCAACTGCGTCTTCGGGGTGAATGGTGAAATTAATACGAGAACCACTATGAAGTATCCCTTGTTTCCTTATGTTAAAGATAATTCTCTTTTGACTTTTATTTACTGGTTCAAGTATGGAAGTATAAATATCCACATTTGACATAGTAGTTTTATTGACTGGGATTAGAACATCGGGAAGTTGTGATTTAGACATTTTATTATATAGTTATATAATATTTTGAAAAATTAAATAAAATTTTTTTATATAAAATTTTTTATTAAAATTTTTTATTAAAATTTTTTATTAAAATTTTTTATTAGTATTCGTTCTACTCTTTAATTTATGAACTTACAGAAATTCCAGTTGGGGTGTAATTAAGTAGATTTTTAGAAAGTGTAAATACATTCATACTTTGGGGAGAATTTCCATTTAGACTGCTCTCAATTCTCATTGTGAATGTAGAAGTAGAAAAGTCTCTGCCGACTTTAGTTAGACTATCCTCGCTGACTGCCAATCCAAAAACTGGACTATTTTGAGATTGAACATTTACGGCAGGGTCTAATGAAGCAACCTCATTACCATCAAGATTTACTTTTGTTTTCAATTGATTTTCAGTATTAACTGAAATTAAAGTTTTAGCACTACCCGAAACGTCCATAGAACCTTTAAGTTCTTCAATCAACTCCACACGTGGTCTATTAGCAGCACTTTCATCGGCACATTGGATTTCATAATCAAGTGGTAATCTAATACCATCACGTCCAAATACTACTTTGTTAAGTAAAACAGCACTATTATATACACCTCCTACTTGATTAATAAAATTATCTGTTGCCATACTATCAACACTAACATTATTAATAAATGTAGTTGGTAATGTATTTGAAAGAACAGAAAGTGTTTTACTTGTGCCGAAGTTCAAATTTAATTGAGTATCACTACTATTTATAACTTGATATTGGTGAGACCAACTATTATATTCCATAGCACCTGCTCTGGGGGTATCCATCATTTTTGTTGTCTCGGCATCAAACGATAAAGTATCGTAAGAAAGTTCAAGGTTTAAAAGACTATAAAAGGCAGATTGTTTATCAGCAGCAGTAGGACAAATTAATACATTTTTGTCATTTGCCAAAGTTATCAAAATTTCCATTCCTCTCAAACCATTATTTCCAAGAGGAATTGCTTCTGTTCCCATAGTAAGACCAGTTTCAATAGGAATTGAGAAAAATACCTCAGTATTACAATTTACAGCACCGAGATTTTTACGAGAAGCAAGAGAACAATCTTGTCCGTTAAGTTTTCCATCGTATTCGTGTTGATTATGAGTTAGTGGTTTTGTAAGCGCAGTCAGTCTTCCTAAGTTCCTCAAACTCTCAAGCGTTTGCCCACCACTGCCGAGACCAGAAATTGTGATAGTATCAAATAGAGCATTGAGACCAACTCTTTCATTAAGTCTAAGTTCATATGCTCCATTACCATCTAAGTTAAGATTTGAAGGTAATACTGGTGCGTCAAATGTGCTATTAGACCTATTTAGTCTCAATTTCCCATTCAAACGGAGAGTTTTGCTTAAAAGCAAAGTAGGACTTTGTGGGATTAAAAATTGAATTACACTTGAACCCAAAGAAAATCCATATTGCGCATTTGCGGGGGTATTGATTGGGAGGATACTATTCTTGTCTTGTGAAATAATTGTCATTTTATATAATAAAATATAAAATTAAAAAAAATTAAATAAAAAAATTAATATTCAGTATAACATTCCTTCATATCAATATTTCTATATTTCATTTGCTCTCTAAAAAACATCAAATCTGTTGTATCTTTCAATACGTAGTCAAATGCCAACATTCTTGCTTCAATATCTGTTTTAGAAGTTTTAATAAAAAAATTATAATATTTTCTAATATTCATATATAGTTTGTAAAAATGTTCTCTATCCATTTCCTCAAAATCCTCAAATACTTCTAACAATGAATTAGTCATTTTTATTTATAAAGATAAAAAGTTTTTTATCTTTATATGCTTTTTATACGACAACATCAATTTCATTACGTCTAATAATTAAAGTTCTTGCGGAACACACATAAACATTAAGAGTTTTTTGGAATGTAGCAGCACCATATTCAAGTCTTAATGACAAATCACTTTTAGTAATATCACTGACAGAACCAAATAGAGATACTGCTCTACCTACAATAAAGTTCTTTTCCGCATTTTGTAGTGATTTTACAAATACACCACTATTTATCAAACTTTTACGTAATTCTTGTAAATGAGTTTGTTCTACGTAAGCAGGTGTCATTGAAAGACGAGACAGAGGGACTTTTTGGTCTGGAATTAGTTGGTCATTAATAACAAATTGGTATGCTTCAATCTTATCGGGAATAGCAGTTAAATTACCATTATCATAAGTATCAACACTTGCCAATGGCATAGCATTAACAGAATAAACTCTTTGAGCAGTATTGGGAATAGAAGCGTTAAGCAATCCTTGGGTTCCTACTAAATTTACCTTATGTAAGGTGGTGTTTTTATAGTTCATAATTAGTCCCGAACTACTATTAATTTTAGCAACCATATCACTAACATAATTATCGGGGGGACTGATTTGTTCTACAAGCATTTCAATATCAGTAATAGTGTAATCAATTTTTTTTGCTCCTTGTGTAATGGCAGTAGCAATGCTCGCATCTCCATTTCCTGCTACGATATTTGCTGGTGCTGTAAAACCTTCAAACCTATCAATAGGTTTAGTATAAATTTCTGTTCCTTGAGCAAGTGCCGGACCATTGTTGCCAGCACCTGCTGCTACATTACCTTTTACTTTAAGAATAAATTTATTACCAGCAGCAGTTCCAACTGAAACAACTAAACCGATAAGAGTATCAACACCACCGACATCGTAATAGATGGCATCACCGACTTGATAATTTGATTGAACACTATCACCACCAGTCATATCTAAATCTACCATATGTGCCGCAGAAACATTTGCCCATTCAGTAGCAAGAACAGCAGTAGCAATTGTAGTGCCTTTTCCTTTTTTACTATCAAGTGCTAATCTAATTGATTTTCTTAATGTATTTGTCTCCATTGTGAGTTTTACACCCCCCAACGCTGCTACTGGTAGAACACTGGCATCTACTCCTAAAATACCACTCCATAGAGGTAATTGAATATCAACTTTTTTTGAACCAAGTTCAGTAGGAAGACCGGCGCTTGGTAGTGGTTGAGCGTCCCAAAACAGAAGATTTTGAGCATTTTTAGTTAATACTAATCCTTCATTCAATTCTCGGTCGTGAATTTTACCTTCATCTTGGGCATAAGAATATTCCATCGCAACTCTTGAACTATATTCATCAATCTCTTCAAGAAGATTTAATCCATTTTGAGTTTGAACCCTTGCGTGTCTAAAAAGAGAAGAACAAGCAGCAGCAGGGTCGGGAACTGGACAACCACGAGAACCTTTCTCAAATTGTAAATCAAATCTCAATCGCAAAGTTTCTGGATTAATAAAGTTTAAGTAATCTGGAATTGTAAAAACAAATTGAGAAGTTCCCTTCCCATTTGCTTTAATAGGAACACCCATAGCATCTGGATATATCTTCAATTTTTTTGTTGGTATAAAAAGTGTATTATCATTGGCAGAATATTCGTTTTCCATTTTATATATATTAATATAAATAAAAAAAATAATTAAATAATTATATATTTTCTAAAAAGTTGTTGTTCCTTGTTGTTGAGTTTGAGAACTAACATTAGGTAAAATTGTAGCACTAATATTATATGGAGTATTTACAACTCCACTACTAAAGGTAGGTAATTGTGGTTTTTTAGGTTTATGCGAATGATGACCAAAAAGTTCATCAATACCAAATGCCAATCCACCTACTACTGCCAAAGCACCAGCAAGTGCCATACCTGGTGGAGTTTCTTCTGTTGCGGCAGCAATAGGTTCAACTTTACCTATAACATTACCAACATCATCGGCAGCACTAGTTATTTTACTTTCTGTTTTAACGGCACTACTAACATCAGCAGTAGCATTAGTTTTTGTAGAAACATTTGCCATAGCATCTCTTGTCTCTGTTTCTGGATTTGAAACTATACCTTGTTCTTGTGTATATACTGCTCTATTTTCTTCTCCACCTGGTTCAGTTGCTCTTCTTGTTATACCACTCATATCTTCGCTTGCTTGTCGTGTTTCTGTTCTTTCTGCTTGAACTGGAACACCCATATCTAATTGTCTTGGTTTTCCGCTTAATTGGTCTTTTACTTGACCAACCCTATTAGAAATATTTTTAGCACTTTTTTGAACATTAACTCCAACTTTTCTTTCTATGTAACTATTGACTTTATCTTTTCCTTTATTAAGTTCAATAGCACTTCTATCAAATACACCTTTACCATAACTACCTAATACATTTTTATAACCTCCTTGACCCAATTTATAAATATCTGGAACAGAAGTCAAAATACCAACACCTTCACTCTTAGCAGATAATTCTTTTTGTAAATTACCTTGTAAGTCATCGCTATATTGTTGTAATTTTGATTGAAATAATTTATCAGCATCTTCTCTCCAATTTTCAAATTGAGAACCTTTACTTTGACTAATTAATTGAGAAACTCTATCGCTGTTAGATGCTCTTTGTGAAACTTGAGAACGTAGAAAATCATTCATATTTATTTTAATAAAATAATTTATTTTAAAAATTTAAATAAAATATTATTCTTCTAAAGTTTTAACTTCGTTAGAAGTTTCGCTTGTCGTTTCATTATTTGTTTCTTTTGCTGAATTGTCAAAATTGCTATGTAATAGTCTATCAAAGTTGAGGTAAGTCTTACCAGTTTTTAGATTGCCGTAAAGAAATGAATATTTATTATTTTGAACATTTTTCTTATACATTGTTGTAAATCCTTCATTTCCACCTACGGAGGCAAATTCCTCATCAAGTGCTTTTAATTCAAGAGCGTTATATATACCAGCAAAGGTTAATAAATGTGTCGTGTTCGCCCGCACTACATTACTGACAGCACGAAATTTTTGAACAACATAAAATAGCGAAATTATGTTGTAGTGTCTCGCACGAGAACTAATAGCAAATCCTTTACTATTAATTTTCATTGAAGAAATAATATCATCAAATACAATTGCTATTCTTGGCATATCTTTCTTTTGGTATTTTTGTTGCTCAGCAATAATACCATCTATAATATTATCTATTTTAGAAGAATTTAAATCATCATAGACGATTACATTGGGTTCTTCAATTAAGAAGCGACTGGTGTCGTCAGCACGTGCTGTATTACTTATTAAATATATAGTATCATAATAGTCCTTTGCTAATTGTGGGTGTAAAAACCAACCCGTTATAAAATTACTTTTACCTTGAGCAATCGGTGCTACAACCATAATAACACTCCCATCGTCCGGTAGGTATGGTTCTAATTCTCTTGGTGGTGGTTTCTTATCTGTTCTATCCTTAACCTTCAATATTTTAATAGGATTATGTTTTTCCATTTATATAAAATAAAATATAAAAATAATTTAAATAAAATACTTTAGAATTTTACATAATTCTAAATGTTTGCTTGAAAGGATTATAATCTGCTCTCTTTTGAACAAGTGGTTCTTTTGCTTTAACAATTGGTTCTCTTGGTTTAGGTGTGGATTTCTTTTTTGGTTTCTTCTTAATAACCTTTTTAGGTTTTGGTTCTTCTACTACTTCTTCTACTACTTCTTCTTCTTCTTCATTTTGTGTTGCGTCAGCATCAACTGGTTCTTCTACTTGTTCTTCGCTTGTCGTTGCGTCAGCATCAACTGGTTCTACAACATCATCTTTAATTAACACTTCTTCTTTTTTCAATTCTTTTGGTTTTGTTTCAACCAATTTTTTTTCAACTTTCGGTTTAGTTTTTTTTTTAATAGGTATAACATCTAATTCCTCACCTTTCAACATTCTAATAAGATTAGGTTTAGTTAATTTAGAATAACCTCTATAACCTTTTGATTTAGCAAGTTCTTTAAGTTTTTTAGAAGTGAGCATAGAATAATTAACTTGCTCTTGGACTGGTTTAGGTTCTTCTTCAAACGGACTTTCACGTGGAACTTCTTTAATATCCATCAATTCATTATCTTCTTCTTCGCTTTCTTCAATAATAGTAGTATCGGGGAGTTTATTCATTTTATTAAATATAACAAAAAATTTTTAAATTAAATTGTCTAATTTTAATTTTCTGTTAATCTACAAGTTAAATTAATTGGGTGTCTAAGACTTGTAGCAGGTGTTCCATCATCATTACTGATATTCACTTCAAAGTTATTAATCAATTCCTCAGTTTTAGCATTGATAGATACTGGTTGAGGATATGCTGCTTTAAAATGTTTAGAATTACCAAAATCTGTTAATTGAGCAGATGGAATTATTCCAGCAATAGCACTAACACTATTAGTATTACTATTTTGTCCAGTAATTTTACCAAGATTAGATAAATTAACAATAAAGTTTTGACTTTCATTGTAGATAATTTCATTATCACTTTCAAACCTCATATCTGGTATATCATTTGGGTCATTGTCATCTTCTTCGTTTGAAACAAGTAAAACAGAAGGCATACCCATATGTAAATTTAATCTACTGATAAAAGGCGTTCTATCAGCAATAGGTTCATTAACTACTGGTGGTTGGGGTGAGAACCCAGAAGCATTTATTCTACTTGTATCAACATCATCAAGGGGCATACCGAGTTTCATCATCAATGAATTAACTTCTATCTCTTGTCCCAATTCAACATCACCATCTGGAATATTATAAGTTTGATTAGTATCTATATTACCCCATCCGTTAAACTGAATAACTTTTTCTCTATCTACTAAATTATAATCTCTACAATAATTAGTATATAATGCCTTACTTTGTCTTGGTGGAATACCTTGATTAGAACCCCAAGTAGCATTCATATAAGCATTTAATTTTGCTAATGAATGTGTAGATATGAGTTTATTACTATAATCTCCAAAAATTAATGCTGATTGATTATTCGCAACATATCCGTTAGATGGTGAAATAACTGGCATAATTGGAAAACTATCTTCGTTGAAATTCATTGGCAAATTATTAGTAGAACTTGCTAATGTAGATGATACTACACTTACATTATTAAAAACGCCATTACCCGCTGTATCGTGTCCAATTAAGAAATCTAAACAATACCAAGCATTCATAGAAGCAGTAATAACAATATTATCATCATCAGTTATATCTGGAAATTCACTTTTTAAAAAGAATGTCCTTCTTGTAGTATTATCAATCCAATCAACTTCACCTGCCACTTTTGAACCATCTTGAGTTCCATAAACAACTTTAACAATATTATCATCACCATTTTTGTTTGGCGAAATTAAAACAGCATAATCCATCAATACTCTTTTTCTAACGTCATTTTGAGTATCACCATCATTATTATTAATCCTTGCTCGTGTATATCTATTAACATTATCAACTTGATTAGTGCCAACAATAGCACATTCTCCACGAGACAAACCAAATACAGAACTTCCCCAGTTTCCTAATGAAGTTAATGTTGCCATTGATTTTACGTCAATCGGGTTAGCAGTGAGAAAAAAGTCAAATGTGCTTAAACCACTTGTTCCAGCATCAAACAAACGCCATTTATAATTATTAGCATTAATACTTGTATCTAATAGTAAAGTGGCAAAATTAGATGATAATGTAGTATTTATATTTTGATTAGATGTATTTATTATAATAAAGTGTCCAAAAGGAAGATTACCATTAGATATTGAATTTGGTAATGTTATAGTATCCCAATCTGCTCTTGTTCGTATGAACTTACAATGATAAGTTGTAGCACCCGCAGTAAATTTAAATGAAAGATTATGCCCTCCTCCTTCAGCATCAATCGTAATTCCAGTTGTCGTAGTGGAACCGATTACACTTGTGAATGTTTTACCAGCAGTAGGAGTTTCAAAACCATCTGGAAAAATTAAATGTTGAATAGGTTTTAATATCATTGATGTTGTTCCATTTGAAGCATCAATACCTCTAAGGGTTGGAACAAGAACATTACTACAAAGATTAGTAGGTTTCGTAGTGTTAGTTAAAGTTGCTGATGTTAATGTTGGAATAATGTTATTTCTAACATCTACATTAGGGTATTTTAAATAATTTCTTTCTCTAATATATATCTCAGCACCATAAGTGCCAATACCAGTATTTTTTTCAGCGTCGGTTTGTTCAAAACCTTGTTTTTGTGAAAGTAAAGTCCATTCATTTTTATCTTCTGTCTCACCGAAATTTTGTGTAAAAAATTCAACATTAAATCCATCAATAACATCATATGAAACTTTAATATCAAAACCATCAACATTATTAGTTTCATTAACAATATTATCTATTTTTTGTGCCAATTGGTCATTACTATAAATTCCATTTGGTATTTTAACTAATTTTTGTCTAAATTCTTCGGCAACAATACCAGCAGCATAAGTGAAAGCGTCATTATCATTAATAGATGATATATCGTGTAGGGGTTCAACATTGAGGTCTGCTGAAACTATTTCAATTTGACTTTTAGGATTAACCCTAATAGGTTCTCTAAAAGAGTTAATGAATTGATATGGCAATTCACTATTATTAACTAAAATAGAACCACCATCATTGTCTTTCAAATATTTAGAGGATTTTAAGTATATAAATTGAGAACTCATTTATTTATATAATATAAAATATAATATTTTAATTAAATAAAATGGAATACGAAATGAAAAAGAAAATATTATTGGGTGTTAGTAATCATAAACCAAAACCAGAAATAAAACCAATGAACATTCCAGAGAAAAAACATCAAAAACCAGAAAAAGTTTTTGAAGGGTATGTTAAAGTTAATGTTAAAAAATCTAAAAAGAAAAAATAAATTTTAATTTTTCAACTTTTCTTTCTTTATGTTTTTGTTGTTTAATATAATAATACCAATAATCAAATGATTTATCAATAATATTTGGCATTTTAGTAAATAAATAAATTAAAATAAAAAATAAAATAAATGTTAAATCAATTATTTAAACGTCTATTAACTGATGATGAATTAAAAAAACTATTGGAGTGTTATAATGTATTTGATATAGGTGATAATAATATAATAACATATTTATCATTAAAAACTCATAATACAATAGAAAAATTATATAATATGTTGGATATATTACTTGAAGTATATTTACCTTGTAAATATAATTTTATAAATAACTTGAATATCAAAAGAAGTTTAACTATCTTACGTCAAGTATTAAGATTATATGATTATACATTACAAAAATATCAAGTATCAAAAGGATTTATTTATAAAATTGAAAAGAAAAATGAAAAAAAAATAAAAATAGAATTAAATAAAACAATTATTTTTTAGTTCTAATTATCCATTCCATAGGTATTTCACAGCGTAATAGTTCTTAGTATTTTTATTTTTCCAAGTCAATCTACCTTGTTTATCTCTAATCCCTTTTGCTCTTGCGAGGTATGATGCTCTTCGTTTTTCGTCTTTATGTTGTCTAAAATCTTGATATCTTTTATCTCCAAAATGTATTAATTTTGGTTTTCCAGTCTTCTCATTTTTTACATAAACCGACATTTTAAAAACTCCATTACCTTTATATCTAAAGGGTTTATATAGTTCTACCATTATATATGATTTAATATATATAAATATTTTAATAAAATATTTATATTATATATATATATTATATATATATATTAAATTATATTACTCTTTTGTCTTTTTTTTACTCACAAAAATAAAAAATATAAAAAGTATAATAAATTAATAACTATTTAATTGGAAAAAGTATAAGAAAGTAAAAAATGTAAAAATGAGTAAAAAAGGTAAAAGGTGCCCATTTCTTAAAAGTCCCCATAATGAAAATAAATAGTAGATATTATCAAAAATGAGCGAAATTGCGCTTTTTTACTCATTTATTTTTTATATTTCTCCCAAATGTCTCTATCAACTTGTCTTGCCTTCCCCCCAACTATGACAGAAGCAAGTCTCGCTCTTGCCCACGATGTAGGTGTTTGATTTGGACGACTACCACTTGAAAAGTAAGCACCACGCCCCTTCGCCATAATTTTATCAATACCAGTTTTACTGATAATATTTTTTGATATAAATGCCGTATCACTAATTTTAGTCCCATACTTCTTTTCAAACTTTTCAACGTGAGAACTTCTTTTACTTGTAAATGACTTTACTTTTGGTCTTCGTGTTCCTTCCTTAATACTTTTAACTTGTTTTTTTTTATCGCTTGGAGTTAATGACTTTGGAACATATTTAGGATTTATCTTTTTTGGTGGCATTTATTAAATATAATAAAAATAAAAATTTAATTAAATATCATTATGAACACTTCTATCAATATTATCTAATTCTCTTGGAACTCTACTTTTCTTACCAATTCTAATACTACGTAATATCTCATTATCTCTTTCTTCTCTTTCAACTGAAATGGCACATTCTTTACCACAACATTTACTTTTGAGTTTAAGACCACAAAGTAAAGAACCAATAACAGAAATAATAAATAACCAAGTTTCAATCTTCATTTATTAATCAAAAGAAATAATAAAATGGTTTTTTTCAATTTTAATTTTATTATCTTGTATATCACTATGTTTTTTATATTTATTAATAAATTCTTTTAATTGAACGTCAATTTGTTCATTAGTAAAATCACCAGCACATTTTTTATATTTATAATAATTTGATGAATAATCGCATAATCTTTTTTTATTATTTAAATAATATAATCTTTTGTATTGTTTAATATCATCATAACTCTTCATTTATTTATATTAATATATTTATTTTTTTTTATCCTTTTTATCTTCTGGAACCCATTTGAACCATTTTTGAATGAACATTTTTTTATTAAACTTTGTAGTATATGGGATTTTATTTTCTCTAAAAATCCTAACCATATCTTTAATTTTATGACCCTTACTCATTATAAAACAATTATTCGCTTTAAAATCAGTATCTTCATCTCTCCAAAAAAGTTCCGTAAGATGAGTTTTAAAATGCCTACTCTTACCCCTACCATAATAAGACCCCCAAGTCATATAATTTGGATAGTCATTTGAAGGTTTATTAGGGCGGTAATAATCAAAACTGCGTATTTCATTATGCGTAATATCATCATCATCACTATCCGCAACATTAACATAAACAAGTTTTCTCTGTCTTTCAGCATTATACCAATTACAATTAATAACAGAACCAATTAAAGTTTTATTTGTATTAACAAATGCCTTATCTAAAAATTTCTTATGGTTATTTTTTGTATTATTATTTATATGCGAATACATACCAAAAGTTTTTTCAATTACCCAACAAATAATCTTCATTCTATCTTTATGAACTTGTTTATCAATCATTTCAGCAATATCATCTATAACATTATACTTTTTATAAACCCTATTGATATAAGTTCCAGTTCTATAAAGACTGAGTGGCATCTTGAATAGGGGGTCTCTCAAATAAAAAATGTTTTTAAAATCATTTTCACATTTTATTTTTTTATCTTTATATATATATATTTATTTTAATCTACTTGTATCTTAACATCAACATCATCAATCTCTAAGTTGTCAAGATATTTAAGCATAATCTGTTTTTTATGTGGGAAATTAGCAACCATACGATGTGTATGAGTATTATCCAAAACCTTTCTAATAGGTTTGGGCAATCCATCTGCCTTTTTATTTTTAATTAAAATTTTACAATCTCTATCATATACTTGTTTAAAATTTTTAATAGTTAATTTATCATAATATCCATCTCTTTTTGAAACCTTTTTATATTCTTTAATAAGATTGGAGAAAGTAGTTTGAAAACTATCAATTAAAATATTATAAAACATATAGACAAATATTTTTGCTGTAATTTCTACTTCATCATCATCAATATCATCATCATCAATATCAATTCCGTCCATATGTAAATTTTCAACATTAAAATCAACATCAACTCTTTTAACATTATGAATTTTATTAAGAATGTCTTCAAAAATATTACATTCATCGGTAGTCATTTTGGTAATACCACTTATGATGCTTGCTAAGTTGGGGTCTTCAGTCAATTCAAGTATCTGTGCTTCCGTCATAGTGGTAGTTAATTGGGGTCTCTCAAATAAAAAATGTTCGCAAAAAATTTTTCACATTTTATTTTATCTTTATATATCTAATCTATCTTTATCTACTCCTCATCACTACTCTCATCATCATCATCATCATCATCATCATCATCATCATCATCATCATCATCATCATCATCAATTCGGTCAATAATATCTATAATCCATTCCCAATCATTACTATCGTCGCTGTGTGCGATATATAATGTTAAATATTGTCGGTCTTCAAAAAATTCCTCTTTTGACATATTGAGAAATTCCCTAATTTTTTCATACATACCATCTACATCTTCTATGGCAAATGTTTCAGCACTACACCAATCCCCAAGATGTAATTCCCAACAAGGATATTGTGGTGGTTCTATATAACCTCTGTTGTCAATGGCATTTACAATGTCATTGAAGTCGCAATCGTGGTGTTCTTTCTTGTTAGTCATAGTGCGAATGAGAGACTATTTAGTTGTTAAACTACAATCGTTTTTGGAGACTAGATTTTTTCACATTTTAGGCGGGATTATATTTTATATGCCGCCGCCCACCCACTAAAGATAGTCTCTTAGTGGCGAAT
>WLWH01000594.1_pt1 | contig 29286 bp, 49 predicted proteins | sample 6712741 | NCBI WGS metagenome assembly WLWH01 (sample SAMN12718694, study PRJNA515312) | sponge metagenome | isolation source: marine sponge | host: Mycale hentscheli | place: New Zealand: South Island, Marlborough, Capsize Point | collected 2003-05-01
GTGCTACACAAGTTGGCAAGATACGAGCTAAACAACTTGCACAAGGAAAACCAATATCCAAAGAAACTATAAAGAGAATGTACTCTTATTTAAGTAGAGCTGAGGAATACTATGATGAAAGCGACACAAAAGCCTGTGGTACTATATCTTATTTGTTGTGGGGTGGTAAAGCAGCTAAACGATGGTCAGAAAGTAAACTAAAAGAATTAGACTTACTATAATGGCTAAAAGAATTGAAGTAGCGCATATAGTAAAACCCAAAGTAAAACGTAAGGGTGTACACGCTAAAACTAAAATGAGTAGCATAAAGGGTAGCAAACATTATAAGAAAAAATACAGAGGGCAAGGATGAAAAATTTAACAGTATCACGCACAAGTCCTAAAGGCAGTAAACGTGGATGTTTATGTGCTGACAAAGACACTTACAGTACAAAATGCTGTAAAGGTAAATTAATAAATCAAGGTATAGGTAAAATATAAATTATGAATAAAACAATGAGCAAGATTGCTCAAATAAATAAAGAAGAACTATCTGCACAAAAGGTGGAGTTAGCTTTAGTAGATGATTATAATAAAAGAATTGACAAGGCTAATAACGAAAGAAAAATGGCTGCTGTATCTTATCAAAAGCTAATTGGCTCAATGCAATCAGCTACAACTCAATTAGATTTAGCCCTAAAAGAAGCTAATAAAATAGAAGAAGCTGCAAAAGAACTAGGAGTTAAGTCTCCAATAGATATAGCAAGAGTAAAATCAAAACTATCTCAATATACAAAAACCGTTAACGCTTTAAAGTCCTTAAGAATAAGTGGAAGTGATAATATTTAAAAATGTAAAATAAGTTAAATAAATAGTTATAGTTATATGAAAGCAACCGAAATGTTAAATAAGATTAAAACCTATCTAGGCGAAGAAGCTACTGACATTGTGAATGATGTTGAGCAAAGCCAAGAAAAGGTAGAACTAGCGACTGCAAAGCTAGATAACGGTACTGTATTAGAAGCAGAAGCGTTTGAAGCAGGAAACGAAATATTTATAGTTACCGAAGATGACAAAGTAGCACTGCCTGTTGGCGATTATACTATGGAAGACGGTAAGATGCTAGTAGTAGCAGAAGAAGGCATTATTGCTGAAATCAAAGACCTAGACGAAGAAGCTGAAGAAGAAGTAGAGGCTGAAGATTTAGGCTATGTTACTAAAGAAGAACTAGCAGAAGCAGTATCTGAAATCAAAGCTATGATTGAGGATATGAAGAAAGAAGAAATGAGCGAAGAAGTAGTTGAAGAAGCTACTGACGAAGTGGAGTTATCAGAGGAATTACCTAAAGAAGTAAAAGAGGAATTGTCTGAACCTGCTGCCGAGCCTATTGCTCATAACCCTGAACAAAAAAATAACAATATTGGTGTAAAGTTTGCACAAAACAGAAAGCAAACAACACTCGATAAAGTAATGTCTAAAATTAACAATTAAAATTAAATAAAATGCCAAACCCAACTATTACAAGTTCAAGTTACGCAGGAGAGTTTGCAGGTAAATATCTTGCTGCTGCACTTTTGTCTGCTGATACACTAGATAGCGGAACTGTTACTATTTTACCTAACGTAAAGTATAAAGCTGCTATGAAAGTAGGTTCTTTTGCAAATCTTGTCCGCTCTGCTGACTGTGATTTTGACAATAGCACCTCTACAATGACACTAACCGAGAAAGTACTTACTCCTGCTGAATTGCAAGTAAACTTACAAATCTGTAAGAAAGAATTACACGCAGATTGGGAAGCTGCTCAAATGGGCTTTAGTGCTTTTGATGAATTGCCACCTTTATTCTCTGACTTCGTTATCGCACAGGTAGCTGCTGAAGTTGCTAATGCAACTGAAACCTCTATCTGGTCAGGTAGCACAGGAGAAGGTTCTTTTGATGGCTTTGATACTCTATTAACTGCTGACGGTGGTGCTGATGTAACTGCTGCTTCTGTTGATAGCACAAACGTAATTGCACAATTAGGTGCTATTGTAGATGCTATTCCTTCTACTGTTTACGGAAAAGAAGACCTTAACCTTTATGTATCTTCAAACATTGCTAGAGCGTATGTACGTGCTTTAGGTGGATTTGTTGCTACTATTGGTGGTGCAGGTACAGATAACAAAGGTTCACAATGGTACAACGGTGGTCAGCTTTCTTTTGAGGGTATCAACATTGTTGTAGCTAAAGGACTTGCCGATAACACAGCAGTTGCTGCACAGAAATCTAACCTATTCTTTGGTACAGGTCTATTAGATGACCGTAACGAGGTTAAAGTTATTGATATGGCTGACCTAGATGGTTCACAAAACGTAAGAGTTGTGATGCGTTACACAGCAGGTGTACAATACGGAGTAAGAGGCGATATCGTTCTTTACTCATAATTTTAACTAACATAGAAAGGGTGGGTTAGGTATATCCTACCTACCCTTTTTTAATAAATAAATAAATATGAGTTGTGCAATAACAAAAGGTAGAGGTATAGGCTGTAAGTCGGCTTATGCAGGTATCAAAAATGTATATATACTTGATTATAGCGCAGCGATTGCAGCGTTAAGCCCTTCATCGGGAACGGTAACATTACCATCAGATGGAAGTGCTGAATTTTTCAAGTTTGAGGTAAAAGGTGGTCAAACATCTTTAGAAACAAGCGTAACATCAAGCAGAGAAAATGGAACTACTTTTTATGAAAGTACTCTAAATATTACTTTTCAAAACCTAGATGTTGCAACACAAGAGGAGATAAAACTCTTAAACAGAGGTAGAGCGCACTATGTTGTTGAACTATATCCTGATGGTACAGGTGCTACAAAGTACTTACTAATAGGAAAAGAAAACGGTGCAGAGGTTACAGGTGGTACTATTGTAACAGGAGCAGCAGCAGGAGATTTGCAAGGATTTACACTTACAGCAACAGCTAGTGAGGTTAATCCACCATTCTTTGCAACAGCACCTGACGTAAGTGCTACCACACCAATTACTCCTGCTTAATATATTTTTTGTATATTTGCTAAAGGAGAGTAAATAATTCTTGTTTTAATTATGATAGAGGGGGGTGCGAAAGCACTCCTCTTTTTTTATTACAAATTCTCACTTTTTAGCGTTATACTTATATGAAGATTGTATCAGTTTCACAAACGCAAACATTTAAGTATATACCAAGAGCAGAGTATGTTACTCAAACGCTTACATATACTGTTACTGATGAACAAACTAACAAGTCAGAAACAATTACAGCATCTACTGTTGTTGATAGCAACGAAAACTTTTTAACAGCTTCTATGACATTTGGCAGCAGTAATGCACCATTTAGAGAAGGACACTTTTACACACTAGAGGTTTTAAATGGCAGCACATTAGTATATAGAGATAAATTGTTCTGTACATCACAAACACCTGTAACACAAAGCAGATATAATGTAAATAAAGACGTTTACGATACAAACGATACACACAATAACGATTATATAGTACTATGATACACGCTTTAAGTTTATCGAATTATGTTAGCCCTACTATTGAAGAAAAAAAGAGTAAGGCTTTTGTAACATACGGAGATAAGAACTCATACTTTCAGTACCTAATAGACCGATACAATGGTAGTCCTACAAACAATGCTGTTATAAACGGTATTAGTGAAATGATATACGGCAAAGGTTTAGATGCCACTGACAGCAATAAGAAGCCTGATGCTTACGCACAAGCCATTACATTACTACACAAAGACTGTTTACGCAAACTATGTGCAGACCTTAAACTTTTTGGTCAATGTAGTATGCAGGTAATTTACAGTAAGGATAGAAAAAAGATAGCAAGGGTTGAGCATATACCTGTTGAACAACTAGCTGCTGAAAAGTGCAACGATAAAGGAGAAATAGAAGCATATTACTACTCTAATGATTGGGCTAAATACAACCGTATTAACCAAGTAAAGCGCATACCTGCTTTTGGTATGAGTAATGAAGCTATTGAGATTGTTTACGTTAAGCCTTACAGAGCAGGGTACAAGTACTATGCCACCCCTGACTATCAAGGTGGGTTGCAGTATGCAGACCTTGAAGAAGAAATATCTAACTTTCATATAAATAACATACAATCAGGATTAAGTCCTAGTATGCTTATTAACTTTAATTCAGGTACTCCTAGTGCAGAAGAAAGGGAAATGATAGAAAGACGTATTTATGATAAGTTTTCAGGTAGTAGTAATGCAGGTAAGTTTATACTATCATTCAATGACAGCCCTGAAACAGCAGCTACAATAGACCCTGTACAATTAAGTGATGCACATAACCAATATCAGTTTTTAAGCGATGAGAGCAGCCGTAAGATACTTGTAGCGCACAGGGTAGTATCTCCTATGCTTTTGGGTATTAAAGACAATACAGGGCTTGGAAACAACGCAGAGGAGTTAGAAACAGCTACAAAGCTAATGATGAACTTGGTTATTAAGCCTTTTCAGAACTTACTAATAGAGGCATTTGACAAAATACTAGCGTATAACGACATATCACTAAACCTATACTTTAAAACACTACAACCTTTAGAGTTTATAGAAATTGACAAAGAAATTGTTGATGAAGAAACACAAGAAGAAGAAACAGGTGTAAAGTTAGCTAGTGATTTAGATAAGTTTGTAGACACGGATATTGCTGATGCTCTTATAGATTTAGGACAAGATGAAGAAGAACTACTAAAGGACTTTGAAGTTATAGATGAACAAGAAGTAGACTATGACAATGATGATGACCTAAACCAAAAGATTAAGGAGTTAAACGAGCAAACTAATCTAGCTAGTACAGGTAGTGCCAAGCCATATAGTGAAAGCAAACAAGATGGTAAGTCTAAACAAAAAGGTCAAGAGGACAAAACATATTTAGTTAGATATATGTACGCACCTGCAAAGACTAAAGACACATCTAGAGAGTTTTGCAAAAAAATGGTAAGTGCTAAAAAGGTATATCGTAAAGAAGATATAAACGCTATGACAAGTAAAGTTGTAAATGCAGGTTTTGGCAAGGGTGGTTCTGATACTTACTCTGTATGGCTATACAAGGGTGGAGCAAGATGCCATCATAAATGGTTTAGACGTATTTACGCACGTAAGGAAGGAAGTAAAAGTTTAGGTAGTGTAATTAGTACAACAGAAGCTAAAAGTCAAGGATTTAAGCCTGAAACTAACGCACAGAAAGTACCTGTTGCGCCTAAAGATATGAAGTATAAAGGCTATACTGCTGCTTATTGGAACAAAATGGGATTTAAAAACTAGATATGGCAACAGCATTATTTATAAATAGAACTGACCTTGTAAAGAATAGCATCATTGATGGTAATGTAGATATCAATAAGTTTATACAGTTTATCAAGATAGCCCAAGAGATACACGTAAGAAACTACACAGGTAGTAAACTATACGACAAATTACAAGCTGATATTATTGCAGACAATCTAACAGGCAATTATCAAACGCTAGTAGATGATTTTCTTGCGCCAATGCTTATCCATTTTGCTATGGTAGAGTATTTGCCTTATTCAGCGTATCAGTTAAAGAATGGTGGGTTATTTAAGCACACAAGCGAGAACGGAGAAACACCTAGTAAAGATGAGGTGGACTTCCTAGTACAAAAAGAAAGAAACCTAGCGGAATACTATACAACAAGATTTATAGACCATATGAGTTTTAACAGTAATTTATTCCCTGAATATAACAATAACTCGGATGACGATGTTTATCCTGATAAAGACAGTTTATTTAATGGGTGGGTTTTATGAGAATGTACAAACCAAAACAAAAAAATATAGTAAAACTAAAAAAGTATATAAATGGCAACAGGTTGGGGAAAAGTAATAAACAACATAGGCTTCGGAACGATATATAACGAAAGCTGGGTAGGACAATATCCTTTTGTTAGTATTGTAGGAGATGCAAATGACTTATATAAAAGAGTAAGCGATGCAAGTGGTACAATGGAAGCGCAAGAGTGCCTTGTAGAAACATTTAATAATTCAGTAAAATGAGTATATACGATAAAGCAAGTTTAGTACATATCCCAAGCGGAGTAAAGAGTGGTACGTTATATAATGTACTGCCTAATAACGCTGATGGGGATTTCGATTTTACAAGAGGTTCAACTGCGACACGAGTAAACAAAGACGGACTTATAGAAGACGTAGCAATAGGAGTACCAAGACTTAACTACCCTTTATTAGATGGAGTAGTACAGGATTGTCCTGCGCTATTGTTAGAACCAAGTAGGCAGAATTTAACTTCATATTCAGAGCAATTTGATAATATCTATTGGACAAAGTCCTTGACAAACGTAACAGCAAATCAAGCAATTTCGCCTGATGGCTCACAAACAGCCGATACAATTACAAAAACAGGCGATTATGGTAGTGTTGCAAAGGCAGGAATAACAATTTCAAGCGGTTTTAACTACACTTTAAGTATATTCGTAAAAAAGAGTACAACTGATTTTTTTAGTTTAAGACAAGCAAGCGGTGGCTACGATGTGAGAAAGCAATTTAATCTAACCACAAAAGAAGTAAGCAATGGTTTAGCTGCTAATCAAACAGGATTTGTAAGTAGTAAAATAGAGGAATACCCAAACGATTGGTATAGATTGTCAATAGTATGCACATCGAATGGCACTTCTTTGAACATTAATTTTTATAGTGGTAAAGTAGGCGAAAGCACTTTTAATGGCGATAGTTATACTTGGGGAGCGCAAGTAGAAGCAGGAAGCTATCCAACATCCTACATACCAACAAGCGGTTCAGCAGTAACTCGTTCAGCAGATGTATGTAATGGCGCAGAAGCAACCTTTAACGATAGTGAAGGGGTTTTGTTTTTAGAAACGTCTATGCTTTCATCAAACCCAGATAACAGTACATTTCAAATAGATGACGGCACAAGCACAAATAGGGTAAGAATAAGATTTACAACTACAACAAATCAAATAAATGGTTTATTATATAGTGGTGTAGCAGGACAACCTAATATAAATTATACTGCAAATGATGTAACAAATCCAAACAAAGTAGCTATAAGATATCAAGTTGGACAAATAGATTTATTTTTTAATGGCTTTGAAGTTGCTACAATAACAGGAAATGCAACACCAACAGGTTTTGACAATCTTTCTTTAGGAACAGAGGGTGTTTTAAAACAAGCAATGACTTTTAACGAAGCATTATCAGACACAGAATTAGAAAACCTAACTTCTTGGGATAGCTTTAACGAAATGGCAACAGAACAACTTTATACAATAGAATAATGGCAAAGACATTCAACTACGGAGCAGGTATATGGGCAACCAAAACAGGTTTGTCTATGGCTTATAACGACCAAAACGATAACTATAAACCGACACCTTTCAGCGTAACAAGGGACAGTATTGCCACAAGGGTAAACAAACAAGGGTTAATAGAAGTCGTAGGAAAGGATAAATTAAGAATTGACTACACAGACAGTTCAAATGGTGTTGCGCTTTTAGAACCGAGTAGAACTAATTTGATTACTTATTCTAACGATTTTACAGATAGTAGTTGGTTAAAAACAGACACAGCTATAACAAGTAACAGTACAATAAGTCCAGATGGTTCGTTAAATGGTGCTAAATTAAATGAAAATACTGTATCCAATACCAAATTTAGATTAAGGAGTAGTAGTTATGTGACAACTGGAACTAATACATTAAGTGTTTTTGCAAAAGCGAGTGAGCGTAATTGGATTAGGTTAAGAGAAAACGCACAAACTGGAGTTTTTGCTTTTTTTGATTTAAAAAATGGTGTAGTAGGTCAAAGCACTGCTGATAATTCTTTTATGGAGTATTACGGAAATGGTTGGTATCGTTGTTCAATTACCGATGTCTTAACTTCTGTTAGTATTGATGTAAGAATAGCTGAAGCAGATGGTGTAGATACATATAATGGAGTGATAGGTAATGGTGTTTATGTTTATGGATTTCAAATTGAACAAGGTTCTTATCCAACAAGTTACATTCCCACTTCAGGTTCAACCGTTACAAGAGCAGCAGACGTAGCCAATGGAGCAGGAAACAGCGAAGTATTTAATGACAGCGAAGGTGTTTTGTTTGCTGAAACATCTATTTTAGCAAATGATGGAACTTTTAAGTTTATTTCATTATCTAATGACAATACTAACCACCAAAACGTAGTTTGGATTTATTACAGAAGTGATGCAAATCAAATTAACTTTAGGGTAGTCGCAGGCGGTTCTTCAAGTTTTGATGATATATATACTATCGGCAATGCTACTTTAAACGCTAAACTTGCATTAAAATATAAAGAGAATGACTTTAGTGCTTGGGTTAATGGTTTTGAGGTATTAACAGATAATAGTGGTTCTACATTTGCTGAAGGCACATTGAAAACGCTTGAATTTAATCGACCTGATGATGTAAACAACTTCTATGGAAAAGCAAAAGAAATTGGAGTTTACGATACCGCTTTAACAGATGCCGAACTTGAAGCACTAACAAGCTACACATCATTTACAAATATGGCAAACGAATTAAATTTAACAATTAAGTAAAAATCTACGATTTTAAGATATGGCAAATACATTCAAATTTGGAAACGGACAATGGGCAGTAGGAAAAGAAACTGCTCTTGCCTATAATGACGAGAACAGTAATTTTAAGCCACTACCTTTTACTTTTGACAGGGCATCAACAGCAACTGTTGTAAACAAGAATGGCTTAATCGAAACAGTAGGTGTAGACGAACCAAGAATTGACTTTCTAAACAACACTAATGGGCATTTGTTATTAGAGCCGATTAGAAGTAATAAAATAACATATTCAGAAGGTTTTAATAATTGGGCGAGTGTTTTTACAGCTGTTAGTTTAAACGAAGTAGTATCGCCTGATGGTAGTGTAAATGCCACAAAATTAACTGACACATCTGACAGCAGTACGCATAGAATACAACTTGGTAATACAACTTCTTCAAGTGGTAGCTTTTGCTATTCTATTTTTTTAAAGAAGGGAACTTTAACTACTGTTGCTTTAAGTGTTTATTCAGGTGCTAATGCTGCTGATAGTAAGTTTGATTTAGATAATGGTACTATTGTTTCTACAACTAATGGAACGGCTGAAATTCAAGAGTATGGTAATGATTGGTATAGATGCGTGGTTAAAGGCACTTTGGCGAGTACATCTACTACTGTTTATATATATCTAAAAGAAAAAGCAAGTTATTCAGGAAGCGGTCAATTTTTATATGCTTGGGGCGGTCAACTCGAAGATGGAAGCTATGCCACTTCGTATATACCCACATCAGGACAATCAGGGGGTGTAACAAGGAGTGCTGACTATACTAAAATACTTAATTCTCCAATACTAAAAGCAACAAATCAATTTACTTTGTTTTTTGATGCTAAAGATTTCTTGTTAGTAAATGGTACAAGTACATCTTTTGATGATGTTATGTTTGTTTTAGGTGCTGGAGAAAGTCCTTATGACGCAGGAACAAGTATACACATATACAATAGAACTTGGTTTTACTATAATGGTTCTACTGCTGATAATATAGGTGTTTGTTACAACGCATTAACAGATAGTAAATTTGCTATTTCTTATGACGGAACTAAATATACGAGATATGCTAATGGTGTAAAATTAGGAACATTTACTGTCACAGCAAGTATGGCTAACTGGGATAGTATTACAACTGCTGCTTCTGCTGATGGACAAGGTGATGACAGAGTATTTAATTTAGCAAATTTAGAATTATACAATACAGCACTAACAGACGCACAATTAATATCAAAAACATCAATTTAACAAGTGTAACAATTACACCTATAATAAAAACGAGAGTAAAATAACTAAAAGTTAATATAAAATGAAATATATATTCCGCAAATATGAATTTGAAAGCCAAGATTTGGCAGAAACAAGAATAGCTGCATTACCACATACAGAAGATGAGGAAGGCAACGAACACCCTTCGCACAGCCATACGGTTGTTAAATTGGGTTATCTTTTTACAGAGCAACCTACATTTGATGAAGAAGGAGAACTACTAACAGAAGGCGTGCAATCAGATATGTACTCTGTTGATGTTCTATGGAGAGCATCAGAGATTACAGAAGAAACAGAAGCTGCGGTACTTGACGAAGAAGGTAACGTAATTACCCCTGCTATAACAGAGATTGACTACCCTTATGGCTGGGTGTCTAAAGAAATAGAAATAGAAGAAGGTAACGGTGTCCACACTTTTGCAGGGTGGTCTTATAGCAATTAGTTATGGACTTAAACTCGTTTAAACTTTACGCAATCAACTTATCAGCTATTACAGTTAGTACAATGGATATATTAGAAGATAGTCTAAAGATACTTTTATTGTTGGTTACTATTGGCTACACAGCCCAAAAGTGGTACGAGTTAAAGAAGAAGAAATGATGTGTGATATTTGTATGCATTGCGGTTTATGTTAAAACACTTTAACTATTCAGAGTTCGATAGTCCTGACGTACAAGGTAGTGGTCAGCTAATGGATAAGACCTTGCTTGAGATGCTAGACGAAGTGAGAGATAAGTTCGACAAGCCTATACACATAAATAGTGGGTTTAGAACACCCGCACACAACGAAAAAGTAGGAGGAGTAGAAACAAGCAGCCATCTTAAAGGACTTGCAGTAGACATATCCTGCAATACAAGCAAAGATAAATTTGACCTTGTTAATTGTTTACTAGATGTAGGATTTAGCAGAATAGGTATAGCGAATAGTTTTATACACGTTGATATAGACCCTGACAAAGCACAGGAAGTAATTTGGACATATTGAGCATAGCAATCATATCTTTATTCCCTACTTCGTTTATATTTGGTATATCTTACTATCCTAAAAATGAAGATTATCTGTTTAACGAACTAAACATATATTTGTTCTTTATGCAGTTACAATTTAGAACTTATGAGTAAACCATTTAAAGATACTAAAGTAGGTAAGTTTCTAATAGGCGAGAAAGGTCTGTTTAAGAATTTAGCCAATACATTGCCCGACAAGGGCTTTTTAGGTGTTTTAAAGAACTTAATACATACTGACAATAGTTTATCCCCATTTGAAAAAGAAAAGGCATTAGAACTGCTTAAAATGGATATACTAGAAATGGAGCAAGTTACTGAAAGATGGACTAGCGATAATACAGCGGATAGTTGGATGTCGAAAAACACTAGACCACTAACACTGCTTTACTTAACATTTATGACTACTTTGTTTGTTATTTTAGATAGCAGCGATAGCCCTTTTAAAGTAGGTAGTGAATGGGTGGAACTTCTTAAAACACTTTTAGTTACTGTTTATGTTGCATATTTTGGCAGTAGAGGTTTTGAAAAATACAAAAAAATTACTAAATAATATATAGTTATATATATATATATATAGTTATATATAATATTAATATATAGTATAACAAGTATATAACATATAACTACTATATAACATCTACTATATATAGCATATAACAATAAATAAAAACTACTATATAATAGTTAGTATATATGTGTTAAAAACTATATTTTTAGATGTTTAGAAGTAGGCTTATCTTTGGCATATGATAGAAAACATATTAGCAGAACAACTAACAGACAATCAGAAGATAGACAAGCTACTAGAATTAGATTGCAACCTATATACAAATCTTGGTAGTGATAGTACAAAGACCGAGAAGCAAGAAGTAAAGCGTATGTCAAGAAAAATATATAAAGCAATACAGGGTATCAATGAGCCTGTTGGTAAGTCTTTATTACAAGCTATGGACAAATGACTAGAAGCAAAATAGTTAAAAAGCTAGATAGTGTGTTCAGCCTATACATCCGCAATAGATTTGCAAACAATGGCAAAGCTGAATGTTTCACTTGTGGTAAAGTAGATGATGTAAGTAGATTACACGCAGGACACTTTATGAGCCGTAAACACTATGCAACTAGATGGGATGAGACAAACGTACAGGTACAATGTCCTAAATGCAATTTATTTGGTCAAGGAGAACAGTACACCTTTGGGCTTAATTTAGACAAAGAGTATGGAGAAGGTACAGCAGAAAAGTTACAACAAAAAGCTAGAAGTTTAGTTAAATTGTCAAATGATGACCTAAATGAGTTGATTGAAAAGTTTAAAGTATAACCTGCGCTTGTAGGTTAGTTTCTCTATATGTTTGTTCAAAAAGGGGTTGGTTTTATTACTGACCCTTTTTTATTAAAATATTTTTTGTAGCTTTGGCATATGACATATAACGAGGATTTATTACGGCTACGAGAAGCAGAAGCCGAAGCACTTCGAAAAAAAGTAGAGGAGCTTGAAGCAAAAATAGAGATACTTACACAACAAATAATGACAAATGAAATATACGAGTAAAGTAAATACAGTAGTTAAAGGCGAAAGTTTTAAACTACCTGACGGAGTTACTATGAATAAATACACAGTAACATTCGCTAATGGACATAACCCTAATGTTTATTCCCCTAAAGAATTGACATTTAGTGAAGGGGATGAAGTTGAGTATGATTTAGACCAAAATAAAAACAAGGCTAAAATACTTGGCAAGAAAAGCAGCGTACCACCTGCTCCTAAAAACAACTATTCTAACCCTAAAGATGATGTACAAAAATACATTATAAGACAAAGCAGTTTAAATAGAGCAACTGACTTGTATGCAGGGAAAGAAATAAACACAACTGAAATAATTAATTTAGCACGTACATTTGAGAACTACGTGTTTAACGGATAAAAATAAATATTATGACTAAAACTTGGGTAGATGGATTACGCATCTTCGACAACAAACAGGAATGGATAGTTTGCGACATTAAAATAAATGCAGACGAGATGATAAATTGGATTAACCAAAATAGAGCAAACGTCAATGAGCGTGGTTCTATTCCAATTACGATAGCTAAAAGTGAGAAAGGATTGTACTCAATGCTAAACACTTATGAAGTACAGAAGTCAAAGGAAGTAACAACAGCACAACATTCTCCTGACCGAGAAGCAGACTTGCCTTTCTAATGCTTATACAGCTAGACAATCACATAAAGAAGTTAGACGAATACCGAGCAGGAACTCTTAAAACAGGGTTAAGGCTTGGTATTCCAAGACTTGATGAACACTTTAGGTTTAAGTATGGGGATTTTAATATCATACTAGGACACGCAAACGTAGGGAAAACATCTCTAGTCCTATACCTAATGACACTATATGCTATGAAGCACGGTATTAAATGGCTTGTGTTTAGTAGTGAGAATGAGCCTTATTCTATTATAAGAAAAATAGTAGAATTTAGAGAGGGCAAACCAATAAACAAAATAGAGGAAACACACTACAAGGAGCAAGTAAAGTGGATTAACGAACACTTTAAATTTATTGATGGTTCAAAGCTATACACTTACAAATCACTACTAGATTTAGCACAACACGTAAAGAAGGCTTGGGATTATCAGGGGTTTTTATTAGACCCTTACAACTCACTAAACAAAGACAAAGATGTACTAAAAGGTATATCAGGACACGAGTACGACTACCAAGCAACAAGTGAGATACGAATATTCTGCAAAGAGAATAACATATCTACTTGGGTATGTACACACGCTGCTACACAAAGTTTAAGAGAAAGACACCATAAAGGACACTTTTACGAAGGACATCCTATACCACCTAGTGCAGCATCAGTTGAAGGTGGGGGTAAGTTTGTTAATAGGTGTGATAACTTTTTAGTGATACACAGATACATATACCATCCTGCTGATTGGATGTACTCACACTTGCATATTAAGAAGATTAAAGACGTAGACACAGGTGGCAGACCAACTCCAATGGAAGACCCTATAAGACTAGAAAGCGTATTAAATAACGTAGGCTTTAACATAGAGGGTAAGAACCCTATACAATATCCTAAACGTGAGCAAATAGAATTATTGTGAATTTTGACAATACATACAGACCTTTACCTAAAAACCTTACTATCAAAAAGTCAGGTATAGATGGTTTAGGTTTGTTTGCTGTTGATGATATTGAAATAAGCACAGAACTAGGTATCACACACATAGACCTTTGGCTTACTTGGATAAGAACACCTTTAGGGGGTTTTATAAACCATTCTACACATCCAAACTGTTACATAAAAGAAATAATTAGAGAAGATAAAAAGTGCAGAGTGCTATATACTTTGCGGAATATAAATAAAGGCGAAGAACTTACAGTATATTACAAGATAAAAGAGTATATTAACCAATAAACAACCACATTGATAACCGACATACTAACAAGCAAACACAATAAATGGATAAGCTACTGCCGTAGTTGGGGATGCAATCCTGACACATCAGAGGATTTGGTACAGGAGATGTATCTTAAACTATTAGTACTTATACAAAACGGAATAGATATCTCGTATAAAGACGATATAAACGACTTTTACATTTATAAGGTGCTTCGCAGTATGTTTTTGGATTTGTGTCGTAAGGAGCAGCGTACACAGGTTGTAGACCTAACAGACGATTACATAAAACACTTAATAGAAGAAAAGACAAAGGTAGAGTTGGAAGATGAAAAGATATTTGAAGAAGCCTTTGACAAAGTAAACCAAGCACTAAACGAGATGCATTGGTACGACAAAAAGGTATTTGAACTTGTACAGGACACTAACAATATATCTGCACTATCTAGAGAAACCAACATAGAGTACAGAAGCCTTTACAATACCTATCAGAAAGTCAAACGCAAGATAAAAGATAAGTTGTGAGCACAAATATTTTAAATGTAACAAGCGAAAGGTATAAAATATGTTCTTCTGATGGCAATAAATTTGAAGAATTGTTTAAGAATAAAGTTTTAGAAAAAAAATTAAATTACAGCAAATCAGATAAAAAAGATGATTGGTATAACCATATTGATTGCTATGTTAATGGATATGGTGTTGACGTAAAAGGTAATAGACACATAAATACTATTTGGCTTGAACATACAAACGTAAACGGTAATTTAGGTTGGTTAAGAGGTAAGGCTAAATATATTGCTATGCATATTTTTGAGTTAGATTGTTTTTCTATTTATTTAAGAAAAGATTTATTAAAATATGTGATTGAAAATGTATTTGAAACTACTGAAAATAAAAATGATTATTTAAAGTTTTATACTAGAAAAAAATGGGGTAAAAAAGATATGGTAGTAAAAGTAAGATACAATGATATAAAACATTTAGAAATAAATAAGCTATGAGATTAGGAGATTTAGTATATTACATTACAAAGTACACAGGGATAAGATATGTTTACAAAAAGATATATCCTGACTGTGGGTGTGATGAACGTAGAAAGAAGTGGAACGATATAGAACTATAATATGCCAAAAGGAAAAATGAGCCAACATCAAGTAGCACAATGGCAGGTGTTTCTTGCTATGTTAAATAACAAACTAACAAACGAGCAATATAAATTTGTATGTGAGGTACACGCTGATTTATTTGCACACCCTTACCACGAGCCTTGTACGTGCAGCCCAAAACGCATAAAGGAATGGATAGCACAAATAACAAGGATATATGAAACTAGAATTAATACATAGTTTTGAGAAAGCCCTAGTTACTGCTCTTAACCTAGATGGATGGAGATTAGTACACACAGGCGAAACTATGCTGCCATACGATGCACAGGGTATTACTCCTAAAGGATTAAAGTGTGTTATTGAAATGAAGTTTAGAGATAAGTACTATGAAACCAAAATACTAGAAGTTGGTAAGTACAACAATCTTATGAAGATGGATAGCGATATACAGAAGTTTTACTTTGTAAATGACCCTAAAGGAAACTATATGTTTTGGCTAAATGACCTAAAGGATTTAAAGCCTGAAGAACTGTATTGTCCTAAAACTACAATGTGGAATAATAACAAAAGAAAAAAAAGTGTATATTTGTTACAAGAGAAACAAGCTATAATAACAAACATATATGAATAATAAAGATTTTATTGCTATGAGTTATAAAGAACGCATAGACTATTTCAGAGGTGTAGGTGTAAGAACTACATACAATATTGCTATGGATGATGACCATCCTTTATGCATAGATGCAAACGATTACCTAGACGAAAAGAATGAATAAGAAACGAGCAAGTCAATCAGCAAGGATACAAGAACTAGAACAGCACGTAGTAAAGCTGTATATGATATTAGAACAAGTAGTAAATAAATTAAAAGATGCCGATACCGAAACCGAAGAAGAACGAGAAAAGTAAGGATTACATACAAAGATGTATGACAGACCCTACAATGATTAAGGAGTATAAGAACACAAACCAAAGATTAGCTATATGTGCTAAAGTATATAGAGATGAACAGGGAACTACTAAAACTTAAATTTCAAGGAGATTTTACAGCAGCTTCACACATCATACAGAAGTGGTTAGAGAAAAGCCCTGACAACAAAGAACTAAAACACGTTACGGAGTATTTAACAAACTCCTATATTTATGCAACAGCTTGTGAGATGCAAATAAAAGAAGCTAATGCGATTATAAACAGATTAAGAGAAAAGAGAGATAAATACAAAGACCTTGCAGACGATTACAAAGAACTATACGAGAAACTACAAGAGAAAACATTATGATAACATTACTAAACGGAGAGAAGTGGGATAGACAAGAGTTGCTATCTAAAATGGATGATGATAGCTTTTACTATGGGCATCTAGGTAAACACGCATTAAGTAGCAGTAGTATTAAATTGTTACAGACAAGCCCAAAGAAATATCACTACATTACAAAGTACAGCAAGAACGAAACATCTCCTGCTTTACGTGCAGGGCATTTATTTCACACAGCTATACTAGAGCCTGAAAAATATAGCGAGATAAAATTTATAGACGTACAAAGTAGAAACGCTAAAAAGTTTAAAGATGCTGTTGAGGAGTATGGCGAATGTTTTACAGCAAAAGAGAGGGGCGAAAACGAAAGACTAATAGATGCTTTCTTTAAGAACGAACAAGCCTTACAACTAATTACTGATTGCCAAACAGAAGTACCTGCTATTGGTAATATAGATATGATGCCATTTAGAGGCAAAGCAGATGTATTAGGTAAGCAAGGTATAGTAGATTTAAAAACTACAACTGACATACGAGCATTCCCCTATTCAGCTAAAAAATATGGTTATGATATACAAGTGTATATATACTGCCAACTATTTAACATACCCTATACAGAGTTTACATTTATAGCTTTAGACAAAGGCACACTAGACATAGCGATATACGATGTATCAGAGGACTTCTATTTAGAGGGAGAACGTAAGACCCTTGAAGCAATAGATAGATACAGGATGTTCTTTATAGAAGATGCAGACCTAGATAGTTACACATTAAGAGGCACACTATGAAACGATTTATAAGCGATATGGAAACCATACAACTAGCCATCAAGCTAGGAGATTATGAAGATGCCTTACAAATGCTACAAGAGGTTAAAGAAGAAATGATTATATTAGATGCATTGAATTATGAATAAAGAACAAATAGCATACGAGAAAGGATACAGAGTTACAAAAGATGGGGACTTTTTAAATCCTAAAGGAAGAAAAATAGGCTGTGTAAATAGCGCAGGATATGAGCATATAGGTTTTAAGATAAATAAAAAATACGTAAATATATCAACTCATAGATTACAAGCATACCAAAAATATGGAGATAAATTATATGAAGATGGTATTGTGGTTAGGCATTTAAATAGTAATTCTTTAGATAATTCTTTTGACAACATATCAGTAGGCACACAGAAAGATAATTATTTAGATATACCTGAAAAAAATAGAAAAAAAATGGTTTATAATCAAATAAAATATCCTAAAGAATTTGTTATTAAATTAATAGAAGAATATGAATTAGTAAAAAATTACAATAAATTAGCTATAAAATACAATATGGCAGCGTGTACTATACGGTATTTAATAAACAAACGCAAATTATTTAAAGATGCGTAAGACTACACTTATTAAGAGTTATTCCTACTTTAAAGGCGAATTACAAAGAGCATACGAAAACACAAACGAGAAACTAATAAACTATTATACAGATGAAATACAAAAACTTCTTACTAAATACTACACAAAGAAACAGGGAGAACATACAACACCTAAAAACTTTGATTGAGAAGCAAACAGGAAAAGACATAACAATAAACACTAGACACAGAGAAATAGTATTTGCTAGAAAGATATACTACAAGATACTTACCCTAACTACTAAAATGAGTTACAAGTCTATTGGAGATACACTAGGGCAGACACACGCAACTGTAATACACGCACTAAACAACTTTGATTGGGATTACGACCATAACCCTGCATTTAAAGAAGCATACGATAGGGTGTATAACTTGTACACTAAAAAGGGTACTGTTGCTACTGTTGAAACAATGGTGTACGAAAACAGAGTGCTAGAAGAAAAGATAGTTGAACTAAAAGGTCAGATAGACGAATTGAGAAACGAGTTAAAAGAAACACGCAGAAACAATATAAAACCTAGAAACCAACAAGCAACTATATACAACGCATCTGAAACAGTAATACTATGAAAAAAGCAATACACATAATAGCAATTATATGGGCTGCCTTTCTAACAATAGGAGCAATAGGTGGAGCGATTGAAATAATAATAAACTTATGAATATAAACCACACAAAAGTATTAGCTTGGATAGTAATAGGGATTATGATAATAGCTATATGGAATAGCATATATAATTTAGTGTTTTAAAAAAGTAAACTAATTACGTTATACTTATAAGCGGTTTACAATAACTTAATACGCTTAACTATGTACGACACTAAAGAACTAGAAAGAAAATCACTAGAAGCCATTAAAGAGCATAAGCTGATGTTTATAGAACACGTAGTTGCTTATTTACCTTGCTCAAAGCCTACTTTTTATGAGCATAAACTTAACGAACTTAACAGCATAAAAAAGGCAATAGAAGAAAATAGAACTGTTAAGAAAGTAGCGTTACTCAATAATTGGATTACAACTGAAGCTGCACCTGTATTGCAAATAGCAGCTATGAAGATGATTAGTAGTGATGAAGAAGCGCACAGGCTAAATGGTACAAAGCGTGAGATAAAGCACGACACAAAACAAAAGAGTTTTAAGGTAGAAGTGATTGACCACAATACAAGTAAATAAAGTATATAACCATCTAACCAACTCTAATAGGAAGATAACATTAGAAGTAGGTGGAACAAGAAGCGGTAAGACATACAACATACTGCTGTGGATTATTCTACACTACTGCCAACACAACGAGAACAAGATTATAACTATATGTCGTAAGACATTCCCTGCATTAAGGGGTACTGTGATGCGAGATTTCCTAGAGATACTCAAAAGTATGGACTTATACGATGAGCAGCACCACAACAAAAGTAATCACGAGTATAAGCTAGACAGCAACCTTATAGAGTTTATATCATTAGACCAACCACAAAAGGTTAGAGGGCGCAAAAGGGATTTGCTGTTCTGTAATGAAATGAATGAACTTGATAGAGAAGCATTTCAACAGTTAGCATTTAGAACAACAGGAAAGATTATAGGAGATTTAAACCCTTCTGACGAGTACCATTGGATATGGGAAAGACTAGAGCCAAGAGATGACGTAGAAATATACAGTACTACTTACCTAGACAATCCTTTTATAGACGATAGCATAAGAAGCGAGATAGAACTACTAAAAGACACAGACGAAAACTATTGGAGAATATATGGACTTGGACAAAGAGCAATATCTAAAGCAACTATATTCAAATATACAGAGATTGATAGCATACCTGATGATGCACAGCTTGTGGCTTATGGGATGGACTTTGGATTTAACGACCCTACTACACTTGTTGCGACATACAAGAAAGACCACAACCTATACTTTAAAGAAATGCTATACAGGTCAAAGATGACAACAGAGGACATACACCAATATCTAAAAGGAGTAGAGGTATTAGGTATGACTTATGCAGATAGTGCAAGACCTGAAATAATAGAACAGTTGCGTAGATACGGACACAAGGTAATGAAGTCTTATAAGGGTGCTAATTCTGTACTAGCAGGAATAGACCTTCTAAAGAGGTATAAGTTACACGTAACAAAGGACAGCGAGAATATGATAAAAGAGTTTAGAAACTACAAGTGGAAAGAAGATAGAGCAGGTAGAATAACTAACGTACCTGAAGATTTACACAACCACACACTTGATGCAGCAAGGTACTCCTGCTACTCTATATTAAGTAAGCCTAACTTTGGCAAGTACTATATACATTAGTTTTATAAACATTTGGTTAATTAAAATATAGTTTATATATTAGCATCATAATTAAAAACAAACATTATGAAACGTAAGATAGAAAACTTTATATTTGACACAATAATATACGTAGCTGCTTTTGGATTAGTATGCACGTTTTGCCAACTATGCGCACACGCTGATAAATGGATGGGGTTATGAAAGATTTAAAACTTTTTATAGTGGTTATTCTGACACTAACATTTTTAGTTTGGTCTAAACATTACTTGGGGATATGATAGTAGAAATAGGAAACAAACACTTTAGAGATACGGGAGAAACTATGCAAGAGGTATATTGGAATGAAACCTTTGAGGAGTGGACACCTGTACTTTGGGAACAACAAATGGAGATATGAAACTACATAAACTACACACAGGGGTTATAATAACTCACATACACACAGACATAGGGATAAGCGTAAAGGCTAGGCATCCTAAAGACAAGGACTATAAAGTGTGGGAATTACTACACAGAACACAAGAATTTTACAGAGGGCTTTTATAGCCCTTTTTTTATTTCCTAAAAACCTGCTTTATATACGTTATATTTATATGAAGTATGAATTAAACGTACCTACAAGTCTAAACGAGATAACTCTTGGTCAATACCAACAGTATCTTAAACTACCTGAAGGCTTAACTGAAAACCAAGTAGCACTTAAAATGGTGGGCATCTTTTGCCAAGTGCCTGACACAGTTGTTAGAAACATCAAAGCTGCTGACATACAAACAATAGTATCAACGCTTTCTAAAATGTTTAACGAAACTCCTGAACTAACAAGAGAGTTTAAACTAGATGGTAAACGATATGGCTTTATACCTAACCTAGACGATATGTCTTTTGGGGAGTACATAGACATTGATACATACTTGGGGGATTGGGATAACATAGAGAAAGCTATGGCAGTCCTTTACAGACCCGTACAAGGCAGTTATGACAAATTATATAACATAGAGCCATACGAAGCTAAAGATGCCCTAGATTACAAGCATATGCCTTTAGGAGTTGTATTAGGTTCTATTATTTTTTTTTACAATTTAGGGAGCGAATTGTGTCAGGTTATGATGGACTATTCACTCAATCAGGAAATGACCTATCAACAGAAGCAAACTTTGGAGCAAAGTGGGGTTGGTATCAATCAATATACGGATTGGCTCAAGGCGACGTTACAAGATTTAAAAATATCACTAAACTAAATATGCACGAGTGTTTATATGCATTAGAGTTTATGAAAGAGAAGAACGAGTTAGAAGCAAAAAGAATTAAAAGAAATGGCTAATACAGCAGTAAGAGGTTTTTACCTAATAACGAAAACTATAAAAGACCAACTACTGTTGGATGAAAATGTCAATACAGTTACAACAGGGGATTTGACAGAAATAGACTTATCCAAGCAAACTATATTCCCACTATCTCACGTTATCATAAACAGCGCAACAATACAAGAACAAGTAATAAACTTTAACATTACAGTCCTAGCTATGGATGTTGTAGACTTTAGTAAAGAAGAAACGACAGACATATTTGTAGGTAACAACAACGAGCAAGATATACTTAACACACAACTAGCAGTTTTAAATAGATTATTTGGATTGTTAAGACAAGCAGAAGTTAGTGATGTGTATTCGCTTAATAGCGACCCTAGCTGTGAGCCTTTTTATGATAGGTTTGAAAACGAACTAGCAGGATGGAGTACAACCTTTGACATAACCATACCTAATGACATATACCTATGCTAGACAATACAGAGGATATATTAAGAGGGTTTGCCAAGAGGGTTATACAGCAATCTAGGACACGACTAACTAAAGGTAAGAGCAATTATAATAAGAAGCTATACAATAGTTTAGATTTTGACCTTACAGTAGCAGGTAATATGTTTATACTTAAATTCCTTATGGAAGAATATGGTATGTATCAGGACAAGGGTGTAAAGGGTAAGAACCCAAGTAAGGTTTCTCCTAATGCAAAAAAAACAGGACAACAAGCACCTAACTCTCCATATAGATTTGGTACAGGCAGTAGTAGTGGTACGTTTGCACAGTTTGCTAAAAGAATGGGTGTGTGGGCTAAAGCTAAAAGGATAAGATTTAGAGATAGTAATGGTAAGTATGCAAAGGGTAACTATCAAAGTTTAGGATATGTTATCGCAAAGAATATATACAACAGGGGTATTACACCTACCAATTTCTTTACAAAGAGTTTTGAACAAGCATTTGACAAACTACCAAAAGAGTTAGTAGATGCATACAAATTAGATTTAGAAGAATTTTTAACATCAGCAACAAGTGGCAACTAAAATAAACTTAAGAAGTCCGTTTTATATAAAAGCAGAAGATACTGATTTATCAACTGCTGTATTGAAACTATATATTATAGAGGGGGATTTCAAGGACAAAACATCATCAGACCTTAAATATACGATTTCTAAATCTACATTGGCAGGTAATAATTATGTGGTATTTGAAATATCAGAACTTGTAAGAGATTACTTGGATATAGAATTTAACGGTAATTATATTGACCAAGCTATTTGGGTAAACTACGAAATAGAATTAAAAGACCAATCTAATTCTCTTTTATATTCTGACCAAGACTTATTGCTTGGTGTAGATGGTTATACATATTTTGAACAAGGTGCTAACGTACAGGACAACTTACTTGACGACATAAATAAACTTAACAGTTGGATTAAATCAAATATTACTGTTTACGAAAATAGTGAGTATGGTATATTTGACAATTATACTGAAGCAACAAGGCTTCAATCGCCTACATCGGGTCAATCATTTATAGCTAAAGGATTTACAGAGACAGGGAAACTTACTTATAGTGTTTATGCAAAAAATAACGGTAAGAATTTCATAGTACTTCGTGCGCCTGATGTTAGCAATAACAACTACGCTTTCTTTGATATATATAATGGAACAGTAGGCACTATATTAGGAGAAGATGTTTTAGATGCAAGAATATCTCCTTATGGTGATTATTACAAATGCGAAATAGATTTAGATATAGACGAATTAGGTACAAAAACGGCATATATATACATAGCAGATGCAGATGGAAACTTTACTTCAAGTATTTTAGGGTCTGTTATTGTTATGATACCAAGACTTGAAAAAACATCTGCAAAGCACAAGCAAAGAGATACCTTATTACAATCTAACAAAACTATATTTAGATTAGATGACTACAATGTTAGAGTGCCTATATATACAAGAAACACAACAAGTGTTGCTTATAGATATCAGGGGGTAACAAAAAGGTCTGAAACAATATCTCCATCCGATGACATTAATGATATAGCAAACAATAAATTTCAAATAGATTATGTATCTGCATCAGGGAGTGATAATGTAGACACATACGAGCAAAGGGTTTTAGCTGACAGAGGTACTTTAGAGATTAGCAAGTGTTTAGATGAATTTTTAAGTAGTGTTGATATAGGTATTGTAGATGAGTTATATATAAGTTCTGATAGTGGCACAGAAGTCATTAAAATAATTACAGAGCCTTGTTCAAAGTATGAGCCTTACAAGGTTACATTTGTAAATAAGTTTGGTGCATTACAAGATATGTGGTTTACGCTAAAAAGTATAGAAAGGCTAAATACAACAGGAGAAACTTACAAAGCAAACGTATTAGACTTTGGCTCACTAACATACGACACCTTTAAGCCACAAGTAGCACAGTATAACAAAATGGGTAAGGAAAGCATAACCCTAAACACTAACTATTTAAGTGAGGAGTATAACGAGGTTATTAAACAGCTTATGATGTCAGAGCAAGTATGGCTCACTAAACTAACAGATGAAGAATTAGTACTAGGAGTTATACCAAAGACACAAAGCGTAACATACAAAACAAGCCTTAATGATAGACTTGTACAATATACAATAGAGTTTGATTATGCGTTTGACAAGATAAACACAGTAAGATAGTGGTTATACAATTATACATAGAAGGTCAAAGGGTTGAACTGTTTAAGGATGAAAGCGTTACAATAACTGACAGCATCCAAAACGTAAAAGACATAGGCTCTATTTTTACGGCATTTAGTCAATCTTTTAATGTTCCTGCAAGTAAGACTAATAATAAAATATTTAAGCATTATTATAATTATGATATTGATATAGCATACTCATTTAATGCCAATGATTTAGTTTCAGGAATTATAGAACTAAACAACCTGCCATTTAGAAAAGGTTTTATAGGGCTTGATGGTGTTACTTTAAAAAACAATAAAGCACACTCATACAAAATTACATTCTTTGGAGAAACAGTAGATTTAAAAACAAAACTAAAAGAAACTAAATTAAGTACAGTATTTCAGGGAGTTACTACTTATGACCACGAGTACGGAGTATCAACTGTCAAAACAGGATTACAAAGTAGTTTGGCAAGTGGAGCAATACGCTATCCCTTAATATCACATACTGAAAGATTGTTTTTTGATAGTGGTACACATATTGCTGATGACCGTAATTTACATTATGACACAATCGGTTCAGGAGGTGGTTCACACAATCACGGTATAAGATACAGCGACTTAAAACCTGCTATAAAATTAAGTACTATTGTAGATGAAATAGAAAACTTTACAGGCTTAACTTTTACAAGTGGAGCAAGTGATGACTTCTTTGATGAAACTAACAACCCTTTGTGGGGTAATTTATATTTGTGGTTAAGTAGGGTAAAAGGTGCGCTAGGTTTAAACTTAACGGGTACAGCAGAAGTTAATATGCCAATCACAAGTTTTGATTTCTCTAGTGCAAGTCCTAATGAGTGGACACCTTATTCACAAGGCACAAACCCATTTTCAGGTCCATATTCTAAAATGAATTTAATATCAGGCACAAATTACGAAGCTATATGGACAACAAGGTCAGAACCTTCATTTTTAGGAAGTTTAGGACACTACTACTACACTACCTTCACAGCAACAAGTACATCACAATTTACTATAATTACAGAAGATGTTACAGGCACACCTTTTACAATATCAACAGCGACAGGCACAGGTACGCTTTCAATTACATCAGCTAATATACCCACTTCTATATATGGTGTAACAAGGTCAATAAGATATAGGGTAACAAGTGAAGACCCTGCTATAACATTCACACCTACAATAAACTTTGGGTATCAGATATTTAACCCAAGTGGTGGTGGTTCTGTTACAAATTATAACACAACAATTACAGGCAACGCTATTGCGCCAAACGGTGCTGTTAGTAATATAGTAGTATCAGACCAAATGCCTGATTTAAAAGTTATTGATTTTCTTACAGGACTATTTAAGATGTTTAACCTTACAGCTTTTGTACAAGATGACGGTAAGATTAAGGTTATGACTTTAGATAATTTTTACACAGCAGGTTCTTCTTATGATATTAGTGAGTTTGTTGATGTTAATGAGGGTAATGTTAATTTCGCAATACCTTACCAAGAAGTAGCTTTTAGATTTAAAAAACCAAATACATTTTTAGGTATAAACTTTAGCGAGATTAACAACAAGGTATTTGCTGATTTAGAAAGCACAACAGCCGAAAGCCCTGATGTACAAACTACAAACAGAGGAGGTAAGTATGTAGTACAATTACCTTTTGGTAAAATGATTTATGAAAGACTTAATGATTTAGATGATGGTTCTCAAAGTTTAATGCAATACGGTTACTGTACTGACAAAGACCAAAACCCTATTAATATAGACCCTCTTATTTTAAACATAACAAACGAAACTTTAACAACAGGGCATTATTTAAGTTTTTACAATGGTACAAGCGCAGGTACAGCAGCAGGGTTGCCCACATACAATAGACCATCTAATACATATGGCACAAGCCAATCTATAAACTTTGGTACAGAGATAGACGAGTACACAGGACTAGCAGAAGATGACAGTTTATTTGAGAACTACTATAAAAATTATATTTCAAATACATTTGATGCTAGGAGAAGATTAGTAAAAGTAAAAGCATTTTTACCATTAAGGATATTATTAAACTATCAGCTTAATGCTGTGTTTATTATAAACGGCAGGGAGTATATTATAAACAGCGTAAACACAAACCTGCTAACAGGCAAAAGTGATTTAGAACTATTAAACAAGCTATGATAAAAAATATACTAGACTTATTAGAATTAGCAAAAGGAGAAACAGAGAATATCCGTATAGCACAAGGTAAGTATCATTTGCCTAGTGGGTTAATGGGTGCAGGTAAAAAAATTAAAAGAGAAGCGAAATGGCAGAAAAAATAATTATAGACCTAGAAGCAAAAACTGACAAAGCCTTAAAAGGCATACAGGATTTATCCCAAGAGGTTGGAGATTTAAATAAAGAAGTAGCTAAAGGTAATAAGCAAACAGAAGAAGGCTTAAAGGGAGTTGAAAGCGCATCTAAAGACACAGCAAGGGGTGTAAGGGGTATTGGTAATGCCTTGAAAGCAGCAGGTATTGGTTTGGCTATTGCTGCCTTTGCCAAACTAAAAGAAATATTTGAACAAAATCAAGTAGTAGCAGATGCGTTTAATACAGCCTTTGAGTTTATATCTATTGCGTTTAATGACTTTGCTAATTTTGTTATAAACAACGCTAGTGTAGTAACAGATTTTTTTAAAGCTATATTTGAAGACCCTATTGGTTCTCTTAAAACATTTGGCAATTTAGTCAAGGAGAATATCATAGAAAGGTTTGAAAGTTTTTTAGATACTCTTGGGTTTATTGCTAGTGCTGTTAAAAAAGTATTTGCAGGAGATTTTGCAGGTGCATTAGACGATGTAAAAAATGCAGGTAAGGAATATATCGAAATTTACACAGGTGTAGAGGGTACTTTTGATAAGGTAGCTAATGTTGTAACAAAGGCAGTAAAAGCAACTACTGAATATGTTACAGAAACAGGTAAAGCTGCAGCAGCAAATGTAGAACTAGGTAAACAAGCAGAAATAGCAGCTGTAAAACAACAAGGTATAGTTGAAAGTTTTGACCTACAAGCTGAAAAGTTACGACAGGTAAGAGATGAAGAACGAAATACAATAGAAGAACGTATAGCAGCTAACAATAGGTTAAAGGAAACTTTAGATGAGCAAGAACAAGCGATGCTTAAACAAGTTGATTTGCAAATTGCAGCAGCACAAGCAGAGTTTGCTAAAAACCAAAACCAAGAGAACACTATACGTTTACTAGAAGCGCAACAAGAGAAAGAAGCTGTATTAGCGCAGATAGCAGGATTTAGAAGTGAGCAGTTATCCAATGACCTTGCTCTAAACAGAGAAAAGCTAGAACTTGAACAAAGTATAAGCGATGCAGAAGCTGAACGAGCAATAAACGAAGCTACCTTTAATGCTGAACAAATAGAAAATGAGTATTTAAGATTACAGGCTTTAAGAGATGTAGCAGAGCAAGAAAAGGTTATAGAAGAAACAAGGCTTACCGAGAAAATGAACTCATATAAGGTAGGTACACAAGCGTTTCAAGATGCACAAAATGAACTATTAGCGTTCCAACAAGAAAACGGACAAAAGCAAAAGGAGTTAGAAAGAGATATAAATAAAGCTAAAGCAGAAGAAGTAACAAATGCTTTAGGAAGTATTGCAGGTATAGTAGGGCAAAACTCTAAATTTGGAAAAGCAATAGCAGTAGTACAAGCATTAAGAGACACTTATGCAGGAGCAAACAAAGCACTAGCACAAGGGGGTATATTTGGTTTTGTGGGTGCAGCAGCTGTAATAGCAGGGGGTTTAGCCAATGTAAAACAAATAACAGCATCTAAAGACCCTACACCACCTAGTTTTGCAAAAAGCGCAGGAAGGGGTACATCAACACCAAGCGCACCTGCATCTACACCACCTGCATTTAATATAGTAGGCGCAGCAGCAGGAAACCAATTAGCGGAAACAATAGCAGGACAAAATGAAAGACCTATAAAAGCGTTTGTAACATCACAAGACGTAACAACTGCACAAAGTTTAGAGCGTAATATAGTAGAGGGCGCATCAATATAGTAAAATATAAAAAATAAACGTTATAGTTATATGAGGATAGTCGAACTTATTTTAGATGAAAATAGTGTAGAGGGTATAGAGGCTATCTCTATTGTAGAAAACCCTGCCATTGAAGAAGATTTTGTTGCACTAAAAAACGAAGAAGTACAACTAGCACAAATAGACAAACAACTATTAGTAGGTGCTTTGCTTATTCCTAACAAACCTATATACAGACGTAAAGGAGAAGATGAGTATTACATTTACTTCTCTAAAGACACTATCCGTAAGGCTGCTGAAATGTACCTTATGAAAGGCAATCAAAACAACAGCACACTAGAACACCAACACAGCTTAAATGGGCTTACGCTAGTAGAGAGTTGGATAGTAGAAGATGAAACACACGATAAGTCTAGAAGGTATGGCTTAAACGTACCTGTGGGTACTTGGATGGGTGTAGTTAAAGTAAACAACGATGAGGTTTGGAATGACTATGTAAAAACAGGTAAAGTAAAAGGCTTCTCAATAGAGGGTTATTTCATTGACAAAATGGAAAGACCTAAAGAGCCTTTAAATGACTTCGAAGAAGAAGAAGCGGAGGAGATGCTATCTTATATACGTAGAATTGTAAGAGATGACAAACGCTATAAGGATGGCAAAAAAGAAGAATTAGAAAGCTATTCAGATTATCCTGATGCAGTAAAGAATAACGCTAAAAGAGGTATTGAGCTAAACGAAAAAGTAAACAATAAGTGTGCAACTGACGTGGGAAAAATTCGTGCAGCCACCCTGTCAGCAGGTCGTCCTGTCAGTATAGAAACGATAAAGAGGATGTACTCTTACTTGTCAAGAGCAGAGGAGTATTACGATGAAAGCGATACTAAAGCCTGTGGTACTATATCTTACTTGTTGTGGGGTGGGAAAGCAGCTAAACGATG
>WLWH01000596.1_pt1 | contig 29266 bp, 25 predicted proteins | sample 6712741 | NCBI WGS metagenome assembly WLWH01 (sample SAMN12718694, study PRJNA515312) | sponge metagenome | isolation source: marine sponge | host: Mycale hentscheli | place: New Zealand: South Island, Marlborough, Capsize Point | collected 2003-05-01
ATATGGGTCTTCAGTTGAACGTTCCAGGTACTGCTACCTACCCAGGTTCAGATGCTTATGCTCTTAACTTCTATCTTGATGCTGATAGCGAGCTACGTAACTACTTCGAAGGTGCCTCTCGTTCAGTATTTGATGACCTTAACTCTACTGGTGAGTATGGTACTCCAGATGATGATTTCTTTATCCAACTTGCACAACTCGACAAAGAGCTTGAGCCAGTAGCTCAATACAAGCTTGTTGGTGCTTCTATTCGTAATATTGATAACATTGCTTATAATATTTCTGATGGAACAGGTGCTACAGTAGAGATTAACTCAACTGTTTCGTACCACTACTATACAAAAGAGCAGTAAGATAGATGGCACAGCCAATTAGACAGAGGATTCAAGTCCATCAGGACTGGTCCGGAGATATCCCCCTCAAGAATCTTTGGGGGGTTTATTTCTATCCTCGTGAAGGTAATGCATCTATGACAAATATTGGTGAGAATATTAAAGATGTAATAACAGATTATCAACCAGGGGCATTTCAGGTTGAGACAGATCTTATCGATAGATTTTCTAGCAACGAAGAAGGGTATTTACTTGCACAAGGTGTATCAATGCCTACCGAAAACGTACAGGTTAACACAACTGATATACCAGGAGCGGGTGGATTTATTCAAGGCTACTATGGTGAGACAAGAGGTAAGTATGGTACTAATGGACTTTCAATAGACTTTCTTGAAACTAACACAGACATCTTTGACTTTTATATTAGACCCTGGATTGTTGCAACATCTTATAGAGGTTTAATTGAAGATAGCAGTGAACCAGATATTAAGTGTAATGTATCTATCGCGCAATATACAAGATCAGATGCTTTTTATGGTGACAAGTGGGGAACATCTCAAAATCCTAGACGCGGATTTGTCAATTACGGTGTACGAAAGATTACAACATTTTTTAATTGCGCGCCAACTAGCATGGCAGCTGATCAAATGAGCTATGGTGAGCTATCTGAGAGTGATATTAAGAGGTCAGTAGGTTGGACTTTTTCACATTATGATATAAATATTCCCAGACGGGAAGGATGAGCTTTAGTGTTAAAATAAGGTTACCAAGTGGTAAAGAGCGACGAGTTCCTGAACTTAGCAATCAACAGTATTTAACTATAGTTAAGTTTGCAGTGAATAAAGACTATGAAGGTCTTAATTCATTTTTCGAGAGTATTATATTAGATGCTGATCTTAATATTTTTGATAGATTTTATTTATTAATACATCTACGAATGTTATTTGTTGATGATAAGCTAGTTATTAATAAAGAAGAAAGACAAGTTGATGTTAGTCTTGTTGCATTACTTGACTCACTAGAAACTAACTATAAAGATCTAGAAACTAGCTTTATAGAAGATGGTATACAGGTTGTATTAGATTTACCAGCAATGTCATATTTTAATAAAGTAGATGATCTACTTACAAGTTCAATTAAGAATTTGACTATTGGTGATAGGACTCTTAACTTCTATGAGCTTACCAGTAAAGAGCAAACAGATATTCTCGATAATCTACCTTCTAGTATCTTTAATAAGATTAAGGCTTATATTGAATCTATATCAAATGATTTGCTTGATGTAACTGTTATTGCTGAGAATAAATCTATAGGGATTGAACGATTCGGTGTTGATGTTATTGGTAATGGTGCTATTCAATTTATAGGTGATATATTTACTACTGACTTAGATCAGTTCTATAATATGATATATTTTTTCCAGAATATAATTACCCCAGGTTCAGATTTGTTCTTTAAATTGTCACCTATAGAATCTAAAATTATTATGAATCATCATAATAAGAAAATTAAAGAAGAAAACGATCGGCTTGCAAAACAGCAACGGGAGAATAATTAATAGTGTGAAAGCAGATGTAAAGAATTTTTTAGCAGATTTAAAGCAGGTAGGTGAAGCAAATACCATCTCAATTAAGGTGCCATCTACAAACAAGAAGGCAACATTTAAACAGTTTAATGTTACACAACAAAAGAAGCTGCTACGTTCTGCTCTTGATGGTGTTGAAGGTTCTATTGAAACAGGTAGTATTTTTAATAATATAATAAAAGATAACTGTGATGAAGATATTGAGTTTCTGCTATGTGATCGATCTCATCTTCTTCTAGAGATACGCAAGGGATCTATTGGTGATAAGTTTTCGATTGATGAACAGCAGTATAAACTATCAACTCTCAAGCCATATGATATTAAAGAGATCGAGCTTAAAAAGAAGTTTGAAGTTAATGGTATTGAAGTATCATTAAGAGTACCTACTCTAGATACTGATACAAAGCTTAATACAAAATTAATTGCAGAGTTTAATAAGCTTACAGATAGCCAGAAACAGGTGCAAAGTATAGAGTTAGTTCTTATATATGAAATTGTTAAGTATATTGATAGTATTAAAATTGGTGATATAGCTATAAACTTTGATGATATTAGTATTTATGAGAGAGTTAGTATTGTTAATGAGTTGCCTCTTGCATTAAACAATATTATTATTGATTTTATCACAGGTCTTAAGAAAGTAGAAGAAGAATCTCTTACCTTTGAGGATGGTAAGGTTATAGAGATTGATGCAGGTTTCTTGGCTGCAGACTAAAGCTCTATGATTAAATATCTATGTGGCAGAAGAAAGATCAGCACTAGAAAGTTTAATGGACGGGTTGGGCATAATTAATGCTCAGCAAGAAATGGTGGGTGCCGGTACCCAGGCTGCAGCTAAGAAAAAAGGTGTTGTAGTTGATAGTAAGTCTGGTAAAAAAGCTAAAGCTGTTAGCCCTACTCTAACATCTAATGAGAATTCTAGATTTGAAAAAATCTTTAAGATTCTTAAGAAAGTAATTAACCCAGATCCTGAAGCAGGTAAGTCATCTACTACCTCGAGAGCAACTGAGAAAGAACAAACAGGATCTTCTGCACCAGTGCCAACTACACAGGCGCAGGCGCCTAAAGATGGTAGCTCATTACTTAAAAAGCTTGGGCTAGCTGCCCTTCTTGCAAGTATTAGTGCTTTTATTGCTGAGTTTTCTGGGCCTATTATTGAGTTTGCTGTAAAAGCAGTAACTAAGGTTAAAGCATGGATCAAAATTCTTAGTCCTATTGCAAAGACACTATTTAGAGCTGTTAGAGCTATTGGTACTTTTTTTACTGAGTCAAAATTTGGTTCAAGGGTTATGAAGTTTATAAAGAGTGTTAAAGGTGTTGGTAAGTTTTTTGGCAATATTGGTACTAATATTGCAAAGTTTGCATCAAGTGTTGTAGATTTTCTTAAACCAGCAGGTCCAGCTGCAGTTAAAATTGGTAAAGGAGCTAAAGGTGCTTTAATGGCATCAAAGGTTGGTCTTAAGTTTTTAAAGTTTTTAAGGTTTCTACCTGTTATAGGTGGTTTGATTAGCTTTGGTTTTGCATTTGTTAAGTTTAAGAATGGAGATAATGTTGGTGGTATGCTTGAGCTTTTATCTGGAGTATTGAATCTAATACCTCTTGGTTTTACAAATATTGCAAGTGCTTTAATTGATGGTTATATACTATACAGAGACTTCCAACTTGCAAAGCCAGGTAACACTCCAGATAATGTTGATGGTAACATACTTGATAGTATTACAGGATTTATATCAAATAAGTTAATACCAGTTTTGAGATATGTTCCAGGTATTGGTGGTATTATACAACTTGGTGAAGCTGTTGGTAAGTTTGCTGGTGGTGACATGGTAGGTGGCTTTAGAGACTTATATGGTGGTTTGTTTGGACTCATGGGAGGTAAAGGCTTAAGTGATGTCATGACTACAGGCTTGGACTTTGTTATTGGTATGTTTAATTCTGATGCCGTTGACTCACCTGCAGCTGAAAAAGGTAATACATTCAAAGAATTTACATCAAATATATGGCAAGCTGTTAAGGATAAGGTGAAGGCGTTTGGCTCTAAAGTAAAGGACTATGTAATAGATACAATTCCTTTCGCAAGAGATCTATTAGGAGATATCGGATCAGCAGGTAATGCTGGTGTAGATATTGTTAAGAAAGTTGCTAAGGCAGGTTTAAATATGTCAGGACTGGCTGCTAAAGCCGGATCAGCCATAGCCGATTTCTTTATGAATGATGGTGTAATTATGCACGGTGGTCAGAAAGTAAGAATTAATAGTAAAGATGATGTACTAGCCCTTAAGACAGGAGGACCTCTTGATAAGCTTTTGAATCCTTCTACACTCGATATTGGCTCAGCGCAAGTATTTGATGATATGAGAGAGTTAGGAAAAGCTCAACTTCAGACTTTAGTAGCAATTAAGAATGGTATTAATGCATTAGTTGCAAGTGCTGGCTCTACTGCTTCACCTAAAATGGGAGTTGATCTTAGTGATAATAGAACAACAAAAGAATTTTACAAACAGATAGCCTAATAAGATATGAGTTTAGTATTAATAAATAAAGAAAAATCATCTGTTCGAACAGGTGTTGATATAGTAGCTCCAGGAATAGAAGGTGTTTCAACTTTTAAACTACCAGATGAAGATGCGCAACCTCTTCTTAAGCCTAACCCATTAGTTATTGATGTAGTTAATAATTTTTCATGGTACTCTGGACCTAAAGCAACCGCTAAAGCTCTAGATAAGCAACCATGCGCTTTTCTTATCGAACGAGAGCAAAGGTTAAGCTCGCTGATATCTGGTGCTTTATACTATTTAAACGCTACAGCTAAAGCAGGCGCTAGACTTCTAGGAGAAAACAATACAGTAACATCTCTTTTGGGTAAACTAGATACAGGTCTTGCTGGTAAAGCTACCGGTATCATTGATGATCTTAGAGGTGCTTTCAACGAAAAGTTTGACTCTGATAATGGACTACTTCAAAGTCATAATCTCAACTCTTTACAAGGTATATATTTAACAGAACCTACAGGGTTTCAATATAGACTTCCAATGTATGGAGTTAATCAAAATTTAAGTAATAATTGGGGAGGTCGCCAAAATGATAGTATTTTAACCGGTCTGATTGATGGAGCAACAGAGATTGTCGACAACTTCTCAACTGGTTATCTAAACATCTCACAACCTGGTGTATATATTGAAAAGCCGAAATACTTTCAAACAGGCGAAGAAGGTGAGTCACAGACAATAAAGTTTCCTCTTATTAATACTATAAAAAGAAGCAACATAAATCAAATTCAACAAAATTATGAATTGCTATGGCTTTTAACTTTTCAGAATAAATCATACAAAACATCATTTTCAAGAACACCTCCTCCGAAGTTATATACTATATCTGTACCAGGTCAGTTTTCTTTCCCATACGCATACATTAGTGGTATGTCTGTCGAATTTCTAGGAACAGTAAGACGTACTGAAGTTACAGTGCCTATATTAATAACAGAAGGTGAAACTAGTAAAGTATCATCAACAACAATAACCGTACCAGTTCCAGATGCATACAATGTATCTCTAACATTCACGTCTCTTATAGGAGATTATGGAAACGCAATGATGAGTGATGCATTTAACGTTGGTATTAAAGGTGGTGAAGTAACATTTGGATCAGTTTAATTATGAGTACTATAAACACAGGAGCAAAAAGAGATCAAATTGCGGAGCTAGAGAGTTTAAGTCGTAATTTATATGAGAACATCTTTAACATTACACTTGTTGATAATTCTGATAAGTCTTTCTATGCATATAATTTATTGAATAAAGTTGTTTTTCCAGAAACCTTAAGTTCGGAGTTTATAGAGGAGATAAATCTCACTATTGATAAACCATGGACAATGTTATCTTATGAATTGTATGGTACAATTGAGCTTTGGTGGGTAGTTTACCTTTTGAATAAACCAGACTATATATTTAAAGCAAAAGCTGGTACCGCTTATAAGTATATTAAAACAAAATATATAACTAACGCGCTTCAACAAATTACAACTAGTCAGTAATGTTAATATATAGTAACAACCTTCATCAAAAACTACAAGGTATTGCAATAAGTAGGGATTACTTAAAGTTTAATACCCCTTTTTGTGATATAGTTGATGATCCTAACTTTCAGCTAGATATCGACTTAGCGATAGGATATAACAGCGCCACTACTGGTAATCTTTCCGCTGCAGATAGTTTTATCAAGAATCTTACTCTCAATAGTGGACTTCTCGATTGGTCGACTTTAGATTATTACGCGAAGAAAACATCTAATAATCCAATCTTCGCATCTTCTATTAGAGAAATTCAAGAAAGATTTGATTCACCACAGCAATTTAGCGATTCATATCAACAATCTCTGAACGAACAACTTAAAGATTGCCTTAACTCTCCATGTAATTTATTCTTACAAACTTCAGATAGTATTGGTAGAATGGCGCAACCAGCATCTACAAAAAACTCTGGTAATACTTTCGGTGTTGGTGCGGCAAGTAATAGTTCAGTTAATATGATTGATGATTTAGATCAATCTATCTTTAATAAGATACCAGCTATGTTCCAAGATGCGTATGTTCAAACTGTGCAAGTGGCTAATAAAGCTTGGACCAATACTCAAGCTGTTTTAGCGGGTAAAAAGAGTTTACCGGAATTAGTTAAACTAGCTCAAGAAGGTAAATCTTTTAGAGATACAAGCAAGGTGTATCGGTATACACCAGATATTAAATCCTATAACGATTACTCTGCTACCGGTTCAATGGTTCTTAATAAGATTAAAGAGAACCTTGGAGGATGCTTTGATAAGTATCAGTACAAATATCGATATAACCCTTATATAGATAACGGTCAATTTCCTTCAGGTGATCATGTAATAAGTGTTAATGGTAGAGATATTGATGCAGATGGTACAGGTAAGGTTTACCGGTCTACAAATAATACAAAGAATTTACAAGGGCAAACTGGTAATAGTTATGCTATGCCTTTACCAGGTATAGCCCCTAAATATGGTAATGCAATAGCTGGAGACGGAACCGCAATATCTAAAATTTATAATCTTAGCCCGAAAGGTAATGGTGTAAGAGCACACTATTCAATATTTGCGGGTCTTATTGATGAAGAAAAAAATATCTTATGGTACGAAAATTATAGTAAGTTAGCAGGAGATGTTATGACTCTTAAAGGGATTAATAATATTAATAGTATTGATTATCGTATTGGACCATCATACTTTGGTCATGACGAAAAGGTTCTTCGTGATGCATTAAATAATAATTTAACGCCAGAGGAAATAGCAAAAACAGATGCTTATACGATACCTGGGGTCTATGCACGTGGTTATAGACATAACTTAACTAACGAAGGTATGGAGACTCTTTACAATACCCGGTTTGCTCCTAATTATATTAACGATGGTGTAGCAATTAGCCAAACATTATTTAAAGATTTTGTAAATGATCCTGAAGTTAAAGCGCTAACCACATCATATGGGAAGCTTCAAAAAACTAATCAGTTTTTTGCTGCACTTCGTATTCCTAACGGAGAATGGTACTACTATAAAGTTATTGATTGGAATGGTCAGAAAGAAGTTAATGTTGATCTTACTGTTGGTGCATATAAGCATTTTATGACTGCTAATAATCTTGGTGAGCTTAATATATCTAAGGGAACTCAGAGAGAAATAAAGGGAACTAAATGGACTAGTGTAAAAAAGATATCTAACGATAATCTTGGACCTATTGAGGTGAGATTATGTCAAGGCTCTATCGATAATATTAAAGTTAAACTTGGTACACCTATAGGTGATGAGTATGATGATGCTATAGCACAGCTGGATGCAAATTTTAATCTAGATCAATAGCCTCTTCTTTATCTTCTTTTGAGACTACCGGTATATCGTCTTCCATTAACATCTTCATAACCTCTTGCTGTGAGAGAGCTATCCTAGTAGTATTGTCAGCAGTGTTAATCTCCTTCCTTGCTTTTATATCCATTTCCTTAAGCTCTTTACGAGCATCATTATTCTCCTTATTAGCATGGATCTTCTGTAAGGTTTCTATTGCCCCGGTAGCAGCCTTAAGGAGAGCTGCATTAGCCTCAGCGTCTCTGGCTTCTGGTGCAGAAGCAATATAGTCAGAATGTTCTTTAACATTATTAAGAGATACATCAACAAGTGTAGCAGTACGCTTTAATAGAAACTCCTCAATATCTTCTACTTCAAGAGTAGCATCTTGCTTTTCCTCTTTAGTAACAGAATGATTTTGGGTTTTAAGCTGAGTTAAGATGTCATCTACTGCATCATCAATCTCATTATTAACTTCGTCCATATACATATTTAATGTTACAGTTGATTTTTGCAATACCTATAGTATTATATGTATATATGAAGTTACAATTTGAAAAGACTCACGTAGATGCTGTGCTACCTGGTAAGAATCATGATAGCGATACTGGTATGGATGTTACTTGTATTGAAGACTTTACTATTCCTGCTGGTGGATCTACTGTTGTTGGTGTAGGACTTAAGTTTGCCTTTATTGAACCTGGATACTGGGTTAAGGTAGAAGGTCGTTCAGGTCTAGGCTTTAAGTATGGCATTATGCCTCATCCAGGTATCATCGATCAAGGTTATCGAGGTGATGCTGGTATCAAGCTCTATAACCTTACTGATAAGGACTATGAAGGTAAGGCTGGTGATCGTATTGCTCAGTTTGTTGTATATGCTAACTTCCCTATTGAAGTGAGTGAAGGCTCTGCAGTTGAATCAGATCGTGGTGAAAAGGGCTTTGGCTCATCAGGTAAGTAATTATGGTTGATTTCGATAAGATTTGGGTAGAGAAGTATCGTCCTCATAAGCTGGATGATCTTATCTTAGATGATAAGTCTTTACGTGTTGTTAAGCAATTTGAGGATGAGATTCCTAACTTGTTGTTTGTTGGAAGTCCTGGTACAGGTAAGACTACTCTTGCTAGGATTATTGTTAATGATATACTTGGATGTAACTTCTTATACATTAATGCTTCTGATGAATCTGGTATTGATGTCATTCGGCATAACATTACTAACTTTGCTCAAACTAAATCATTCGATGGTGGTATTAAAGTAGTTATCCTGGATGAGGCAGATGGATTAACTCCTCAAGCTCAAGCTGCTCTACGTAATACTATGGAGACGTATGCTAAGTATTGTAGGTTTATTCTTACTGCTAACTATAAGCATAAGATTATTCCGGCTCTTCAATCAAGATGTCAGTCATTAGACCTTAAACCTGTTGTAGATCAAGCTGCTAAGCGATGCTTTAATATCCTTAAACTTGAGAATGTAAAGGTAAGTGAAGAGCAGAAGAAGAAGTTTGTTATCTTAGTTAAGAAGCATTTTCCTGATCTTCGTAAGACTATTAATGAGATTCAAAAGTCAATTGTAGATGGTGAGCTATGTATTGACTCTAATGCTAGTGATAACGAGCTATTGGCTAAAGTTATGCAAGGTGTTAGGACTAACTCTCTAGGACTACGTAAGTATCTTATTGAGAATGAGGATAGGTTTCAAGGTGACTACGATACTCTATTGGCTAACTTTCTTGACTTTCTATATGAGCAAGATCTACCTGATATGAAAAAGAAAGAGATGATCGTCATAATTGCCGATCATCTCTATAAGAGTGCTTTTGTAGTAGATAAAGAGATTAATGCATTTGCATGTCTTGTATCACTTGAGAAAGCTATTACTTAAGGATAGGTACTCCAATAAGCTTAGGACGTGAACCATGTCTAGGACTTTTGCTTTCACTTAAAGTCTCTTCGTCTTCGTCTTTGTCTTCCTCTTCCTTCTCTTCGTCTTCCTTATCTGATTTTTCTTCTTCATCACCATGTTTTTCATACATGACAACCTCAACATCTTCTGCTAAAAGACCGACGAGTTTGCCGTTATGCTCTACGTAGTATTCTTCGACAATACCCTCTTCAGTAAGGTTGTGGTGAAGGATCTTCTTAATTGACTCCCCAAACGGAGGAGCTTTAATATGAGACGCTCAATCATGCTCGACATCGCCACCCTTATAAGCAGCTCCGCCATTAATAACTTCATTGGTATTCTCATTAAGGACCGAGAACGCCAGATCTGAAAGATTTTTTAAATCTTTTCCAAAATTGGTATTGTGTTTAGCCATATTAGTATTTATATCAAAGGTACTAAAAATAAAGGGAATTTTGCTCTCTTTAATATAAATATACATATGCAGTTTGACGAGCTATATAAAAAGGTGCTTAACGAGTATATCGTAGAAGAAGGTTTGTTTGATGTAGCTAAAGGGGTAGCAGGTGCAGTAGCTAAAGATATAGCTCCTAAAGCAACAGCAGGTGTAGGTGCTTTATTGGATGAGTTTAAAAGAGGTTCTGATGGTAAGGTTAAACTAACAAAGCCTATTTCAATTAAAGAAGATATGGAACCTGAAGAGGTTAAAGCTATTATTAACAATATTGCAGATCTTAAAAATGAGGTAGAAGAAGATTTAGGATATCCAATAGTTTATAAGGGAGAAACATTATATTATCTTGCTCACGATGATCAAAATCTAACAGTTACGGCTGCGAATGGTGAAACAAAGAGGTTACCCCTGCAGGGGTTAGAGTTAGATATAGTACCAATGGATCAGGAGGAAGATGCAGAGGGTAATTTTTATACTGAAGGTTTGTGGGCTAACATTAACGCTAAGAAGAAGCGGGGAGGTAAGAGTGCGCGTAAAGGGAGTAAAGCTTATAAGGCAGCTAAAAAAGCTGGTGATAAACTTAATAGGAGTAAACATTCGGATGAAGAGTTTCCATCTGAAGATGCAGAGAGTAGCCCTGGACGAGTTAAGCGCGCAGGAGCAAGTTGTAAAAGCTCAGTAGCAGAGCTTCGTAGGATGGCTAAGAAATATGGCGGGGAGAAAGGTAAGATGTATCACTGGTGTGCTAATATGAAGGGTGGTAAAAAGAAGTCAGAGTCAGAAGAAAGTAAGAAGAAGGGTGTGATCGATAGAGTTGCTGATAAGATTAGTGATACTCTTGATATTGGTAAGGATTGGAAAGATGGCTCTGTAATTAAGGCAAAACCACTAGTAGGTGTTGTCAGACGGGGTGCTAAGATTGCTAACCGAGTAGGTGCTGAAGCTCTTAAGAGTGGTATTAATATGGGTAAGGCGCTTCATAAAGGTGCTACAGAAGGTGGTGCTTATAAAAGAGAAAGTAGAAAGAGTCTAAAGAAGCGTTTAGCTAAGTTAGAAGCAGAAGGTGAAGAGAACCCAGAGGAGGATGCTGAAAAGAAAAAGAAAGTTTCAAAGACTCGTGCGAAGTGTCAAGCTAAAGCAAAGCGTAAGTATGACGTTTGGCCTTCTGCTTATGCTTCTGGTTATGTTCAGAAATGTGTAAACCGCGGTGGTAATATTAAGTAATGACTCAACAAGAAACATTACAATTGAGTGAGAACCTACGAGATTGGTTTAAAACTCGTACAGATAAAAGAACTGGTAAGAAGTTTAAAGGTTGGGTAAACTGCAAGACTGGTGGTCCTTGTGGACGTAAGAAGGCTGGAAAGAAAGGCGCTTCATACCCGGCTTGTAGACCAACTCATGCAGCTTGCAAGAAGATTAAAAATAAGAAGTATAAGAAGCGAGGTCCTGCAAGAAAGAGTTGGAAGAAAAAGAAGTAATTACTTTTTCCCTTTAGGTTTATCCATTGCCTTAAATAACGGCTCTATTTTAGGCTTTCCAGCTGCTTTCCAACAATCGTAACAATAAAACGACCGGAACCCCTTTATCTTTTGCGAACTATGACAAACAGGGCACCATTTCGTTGTAGCAACTTCTTTAGGCATTAAAGATACTGTTGAGTATAGCTTTCTTTCTTAAGAGATAACCCTGTGAGAGTAAGCTTACCATCTCCTCTATCGGTATAGTTAGCTGGATTCTCTTCACTCTCATCAACTTCTTCAGGTTTAATAGTGACTTTACTCTTACGGCGTTGGCCATCTGGAATAGGAAGTAAATTAGGAGCATATTGCTCACAACTACCGAGGCAACAAGGGATAGAACATTGATCTGTGTAACGACCGCCACCTGTATCAAGTGCGATATCAAGTACAACATCGAGTGAAGATGTTTGATCAGATGCAGGATACCTTGCAGGTGAAGTATCTTTAATATTAATAACACGAATATGAAGTCCTGAATCAATCATCGAGTCAATATTCCCTTTGACATTATCAGCAAGATCTTTATATGCATCATCGCTTTTAAAGTTATCATTAAACTTGAATACATCTCCTACTAGAAAACCACCACGCTCGTAGCGTTTCATATAAGACTCTAAAAGAGTTGTGAATTTGTTCGATTTAGCCATACTATTATTTAGTCGCTCATATAAATATTTATACACATTTTATGGCAGTAAGGTTAGATAATTTACAGATTCCAGCTAGTGAAAAGAAATCACTTGAGAGTGGGTATCTATATAAAGATATAAAGTTCGATCTTAAGACTAGTCGATTTACTAAATCAGAGCTCTATGGTACGAGTGAGCTTAAAGATTTAGATGAAATTCAGGATGGTCAAGCTGTTATTAATTCTATTAAGAATATTCTTACAACAACTCCAGGTCAAAAGTTACTTAACCCATTGTTAGGTCTTGATTTTAGAAGTTATCTTTTTGAGCCTATTAACTCGACAACATCTTACTTTTTAGGCTACTACATTTATAATAACCTAGGTATTCAAGAACCTCGTGTAACTCTTAACAAATTAACAATTACTGAGAATCCTGATCAAGGTGAGTATATTATCGACATTACTTTTAGTATTCCTAACCTAGATATCTATAATTTAACTCTAAATGCTACTCTTAACCGAGATGGGTATGTAGCGGTGTAGATTAAATAATAACGTAGTATAATATGAGCTTACAAGACTTTACAGATTACAAACTTCCTAAAAACGCATATCTCACCTTTGATGCAGATACTCTTAAGAGTCTAATTATTGAGAGGCTAAATGAGAATGAAACGTTTACAGATCAAAACTTCGAAGGCTCTAACTTTAGTGCTTTTATCGATGTAGTAGCTTATATGTATCATGTATTACTTTTCCAGCTTAATACTACATCTAACGAGTCTACGTTTAATACTGCTACTATTTATGAGAATATGAACAAGCTTGTATCTAATATTGGATACAAACCTCTTGGCGATCAAACAGCCCTGCTTAATTTTAATTTATCTGCTGCTAATATACCTACAGATGTATATACTATACCAAGATTTAGCTCTGTAGTAGCTGGAGGTATTTCTTTTGTTACAATAGAAGATACAACTTTCCAAAAGACAACAAATACTGCACTCGAAGCAGTAGCAACGTCTAACAACACCCTCTACCAAGGAACAGTTAATGAAACTATCTTTACAGCGACTGGTGAACCATATGAGAATATAACTCTTGTTGATAGCTTTACATCACCACAGCTAGTAAAAAGTGTAACAAATCTAGATAGTGCTACGTTTATTTCAGATAATGCATTTAATATATTTGTTAAGAATGCTGTAACTGGAGTTTGGTCTGAGTGGTATGAATGCGCTTCTTTGTTTCTTGAATCTGCTGAAAGTAAGAGTTATGAAAAGCGTTTGAATTCATCTGGTAATTATGAGTTTAAATTTGGTAATAATTTAAATGGTAAGCAGCTAGAGAGTGATGATACTATACTTATATTCTATGTAATCTCTGATAACGAAGCTGGTATAACAGGTCCTAATACTCTAGCTAACACCGCCTTTAACCTATATGGTTCAACTAATTTTGAAGCTATAAAGAGTGTATTATATAACGAAGATCAAAATTTAATTACTTCAACAGAAGTTGCTAGTGTAACAGTAAATAATAATAATAGTACTTTACCACCAAAGAAGGCAGAAACTACAGATGATATTAAAACTAATGCACCTAAAGTATTCGCTTCACAAAACCGACTTGTTACTAAAGAAGATTACGAATATCAAGTTAATAGAAACTTTAATAATATAACTAAAGATGTTAAGGTTCTATCTAATGATGAGTTTACATCTAGAGTATTAGGGTACTATACTGAACAGGGTCTTAGTCAAGGTAATGATGATGCGCGCATGCTATTCTCTCAAGTTCAGTTTTCTACTTCTACTAGCTTTAACAACGTTTATATCTATACAGTACCTAGTGGAGATCCTACATTAAATAGCGTAACACCAAAATATCTTAATGCTGCACAAAAACAAATTATTGCTGATTTCTGTAACAATAAAAAGGACATAACACATAATGTTGTTGTGACTGATGCTTTATTTAAAGCATTTGCGTTTGGTGTTTCTAATACTGAAATAGCTAGCTTTGGTGACAGTGATAGTGTTGATGAGGTTGTACAAGATAGTAGAATACGTATTACGGTTGATAAAAACCAAGCTTCAAATAATGGAGCTATTAAGAGTGCTGCTTCAACGATACTCAATAACTATTTTAGTAAATTACAGCTAGGTGATGTTATCGATGTAGCCGCTATGACTAATGATATACTTAATATTCAAGGGGTAACAGAATTACATACAGTTAATGGTGATGCTGAGATTCCAAACTTAAGCTTTGTTGTTTGGAATCCAGATTATAAAGATAGTGATAGAACTATTCAATCTCTTAACTACCAATTAGAAGATTTTGAGTATGCATATTTTTATGATATTGCTAATATTACTAATAAGATAGCAATAAGACGGTTGTAAACGTAAGTTGAGTGATTAAATATGTTATATGTCGCTCAGCTCTCTACAACTCGATCAATCCGGTGAATTTGATCTTTTGTATAATTTCTTCTATGTGAAGAACATTAGCGGTGAGGAAACATATGAAGGTTTCGCGCTACCTTTTGCACCACTTTCTTTTATACCTAACTTAGATCCCACTATTCAAGATTTTGTATCTAATAAGCGCATAGTATGGGATTTTGGAGATGGTACAACTGCAGAAGCTGTATCTGCTACTCACGCATTTGATAAACCAGGTTCATACAGAGTAAATTGCTTTCTTTATGATGATGTAGGTAATGGTTATTTAGATACTTTCCATGCTGATGTTAATATTAAAGACTTTGTTCAAGATGAGTTAGTAGTAACTAGTTCTGCAGATATAAATCATAAAGCTGGTAAAGTAGTTAATCCAATAAACGTAAAGCGTTATAATTCTTATAGAACCTTAAATACCGGGTTATCAACAATCGTCCCATACGCGTCAGGTGCAACTTTATCAAGCAACGAGTATGATTTCTTTAGAAATGGTTATGATAAATTAGCATATGGGCATTTATATCCTAGTTATTCTTTCGTTCAAATACTTACTTCTAATGGTATAGTTGAAACTCTTAACGTTAATGCAATTAAAACTATAGATACCCCTTTATACGTTAAGTTAAGTAGTAATGAGATTGTATATACTGATGAAGCAGATATAGATGGATTTTTTGCGGGAGTTTCTGGTACATCCGATGTATACTTTAAGAGTGATTTCGTTGATAATTATAATTTAATATTTGGTTTTCAACAGGGTGATATATTTGAATATGCAAATACTACCAACTATGGTATGAAAGCAACTATTACCTCGAATGCACAATATAATAGTTTAGACTTTTCATCAAATGGTATTGATGGGGAGGGAGCTGATAACTTTAGTGTATTTGATATAAGCTCAGAGAAGTTTGCAGGAACTAAAATTGCGTTTGTTGCCAAAGTAAAAGATCAGGATAATTTTAGTAACCGATCTGCACCAGTGTTAAGTGCTACTCAAGGTAGTATTAGTGCGATTAATTTTAAGCTAACTGACGGTACAACAATTTATGATGCGGAGTTTACGTCGGATTTTGGAACTCTCTCGTCTTTATCTGAAGGTGGATTTTACAAAGGTTATTTTGTATCTAACAATACTGTACCTCTTAATAATGTATACTTATCCGGAGCGCAAGGTAACTATAATGGCGTTTTCTTAAACGGAGCAAGTAATACATTTACCATTAATCCTAGTAGCTACTATACCATAGCAAAACAGAACGAAGATATAGACTTTGAAGATGCATTTAAAGAAATTGCCATCCAACCTTTATTTACTGATGCTAGAGTATTAATGAAAGACTTTTTAGGAACAGTTTTCGGCGACTTAAGCTCTACTCAAGATTCAATAGGTAAGGCTACATATGAAAAGATCCAAAACTTTTTAGAGAATAATACAGTTATAGATGAGAGTAATATCGATCAACTTGATGGGTTACTTCAAATGCTCGATTTACCTAAACTTAATAAATACTCTCTACCCCCTAAGCTTGCAAGATTAATGAATTTACTCTCTATTAGTAAGTCAAAGCTCTTCGGTAAACGTAATAGAGATAGAACTCAGTATCAATCTTATGGATATAGATCTAATAATTTTTATGGTTATAACTTAGGTGAGAAGCTTACACCTAATAGTATTATAGTTCCAGGGGATCCTATAGTAGCAAATGAACTATATAGTGGTAAGTATATAACTCTGAATACATCTCTACCATTAAGTGCGAGAATTGCTCCAACCATAACTATACCAGATGGAATAGTATATCGTACAGTTACAGGAGTATTAACAGCTACTTCATCTGAACGTATATCCGAAGGTGAGCCTATAACGTTAGAACGTGCATCTAATTGCTCAGTACTTACAGAAGCATTATCCGGTCTATTAACAGAGGATGTAATGTCATCAACTCAATTTTATAATCTTAGTGATTACAATGAAACATGGGGATGGCCATTACTATCCGGTGGGGGTAGAGAAATTACTGATATCTATTCATTCTATTATCAAGCAAGTTCTGTTGGTGACATTACTGATTCTATTATTAATTTCGATGATCCTAATAATACGTTAACTTATGGTATCACATCTTACAACGATTGGTCAAAAGATAACGGTATTATGTCTAATATCTTTGCTAACTCACTTTACGAAGGCTTGAACCTTTTTGATACCTAAATAATTATATCGATGTCTAACCAATCACTCAGAACAGTTGTAGTTAACTACTCTATCACAAACTCAAAGATTGAGAATGATGATTATAGAGATAATGTTGCCCCGTTCTCCTTTCTAGACTTTATAAATTATACTCAAGCAGATTATTCACCAGAAGAATATAGCTCTTTTTATAGCTCCTATCTTCAAAACTGGTACTCGCTTCAAGATATATCTGCTCAAGAGCAAAAAACACAATTTAAAGATTACTATCAACAATTTATTAAAGAGATTGTTATTAGCTATACAACAGAGAGTGAGAAAAGATTTCTAGAAAATATAGACTTCAATAATTCATCCGATCTTGATATTGCTATACCATTTTTTGCTAACAGGTTAAAAGATATTGCACTCTTTTACAAGAAGAAGAGAGATGAAGGTAAGTATGTTATTGATAGAAATAAGCTTAAGGGAAGCACTACAGGTGTTGAAAAGGCAATTTTCGATAATATTTATAATTTTATATTTACAGCGGAGGATTCAAAAGAGGTACAAACTGCTACTATTGCTGCTTCAGTAAGTGGACTGGGTATAGAGATAGAAGAATTTGTTGACGTATATGGTGATTATTTTGATTTACCATCCGATGGTGAAGCCAATAATATTAATAATATAGATACAAAGTATTATTTAGATCCTTTAGCAATCGAAGCTATTACTGGTCAAGAAAACTTTATCGGTGCTATTAGAACCTTTAAAATTAATCCACCAGCTGTTACACCAGAGGAGTTTGATGCTATATGTAATCCTGATAATGAGCTTGTTCAAGCAACTAATGCATATAAAACCGGTGGTCTTAGTTTAGCAGAAGTATATAGTCTTAAGCGGTCGTTAATTAAGAAGTATTTAGGTACAGATATCTACTATATAGATACTACCACTACCCCACCTACATCTGGGTTATTAATTGCTGCTGATAATCCAACCTCAAATGCATTAAACCTACAAGGTGCAGATGCAGCACAAGTTGAGTCAAATGACGTTAGATTATTGAGAGATATAGGGTTAAACTTTAAACCAGATAATATAGGTTTATTTAAGTTACAAGCTGAAACCTACACGTATTCAATTAATCTTTCCGCCTTAAGCAACGAATTTGTTATTTTTCCAGATCCTAATAGGTATGGTAATGTATCAGTTAACCCGGTTAGTAGTTATCCGGTATACTATAAGTTTGATTACCGTGATAATGTAAGAAACGTTTCAAGTGGTATAGCTTCTGGGGATCCAAAAATTACTAATAAAGTTACTACTTTTGAGCCATATACTACAAAAGAACGTAATAGCACTCAATTAAAAGAGTTAAACGATATTAGTTATAAGCTAAACTTTACGGATCTGTTTGATCAAGGAGTTATTGATAAATATCAAACAGATATTTTTGGTAATGAATATGCTTTATTTAAGTATACACCGCTACAACCAAGAATTACAGATCAAGACTATATTAAAAACTTATTATTAGATGGTCATACTTTTTGGGATATAAATGAAGGTTATAATTTTAACTATAGTACGGCTAGTGTAAATGGTGATACTATTAGATCTGGATTAACAGCTAATACAAACGGATACCAAGGGTTAAACACCTTTTTAACGTTATATTTTAGAGAATTTTCACCTTATCAAAATCTTATTAAGAAGACTAGAAATCTCAAGCCGTTCTGGCGTGATGGTGGAGCATTTACCTTTTTTGATGGTAGTGAGTTACCTAATCCAATATCTGGAATAGGTCCAGATTTTCCTTCACCACTAAATTACTATTACACAGTTCTTGCAGAAGGTACCTTTCCTGAAGAGGTTGTCTTAACTACTGATCAGACTCCGCTATCTGATATTACAACTGAAGCTGATTTTCTTCTTGCTACAGGAGATGTTGAAATCGACTTTGCACAAGATATCCGATATTACCTATCAGCAGGAGACCCTTATACTAATTACGATGGTGGATTCTTTACAGATGAAGTAAATCTACCTAACGATTTTATTTATTCAGATAATTATCGATATCTCGATAATCCAGATCCACGTGGAGCCACTGTATTATCAACATTATCTTCTCAAGATCTAACTCTTACGACAGAAGAGCGTAAAGCCTTGGATGGTAGGTTATATGTAAAGAATGGTTCTTATTCTGATTCCCAACCACTCTCTACTGCACTTTCAAACATACTTCAAAAGTATTCAACTAGTATTCAAACAGATATAAATCTATCTTTACTAGATTTTGATATTATACAAAATACTATTTTCTTAGAAACTAAATCTAATCTTTTAATAGATAAGATTGAGTATAAAGATTCTAAATTTAATAAGCCGAGTACAGTTAACACATTATATAGTGTAAGTAGCTCTGTAGGTGCAGAAACGTTCTCAAATAGGTTCTACGTAGAGAGTACTGGTAAGGTATACTTTGCTAGATTTCAAACTATAGGAGTTAATAGCTGCGAAGCTTCACCTAAAAATAATCTTACAGTTTACCCGGAGATTTATGAATACTCTATACTAGATAACAAAGTAAATAGAGTTTATCCTGCCGATACTGCATCTACTACTTTAAGTGTATTTAACGTTAATACTGCAGCTTTGAGCTTAGGTTTAAGTGCCTTGAGAAACTATACAATTGAAGAAGTTCATACACCGAAAATAGCATATAATAAGAAAAATGATATATTTAAGTTAACTTATATTGTAAATGATCTTAATGATATGTCGCATTTTATCGATGTATCGTTTAAGCAGGTTGATAATGATCTAACATTACAGAGTATTTACAAATATGAAGATGATGATGATATATTAAGATCAACCACATTTGGATTAAGTTCGATGTTTGGCTCTATATCAGCTAACTCCGGAGGGTTCACACGCAATACTAACAACTTTACTGTTACAATCTAATGTCAAATATTTTTATTAAACTACCTGCTCTAAGTGGGACAGCGCTTCAGTCATCTATATCTGCAACTTTAGAAGAAGTTACTTTTAAAGGCGCGCCGTCTATAATGTTTGTACTTACAGGTATTGATGAATCTAAGAGCAAAGCTCTTACCTTAGATATTAACTGGGGTGATAATAGTAATATCGAGTACTATCAAAGAGATGTTGTTTATGATTATAGAGAACAATCTATTTTAAACGAAGTACTTTATGGTAAAATTGGTGGTAGTGTTCTAGAAGAATATGAGCATACATATACCCCTACTCTAAGCACGCAAGTAACAAGTCTGAGTGTTCAATTTCTTATATATTTTAATGATGGCTTTTTTGCTAATATCTTTCAACCAATTAGGTTATTAAAAGAATCATACTATGATAGTATTGAAAAACTTGGTATCCTTAATACTCAAATGATCGGCACATCTGCATCAAACACTATTGCTAACCTACAATCTAGATTTAATAAAAGAACCTATACTACATTCTTCGATAAAGATTGATTGCAACAACTAGCTTCCAGATTAAATAAGTATAATGAGTTCTTCATATACAAAATCTGTTAGTTCAATCTCTTTCCCAGCAGGGGAATATGACGATAGATTTGTCACACTTGATCAGTATGATAGTGTTTTAGAGCAAGGATTTCAGGTAAATAATATTACCGCTCTATCAGGCGCGAAAGATAGTAAAATTAATAACTATACATCCTTTCATATTACTAACAAAAGTAAGCTTTCTGATTTTTTGCAATTATCTAGTATAGCTGGAGATGAAAGTACATCATTTGTTACTAAATTAGGATTTCAACGAGCTTTAGGAGAACTAGATCAATATCTATATATTTTTAACTCTGATGGTGAGGTCGCGACCAACCAACAAAAACCTCTTGGCGTACGTCCTTTAAATGCAGCAAATTCATTTAGTAATAATTACTTTTTCGAAATAGAAGCACTTAATAATAATTTATTAAGAATTAAACATAATAACGGTATATTTGATTTTTACCTTAATTATTCAGGTGTGTCCCTATCAGGTGGAGAGTTTGTTTTCTATCAAAATACCGATAACTACAAGGAAATAACGCAAGAGCGAAATGATGTTTTTCGATATAATTTAGACGATGATGGTTACTTGCAGTTATTCAAAACTATTGGTACAACTCTTACCATCTTCACGTTAAGCTCTATACCTACAGGTATAGTACCTATTATGGCTCCTCTACAGCCTTCTGGTTTAAATAGAGATTTTAATAATTTAATTAATATTGATTATAACCTCGATACTAACAAGCAGTTTCTTGATAATAGCTTTATCTCATATAGCTCAAAAAATGCATCTAATTTAACTCTTAATACACAACGGAGTTCATTTGATGATAATGGTCAGTATATGTTTATCACTAACTATAATACAATATCTAGTGATAAGATGCCTATTAACTACTTTGCTCTCGACACTAGTAGATCTGAATTTAACTTTATTAAGCGTGGTAGTAATTTAATTGATACTCCTTATGGATTACCTGGCTATGAAAATCGAGATTATAACAACCTCTATCTAGGTAATGATCAAGAAGGAGGATTAACAAATCCTATACTAAATTACACCTTTTACAATAAAGATGTATTTATTACTAATGGGACGGATACTTACTTCCAAGCACCATCATCAACTTACCCTTATACTAAATTAAATTTAAATGATTCTACATTTGTAAATAATGGCGCTTTTGCTGGACCGACGCCACAGCTTTCAGATAAGATTTTTATTAAACGGCAAAATTCTACTCAATATGATAATGGTAGGTATTTATGTACTTGGTTATCTGGTAGTTCATTAGAAGAAACTGGTATCTGGGTTGATAGATACTACTACCCTGATAAAATTACAAAAACAGCAGCTCTTTCAAGTTCAGCTCGATATGCACCTGCGTTAAATGATAGTGTTGATGGTGTTGATTTATCTGTTGCAGATGCTGTTCTAGCGAGAGAAAAGTTTTTCGATAAAAAGAGTGATGCGGCTATTGAACCTAATATCGATATTAAATATCAACGTATTGGTAGCGCGGATATTACAGAAATTATCGATTCGTCTGCTCCTTTAATATCATCGTATGATAGCTATATCACATCTAAAATTGTAAGGGGTGAATCAGAAAATATTTGTGTAGATTACACCGGTAAGGAATTAACTTTTAATGGTAGTAACTATACCAGTTTTAATGTTCAAGATGCAATTAATGACTCTAAATCATTTACCTTGAACTTTGATATGTATCTAGATCCTGCGGTTGATTATGGTTTTGAATTAATTGGTAATAATACTAACAGAGGATTTGGTATTTTTCAAGATCAGACAGTAACGCCATTTATACATGTTGTTGGAGATTATACTTTGTATATATACAATACGGACTTTGTATTACTTAACAAAGTAGAATTTAAAACAAAAATTAAACATGTTTTCAAGAGAAGTGCATTAGATGATTATATTGTTGCAACTGCTGGTAATATATATTATAAAGTAAATACTCAAGGGAATAAGATTAAGCTTGAATGTGGTTCAGGTATTTTAGATTACTATGGTACACATATGGAGCATGATCATATTGACTTTATATCTTCTGATCAAAAGACTACTCGGATGAATATTAACACTATGTCTGTATCTGCTCTTTCTTCTACAGAGTTTGATGTCTATAAGGATGAGATGTGTTTGTATGATAATGTAGTAGATTACAATGATACAATTTATAAGTTGCCAGGTTCAAAAACTAAATGGGAAAACAATAATACATTTTTTTACAAAGTAAGTAATTTTATAGTTAAGCATAATATAGATTTTGGACCGCAGTCGTTTCTTAAGTCAAATGACCAAATCGTTGACTTTAATATTTTAAATGATACTATTGTAACTTTAACTACAGATAAATATTTTATACATAATACTAGCGCTGTATTTTTACTATCTGGTAGTATAGGGGATATTAATATACCAACACCTTTTAATGATACTACGTTTTCATTATCTGGTGGTGCATTTACATCTATTGATTGGGTTAATGAATATATTGAAGGTATTCAATATCAATACCCAGTAATTCTTGCTGAGGGAAGTGATAAAAACATGTATTTAGCAAAAGGACTGTTTCCTACATTAACAGCTGCAGCTCTATCAGGTGTTTATTTATGTGATAATACAAGTCAAAATAATCTTACTAATTATAATACTATTAATCGGATTTATGATAATACATCTATAGATTTTAAATTGAGTTTAAGAAATTATCTGGATACAGAGGATATCCTAAATCAGACCATATCTTTCCAACCAAGCTCTTTTGAGCCAGGATTTTATAACTTTACATATAGGCTTGATAGTCTTCAAGGTAATTCTTCTTTGTATATAAACGGAGATCTATATGAAAATCAAACCTTTCAACCAGGAAAGTATTTAATTCAAGATATTTTCTCCGATCAGTTCTTTATAGGATCAACCGGGTTTCAAAGTAATCTCGATCTTGCTACTTACTTGAAACAATCTAAGTATTACTACTCTAAGGACCTGATTGTACGTAATCCATTTATTTACGATAGAGCTATTAGCACAGAGGAGATATTTGCAATTTATCTTTCAACTAAAGATATTGATGATATTACATTATCTTTACCAGGTGGTCAGCGAACATCAAAAACTGAGATACAGCAATTCTTTAAGTTTAATAGAAATAATTCTTCTAACTTAATTGATATAGTTGTAAGAGATCTTAATCTTACAAACTCTATTGTGAGAGATCAAATTAAAACTAGTATATTAGCAGAAGCTAAGCAGTTTTTACCAGTAGGTACTAAAATTAATAACATAACATTCATTGATCATGGCAATTCCTAATTATTATAGCTACAAAAAGATTTACACATCCGGTGATATGTTTACATTAACTGGTAGTGATTTTTATGGTTTTGCTGAAACCGTTGATGGTCTAGCAAAGGAAGTGAGTACAGGTAAAACACTTATACCTAAAGGTACTTATAGAACAGATCAGTTTTACACTTCTTATTTTAGAGATAGGGTAGTTGCAGATTTCGACTTAGAGTTACCCAATACCCAAAATGAGTGTTTATTTGCTTTAAATGATAATTTTAATTATGAGTTATTTAAATTTAAGTTAGATAAGTTAAGAGAGAATAATACATACGTATATTCAAAATTGTTTATACCATCAAATAAGCTACCTTTTGCTACTAGCCTACGCTACGCATCAGTATCATCAGTATCTGCAACCGAGTTTCAAATAGGAATATCAGATAGCTCAACCCCAGCTTTTTCTGCTAATAGTAGGTTTGAAAACAATAATTACCTAAGTGCATTTGGCAATGTGGTTGCAGCAACAGCGCAAACTAATATCGAACCGCTAAGTGGTGAATTTTCATTATTTGCGATAACTAAAACTAATTTACTTTGTTTAACAGGTAATAATACTGCGCTTACTGTAGTTGAAGATACTACAGGTTACGAGAGTCAAAATAATGATCTATCTTTTAATGAATTAGGAGGTATTACATCTACAAAAGATTTCTTATATATATCAGACACAGGTAATAATGTAGTTTTAAAATATGATATAGCTGGTTACAGTAATAATGATAGTTCTTTAAGATTTCGAAGAAACTATTTAGAGTTAGTTGGGGGATTTGGTGGTGCCACTCGACAGACTAAATTTAAAGGACCAACTTTCTTAGCAGCTAATGGTTCTCAATTAGCTGTTTTGGACTCTGGTAACAAAAACATTAAGATTTTCGATGGTGATTTTAACTTTATAACTCGAATAACATCTATTGAACTTGGAAAGGAAACATTTGGGGCTATGGGATTTGATCCAGATTTTGAATCACTTTATGTTATAACTTATAGAGATATTACTACTAACAGAATAACTGTTAGAACACCATTTTTATACAGGTTTAGTGGTGATAATTATCGCTTTAGTGAGAAGTTTCCTTTAAATGATACATTAGGATTAAATGAAACAATTAATTCATTAACGTTCTCTGGTACAGATAGCAATTATTGGTATTTTGGCACAGATAAAACTGTTTATAAAAAATTTAAGACTCGTCCAGTTGAGATAATTGGTAAGTTTAGAACTCAGCGTTTGTATTTGCTTGATTTTACTGAGACTACGGAAGAAGAGGTTCTTGAAGTTGTAGTAGACAATAAAGAGGTTGCAGTTAATACTATTAATAATAGATGGAATTTTATTAATATAGATTATTCTAATGCTGATTTCATATGGAATATAGGAGTTGAGGTTGAAGTTGAAAATGTTAGTCAAGCGACAGATGCTACTCCTAATATTCCAACAACAGCTGCAGTTAATGGGCTGTTAGATGATAAAATCACATCATTCTCTATTTTCCCTGGTGTGAGTTCTTCTGATCGTGCTATTATGCTAACTACTGGTAGACTATTTTTCTTTGATGAACCTACTCAAAATGCATATCAACGAGTAATAAAGGATGTTAACTACAATAATTATGGGAGTGCAGCATTTTCTTTGAATACAGATAGCTTTATACAGAATTCTGTTGTTAATACTGAGCTGTTTAAAGTTATTAATGATACAATTGCTATTAAAAACAACATTATTGGTAGATTTACTGGTAAATTTGTTAATAATATTCTCGAGTTGGACGATTATAACTATGAAATTGACTTTAAGCAATTACTTAATCAAGAGATAGAAAATCTGTATGTGCATGGGAACGAGGAAAATTTAACAGGTACATTAAATAGGTGTTTTGAATTAATTTTTAATTTACAGCAAAAGATAATGAATACAGTGCAAGTAAATGTTGAGGCTGATGTACAACCTGTATTTAATAAAGATGCTTTAACAAATATTTGATTGCCTAATACTGCCATTGACATAAATATACATATGGCAAGTACTTCCTTAACTAATACTAACATCAGCAATACTTACGTTGGTGTGCTGCATGCGAAAGGTGCAGCGTTACCAGCTACTGGACAAGAAGATGTCTACGATGGCTTTGGTAATAAAAGCGCTCTTAAGGTAGGAAGAGCAGGTGAAGGTATTGATGTAGATGGTACATTAGGCGATGCTTTTAAAACTGCTATTGCTGAAGCAATTTACCCTATTGGTTCTGTTACATTTTCACAAGATAATACTAATCCAGGATCTCGATTTACTGGTACTACCTGGGTACAAATCGCAACCGGACGATTTATAGCTGGGCAAGGTGCTGGTAATGACGGTACTGAAGCTAAAACAATACCTGCGGGTAATGACACCACAGGTAAATATAACCACCCACTTACTACACCTGAGCTAGCCTCACATAGTCACGCTCTTGACCAACTTAGTAATAATGCTGGTATTGATGGTGATTTTTTCGGACAGGGTGTTTCCAATAACCAGCAACGTGATGCTGTTGGCCGACAAGCTACAGTCAATACATTTACCTCAGCTTCTACTGGAAGCGGAACTCCACATAATAATATGCCACCATCATTCGGATTGTATGTATGGCAAAGAACATCTTAACATTTTAAAAAAATGCCTGACATTGAAATTGTAAAACTAAAATTAAGAAGAGGTACTGACGTGCAGCGTCAGACTGTTACACTTGAACAAGGTGAAATGGGCTATACTACAGATCGTAAAAGAGTCTGGGTTGGCGATGGATTTACACCAGGGGGGCATGTAGCTGGAAATTTAGTATATGCACCGCTTACATCTAGTACAAAAACATCTTTAGCACAAGCAGTGCAAAATGACTTAGTATATGAAAATAACTTGCTATATCAACTCTCTGGTACTGATTCTTCCTTACTTTCTAGTTGGGCTTTCATAGGATCGCAAACTGACACAGCATCTATTAGTTATGATGTTAACAATAAGCTACATGTTGTTACCGGTGCTATATCCGCGTCGTCGTTAAATTCAAGTGTTGTAGCCACTAATGGTGGTATTGTTCTTAACCCAGTTCAAGGTCTTTCAGCTGCTGTTGATGGTACATCTATTAGAGTAAATTCAACTACAGGGCAACTTAGTGTGTTAGGTGCACCTATACCTGCAACTTGTATTGGTAATGGCTTAAGCGGTGGTGGAGTAGATCCAGTTGGTCTTTTTACTTCTAATTCTTTTGGACTGCCTTTCGGTAAATTATCATTCTGCAATGCACCATGTAATACAGTTTGCGCATGTGCAATAGTTCCATCTACTGTTACAAATGGACTAGTAGTAACTTCTAATACTTTAGGTATGGCTACTATTGGAGGTGGTGAGAGTAAACCTTTTAACTCGACATGCTATGACCAATTTGGTAGAGTTACTGGTACTTCATCTACAATTCAACAAAACTTCTCTGGTGTACAAACATCAGGCTGTGGTAGTATATATTTTGGATCGTTGCTAACAAAGACTAGTGCTAACCAAACTACCGTTTGCGCAATGTCAGGTAATAATACAACCGCTGCTGCAGTAGTACTATCATCCGCCGGTTTTATTGACATCAGCTCTGGAACTTGTGGTAACCTTGTAATCCCGGTATTTAAATACTCATAAAATAAATTATGTCTAATAAAATTGAAATTCTCGAAAACACTCTATTAAAACTTCTTGTTAGACGTGGTGGAAATCTTGATCGTCAAAATATAACACTTGATGAAGGAGAGTTAGGTTATACTACAGATAATAAACGCTTATTTGTTGGTGATGCATCAACATCTGGTGGTATTGTAACTGGTAATAAGTTCTTAGGTACTGCTTCTGATCATTCCCCATTAAGTGCAGGTGCAGAAGATGGTGATATAGCTTTTAATACAACAAGCAAAGCTCTTTATGCATTATGGGATGGCGCGTGGGTAAAAGCTTCACAGGTATTAGCAGCTGCTAATAGCACCGTTACAATTGATGATGTAAATGGTACTATTAGTGTAGGTACTCTATCAGCTAATTACTTTGATAACGATGCTCTTGGTAATTCACTTGAATTAGTAGCTGGAAGGATTTCATTAAGTGGTACGCAGATCTTAACTGATAGAATTAACGTTAAAAACGATACTCATCTTAAGCTACCAGAAAAGCTCAATATTAACGATGTTAATTATAACTTTCCAGTAGGTGCAGTTGCTAATAATCAATTTTTACGCACTGATTCTGCTGGACAACTTTCATGGTCTGCACCGCTTAATACAGGTCAGTTTTATGTAAATTCCTCTAGTGCCTTTATACCAGTTGGTACTATAATGGCAGCTGCTAGTGGTAAAGCATTTCCAGCTGGATGGCTACTTTGCGATGGTTCATCTGTATCTAATACAACCTACGGTGTCCTTTCAAGTATTATCGGTGCACAGTATGGTGGTTCAGGTAATAACTTTAATCTACCTAACTATGAGGATGTTGTACATGTAGGACAAGCGGATGTTTCAAGCTTTAGTAATGGTACTCTTAACTCTACCGGTACTACGTACACAACCAAAGCGGTGAGTTATTATATTAAAGCATTACCTGATGCAGTAGTTACTTCTACATTGACAATTAACGGTGGGTTAACTGCTTCTAACAATAATGCAGCAGTAGGTAATGGTGTTCCTATAAATACTCTAGCTGGTGCAATTAAGATTGGTCCAGTTCCTCCAGGTATACAAACTTTTACGGTCGCGACAAATCTATCTGCTGGTGGAAAAGCAACATTTACAACCGTAGCTGAGCATACAAAAGTATGGGTAACAGGTTCTGGTGCTAAAGGCGGTCTACGTACAGGTGGTGCTGCAGCAACAGTATATGCTATACTTTCTGCGCAACCAGGTACTACTATTGACGTATATGTAGCAGCGGGTCAATCTATTGCTAATTCTTCCGGAAACTTAAGTAAGATTGCAATTGGAGGAACTGATCTATCAATAAGTAATGGAGCTGCTAGTCTTAGTGCTTCAATACATACACAAGCTTCTCTAAATGGTGGTAATAAAGGTACGGTAAATACATCTGATCCACGGGTTATAGGTGGTTATGTTATAGAAGGTGGTTCTGGCGGGTGGGATACTAATAGCGATGATGAAGAGTCTGGCGGTCCTGCATCTTTCTGGGGATCAGACCAAGCTCCTGGGGCTGGTGGTGGTGGTCATGAGGGTACTAGTATTAATACTAAAGACGGCCTAGTTAAATTCGAATGGGGAATGTAAATTCTATTTATTATACTTGTATCTGACATACACCAGATTAAATATAGGTGTTAATGTCTAATCTACCACTATCTGCTACATCAGTAGCAATTTTCGAAGA
>WLWH01000597.1_pt1 | contig 29173 bp, 19 predicted proteins | sample 6712741 | NCBI WGS metagenome assembly WLWH01 (sample SAMN12718694, study PRJNA515312) | sponge metagenome | isolation source: marine sponge | host: Mycale hentscheli | place: New Zealand: South Island, Marlborough, Capsize Point | collected 2003-05-01
CGTACTGTAATAAGTTAACGGTATTTACAGTATCTAACCCTAGCTTATGAACATATGCACATACGTAACCCTCACTTGCAAAAAATTAGAGTGTGTGTGTATGAATAAGATTATAATTATATTTAACTACCTGTTACCATTACCTTCTGACCTCGAATCTGCATCACTCGTTCCAGTACTGCCCACACAAGGACTATTTTCTGTCTTAGTGCCGCTACACCAGCAGCTCCCTGCATTTCCAGATCTAACACAACTGGATTGTGGGCGTTAATGCGAGTACCAGCTCCTATCGAGTTGGAATATGTGGATGACAAATTTACCCCATAGTAATTTGACGTGCCTTGAAAACTGCCGTTTTGCTGAATCCCATTAAATGTTAATGAAGTTAGACGGGAGAGGGCGTCATTTCCAGCACCGGTCGTGGCGATGACTTGCCCTAAGTGGGTGAATCTCGCACTGTTAATCGCAGCCGGAACCGGGAAAATCTGACTGAGTTCAGCATATTGTTCCGACGGTCTGTTTATAGCGATTGGAAACACAGGTTTACTATTGATAGTCAATTGCATTTCTTGAGCCAATCTACTTCCCTCAGAGTGATAGGGACCCATAAGAAAGTTTGTGTTGCGATTAGCCGGTGTCGATCCCTGTGCGAAATTGGGGGCATTCGGTGTCGCAATCATAACAGTTCTAACAGTTTCACCATCCAAACCCAGTAGTGCGCTCGTTCTAGAGCTTCCACCTGCACCAGAACCCTGTTGCTGAGCAGCCTGCTCAACTCGAATGTGGGCATCGTCAGTGTATACCAGAGTAAGACCGGCTTCAAGCTCATCCTCAAGTCTCTCCATAGTGGTTTTTCTACCGTCAATCGGATCGTCCCAGTGCAATAGGGTACAATGAAAGATACAGGATGCCTGGTCGATATTGTTACCGGTTGACCAAATACCACCAATAGCAACATTGGGGTCGACCAAAACTCTCTGACCATTCTGAGTGTCAGGTGCCCACGAGATTTGTAAAGTGACTTGTTCCATTAGCTGTAATGGCAGATGGAAGAATTGCATGCCTGGGAATAAATCAGACAAATATATGCGCCACTCAGGCGTTTTTGACGCAATATTACGAATTTTATATGCCGGATTGATCGAGGCGTTATCACCGTCCGCGCTGGAAATAAATTCATTAGAGATGTCAATACCCCATTTACCAGAAGATGCTGGAACAGCCACAGGTACCTGTGTGACACCATTAGTAGCGACGGCAATGCAGTCAGTGACTCCAGTGCGAATACTCTGCTGTAGAGCTTTACCTCGTTGAGTACGGAAATTGGTCGTCATTGTATAACGTTGATTCAATGCACGAGTTTGTGCAATAACGGTACCACCAACAGACAGCGTTGCACTTTCAATACATGAGAGGGCACCGGTTGCTACAGGTAGAAACATATTATCTTGACTGCCTACAATTTTGTAAGTGACAAACGAGTCGGCACTGAGAACACCGCTTCTCGGAAGCAGGAAACGTGCGGTGCGCTGACTAAATTGACTAGTCAAGACTTGACGAGTTTCCGTCCACTGACTGTCCCCCATAGCATCGCCACCATCTTCAGGTAAATTCAGAGCAAGAGATCTGGGAAGGTTTGTAAAACGATCGGATTTGTCGGATTTGACCATAGCCATTTTGAAGTATTAACTGTAGAATAGAGTTCACGACGTTTATTATACTAAAATAAAAAAAGTTGTTGTGTGGTGTTCCTACATCAATTTTATATTTTTATAATAGATTAACTTAGAAAATGACGTTAATTTGATCTGGCGTACACTGAATTGTACGGAAGTGCGATGAAAAGCCTAAAAGCTGTTTATTGTAACGGGCCTGGATCTGGACTGGCGCCCCGCCTTGCGTTTGTTCTACACCATTCCGGATCGTTACTCGCGTAGTACCTTCGTTTGCGTTAAAGCTGTGACCTCGCAAAGCTAAACGCCTACCGAATACAAAACGGTTAGCCGGATTTAATTCATTCATCGGCTCAATCTTACATGCGCGCAACATTTTAATACGCTCGTCGTCAGCCAACGCGTTCCAACTGTTCAAACCCAATTGCGATTCTCGATCAGTAACGACTGGCAACTGAGGCGTGTTTAAGTCACGGATTACGAACTGGTAATCGTGCATGAAGTCAGGGTCCGGCTGATAGAAACTTACTGTCAATGACTGAATAACACGATAAGGGTGTAGCAAGAGCCCGCGACAGCGCTGTGCTGTAAGCGGAATGAGATGCTGCTCGACACTACTGTTTGCGTTCATATTGTTTCTTGTAATATTAAATGACCTGATATCGAGACTGAATCCGGTGGAAGAGTTCATTTGCTTGTCAAGCGCCGCGAAATAACCATCACCAGGTTCCACACATGTGGCGTAGAACTCAACATTGTTAATAGCGTAAGAACATTGAGCTGTTTGTGGCACGTAGAAAAACACTGGGTTGAATGCATCTGCACCCCCACTGGCGTTTGATTGTCCAGAGATGTCCTGTCCAGTTAACAAATTCAGTGGTGTATTCAATTGGATTTCTACCAGACCTTGCCCAGGTGAGTCCCACTCTAGCTGTGAAACCAGTCCGCAATCCAGTAAAGAACCGTCATCTAAAACAACGCCAACACCCCAACCAGCGCCATAACCACTCTGTTTTACGCCATTCTGATCTACATTTGTGGACATATTTTCGCAATCTTCGAAATCGCCAGGGACAGTTGATGTCACCACCGCACCGGAAACGTAATTTACAGTAAGTCTATCCAGTACAGTCCCAGGTGCGGCTGCACCAGTAATGGCATTAGGATTAGTTGCTGCCATACAGAATCCTTGCGGGCCTTTGGTGGCATCACGAGGAATGATACCGTTAGTCCCCTGAGTTGTATCCGTTGGATATTGATAGGCCGCGGAATGTCTTAGATCGTTAACATCCGGGCAACCCAACTGACCATCTCGCCTTGTGACGGTATGCGGCAGATGAGCAACTGTAAGAGCTTGCGCGTTTGAAGCCAAATACAATCGAAGCGTAAGTCCGTCAGTTGCATACACAGGGAACGACCTATCGCCGTGAAGAATTCCAGACATTCGAATCGGTAATGTCACTTCGACATCTCTCCATTCTTCAGCTAAGTCCCATCCATTCAACGACTCAGCGTCGTGATCAGGGTTGTAGTAGGACGAATAAAAGTTAGAGAGATTGCCTTCCGTGCGCTGGAGTACCTGCCCTTCGAAAATATTATACTTGTTCTTAAGGCCCTGGGATGACTGGTAATACGAGTGGGTACCAGACCACTGACCGTAACCATTCAACTCTTCCAAAATTTGCGATCCATCCCCTGACAGCACTTGAATGTACTCAAAGAGACTATGAGCACCGCCGCCGAGCGGGTCTACATTACAAGGGATGTTTCCCTGTAGACGCACTACAAAGCGAAGGTATGAGTCTTTTCCTTCAAGAAGTTTGACCTCAGAAGGTGGCAACCGAATAGTGATAACTTCACCAGCGGTATAAGTAGTATTCCTATCAGGAAAAAATCGCTTAGAATAAGTTTGAATCGCTTGAGACATTTTGCGTTTGGCAAAGTTTCGGAGATGCTTTCTCTTTTTTATATACGTATATATAAAATAATCATCATCTCAGATTAGAGATAATGTCATTGGTTAATCTAAGTTCACGAGGGCAGCGAGCGGAAAATTTTACTAATGTACTAGATTCTGGTATATCTATACCGGCTGACGCACAGGTATGTATTGCGTCATATCATGGCGAGATAGACAGGAGTCCGGTCACAGCCAATTCATACGATCCTGTTATCGTGGAGGATGTCAGTGATGCGTTCATTATAGTCGATTCACTATCAAATCAAGACAAGACTGCAAAAGCAAGAGAGGCAAAACATACTGTGATGCCACGTTTAATTGAGCTTAATGAAGGCGAATATACAGACTCAGACGAGGTAAGACTTGAAATTGAAGAAAAGCTAAATGCGAGACTTGAAGACTGGGATTTTGACGGATTGGATGGAGGCAAGCAACTTGAAAGAGCTGAGGCATGTAGACGGATTGCAAGTGAGGAATTTCAAGTGACTTTGACTCCCACGACAAACCCACCTGTGTTTAAGATTACAAAACGCAAATATTATTCAGGTTATAGTTGTCTTCAGCGAGTTTTTACGCCAGCAGCTGAATGGCAGCTCATTGGAAATTACGACGGAGGGCCAAATTCAAATGAATATCCATATGGCCAACGACCACTTTACAAAGGATTGGTTCAGGAAGGCGGCTCTGAAACTCTTACAGAGAGGAATTTCCTCTACGCTAATACGATTATTGTAGATCCGAGTCAAGCAGTTCCCACATTTAAGAGCGATGTGAAAGACTTTCCTCAGTGGACAGGCGGTAATGAAGTGGATGCAAACGGCAACTTCCGTAATCAACCCTTGGCTGGAATCTCGTTAAAGTTTAAGGAGGAGTCACAGATTCTCAACCCGGAAAACAATGGGAGAATCGCGTTCTTCATTGACAAGCCTATATGGACCGGTATTACAGAAAATAGTACAAGAGATTACAATTTATCGATGGGAGAAGTCGCGGCGGGCCAAGGTACGACCCAAGGCGGAGCACCGTGGAACGGACAGCCACAGGTGCGCGATACTAATAATATTACGTATATCGACCCAACCAACCCGGCTTCGAATAGCATCCAGGGATTCGCTGACTACGGTAATATAATCTACACTGATATGTCATACCGAGAATCATTTGTTTATGGCGTTATCAGTGTTGATACTAAGTACAAACGACTTATTGGTTCCGATGGCAGCATTGAAGTCTCAGGATGGCCGCAAAAAGGAGTAAACCCAATGGATACATCGCCCTACGAGTTTGGCATAAAATGTGAAGGGGGTATTATCAAATTGTTTGCACACTATACTGACAAGAATACACAGGAACGAACGTACCATGAGTGTGTCGCACGAAGAAAGGTTCCTGTTACGCTATCACAAGGCGTCCCACCCATGTACTACTACGCTATATGTCCACGACAAGATTGGAAAGACGGCACAAGCTTAGGTGGCGTTTTCGCGAATGGAAGCAGTGGTTTATACGGATTTGATTTCTACCAGACCAAACGGGATAATGATCCACCGAACCAGGACAGATTTACACCTGTTCGAGTGACCCCGAACACAAACAATTGGGAATTCCTAGGGTCTATTATTTGCTCCAACTACACTGATACACCTGTCAATGCAGGAGTTCCAAATTCAGGACCAAACAGACTCACGTATCACATGTCGTCCCCAATGTTGTATTTAGCCTTCAGCATGCCTACGTTAAATGATAATGGCGACTCGACGATGGCATTCGATCCTTTTACAAACTACCCAAATAGGAGAGAATTCGTTGTATGTCCAATGTTTTCAGACAGTACGGATTATACCGTTCCAACGGGATCTGCCACCTCAGGGGCAAGCTCTTCATTCTTTACAGTATTTGACGAGTTGGATGAGACAGGAAATTCACAGATAGACTACTCGGTAGGGTATATTGAACATGTATACAATAATATGGGGGAAGAGTTGGGGAGAAGGGGGTACAACCTCGCGAAGGCGTTGCGTCTTGAATCGATTTTAAACCCCGCCATCAGTACATTTTCTATTAACCCTCAGCTTATCCAGGCGATCGAACTACCGTTTACATTTGATTTCAGTCAGGTGGATGCTAAACAGAACTTCATTATCGCAGTGCCTTCTTTGAGTTGTATTGGACTTTTAGGAAATGAAGAGGCAGCGAAAAGCTTACCAATATTAGGTCACGGTTTGGTTAACGTGGGACACCAGTTGTATGACGATAGTTTCGCCATGCAGATGCCTATTCAGCAGTGGGTCGATTTACGAAACTCTTCTGCGTTCACATTAAATAATATGAATGTTCGTTTGGTAACCAGTGACGGATTACCGTACCGCTCGTTGAATTACTTTGAAGTTATGTTGTCTATTCGCAAAAAACCCGAGACTTTTTCTAGTTCTATAAGAAACGAACTAATAGTCTAAAAAAGATTGAAAATGTCTGTAACTTACCGTAATGCTTCAGATGTGATACCAACAGTTCAGATGGAAGTGGACGATCCGGAACCTAAACAGGCCGAAGGTCCGGAAGAAATATTTGTGGCACCTCCTCCAAAACTCACACGCAAGGAAACAGTTAAGTTGCCTCCAGCAGTAGTCGCAGACGGGAAGGTGACAAATCCTGAGCCTTTAACTGTACATGAGTACCGTGGTAGAGGAGCTGATAAAAAACCACGAAAAAAGAAAAAGATGACCCCGGCAGCCCTTGAAGGTTTAGCGAAAGCACGGGCGAAGGCCAAGGCAAATAGGGAGGCGCGTAAGGCTGCTAAAGCCGCTAAAGCTGAAGCGGGGAAGGCGAAGGCCGAACCTGAAATTGAAAAGCCGAAACCTGACACGGTAAAACGGGTTACCATGAAACACGAATACGATAGCCAAGACTACCGCGAATTTCTCGAGTATAGAGAGTTCATGAATAAAAGAAAGCGTCACCAGACAACCCGCGTAGCGGCACGAGCTCCAGTGGAACGGGTGGTGCAACAACCGCCAAGAACACAGAAACAGCCACAGAGGCAGCGCCTACAACAAGTGAACCGCCATCAAGGGAGTAACCAGCCTTCTGGCCAGCGACAGGTCCAACGCCAACGCCAACGCCAACCTCAGCGACAACCACAGCCGTCGGTGTTTCAACAGCTTCAAAGCCAAAATCCATGGGAGGGACTCTTCAGTTAATAATATAAATTTACAGTATCAACCCTAATTTTTTGTGAAACCTTTATAAAAACAATATGGAGAATGAAAGCTCAAGTATGCCACTTCCCGTGGTATACCCAGTCGTTCCTATGGAGACAGAACAAGAAGCAGAACCACTTCACCCACACTTACCGAATATAAATACCGGTGCGTTGATATTGATAATCGGAAAGATTAAGGCTGGAAAGGGGGTACTGATAAGCAATCTTCTACTGAATGACACCATGTTTGCTGACCGATTTGCAAACGTGATAGTGATTAGTCCTACGATCCAAGTAGATCAGACATCACGATTTCTCTTCCAAAAGTATCAAGATAGCTGCTTTACGGAATACAATGACGGGATCGTGGACGCAGTAAAAGAAAATCAGCTTAAAAAACTGAAAAACGGCGAAAATACGAGTTACTGCGTGGTAGTCGATGACATGCACGGTCGTTTCTCGAAGACAGGGAAACGGGGTAGGGCGTTGATCAACTTCAGTACCCGGTTTAGGCATTATAGCATTCGAAACAAATATCCTTGCGCCTTAATACTCAGTACTCAGAGGTGTAAGGATGTAGACCCTGCAATGCGAGTAATCGCAACAAACGTGTTCATATCCTCTAGTATTAAATCTAGTAAGGAAATTGCAGACATCGCCGAAATGTACGCAGACGCATACGGGGGAATGGCCAACTTTATGACACTGTGGGACCAATGCCGCCAGGTTCCGTACTCATTCCTACACTTGTACCTCGACCGTACCCCAGTCGAGGCTTACATCACGATGGAGAGAAAAATCTACCCTAATGGTAAAGAGGTTCTCGTTGAAGAGCCATTAACCAAAGTATCTGCGGATGATGGAGTTGAAGACGGACATACAGTGGTCTGAGGACGTGGAACGATATCTCAAAAAAGTGGGCGAGCAATGTCTGTGTATGTCGATCCTACAAAATAGGTCAGAAAAATGGTTTACCCGTAAAGCTGTTTACCTTGACTTACCTGTGATCATCTTAAGTACGGTTTCGGGATCGTTGTCACTGTCAGCAAGTCGACTATTTGGAGAAGAAAATTCTAAGCTCAGTACGATTGTGGTAGGATGCATGTCAATTTCTGTAGGCATTCTCTCCACGATAAACTCGTATTTTGGGTACAGTAGATCCGCCGAAAACGCAAAATCATGCTATATATCCTACATGCGGCTTTATCGCTTCATTTCGATTCAGCTCTCATTGCCGCCCAAAGAACGCATCGCCGCTCGAGACCTCTTGAAGTTTGTACAAGAGTCCTTTGAGCGTCTCTATGAGGTCGGAGGTGAAATTCCAATCGAGATCATCAATATGTTCAAAAAGCAATACCGTGATGCACCAGTGGCTAAACCGGAGATGTGCAACGGTTTAGACGAAATCAAAATATATGGAAGTGAAGAAAAGGAGGTGGAATTATCTCCAGTACAAAAAGTAGCGAGAAACTTTACTGCAAACGTATTAAGTAAAGGAAAGCAGAAGGCTGTGGCAAAACTGACGAAATAATTTTCTATGTGAAGTATAAACATAACTACAAAGATGTGGTCAGGTTTTGATAATCAAAATAACAACTATGCCGACGCATTTAATTCTGAATACTTGAGTAGTGTTAACACGGCTCGAGGCAAGATTGAGAATAAGGCTCGTCAGGCGGCAGACTCCGCTCGAACATTGTTTGAGGAGAGCAATACCGATGGTCTAGAAGCCGTCCAACAAAAATTGGCTGCTGTAAAAGATTTCACTGATGCCGCAATGGAACTTGGTGTGACCGCTCACGCTTATATGCAACACAGACAAGGCAAGGGCTTAATGAATATGCTTCAGAATAAAAGTGGCGATGCCGCTGATTTACAAGACGATATTGCAGCGGCCGGTGATCAGGCCCAAAACATGGGCAGGTCAAATTTCCGCAACAGGCTAATGTCAAAAGGAGAAGCGATACGCGAAGCACAACTGGGCAGGGGAGGAGGAACCGTAGTCGATGGATTCGAGGGGGGCGAAGGAAATCCTAACTGGGCCGAAGATGTCAGGGAACAGTACGGTTTTGATGGCAGGTCAGGAATTGTTGGAAGTGCTCAAGATATACGCGATAAAGAGGCTCTGTACAAAAATGATTTTGTTGAAGGACGCGATTACCGTGCTGGGGCGCCTATGCCCGAAGGGCGTTTGCCAGGTGGTGCTATAGCTGGTGATTACGGGTATGAAGATGACGACACCGGCCTCGATTATAATGTAGGAGGCGGTCGTAGGCGTGTTTCAAGCGAGTTTATACCAAATGCAAATGATACTGAATTGGAATCTGCCGCAGCCACAGACGGAGCGCGTTATAATGGAGGTGGTGTAACTGAATCTAAAAACCAGGAAGGATTTGAGATGCAGGATATGGCTCAGCAGCCGGTTGCGTCAGTAGCACAAGTAGAAGCGGCGGATAGGGGTGTACCGTCAGAAGCAGACGAAGAGTTCGTTCAAGGCAAGGCACCGCGAGGTGGAGGTGCATACGAGATGCAGACGTTTGCGGATCGTACCGTAAGGCCACCTGGACCTATGAGAATTGTTGACATGAATGAAGAAGGTAACGCTGCGTCCAGTAATCTAATGGGCGACCTGACGCAAGGGCGAAATTCTCAATTCTACAACGCTTCTAGGTCAGGATATCGTGATTTGTTTGAAAAATACGCCCCTCGAGGAAACATCAGAGAAGCAGGAGATCCATACGCCGGTTTTCGTGATGCAGCCGCTGAAAATGAGGCAGATGATATGCAGGGCGCGCGTGAGGTCGCTCCGAAAGCAGTAAGTAATATTTTCAGTAGAGCTACCAGTAATGTGGCAAACGAAAGAGATGCCATAGCTGGACAATCATCTGCGACTGGAGATAATCTTATTAACGTAGACAGACTAATGAGACGCGATCAAGCCTTTGGTCAATTGAGAGAAGCAAATATGCGAGAACAGGCAAATCAATACATTGACGAGTATATGCAAGAACCTTCACAAGAAGCACGCCTTAGTTCCCCAGTGAGAATGAGACGAGGTTATGTAGACGATGTTGGAGAATTTGATGATGTTACGATACCATCTGGTAGTGGAGTAAGCGCAGAAGAAGGTGTATCTGGAACAATCGTACCGCGTTCAACCTCTACTCTAACTGAACCGTCGGTGACAGAACGCGCTATAGAGGAAGATCCTCCTACAACGATAGGTGGTCTAGCTGGGGAGTACGCCGCGCCAGCCGGTTTGGGAGCAGTAGCCGGAGCCGCAGGAGCCCTATTCAACGACTACAGTAAAGGTAAAAGAGTTACAGCTGGTCAAGTCGCAGAGGGGGCTGGTATTGGCGCGGCGAGTACTGTCGCAATACAAGGCGGATTAAAGATTTTAGGAAAGGGAGAAAGGTTTGCTAAAGGCGTTGGCGAATTCGCGAAAGGCTCCGGAGGAGAAGCCGCAGAGGCAGGAGAAGCCGCGGAAGCCGGAGAGGCTGGAGAGTCAGGTCTAGCTTCTGCTACGGCAACGGCTGATACTGCTGCTGCTGCTGAAGGCGGACTAAACCCAATCACGGATACGGTGGCAGGGGTACTATCTGCATTGTCACTGATTGGCATAGCAGCCCAGGTTGGGTCCGGGGTTCATGATATTATTTCTGGTGGTAATAAAGAAGACGAAGCTAACTCATTAAAGCAACAAGCAAATCAAGTAGCCAGCAGTGTCCGAGTACCACAGTTTAGAGCAGGTCAATCAGCAGTCGCCGCGCCAGTTTTAGACTCTACGGAAAGATATCAATGAAGCGTTCAAGTAAAAAGAAAGGTAAACGCCCTCAGAAGGTGCATACAGGTCTTAATACGTTTACCGAGAACTTTAGTAAGAAACGGGGTAAAGAGACACCCTTTAAAGCAGTCGTAACTAAAGTTGAAAAATCAAAGATAACGGTACCCGATCTAAGCCAAGAGGCAATTTTTGGTTCCGTAAAGAAAAAGAACAAAAATAAGAAAAAATGAGTAATCACGTCTGCGTTCAAAATATCCTGTGTGGCAATTGTGATGCATGCTTCTGTAGTCAATGTATCCGCGAGCACTACATTGGATGTAAGGCATTTTTTTCTGATACAGGTATAAAAGAAAACTCAATCACACTTGAACTGAAATCAGAAAACGAAAATGAATCGGTTACTACTACAGATTGCAAAGGGGAGGAGGAAGATATGCCAGACGTCACTGAAGGTGTATAAGAATCAAATAAATCTTTTGTCTAAGGAGATGGGCAAGAGATCTTACACTACAAATCTCTTTACAGACTACGAAGCTGTTCTTGCCGTCGTCGAAACAAAGTCGGATTCTGTAGCGAGGGCACGCCTCTCTGCCGCATTGGTTGCACTAAACCCGTCTGGAGATCGTGATTTCAAGCCACGCAGCATCAAAAAGCGAACCGCTCTTAAGCAATTGAGTGACAAATTGAGAGCCCTCTGTAAGAAACGAAACGAAGAAGACGAAAACCAAACGATGAGTGAAAAGCACGCGAAAAATTGGACTGATATGGCAACACTGAAGGAGATTCAAAAGAGTCTAAGTCATGAAGCACTCTCGTTAATAAAAACCAAAGGGGCTGGCAAGGAGGACTATTCTTCTGTATTTTCTACCATTCAAGATTGGGTTATCAGTAGTCTTTACACTCTCGATCACGCCCCTAGGCGCAACGAGTATGCCGATATGAGGATTATCCAGTACGACGACTTTCTCACTCTAACCGAGAAACAGCGTAAACTGTGGAACTGGCTCCTCGTTCGCAAGTTAAAGGACGGCACGACCGATCTTACCTTCTGGTTTTACAACTACAAAACTAGGAGAAAATTCGGGGCACAATGTATTATCGTCAAACCAGAACTTCACGAAGTGCTTCTCACGTGGTTGAAGGTTAATAAAAGCTCATGGCTTCTACTAAACAAACAGTTCAAGAAGATGAGCCGAAACGTTCTATCAATCACCCTACCAAAGGTATTCAGTGCATGCAACAAAAAAATTGGCTCGTGCATGATAAGGCACATTTTCGTTTCCGATTATTTTGAAGGTGACTCGTCACATAACGAGAGAAAGTACCTCGCAAGAGAGATGGGTCACTCGATTGAATGTCAGCAACTTCAATACCGAAAAATAAGTTAAAATTTTATTTTGTAATATAATAAAAGAACAAGTAAGTAGTCAAAAACTTTTTACGCTATACACCAACACGATGGCAAACTTCCAAGGTATTATGAAACATAGGGTATACCCTAGTAACAGGTCAGCGACTTCAACTGAATGGAGTTACGAAAACGGTAATCCTACCATTCGTTTCGATGTCTCAGGTGAGGCCGACTTGTACTTGCTATCCAACACCTTGCGCCTTAATTTTGAGTTTGAGGTCAATGACGCACAAGGTGCCCTGCCCGACAACGACAGCTTTAGGACACTCGGAAACGCACCTGTTAATATTCTAACTGATTCGAAAATCGGTGCCATGGGTGCGATTCAGTCAGTACAGATTTCTAGTCAAACCAACGTACTTTATGAAGATATACAACATTATAACAGGCTCTGTACCACGCTGGCAAAAACAAATGATTTCGACGACTACGCTACTAGTATTGGTACTTCTATTGCCGCGTGCGGTAATGAGCAAGCGCAAAAAATGTTGTGTAACACTCGACAGTTCGTTAGCACACCAATTATTTCCGGTATGTTCTTGGAAGGACTATCCATTCCGTTAGGTCCGGCAGGTCGTGGCATTGGAGGGATGGTTATCCAGATTAATCTGGCACAACCAGCCGCTTCCCAATTCGGCTCTCTTCCCGGGGCTTTGGGCTCAACGTATAAAATAATTAACCCATCTATCAGCTTTTCTACCGCCATACCACGCGGCGGGGTTCTCCCGAGAATTTCCGCACAGAGTTTTAAAGCTCTTTCGGCATATTATGATGTGTTGAACAGTGGAGACCAGACTTTCCAGATTAATCTTAACCACAGTCAGGTCCTCTCTGTGCAGTCTAATACAATTCCGACGAAAAGGTTGGCAAATATTTCGTCAAATAGCATGAAAACAAGCTATCTCCTGAATGCAGACGCAGCAAATCCGGGTCAGTACAAATTTGCACCGATTAAGCGAGTTACATTCATGAGAGGTGGATTGCAATTTCCGCTGAAATACGCCATCGACGAACGCGAACAGGTCAACCTGGACAATGCAGGCGATTTCATTACACAAGGTAGTGGTCCAACGCAGCTGCGTAGAGCTTTCCTATCTGCAAGTAAAACGTATGCGACCGCAGAAAGAATGCTAGCAAATAACGATACTGAAAGACGTGAGGCTTTGATGTACGGCTTTGCCAATACAGTCAATCAAGCACCACTACCGGACATGCTTCCGCAATTCCAGCCTCATGCGGACGAGCCAATTGGACCTGTGCTTGCAGGTTTTGGTGTAAGGTACGATATGATGGGTGCAGGGTCAGGGGCATCGTTTATTAAACAGCCGCTCCAAGTTCGGGTTGAATCCGGTTTGAACGGTGTAACCTCCAACTCGGTTTTCACATTTGTACTGAGTTCTCATACAATTGTATACCAAAATGGTGGTGCAGTAGTTGTAAATTAATTTTAATCTATTATAATAAACACAATGCCATCAACAAGATCCGCAACAAGATCCAGATCTGCACTCAACAAAATGTCTGTACGCGCACTGCGCGGACTGGCATCACAGGCGAAGAAAAAGTACAACGGCCCCTTTGCCCGACTGAGAAAGCCTGATCTGGTCAACTACGTCTTTCGCACAGGAAAATCAAAACTTCCAAAGACCAATAATAGGGTCAGGAAGGAAAAAGCAGTTGGTCCTGGTAGAGGTCGTAGAAAAGCTACCACGAGAAACTATCGAGTCCAACCACGGAGGTCCACTCGGAGAAGAAGACGGCCAAGGTAACAATCTTTTACAACCTTTCATAGGGTAAGGGGGATAAGGTAATGTACTGTAAATACTTAAAATTCTTGTAATTAACACTAACCTAACTTATTTTTTTATTATTATAATTTGTAGTAGTAATAGTAGTAGTAAATATAAATCCAGAAAATCCAGTTATTGAAGTTAAATTCGTCAGAGAAAAAAAATATAAAATGAGAAATTAGAATATCTCTCTAAGGAATTGCGACTGGAACCTGGATTTTCTGCATAATACCGATAGCTGTCATTTACAGCATATACCGTTAATAAAGTTTGAAAATGATTGTAATTATGATCATTTGAACATAAAATCGTGTAATTTTTTGTGAGCCTAACGGTCATTTATAAGAAATAGCAATGTCGCGCGTGGAATCCGAGAAGCTTGCATGTGGGCTTACACCGCTCAGCTACGGCGAATTCTTCGACGACATACACGCGATGCGAGCAGGTGATCCGGGCTTCCTTGACACTAGAGAATGGGCGAAGATGAAACTAGAGGATGTGTTGTTTTTGATACAAGATGGCAGCGACTGGAGCTTCGCGTGCAGTGACGACATCGAAGATTATAAGTTGTACACAAACTTTAATTATTTTAATTAGCTAATCAATACTTGGTCGGTCGCCTTGATCAAGATAGACAACAGGAGGTTCGGTATTGACCCAGTCGTGCCATGACGTTTGTCTGCCAATGTTGACAAATTCGACAAAGAGTTGACGAGCTTCCGCAAGTCTTGGCATAATAGCAGGTCTCACCCTCCTATCGCCGATTTTGATTCTGTTATCATTTCGCGGAGTCTGTAACTTAAATATTTTCCTAACAAACTTACCAAAGGTAACGGGCTCGAGAGGAAAACGGCGTCCATTGGTATCTGTGTACGCGTCGTGTAGGAAGTCCAGAACCACCCTCACCTCCGTGGTCTCCCAATCGCTAGGCCGTGGCACTTGTACTATTTCGTCGTCGCCTGCGCGCAGTGGTTCATTTAATGATAACCCGAAATCTCGTCGTTTTGCCCGTTTGTGCTCATCGAAACTGGCGTACATTCCACTATCGTGCTTATGAGCACCGCATAATAACCGTGCCTTGTATGGAAGAGTCCCCCTACGAACCATTTCGAAGATAAACCGTTGGCTCGGAGTAAGGCTCATTTTGATCTGTGTCAGGGTGCGGCTTGTTGTCGGACTCATCATCGGATTGAACCCGGTTAGGTTGATTGTATACAAATAGTATGCAAGTGCTGGTAGTTCAATATTCACGATTTGCATATAAAATGCGGTAGAAGCCTCCGTAGGATTTCCCCCAAACCTGCTGCAACTGTCGTACCCGATGGTTCTACGATCCCCTACTTCCGTTATAGGTGCATGTTCAGTAAGATTGTTGGCCGTCACGATATTATGAAAGGAATCGCATAACTCCATGGTCTCGCACTTCTTCTCGTAGTTTTCTTGGTCCGTAGTCACGAGATTCTTCAACATGCTACTGAGCTCTTTGTTTCCGGTGAAAAATGCCTCATCGCAGAACAACAGAATTTTATATTTGATGCTGTTGTTAAATCGTTGGAGTCTTTTCAAGTTCGTGACCTTTAGACTATCAGATATACCAATAATCTTCATAACTGTTTCAATTGCAAGTGATTTCCCTGTCCCCTGAATCGCACTGAATAAGTCGATCCGCTTTTTTGTCTTCGTACCGGGCTTCTGGATAACATGCGCGAGCCAATGCAAGAGATATTTGTAGTGTTCTCCACATACGTGTTCTCGTAATAGCTTCACGTAACAAGCGCTCTTCCTTTTAGCATAATCGTCAATGGATTCCGATTCCATTTTGTTGTTCATACAGTGTTGATGGGCCTGCTGAATTGAAATCGCAAGTCCGTGAAACATGTTGTGCTCGTTTCCGGTGTTATTTGACCAATCGTGACTGGGTCGATAAATAACGCGCTCAAATGACAAAATGCTCGGCGAATCCAAAAATAGCGTAACAATGTTGCGAAGTTTTATCTTGTCGCCGTTGATTTTCACCCTCACTTTGTATCGCATATACTTTTGAATAAAATTGGACTTGCTCACGAAAAATTGCCGACAGAAGCCAACCTCGCCTTTTGGCTTTTCCCACGTCTTGCATAATACGGCACTCTCCTTATTGTTGTTCTCAATCCACGCGAAGTATTTGTTCAGTACGTTTGTAACAATTTCTTGCTGTTCAAGTTCTCCTTTCGGGGGTAAACCTTGTAGATAAGTCCATACATCTTTGGAGATCATATCGGACCTCAGATATCTGTCAAATGGTGTTCGTCCGCTAACATTTTCTGTAACGATATCTCTTGTTTCAACCTCCTCCTTGAAATCTCGTAGTATGAGTGCCAAGGATGAATCGAGGTCCTTTGCGGCAAAGTCAACTCGTATGTTCAATCGCTCATAAACATACTGCGAGAGTTCATCAAGAAATTCTTGTTGTTCGCTGACCTCCTCGTCTCCGGTGTAGATCATGCAACCATCGTGAATCAGACTCACTTTCAGGTATCCGTCCCGAGTCTTTTTGATTATCTTGTCGTCGCTGAACTCGATAACCGTATTTAGTATGCACCTTTCCACATAGGTGTACATCTTCGACATGAATTTACCGTGGTGTGTCATGACACCGTCTGGAAAACCCAACACGTTGTGTATGAAACGCTTGTTTTTGATTTTGAGTAAATCGAAAAGTCTGATCGCGTTGTCATGCATTTCGTACGCAAATTGCCTGACAAAAACTTGAATGTCTTCCGGGAAAGTGTACAAATTGAGCTTTCCTTCATCATTATCGCCATCTTTGTCTTTTCGTACGTCGACTGTCTGCTTAAACAGTGGCTCGATCCGCGCTTCACGCCAGTACTTGTTTTCGAGGAACCCAGCGTCGTAGCGGAAGATTTGCAAGCCGTTCATCATCGCGCAAAACAGAGCTTTCAAGTGCTTTCTATCGACGTTTTCGCATCTTCCAAATAACATCTCTCGGTCGAGGCAGTACAACTTCAGCGCCTCGCAGTCCATGTTGTTGCGTTCGAATACTTCCTTCATGATTGTCGGCATGGCGTTCACAATGTCTAAATCAATGTAGCTAAATGATTCATCGAGCATGTCATCAAGATGGAAACAAAGCGCGCCGCGCACAGCCCTACTCATGCCTTGACCAATGCTTGTAACGTTTGGATAAACACGCGAGGCATGGCCGCGGTCAGAGTAAGTACAAATCGACACGCCGTTCTCCGTCTCCAACTTGTGTTGAAATCGAACGAGGTCGGCGAGACGCGCGTCATTTTGTTCCGCGAAGTATTGATGGAGTAGGTAAACATTCTCCATTCGGACAGGCTCGGCGAATGTAGCCTGTGTCAAATCCATTCCTACATTGGTGTGGCTGGGCATAAAGGTTGAGTAGTTGAACCGTCTTGACACTTGGTTCGTGCGCTGTCGCTTGTTGCGTTGAACAAAGCTTTCGAGGCTCATGGCACTCGATTGGCTAAAATTGTCTTGTGACTCCATTCTTCTCTTACAATTTGACTTTGATTCCTGGTACATTTGTATGGGGTGGGTTCTGTAGCTGCGGGGAGGGGGGGTCCGTTTGTTTTTATATATGCAAAATAAAAAAAATACTCGGTACAAATTAACGAAATTTTATGATTAGTATGAGGAGCGAGCGAGAGTTGACGAATGCGATTCAAATTTCAAACTAATCCGCAAATGAATCCGCTAAATCCGCGGCTCAATCCGGTACGTCCTTAATGTCACCTTTAGTACGATGACGGTATCTATCCAGAAAATCCAGAAAATCCATACAGTTTTGTACCAGAAAATCCAACTAATATTTCTAAAATCTACAACTATATATATCAAAATTTTCCTTCTGCTGTCACCAACACGCGGATGATCTTGCATTCACTGTATTGTGCTCAGGTGCTACGAACAACCTCTGGAAGCCCCCGGCACAAGGCCATGTACTGTAAGTTGTGACGTACCGTTATGAGCCCCAACTCGGGTATCTATATAAATTTAAGCCGAGCACTCGCCCGTTGTTGGGACTGTTACATACTAGTTCCACATGACTGGGTACAATTATATTGTACAAGTGGTAAGACCAGTGCTTAATCTGGGAGGTCCAATCGGGGGGGATCGGAAGAATTGCTGGTGGACGCACTGCCAATTCTTTTTGTGATAAATAAAAAAATACCGTTAGGACCAAATAACAGTGAGGTTCGAATCCCACGCCGGTCGAGTTTTTTTTCTTTTTTTTTCTACCGCTAGTTGCCGTGTATATATAGTTAAAAATCGTTATTCCCAATGAAAGCCTACAGGAGAATGCCGTAAGTCGTCACACTACACTCGTTCCTGCGCTGCGCTGTGGGTGTCCCCTGATAGACATAGAAAGTTGATTAAGGGGGCGGTATTTCAAGGCGAGAGATTTACCCTCTTCTCTTTTTTGTACTGTACGCTCCATATTATTTTTAAATTTTATTTACACGCCTTTTAAATACAAATTCGATTATATATAATATACGTACTACTGTAGTACCGTTTCCTTTTTATTACTACCAAAACCAACCGGAACCCTGGTCCAGTACCGATTCAGACAGTTTTTCCTCTAGTCTGTCGATATCAGTGGCTGTGACCGTCTTTGTAGACGGGTTTGTATTACATAGTTCGATCTCCCGTAAACACTGCTTAAATGTATGGGAGTGTTGGTACAACTGCCGTAATTCTTCCATGAGATCTTCTATGGCGTCCGCCTCATTATTCCTGGTACAATTTTGTATCCACTCAAGCACGTCCTCATAGTACGGTAAGTGAATATAAAAATTCCTGTACGTCAACACACCGCAGATGAATCCTGAAAAGAAAAAGTATGACATTGCCCTTTTACATAGACATATTGAAAATGTTACGCTACATAATTAATCCCACTCCTGCCGCGACGATATACCTAATGAACAATTGCTTGCTTACATATCACGGCAATGGAGTATATGAGTATGTGATCATAAACGAGCATCACGAGCGTATGTTTGATGAAGCATGTTTGGACATTATGAATGACGACGTTGATCCTGTTACTTTGCTACACGATTATTAATGATTTAAATGCATGAATGTACATAAGTCCTGTAATGTTAGTTTTGATACGGGGATGACGTGTTGCCCGGAGAAATCAAATGGGAGCCATTGTCCGGATGTCGTGTCAAACATGAAAACCGTGTAAGAACCGTGTGTGATTGGATCAAGGGTACGTGCGTAGCCCGAAAGCGTGCGCTGTCTTTTAGGAGGGTGTAATGCCTCCATCTTACATCTTCTCAGTATTTTGTATGGGATAAATAAAGATGGACATCGAAGCTATGGCGGACGATACAGTAGTAAAGTACGGAAATTATTATACAACTATGAGATTAGTACGATCTGTTATGACAGAGAAGGGAATACCCATTACTGAACGCAACATAGAAAGGTTGTTAGTGGCAAGCGTTCAAATCGAGGACGAAATAAGAGCGAAAAACAATATTATACCGTAAATTTATTCATTAATTAATTCAGTTCCGCTTTTTGAAGAAGCGAGAACGTCATTTTTTATGTCTTGTCCCTCTTCTTTTGCTAAAATAGTACCATATTCTTGAGCGACCTCCTGTGCCAAAATTCCCTCTTTCTGTATGTCCGCAACTGTAGGGTAAGTTGGGTACGTCACGGCTCTGGTAATTTTATACAGTACAACACTACTAGGCCCGACATTTGCCAATCTTCCCGTGGTAGGATCACGTATTTCTGTCGTAATTAACGTGACTTCCCGGTCTTTTGTGGCCGTAATATCGTACGTACTACCTGAGGTGTAAAAGTAATCTCCAGCGCCATAATTCTTCATACAGTAGAAAATGCAATTCTGTGAAATTTTGTTCGACTGGAAGTCAGTCTGAATAATGTCAGAGTGAATTAGATAGTAGCTGCTGCTGTATAGCTGTGGCATCTGTGCGGCTGTCAGCTCGCCCTGTGGGAGATCAGTCAGAAGCGCTGGATTGTTATTGGCAAATCCGGTATCAAATAATTGAGTACCAGGCCCCTCAAGTGTAAAGCTCCCAGTAGGTACTGAAATATCTGGAACGGTACTACTCGGAGTTGGTAAGGGTACACCACTGTTCCCTAACAACTCACCTGACGAAATATTGAGAGGGGCGGATACCGAATTGTCTGTAATTTGATTCATTATTAGCGGTTTTCTACCGAGATTCATAGTATCAGGATCCCTAGTAGAGTAAGTAAGAGGGGAATATCTGTTTTGTTGACCGCCGAACGCAGGGAAATATTGTTCATATAAAAATCCCATTTTCGCCAGTATACTTCCAGCCCACTTTGTCGGGGATGCCTCAGTCAGACTTTTGACGATCGTATCTCTGTTAAAACGTGTACCTTCTATGTACTGGTTACGCGGATCGTAGTAGTTTTTTAGTGTTCCAACCTCAAGCTGTGGTGGCTGCCACCCTTTTTTCGCAAAGTATATTTTTCTCACAAAGCATCCGCACTTAGCATCCTGTACATTTTGCGCCTGATCATCATAATCTCCTGTAAACCCAGATTTGTACCCGTACCTATACTGTATTTGACTAAATGCACCTGCATCATCGTATTCGGCGAGTTCGTCACAAGGTAAAGTATACGCTGCGCATGATCTTCCGCCTGGGTAATTTGGCTTAAAATTGTAAGCGGCCGCAATTTTTCCCGATGAACTAGAAATATCAAATCCACCGGCTGAAGCGACGTCAGAGTATGGTGGGATAACTGTATCTTCCCATGCATTTCGACCGCCAAAAGCATTGGCTGTTGAGGTAGCATCAAATACATTGGTCACTCCGTATGTCGAGTTCGCGACTTTGTATGCATCCATAGCACTAACGCGGTACGGTTCATATAGACCTGCCATAGAAAACCTACTAGTTGTAGCATTGAATGAAAATGTAATATCAGTAGCCCCGACAAAGGTATGATTTTGCCTGTTAAATGGAAATTTTCGTTCTGGTTTTGTCATGTAAATTTTTGCTGAATCTTCTCTCTCTTCACTTCCCGGTACGCTATCGGGGTTTCCGTTCATCCTCCCGGCGGCATATTTGACGTATGAAACATAGTCGCTGCCGTTCCAATACATATTATTCATAATAGGGCCAATACCTGTCATTTCTCTAGTAGGTGCTCCATTGTATTTAAATTTTCCTTCAGTTTGGTTTACTATATCTGGATTTACGGGTATGGCAGCAGGGTTGTCCTGAAACGATGGAGAAAACAGACCAAAATCGCCCCACACGATCTCACCCAATTCCCACGTCGATGGATTGTCAAAGGGTTCGTAATCCTTGTATGTTGGAAACCCGACGACTACTCTCTCAAAACCTTCATCATCGACATATTTGACAGGTACTACCCCTATGTTTCTCTGTATCGCACCCTGTATTAAATTTTGGTACAGGAAGTCGGTATAGCCTTCAAAATCTGTATTAAACGGAAAACTAACTTGGTAGTAAGGATTTGAATTAAAGGGAAACTGGTTACCGGGAATTCTAGGAAATTCTGTCGATGTCCATTTCGGGTTCCATCTAGACCAACATTTTACCTTACCGCATGAAGTCGCTTTTTGGTAACCGCTTTCCCATCCAGAACCGGCCATTGATTGTGCTGGTGAAATTCTTGTAAAACCGAACTGATTGCCGTTATTCTTCATGAAAATATCGGTATTGGGTGTGTAATTTGGAGTTTGGTATAATGCAGATGGAGACGCATTTGGAGTAGTATATGACCCACTATTAACTGCCTTTTGCGGTGCCATTATATAATGCCAGTGACATTCCATAGTTTCGACCAATTTTACCTGAGAATCAGACGAAGTTGTAGTAAAAATGGGAATACCAGTTCCATTATCGTCGACACCGCCATTGGCACGTCTTCCGGTTTTGTCGGTATTGGTATTCATTAAAATTTGATCGTCTGTCATGCCAATATCAAAGTCAAAGTAGTAATACGGACTTGTATCTTGCTTTAACGGCGACGTAGTGTATGGCTGGTCTGTGTCATATTTTTCAGAGATTCGCATCGCTTCCTGAATCATATCTAAGTTATCATCATTCCACAGTACATTTGTAATTAATATATCGTTCCTCTTCAACTTTGTACCAGTAAAACTGAAATATCCTTCAATTGGATTACTGGCTGTAGAACCCTGATTGTGTATGGCCGGAACCTTGGTTGCTACAGTTTTGTATTCAAATGACATATTGAGTAAAACCGGTCTTGGTAAATCACGTCTTGGATAATTTTGCGTATTTAAGGGATCTACCGTTAAACGCAGTAGTATATCTCCTGCTTCCCATTTTGCCAAATCTTTTACGCCCATATTACCGTATATGGTATTGTTCCAACTGTAAGTTCCGTCCAGTCCAGTCTTCAAATAGTCAAAGCTCTCCTGTGGCGTGTAGTAGTACAGTGGATTATTCTGTCTAGACCAGTTTACGCCAGTCTGGAGGTTGGCCGGTAAACATTTTAGGCTGGGTGACATATATGACGGGCTCAGGTATCTGCCGATTTGCTGATACTGTAATTGGCCTGTATGTGACACAGTTGTAGTAGCAAAATTCATATAAGCAGTGTAGGCAACAGGGTCAATAAATCTGTCCGTGTACACCGGTAAAGTTGGATTTAAATTTTTCTCGACTGACTTGTCAAGTTTCTCAAGGTTAAAATCCCTGCCAATCCATGGATTAGCCTCATGAAATGCGTCTGTAAATTGTTTGCATAAATCGTCAGCGGTAGTAAAAGCGGATTTCTCAGGATCAACTCTTATAACTACAAACGCGGTCATAGGAGTTAACCTTGGTCCCATTCTCGTTCCATTTGGCACTGGTTGTGGTCCTTGATAATCCGGGCCTACCATAATGTAAACACCCTGGTCGTTGTATGATTTCCAATTATTCGTTTCTATCATAAACTTTTGTGCGGTTGCCTTAGGCTTTGCGTACCTAATTCTATCAAGATTATTATACAAGTCCGCTGGATTTCCTTTGCCTTCTGACGTCACATCATAGTAAGGTTCAGTGGGATTACCGTATGAACCCGACGTCAACTGAGGCGTATCACACACAGACGATCCCTGACCGACGTATTGGCCCACTTTTACGTACGGTTGGTCTGTACTTACCATAGGATTTGCCATATTTGCAATTCCTCCAGCGTTTGCGGCAGCACCCCCTTGAACTCCTACTGGGGCGCCAATAGCAGCATTATCATCAACTTCGTATGAACTCCACTGTGGTACTGACGACTGACCAGTTGAGGAGTTTTTTAAAGTAGGGCCCCACGTGCGATTAGCTTCATACAGCATACTTCCTCCCAGTACATTCATACGACGAGTGTCTAAGTACTTGGAACCGCCGTGTTGGGATACTCCTAATCCTGTAGTTGAGTTATCTGCCGGATATGTCTGACCGCTAGTACACGGTATCGACGTCTCGTTCCACGTAATAGCCGCAGAATGATTGGTAAGGCCAATTCCCATTCTTGCTTTCTGATTATAATTTGACCCGTCATTATCAGTATACCCCGCCCATACAACACCACTATTAGACCATCCACCAAAGTCTGAGTTTCCAACTACCATGGTGCTCGTATTATATATGGCCGGAATTGCTGGCGTGGATGATGTTTCTGGGTAATTTTTACGACATAAACTTATACCGACTTCTTGTGGTATAATTATACCCACACCGTCAGGGTCGCTCAAATCATTATGTTCAAATTCTATCACGAGACGATTTAGTTCGTCGAATGCTGGAACTTGGTCAAAGCTAAGAGAATTTCCATTAGCGTCCTTTCCATCTGGAATCTGGAATTGTTGTGATGCAGAAAGTTTATCATAGATATCTTTGAATCTATGTATTGCCTTTACCACGCCAACGCCATACGGATATGCTACCGGCTCAACACCGGATGGAAATTGCCCGAGTGGTTCATACGATGCGGCTGTTGTCATAGAGCCGCCCTTAATCAGTACTCTCATACCGGGGCGTATCCTGAAGTTTCTATGGGAAAGGTCTATACCTTGGGGTAGTGGATCTTGTTCAGACTGAGGATAGTACTGTGGACGGTAAAACCAGTCGTTGTAGTACGGCGTATTTGTAGCTGCAGGCGCGCTCGCATTTAATACTGAGCGTATGTCCATGTTCCAGCCCGGTTTTTGTACCGACGTATCAGACTGGAAATAAAACCGTATGAATTCAGCGTTCACATCGTACCAAGTACCTAATGATCCTCCGTTGCTAGTGAAAGCAGCATTGCTCCCGGGGATAATCCAACCCCCGGCACCGGAATGTTGCGCTGAATAAGCAGTACCGAATACAGTTTCCGGATTTTGATTTGTACTCTCGAATAGGAAATCGGACAGTTGTGGAGCGACCGCGAGGCTCAAAATTGAGCTGGATAATGATAAGTCAGCCTCAGTAGTTGCTGCAGTAATGCCCATACGATCGTACATACTAGTCATTCCTTGCTCGAATTCCATGTTGTTTATGCGAATTTGAAAATGTGCATTTGTGCCGCAGTGAAAGGTAACGGATCGATTCTCATTCGCCGAGTAGTTCGCGGACGCGCCACTGTCCTGAAAACTAATAGCGCTACCCCCTGCAGGAATAAATGTCGCTGATGAATGTCCGCCCCCGCCACTGGTAAATTGGAAGAAATTGGTCAAAATTACCCCTGATACTTGCTGCGGATAAGGGCTTGTGTTTTGTAGGGGAGCCGTAGTAGTCGTGGTAAAGAACTGGTTATCCTCGGGGGTAGCAATAAGCATGTACTGTGTATTCCTCCACGGGTTTCCATCCCCGTACCCCGTATCGTAATCTCTCCATACTGAACGCATAAATTTAGTAGTTGGGACTGTCGATATATCCACTTGTGTTTCCATCCAACTGCCCGAGCTAACCTTTGCGATACCAGGTAAATAATCGTACCCATTAGTATTTTTATTCAGTGACAAACACCCTATCCACTGGTAGGCTTGTGCCTCAGATCCAGCATCTACGGTACTACCAACTTTATTCGCGTTAACTTTAGCATCAAATCCCACGCCGCAAGCCGGATACATACTCGCATTCGCTAAGTCTCCACCTATTCCGATACTTTCGTCGCTGTTGGCCCACGTACTAGCGGGTGGAGGATAAACGGCGGGGCGCTGCCTAGTAGTTACAGTATTCTCTGATCTGTTTACGTTCAAACTCGGATTCTGTCGCTGTCGTAGCCGAAATGTATTTACATCCGTATTTGTCCCCTGTAAATTAGCGGCGTTCGGGCCAAACCAGTATGGATCATCGCTGCTACCGTACGGCGCTGTTCCGTATGCGCCGCCTTTATACGACTCGTTCGCACCCAAAGCATATGGTAATCGTACCGGTAAATTTAAACATTTTGTACTATCATTTTGCATGTAGAAACCTAGTTCGAATACCACAAGATTATCAGTGTATTCTTGTTCCTCTCCATCGATAATGACGTTTTCCCCGGTAAATTCTAGTACACTCGCATTGGAAGATGCTCCTGTACTATTTATTACCGCGGCTTCTACCGCTATTTTATCACCCGCTTTCAGGGAAATAGAACACTGCGAACTCCACTTTGCAGGTGCAGTAGTATTAGTATCTATGCTACTCGTGGCACGATTACATTCAATAATGTGAGTCTGAGTAGTCTCCATGTTTTTTATATACGTACTCGAAAATAATTTACGGTACCGTTACGACATATTAACTTGGGCTACCGTTATTGTAACAATTGACCGCAGCCTCACAATTTAATCCGAATATTTTCGTCCTCGCTTTCCCCGCCGTTTTTATTGAGTCGCCCAAAATGTATGGAAATAGACTAGTACAAAATAATTATGCTTATTATGTTTCTGATGTACAGTAAACTCGTCCGTCTCATAATAATTTACGTACTATCAGTAAACACCGTAATCACGACCAAACAACCAACACCGTTCACGCAATGCCGACTAAGAAGTTAAGCGACAAGGACATGAAGGCCATGGAGGCCAAGAGGAAGCGCGAGCACCTCGACGACGACGACCATGTGAATAGCATAGCCCAACGTGTGAAGAAGAAGCACGACGAAAAGCTTTCGAATGCCATGCAAGAGGGCTACGAGTACTTCCGCAACCAGTACACCAAGGCGAAAGCTGAAAACGAAGAACTGCACGAAAATATGGACTGGCTCGAGGCTGATGCTGCTGATGCGCGCGATGAGCTGAAACGGGCGCAGGAAGAACTTGAATCGATTCGAAAGGACTATGAAATATGCGATCATATGCGCAGGGACCAGAAGATGGTGCTGGACGAGTTGTCGAAGGCATGCGAGCAGCACCGCGAAACCATTGCGTCACTTCACAAACGCCACAAAGTGGACCGCGATCATTATTTGCGATTGGAGGGTGCATCGGCCAAGCGCTTGCATGATATGCGAAAACGACTCGCTGCCAAATCGACTTTACTATTCAATTTGATGGTGGAGAAGGACTCGGAAACGTTGAAGGGCCTCTCAAATTTCAATTGGAACATCCCGGAGCCGTTATTCCAAGGTCTCATTTTCAAAGGTGCTGCAGCCGTTATCGCGTCGATTATGGGTAACGGTTTACCAACATCTGATATGCGATCGTTATTGAAAAGTTGCTGTTACATCTCGATGTCATCGTTCGCTAAAGTTTATAGCAATCTCGATTCTAAGGTCTTGCTGCACCTCGCGAGAGAGTTTCAAGATAACCCGCCAAAGGTGATGGAGCCGAGCACGATTCCTGTCTTCGACACACATGAGACACCGATCGATCTGATTACAAGCATGACCGGTTACATGGGCAAGCTCAAGTGGTTTTACCCGTGTCAATACTATGCCATCAATGATGAAATGACTGATGGCCTTGGCGTTACTTCCTCTCTCCCATTCCAAGGCGCGTTTGGAGATGGCGCGCTATTTGCCCACTTGGAAGATGACGTGCTGGAAATGGCTGAGTTTCGCCACGGCTTTAAACACATATCAATAATGCATGATCGAGAGAAGAAGCGCTTGGATTGGGTGTACGAGAAAGCTGTCATTGGTGCACGACAACGTATGGAGGTCGTGGAGTATCAACACGACAGGAGGGAGACTGACACCGTGTACCTCGACGACATCTTCCGTGCCGTAGCTTCGAAGGTCGGGCGCTGTCATGCGAATAAGGCTAAAGACCAGTATCTTCCTAGCATGCTAATGCGTTTGCGTCTTTTTGGAAGCGAGACGTCCCCGGAAGGCATGAGCAAGAAAGACATGGACCACAACTGGTGGACGACTGGACATGAGCTTATGCCAGAAATCGACCGTTACCTACTCGCCGGTATGCACGAGAAGACCGTTGTCCCTATCCACCTGCGATATTTTGTTGACGAAATCGTGGATGAGGTGCAAAGTTGGTTTGATAAAGGCACCCCGTTTAGTGATAACCTCGTCCAGCGTTTTGAAGAGGAGGCGGCGGATTTGAAATTGGAAGAAGAAACCGTCATGGAGCTCAGTGCATTTCTTCGCAACAATGTTTCCTTGAAGAGTTCGCTCTTCCGTAAGTTATCTATGCTTCAAAAGAAGGCCGGTTTGCGAATTGAACAGGTGTATGCGGAAACTCAAACAATGCTGTGTGATATGGTGTCGATTCAGTCCCGCTTAACGAATGTTAAGTTCGCAATGAAGAAATTGATTAGAAAGATTGTGCAGCAACCATCATCTTCTACCGCAAGCTTAGTCGAGGCACACGGCGACGTCATTGGTACGCTACGTGATATAATGGACGTGATAGACGAGAAGTCTCCGTTTTGCGAGAGAAGTAATCTCGTACATTGGAAGCTGGATAAGAACGACACATTCTCTCTATCACACAATGCTCATTCTCCTGGCAAAGGTACGATTGCTTCAACAAGTTCCCGGTTAGTGCAGGAACCTGTTCTCGATAGTGATGGAAATCCTGTTATGCGTCGAGTTATGAACCCGAACCAAGCGGATGGTCAACCTCGTACGATCATGCAACCCATGCATACCTTTCGTACGCCGGATCATCTCATCGTCTCAGACGAAAGGTCCGAAGAAATATCTGTAACTGCTGCGCCTGCCCCGACAGGTGGTGGAGGAGGTGAGCTAGAGACTTTTGACATGATTTTGCAACACGTAGCTGAAATTATTTCTGATAACTCTATGTAGGCAGTATCTTCGACGATGAGACGGGCATTATTCGTACTGGAAATCGTCGCCGGAGCTTTAGGACTAGAGCCGATTCTACGCGGCGTCGGAGGCTTACTACGGTCATTAATCAACTTACTGCGGCTACTGAATCACTTAGCTCTGGAAGTAGCAACGAACACGGCGGTGGTGGTAGCACATCTGTGGGTGGGATTGATAATGCGCAAGGTGATAATGCCTCGACTAACTCGCCTGCTCGAGGAAGCCATGAAGGTGTGTCAGGGCATGGTGTCCAAGTGATGGGTTTTGACACCTTGCCACTAACACGTTCGGATGCTGTTGATCTTGTTTCGAGTAGTACAGATGATTCAGATGGAAGCAGTGGTGAATCAGATCTTCCGGATATTGAGGATGCAGAGACAGAGTCCGATCCAGGCGTCCGTGTTTCCTCCAGTCGAGTCCCTATGGACATTTCCGAGGAGCAGTTAGCCGCAGCTTTCACAGACGGAATCAACTCTGTTCGAAACAACTCTGTTCTCGGAGTTGGTTTTCCATCAGAACACCCTAACCCTTCTGAATTGTTAAGTGCGTCACACGTGAGGTCTCCTAATCGCTCCCGGGAGATGTTTTCGCTACAGAGGCAGATGATCGATAATGACTTCCGTGGACCAACGGTCTTTCGTGGTGATTACGCGAGAAATGTTGTCGAACGGGCAATCCGCAGCGGACGACCAATAATCGCTACCGGTGATGTTGCGATAAGAGAGGTCGAGCGTGCCTTAAGTGGACAAGAGGATCCGCTAACGGCCGAGGCAGCGTACGACTTACGACTTTCTTCTGGCTTACGGGCAGAGATTGCCTCAAGTGGACAAGAGAGAGATATTTAGTATTATATAATAAAGAATGTCTAGTCAACCAATACAACACACCTCCTTCTATTGTGATGGAAACAACATGTTTGAAAATTACTGTATAACGCATGACGGTCAGAATTCATGGACCTTCTCCCGTCACAACCCACAATTGCCGGCTCGTCTTCTACGTAGATGGAGACTGAGAAACGACCCCTTGTTCATATTTCCAGAGATGAGAGAGGAGGATCTTGAACCGGAAGAGGT
>WLWH01000600.1_pt1 | contig 29019 bp, 37 predicted proteins | sample 6712741 | NCBI WGS metagenome assembly WLWH01 (sample SAMN12718694, study PRJNA515312) | sponge metagenome | isolation source: marine sponge | host: Mycale hentscheli | place: New Zealand: South Island, Marlborough, Capsize Point | collected 2003-05-01
AGACGAGCCTGATTCGAAATTGCGAGGAGACGTGGACAACTACATCAAGTCGGTCAGCGACGCTCTCAACGGCGTCGCCTACGAAGACGACCGACAGATCCACAAGCTGTCAGGCCGCAAAAAATGAATGCGTTCCACACTGGATCGTATGGGGAACGATTCCAGTCGATGGGCGACGAGGCCGAGTCCCACTTTGAACGGCTCAACACCAACTACATTCGGTTCGGGTTCAACCGACCCGACGTGTCGAAGTTCTACCAGATCAGCCTGAACATTCGTGCGGCCCCTGACTACATCCAGTCAGACCCTGCCCGTCTGGTTGAGGTCATGGGCATGGGGTCCAAGCCCCTCAAGCTGAAGCTTGAGAAGCTCGCAGCGCTCAACTGGTGGAACTCGTCAGGCATGGACGTGTGGTTGTGGGTGTGGTCATCCACCCGCTACGCCTACGCTCAGATCAGATACAGCGATCTGCTGACGTTGATAAATAAGAACGATGTTTCGCTCGGCAACTTCCATGAAGGAAAGAAATACTTGAGTATTTCTTCCAAGCTTCTAGAATGGCAGGATGGATGAAGAACTTGATGCATCAGAAGGCGCAAGAATCTTCAAAGCGCTGCACGAAGCGCACCTCCCGCCGCTTCAGCCACCCCAAGACCCTAACGAAGTAAATTGGACATACTGGGAGTTTCCCGTAGACCCACAAGGCATGGATCTTGCCTCGTGGAAACCCGTCAATGTTGTTCCCGAAACAGAACTAGAGGCTCTGCAGCAAACAGCGCCACATCACGAACCTGTTAAAAGCGCTGAAGAAATTAACTACGTTCAAAAGTCTTTATTCGACGCTGTTAGCGAAACCTGGGCAACGCTCACCGAAACTGAACGGTGGATCTACCACATGCTCGTAGACGTAGGGCTATCCATGCGGTTCGTAGCCCTCGCCCTCGGCACCCCAAAGACCACGTTCGCACGCAGACGTGACGCTCTAGCTCTCAAGATCAAGAACGAGCTGCTACGGCACCAAGCAGTGATTGATCACCTGTTTAAAGGTCATCCCGATCTTCCACATACGTCAGACACTGATCTAGAAACGTAGTGAACCCCATGACCCATGAGGTCATGGCGATCCACCCTTCGATCTCGCCTTGCTTTGCTAAGGCACGGGCAAGTACGAGTTCTTCTACTTCTTCCCGTGACAGGATCAGAAGCACACCAAGCTGGGACTCACGCCACTGCGCGTGAGTCCCGTCATCCATGTCCAACATAAACTGCGAGCGTTCGAAGTTCTCTTCGATCTCGCAGTCAATGTCTACCCCGACTGCTTCCAGCCAGTCATTCCAGACATCGTCAAAGTTGTCCACGTCAACCAAGCGCTCGCTTGCGCTCAATAACAATGGTCTTGGCTGCAGAAAGCAGCGCAGCGCCAGTCGCTGACAGAGCGCTTTCAACCGTTGACAAATCTGTAATAACGAATACCGCAAGGAACGCCTCTGCAGCAGTGTACAGAGCGCGTTCGCAAACATCACGAAAGTGATGGTTGAGCGGGGTCGCATCGATGCTCATTAACGGGTCTTTCGACGCTGCTCGCCAGGAGCCATTCGCATGACGTGCCGCTGCTGAGCAGGAGTCATGTTGACGAAACGCTGGAACGCCATCTGATCGACAGCGCCCCTTGGGCCTGACTGACCGCCTCGGGTACGAGTGTCCTTCTTCGGCCCCTTCGCCACCTTCTTTGCAGCCTTTGACGGGGTCTTGCGCTCCTGGCCTGTCGTGCGAGTACGAGTAGAACTACCCTGAGCACGCATACGCTTGTTGCGCTCAAGACGAGCCTTGCGGGCCTCCGCAGCCGAACGGCCACGCTTAGTCGAAGTCTTCTTACGAGCCGCTGGAACGCTCATGCGCCCACGACCCTGTCCACGACGCTTCGTGCCCGAAGAAGGCGAACGGTAACTAGCCATTGTTATTCCTTACTTTCCAAACGGGCGTCCACCCGTGTGTGCATTAGCAAGCTGGGTAGAACGCAACATGGCTGCGCTATCAGCAGCCTTGCGCCCCATCGCGTACTTGTTGGCCTCCGACGTGGAGTCCTGAATTTGTTCGTCAGGCTCGTAAGCCCCGCCCTTAGCTGGCATGTCGCCACCTCCTAATAAAGAGACAAAGTGTCCCATTAAAGAAACATTCGGCTCCAAGTGTGCTTGCCAACCACACCGTCAGGCTTCAGCCCAACATGGCGCTGATACGCCTTCACACCCTCAACCGTCTTACGCCCGTAAACACCGTCCACAGGCCCACATTCGAACCCCAAACCGTTCAGATGGCGCTGCACAAGGCTGACAGCCTGCCCACGGCTACGGCGCCGCCGAGACAGCGGCTTCTTCGCTACCTGAGCACCCAAAGCGTCCACATACTTACGCAGAGCAACCCAATCCACCTCAGGGCTACTGTCCTGCTTCAACTCCATGCCGCTCTGCAGCCAGTGATACAGGGTCGTGCCAGGACACGCCGTTGACGCCAGATCCCGATGGCCCTTCACCCAGAGCCGATTGCCATACTGACTCTGAATATCAGAAATAAGCCAAGCAATAGAATCCAATGCACGTTCAGAGACTTCACCCGAACCCCACCCCGTGTAACAGATCGATACCGTCTTAGAGTTCCAGCCTTTCGTGGCGCCGCTCACAGCGCCACGGCCACGGCCCTCGTAAATGACGCCGTCAGCGTCAACCAGCCAGTTGTACGCAATGCCACGCCAGCCACGCACCCGCATGTGATACTGCTCAAAGCTCTTCACCTGAGCAGGCCCAGGCTGAGCACCCTTTACACCCGAGTGATGCAGCACAATGCCGTCTGTACGGCGTCGCACGGTAAACGGTCTGGCAGGCGGCGTAGCGTTCCATCCTGCACGGTTAATCACGGTTTTCATTTCACTCCTATCCGAAGGCCAAAGCACGACGGTTACGCATGTCTTCGCTATCACGATACTGCTGACGCAACATCTCGTTGCGCTTCTCTTTAGGGGTGTTAACCCGCAAGCCAATACCAGCCGTAATACTCAGCAACGTACCGACCTGCTTAGCGGCATCAGACTGCCGCCATTCAGGCACGTCTGCAGGCCGCAGCCGTGACCACTGAGCAAACGTCGGGATCAACTGTTCAACCTGATACCGCTGACGATCAGTCATCATCCACTCGCCGCTACGCCCACGTTCACCCATGCCAGCCAACTGCAACGCTTGGCTAATCAGCGGGATTCGTGCCCATTCGGGCGCTTCCTCGTAAGTGTCTCGGAACGGCACCTGATTGAACGTCTTCGTGTCCATCAAGCTTTCGATCGGGTACTTGTAGAACGGCAACGCCGACTCAATAACTGGCCTGCCCAGGTTCAACGCCCGATCCAGCGGGCTAGCGCCCTCAGGAACATTGCTGGCGTCTAGGCCCTTAGCCCAGTTTGCCAAGTCAGTGAACGGCAACTGTGGCAGAGCGTAGCTGCGGTAACCGCCAATGTTGAACGGCAACCGAATACCCATGTTCTCACCGAAGTAGTCAGGCACGACGCCTTCAGCTTCGGACTGCAACTCGGTGTTTGCCTTGAGCTGCGTAACACGGTTCCACGCCGTCGGGTTCGTGCCGATCGATTCCACCAACACAGGAACGATGCGCCGCTGCCAGGTGTAGAACGGAATGAACTGCTTTGTTTGCTGCTCAAACGCCGTCAGGTCGCTGTAATCGAAGTGGTACTTCATTACCTGAGTGGCGGCGTCTTCCAAAGACCCGCCACCCATAGCGACGTGGTGAGCCAAACTGCCACGGGCCATGAACTCAACGTCACTGTTCCATCCACGGATAGCAGTGAACCACTTGAAGTCAGAGGTCGGAGCCAAAGAACCAGCCCTCAAACCAGACGTAAACCCCTGGCCTTCAATGATGTTGCCTGGGCGGTCTAGCTGAGACACAATGTCAATACCACGGCCACCCGTACCCGACGCCATGCCCGTCGAATACCACGACTGGAACGTCTCCAACTCGCCAGCACTAACAGTCTTGCCGCCAGCCAGCGCACTGCCTGGACCAGTCAGCTTGACGCCCTTGCCGCTCTCAACCAGGATCTCCAACCCAACAGCAATGTTGCCTTCCTGGCCTGCTTTCTTTGCAGCAGCCGCAGCCTGATCACGGATCATCTTCACCCGCACCATCTGCGAAAGCGGCACACCAGCAAGCTGATTGTTCATCCAAGCAGCGCCAATCATGTTTCGCATAACGAAACCAGGCGTGCCCACCGCACCAGCCTTCCACCAGTTAGCAATCCTGTTGACCTTCTTTGCCCACGCACTCAACTGAACAGGATCAGTCGTACGAGCAACCGCCTCAAACATCTCGCTAAAGTCACGAGCCATTTGTGCGGCCAGCTCACGGCTCACAGGCTGAGTCGAACCCACCCCAGCAACAGGAGCGACAAACGAGAACCGTTCCAGCTTCGTCTTCGTCAAGTTAGAAACAGTCGGTGAGAAGAAATCGCTGTTGACATTGCGATAGCTGTACAACAACTGATCGCCCATGAACTGCTCAAAGCCCTCCATGTATGCGTCAACAAACGCAGCGTTACCCTGCCCACTAGCGACAGCCCGCAGCGCAGCCTCAGGGCTGTCAGCAATCTCCAACGATGCACGCACCGAACCCTGGAAATCATTCTTAGGCTGAGGCAAATCCCCGTTGATGACCCGTCGTGCCAAATCGTCCTTACGCATATTGGCGTCAGCCAACGCTGCGGCAATCAGCCCCCGCCGATGGCCGATGTCGTTGACATTGCGACCGATCTTGATCAACTCTTCCACCGTGGCTTGGTTCTGGGCGTCGATCATAGCCTTGGCTTCGCCAATAGATTCCTGCAAGAACTGACGGGTTTTCGCAGGCTGACGTGCCAAACCAGCACCCATGCGCCGATCCAACATCGCAGTCAAAGCCACTTCGTAATCAGACTGCCCCTCACGGGCAATCAAGAACGACAAAGCATCCAGATCGTCCAACGACTGCTCTACCTGCGACAACAAAGCGTTGTCGCCAACAATGTTGGGCAAACGGTTCTGCAACATGCGGATGTTCTCAATCGACTCCAGCACAGCAGCCTGAGCCTGACCAGCAGGAGAGTTATCCAACTGCTTCAACACTTGGAACAGCGCATCCGAACGCTCTTCGCCCATAAACGTACGCAGCGTTGTGCGGCGACCCTGCCCCGACAAAGGCTGACCGTTCCAACGAACTTCCCAACCCCTGTTCGGACCCTGATACTTGAACTGCACCAGCTTGCCGTCAGCAGGCAAATCGCCGTACGTCCTAGCCACCTTAAACAGCGTCTCAGCCGTAGCACCTGTCGACAACGCCATCTCAGCCAACTCATCCTGCGTCTGACGAAGCAGATCAGGATCAGCCAGCCGCTGCAAGCCACGGCCTGCCAACAGCGTCGGATCGAACGCTTTCAAGTTGTCACCGATAGTTGCGGACAAGAACTCCAACGATTTCTGCAGCGAAGCCAACTCACGACCAAGCTCAGCAAACGTCCTCTCAATGGTCTGCGGGCGACGCATCGCCCCAGACTCCAACTGCTTCAACGCCGCCGCAAGCTGGTTGCGCTGCGTCTGCAGCTTGCCCAATACCACCGCCATCTCATGCACATACTCGGTAGCATCCGCAATCGCAGCCAGTCGGGCATCAGTGCTGCTCTGGATCTTCGCCAGAGCGTTGCGCTCCGTCTTCGTCAGAACACCGCTTTCCCCGACATCACGGAACCCGTGCTGCCGCAGCAACAGCTTCGCCTCGTCAGACAGACCCGAGTAGAACTGGCCGTTGACGCTGGCGTTCAGAACCTCAGACATCAAACCAGACTGATACTCCAACTGTGCAAACTCGCCAGCAATCTGCCCCTCAGCAGTCTTCAACCAGTCACCAAGCTGTTCAGGAGGAACCCGTGCATCTCCAGCCACCTGCGCCAGAATGTTGGCGATCTCATCAGTGTCAGGATCAGCCCCTCGCCCGATGATTAGCTGACGAGCAGCCTCAAACTTGTCGTCCAGATCATCAACTACCGATGTCAGATTTTCGATGTCTCTAACGACCGCTCCCCGAACAAACCGAGAGTTCGGAAGAAGCAAACCTGCCTCTACAGCCTGACCCAGCACCGACCGAGAACGGATACCAGCAGTCATCAACGCCACATAGCGAGGCAGCACCGCTGCAGCATCATCAGTGAACTTGAACGAATCAAAGTCAGCGCCCTGCCTACGGGCGATGTCGTCCATCTGCGTCAAGAAAGAACCCGCATCGTCAACGTCTTTCAACGCCTCCTCTGCGTAAATGTTTGTCATCACGTTCGACTTCTTGTCGCCGTAACGAACACCCTCTTCAAGCTCTGCTCGCACCGCCAATTCGAACTGTTCTTGGAACTGGTCCGAAGCACGAGAAACATCGTCGCCCAACTCCGCTGCAACCTTGTTTTCGATACGACTAATATCGTCCGCAAACGGCTTCGCCTCGTTCGGAATTGCAGTCGGCCTACCCTTCGAATTGGTAGGGCTTGTCAGGATCCCATTGCGGTAACTGTTCATCCGCTCAACAATGATCTTCGGTTCAAGAAGATGACGACCCTGGTTGGGGTTGCCCGACAACACAATGCCAAAGCCATCCTCGTCAAACGTCGAAAGAGAAGACTGAGTTCTGCGACCAGCCCTGATGTCGTCACGCATGCGGGCTGCGTACAGCAGATCCTCAAGCTCGCCGTCTTGAGTGAAACCAGCCCGTTCGCCAGCCGACCGCCACCAATCCTTAGCTTTCTGCACCATCGGGTCAAGCTGACCATCAGGACCAACAAACCGAGAGAACGCTGGGTTCGCCAGAAGCTGATCGTTCGGGGTAGTGCCAACCTCAAACATCAATTGATTAAGATCATCAGGCTCAAACTTGCTGGCCTTGAAATCCCGAACAAGCTGATCCAGCTCGTCCATCGTCTTTTTGTTCCACAACCCCGCATCAATGTTTGCCGTACGCCCGATACGCTCCACCGTGCGCGCAACCCACGCAGTGTTAGCGTCTTCGCCACGCTTCGCAGCATTGATCGAAGCCTGCGAATTGAACTTGCTAGACAACCCGCCGCTTGCACGACCCGTCGCCTGATCAACCTTGCCCGCATACCAAGAAGCCTGCGCTACCCGCTTACTGCCAGTACCAAACGGAGACGCCAACAAACCCAGCGCCTTCGCCGTAACCTCAGAAGTCCGTTCACCTGCCAGCAACTTCGACTGGACAGGCATGCGTCCAGCCATCTGTGCGGCGATCTCAATTGCCTCGTCACCGACTTCCTCGCCCATCTGGCGGGCAGTAATCAACGCCTGAGTCTCTGCGTCAGCCATATTAAGAGGACGACGAATGCTGGTGTTAGCGTCAACCGCAAACTGCGGAAGCTGACTCGTGCGCCGTGCAGCAGTTCGTGCCTGGTACGTCTTAGAGATCGCACCCAACGGGCGATCAATAAACGCCCGCCCCAAACGTCCCGTGCCAGGACGAGAGAACCTCAAACCAATATCAACGCCCAACTCGCGCATCAACTGCGGCTCACTGCCAGCAGCCATCAACACGCCACCAGCAGGGTTCTGACGGATCGTTTCAGAAACGTTCCTCAACCTCGCAGCCTTACCAGCGTCACCCGCAACCTCAGCCACCCGAGCAGCGTCCAAAGCTGTGTCGATAAGCTGCGGCCCGCTCCGCAACCCACGCAAAGCAACACCAGCACCAAACGCATACGTCAACGGATCCAACGCAATATCAAGACCCAAACCGACCACAAAGTCCAGCGGGCCTGGAAGATCAACGTTCCAGTCCCGCAACACTTCCTGAGCACTGATGTGGTCACGGGTCTGCGACCACCACTGCGACAACGACGCATCGCCGTCGCCAAAGATGTCGCCAACCTCTTGAATCGTAGAAACAATCGCCGCACGAGGCGTGTCCAACACGTCAAGCACAGGCCCCAAAACAGGAATGTCAAAGATCGAATTACGACCCGCCTCCGCTTCGGGAGGCTGGAACACAGGCAGCACATTACGAGGCGCAGGCTGAGCTAGCTGCCCCGCCCGTTCCAACGCCTCCAAATACGCCGCACGTCCAGACCCCATCCCCGTCGGCAACTGAAACGTCTGCGGTTCAGCAGCCTGAGCAATCGGCACAGGCAGGTTGGAGTAATCCAACCCTTCGAACAGCGACGTAGTGTCGACTGGCTTTAGCGAGCTGACAATGTCTCTACGATCCATGTCACTCCGTTGCCCCAACTTGCGCCATCAGAATCTGTTCGATGTACGGCGCAAGATCAGCCTGCTGTTCAGGCCCAGCCTTCGAATAAACATCCAAGAAGTCGCCAAGCTCCATGCCCCCAGGCAGCACCATGCCGCCACTTGGGCTGCTCAGCGACGCACCGAACTGATCCCGAGCAAGGTCTGCATCAAGGTTCGCACCAATGATTTCCAAAGCTTGATCCTGATCAACAGCCCCCGACGTAATGTCAAGGAACGCATCCCCAAGACCAGCCTCAGTAATCGCATACAACGCATCAGCATCAATCTCGTCACCAAACTGGTAGCCCTGCAAAGCGCCAAGCGCCGCAGCACCAACCTGCAACTTGCGCTGCTGAGCAGCCTGCTGCTCGGCCCGACGTGCAGCCGCCGCCGCAGCAGCCTGCGCTGCTTGCGCCGTCTGAACATTCAACGAAGTCAAGCTAGTGTCGTACTGCTGCTCCGCAGTCCGTTCCTGATCGGCAATAGCCTGCAACGCCATAGCGTCATCAATCAGGCCCTGCTGACGGGCCTGGTTGATCGTCTGCAGCGACGCAGACAAATCCTGACCGATACCGAACATCGCCTGGGCCGTAGCCTGGTCGTTCGCATCAGACGCAAACTGGGCAGCGCTCTGCGAGATCGCATCCATCTGGTTAACAAAGTTGGCTGACGACATGCTCTGCGAATACAGCATCGCAGTCGTCTCGTTCGTTTCCCGATCAGCAAACTGACCAGGGTCAATACCTAACGATTCCAGACGTGCAGTAGCAGCGTTGGTATCAACACCAGTCGCACGCAACGCCTCATCAAGCTGGCTGCGTTGACGAGCCAACTCAGTGCTCTTCTGAGTTTCTCGCTCAACAGACCGCTGCTGCTCCTTCTCCTTACGAGTAGCGTCCTGCTCGCCCAAGAACGTTTCACGAGCGCCAGCAGTGTCCTTAGCAAACTGTTCTTGACCAGAAATGCCTTGCTCCCGCAAATCAGCAAGCTGCCCCATCAGATCTCGCTGCTGCCCGAAACCTTCTTTCTGCGAAGCAAGTAGGCGGTCTATCCCGCCTTTCTGCAGGTCGTAGATCGACGGGCCACGAGGTCCAGCAGGCCCACGAGGGCCACCGCCGTCGTCGGCGGGAAGGCTGTTGATAAACTGCTCAAGAGCCATGTCCCCTGGCGAGCGGCCACTTCCGACGAACGAGCCACCCAAGCTAGGGTCAACTCCTTGCCCGTCAGGACCAGCCATCGGGAACATAGGGGTCTGACCGCCCTGAGGTGCGCTCCGCAGCGAGTCCTGCGTGTACGACGTAGCACCAAGAGCAGTTTGAGGGTCATACATGGCCCTGCCCTGCCTGAGAGCATCCTCGTAATCAGTCAGCCGCTCACGCCTCTCCCGCTTAGTAGATCCCCAAGCAAAGAACGGCTGAGAATCACCGATTTTCTGTTGGAACTCTGTATCATCAGCAGCAGGACCAAGCCGCATGTCAATAAGCGCCTGTTGGGCAGCAGTTTCCCCTGCTGCATTTTCCCGAGCCTTTTGGTCTTGTTCTGCCTGCCGTGCAATATCCAGGGAATCTCTTGGAGCCATCATGCACCTCGCATCTGATTGCCGTACAAACTCGCAACCAAGTTCTGATAATCAGCAGAAGACAACTGCTCCCGCAAACCAGCCAAATCATTAATATCCAACGAGTCCTGCAACCGTGAACCCGCCATCTGCTGATTAAAGTCCTCACGCAGACGGTTCTGCGTTCGCAACACGTTCGCAGCCGTCTCACGACCGCCACGCACATACGAGCCGCTATCCAGCATCCCACGACGGTTAAACGCCCCAGGAAGCTGCCGATACGCTTGATCGGCCTGACGGGTAATATCGCTCTCAGCGCGCGTCTTATCACGCAACGCCTGATCACGCCCAAACTGACGCTGAGCCATGTTGCGTTGAACGTTCAAACTTGCCTGGTTGTACTGGTTCGCAGAGTTAGGAGCAGTCTTGCTCATCTGCGACGACAAAATGTCTTGATATTTGGGTGCGTATGCCATGTAAAGCTCCTACTTCATGGCAGGAATGTCCCACTACTCGGACGGTTCCTCTTCTGGTTCAGGAGACAACTCAGCAATCTGCTGCATTGCCTTCTGGTTCTGGATAGCCAGAACGCAGATCTCTAGTTCCTTGGGGAACCGATTCTGCATAAAGGCGACTACTTCTTCTGCTGTTACATTCATGGTGTTGACTCTAGCGCAGCAACCCGAGCACGCAGCGACTTGATCTCTGCAACAGAAGCAGCGATCACGCACTCCCACTTCCAGCCGACACCCTTGAGCGTGCCGTCCACGTCTTCAACTTGGGCAAACTGAGATGAAGTTGAGTTAGCAAGCACATCTTCAGCAATAAACCCAACCTGAACGTCTGCTTCACGCCAAGTCCGTGCCCCTTCTGGTTCTTCCTCTTCGTTCATCCATTTGGGAACAAACGTGACTGGCTGCAACGAGTCAATCCATGCTGCTGCATCAGACGCTGTTACGTTCGTAATGTTTTCTTTGAACTCACGGCTTGAGTTGTATTGAGAAAGCGTTCCGAAAGTCAAGTTTCGCTGAACGTATTTGTACCCAGTTGTTGACGTGTGAGTAGCAAGCGTGGCAACCATACCGCCAGGAACAACAATGCCTTTGTTGCCGTAAGCACGAATCCACGACGTGTCGGTCATGTTCCAACCGCCGCCGTAAGTGCCGTTGTACCAGCCTGAAGAGCCGTAGCTGCGGAACCAGTCGCCCGAAGCTAGATGGATGCCGTCATTCCGAAACTCTTGCGTTAGAACGCCGCCACAACTAAACCCAATTCTGTCGCTGCCAACACGGTACATGCCCGTGTTTTCGTCGGCATAGAACGTGTAAACAGGACTAGCTGCCGTAGCTTCGCCACGGATAATGGCAGAACCAGTCCTAAGGCCAGGACCAAACAAACGACCATACGAGCCGTTATTGTCGAGCATCAACCTTACGTTGCCGCCAAGGGACCACCCAATTGCGTTAGTGCCGTAACGGTACATACCTGTGTCGGTGTCACCATTGAACGTGTACGACGGGCTGGATGCACTTCCTGGCGAACCACCAATAATAGGATCGCCTGTGTTCGTAGTGCCGTCAGAGTTTACAAGGATGCCGTAGGTGCCGATCCGCATCCGCTCAAGGCCCTGACACGAGAACCCGATGGTGTTAGTCCCCAACCGATACATGCCCGTATCGGAATCGGTACTAAACGAGTGCGACGGCGTGCCTGCTGTCCCACTATCGGTGCGGATACCACCGTGGAACAAGTACCCGCCAGTGTTGTTGTTGCCCGACCAGCCAATCGTGCCGCCGCCGTAACGGTAGAAGCCCGTGTCCGTGTCGTCGGCAAACGAATACGCAGGAGCACCCGCAGAACCATCTGGTCCAACGATGGTACGGCTAGAGTTCCACAACTCACGCCAACCAGGCGAGTAACTACTCCCCTGATCGTTGTAAACAAACACGCCGCCAGCCGAACCGCCCTCGTTCGGAGCAATCACCAAAGCGGTGTAGTTGCCCAGCGTGTTGTCTGCGCTGTTATCGGTCCACGTCAACCACGACGTGCCAGCAAGCTCAGTCAACCTTCCAGCATCGGTAAGGTCGCCGTTGTTTGCATAGCTCCAGCCCGTCTTGAACGCAGAAAACGAAGAGTCAAACACGTCCCGAGCAAGCAACTCGGACTCCAACGCCGAAGTTGTCGTAGACGTGAGGTAGCCCGTGCCGCCCCAGCGGTAACTATCTGAAATCAGTTGACCCGTAAACCTGCCTGTGCCGTTTACGTCCAACGTGTACCCAGGCGACGTGGTGCCGATACCGACATTGCCAGACGTGTCAATTCTCACCCGCTCCGTGTTGCCTGTGATAAACCGAACATCGTGTGCGGTTGAAGTACCAAACAAACCCGTATTAGAACCGTCAGGGCCAAGATAGGTCGTTGCCGTACCGTTCTCTTGCTTTAGGTACGCATCCCCAGAAGCAGTAACAACATGCAACGGCTCAGCAGGCGACGTGGTGCCGATACCGACACGATCATTCGTCGCATCCACATGCAACGTGTCCGTATCAACCGTCAAGCCATCCAACGAAATGGTGCCATCAAGATTCAACGTCACCGTGGCAGCAGACCCGCCACCGTTCAAGTTCGTACCAGCCGTAACCGTCTGGATCACACCATCAGCACCATCAGTACCGTCAGCGCCATCAACACCGTCTGCACCGTCTGCACCGTCTGCGCCTGCTGGCCCCTGCGGGCCAGTAGCTCCCGTAGCACCAGTAGCACCAGTCGCACCCGTGTCGCCAGTATCGCCCTGCGGACCTGTCGGACCAGTAGGGCCTTGCGGACCAGTCGGGCCAGTAGCGCCCGTAGCACCCTGAGGACCAGTCGCCCCCGTCGGCCCTGTCGGGCCATCACGCAGCACAAAGTCGAACGTGGCCGCACCCGAAGTGCCGCTGTTTGTTACAGACGCAGTCCCACTATTCGTAACCGAACTGGTAGTGCCAACCGCAATCGTCGCCGCATCACCCTGCGGCCCCGTAGCACCCGTTGCACCCGTCGCCCCAGTAGGACCAGTGGGGCCGTCACGCAGAACGAAATCAAACGTAGCGGCACCAGAAGTACCGCTGTTAGTAACGCTCGCAGTTCCAGAGTTATCAACAGAAGTCGTCGTGCCAACAGCAATGGTTGCAGCCGAACCCGTAGCGCCAGTAGCGCCCTGTGGACCCGTAGCGCCAGTAGCCCCCGTAGCTCCCGTGGCACCCGTAGCGCCCTGCGCCCCCGTGCTGCCTTGTGCCGCCAACGTCTGCCAATGAGTGTTGTTCCCAGGAGTGTTGCCCGTCGTGCTCGCACGGGCAACATACGACGACCCGTTGTAAGTAACGACATCTCCCACCGCATAAGTAGCGGACGCCGAATATGTGCCCTGGTACGACAGCCCGTCGTCAATGTCCAACTGAACAACTGGCTCAAGATTCTTGTTGATCTGAAAGTTCGGTGTGCTCATTGTTCAGCGTGCCATTCCAAATGGTCGTCCTGACGACGACGGACTTCCTTCACATCATCCCGAACCTCAACGATGCGATCCGAAATGTCATCCAGCCGCCGCAGATTAGCGTCGTGCTGGTCAGAGTTTTCTTTGCGGAACCTTGAAGCAAACACGGCAAACAGCCCTGTTACCAGAGCTGCTCCTGTTCCTCCGAAGATTGCTGCCCATTCAGCCATGTCATCTGGTTCCTATGCGTAGTCCAAAGTGACAGTAATTAGTGGCCGCTTAGACGCATCAGAAACATTCGTCAGGCCAAAGAACCACATGTAACTCTGGTCTTCCGAAGCGCCAGAGTTGTTCAACCCCGAGTTGACGTTAGTGACCGCAAGAGTGGAAGTCGAAGCAAGCTCGTCAATAATGTCTTGATCCAAGTCAATGGTGATGTCTGATCCTCGGGTCAACCCAACTACTGACTGTGCGCTAGTAGCTTTGGAGAAGTCAACGTCAGCAGGGTCTGGGGCAGAATCGCCTACATTCCCGTTGTACGGCGAAATGTAAATGCTTCCAGAGGAAGGATTGCTGTCACCGTGGATGACGGTGTCTCGGGTCAGCCTGAGAGTTGCAGACGTGACCACAGGGCGGGTTAGCATTTTGGTAGCCAACGACTCAGTGTCTTCGTTAGGGTTCGTAGCAAACAGAAACTCCATCAGGCCGTAGTACCGCTTCGTGTTGCCGCCCGTATAGTACCTGCCACACGCAATGTTCCTAGTGCCTGACGTGCCACCAGCAGGACCGTTGGAGCTGGTGCCCCAGCTAGTTCCACGAGCGAATCGAGATGGGTAGGTATTGAACCCGTTGAGTTCCATCGTGTACGTCACAGGGTCAGACTTCTGGTAGCCCTTACGCCAAGCGCCGCCGTCTCTGATCCAAACCTCTTGGGCTTCCTGCCAGCCGCCGTTGTAGACGTAAATGCCTTTGGCGGGATCGGCTTGCCGCCAAGAACCGCCATCTCGGATGTAAAACTCCATAGCAGTTCCGATCAGTACCAGATGTGAATGTCGCCGTTGCTAGGCGACGGATGCACCGAGGATGACGGTGTGCCAGATCCAGAACCCGTGCTGATGTAGTTAGCGGCATCAGACGACGAGCCGAAGCCGTACACGTCGCTGTAACGGGCGATAGTCCCAGCGATCTTATTGTCAGCTACGGTGCCATCCGTGATGTTGCTTCCGTTCAAGTCCGTGAGCGATGCTCCAGAACCACTAAACGTGCCAGCCGTCAGCGTGCCCGTAACGGCAGCTCCCGAGGTCGTTGTATTCAGCTTCTGTGAGCCGTTGTAGTACAGGTTTGTGCCGCCCAACCGATCGCAGGCGATGCCCCATTTGCTGTTTGCATCGTCGTACAGGCCATAAGCCGAAGTAGAGTTTGACGACATGAACACGGCGTGCCCTGAGATGCTGTACCCCTCGTAGCCGCCAGCGCCAGAACCAGCCGTTTGCACGGTCCCGTAATCGCCAGTTACAGACTTGATGCCATCGTCCGTAGTGCCAATCAAAAATTGGCTGCCACGGATGGTACTCGTTGCACGAATCTCACCTGCAACGTCTAGCTCATACGACGGTGAAGTGTCTTTGATGCCAACACGGTTCGTTGATGCGTCTACAAACAACGTGCCCGAGTCAAAGTTTGCATCATCCGAAGCTGTCAACGTCGTCGCAGTAACGCTGCCCGTAAAACCGCCTGCAGCCGTCACCGCACCCGTAGTCGAAAACGCATTCGCCGTCACAGTCCCCGTCGCCGTCAACGCCGCAAACGAAGCAGTGCCCGTAGCCACAAGACTCGTGAAAGACTCATTGCCGCTCAGTACCTGATTAACCAGATTCTCAACGTTCGTAAAGTTTGAGTTCATGTCGCTGGCAATAATTGCATCGCCAGCAGCAAACGTGTTTCTAGCCAAAGTAGCCATCAGCGCATCCTTCGTGATATGTACGGGAACGCAAGCCCGTTAACTTCCCAAGTAGCGTTCTGCAACGTCGGACCAACGATCTTCACGCAGATCGAAGCCGCCGTGCCGCCAGTCCCCAACTTCTTCACATCGACAGGAGCGTTGCCGCCAAACGTCGCCCAAGTGCCGTTACCCAACGTTCCTTCAGCGTTCTGATACAGCGTAGTTCCCGACGCATCAGCAGCCCACGTCGACGTAGAACCGCCACGCCCCTCAACTCTCGTCGTGTACTGCCTGCGTTCCGTAGCAGGATCGTAATCGTGGAACACGTCCAGACCTAGATCAACAGTCTGCTCACTTGCCATAATCAAACGGATCTGGCCCCAACGCTTTTTAACAATCGGGTTCTTTGTCTTGATCCAAGCAGTTCTAAAGTACGACGGAATGTTCGTCGTCGCATAGTTGTTGCTGCCCGAATCGTAGGTGTACCTGTCACCAGCAAAGTCAGAGTTATCGATCGACACGACACGGCCAGTGTTCGCCACGCAAGCGCCGTACAAGACTGCCTCAGCGTTCGGTGGCTGATGAGCATGCAGCGCCAAAGCATCAACATCCCACAGCACCCAAGCATTCGTTGTCGGGTCATAAACAAACACCCGCTGCTCAAGAGCGTTCGTGTCAGGGTTGTTGTATCGGACAGTCACATACAACTTGTTGTTCGCCCAAGCCAACTGTGGCGCTTCGCTGAAACTAATACGTCCGTCATCAATCGCAGGCTGCAGCTTCTCAAACAGCCAGATCGTATTGTCGCCGTTGTACAAGTACACGCCCTTGCGGTCGTGCCAGAAGAACACGCCATACGGCGTAGACACGGGGCTAGACAGCGGCATAGACCCGACAGTTTCAGAAATCGGCACCAACTGGAACGTGTCGGCATCAAAACCGAACAGCGCATACATAGAGTTCGACTTGAAGATCACCAGACGGTCGTTGTGGCCGACAATCCCAGTGATGTAGTCGCCGCCCTCACCCTTGCCAATGTCGATGAAATCTAGATCGTTCCACTGGGTCGGCAAGTTGGCATGCGAGAACCTGATGCGGTTCTTCTCGGCAGTGCCTCCCTCTACCGTGTTGCCGACCCATGCAAAGTTGTTCCAATGCTCAACGTATTGAGCGATCGGGAAGTTGCCAGCGCTGCCATCCAGCGTCGTGCCCAGGTTCGTGAAGCTCGTGCCGTTGTAATAGAACGACGTAACATCACCCGACACGGCGTACGCAACGTTGTTGATCGTCACCCCGTAAGTGCGAGAACCATCGCTACGAGCCGTAATCGTGCTCGCCCCAGTCGAATCGAAATCAACGCCGCTGTAAACGGCAACAGTCGTGCCGTAGTTCACCAGCACCCTAGAAGTGCCGTCATCGTTGTGATACGACCAAATGCCCTTGACGTTGCTTGGCAACGCAGTCTGAGCCAACGTCTTAACACCGTCACGCAGCAGAATGCCGCCCCTAGCGTCCACGTTGACATTCAACAGATCAGGAGACTCGTTCAGCTCCAAATCAAACACGTCAGTTCGGTAGTTCAACCCGCCTCGGAAATCATCCAGGCTGATCAGGCTGTAGCCATTACCTGCCATAACAGCCCCTAGAAGATCACGCCGTTAGAGTTCTCGTACCGCTTGGGATACACGAAATCGTTGACGTTGCGCTGCCGCCGATTCAACATCATCGGCTGCGGCGCAGGAGTATCAGCAAACCGACGAGCCAAGTTATCTAGCTCCACTTGGAACAAGCGGTCGTACTGCGCTGCCATCATCGGGTCTTCCTGCTGCATGTACGCCTTCGAAGCCGCATACATCGACAACAAAGGATGGAACGGCGCAGGCAAATCAGGATAAACGTTCACATCTGACGGCGACCCGTCCATCGTGTCAGGAAAGTCAGTCGGGTTCCTAATGCCACGCACATAGATCGTTTCGACGCTACTCGGTGTCGAATACAACCGAACCGTGTCATCCCACCAAGACCAATGCGTCGGGCTACCACTGCCCGACGTGTTCAATGGATAGTTATAATCGGCCAGATCCCGCCCCACATACTGACAGATCTGATCGTCAGTCCGCAGCGAAAAGATCTCACGCATCCCTTGCGTAATCCCAGTCCCCACTGCAGACAGCGTGTAATCCGACTGGTCTGCGACCGTAGAGAACGTGGTCGAAACCTCAAAGAAAGGCCAACGCTTCTCGCTGTAAACGATTGCGTCAAACCCCTGAGCAATAAACGTGTCCAACACCGAGTTCGGGATGTCTCCCTCGGCAATGTCCAGCATGCCTTGGACCTGACTTCGAATCTGCGCCAAGGTCATTCTGCTCATGGTTTACCCAGCTTCTCTATGAAACACACACAGCGATGACCCCTCCAAGGGACGGCCCTTGCATGGATCACCGTTCTTCTTTGTAGCCGAACAACCCGTCGGCTCTTTCACACCAGTAAACACAGGCTGCATCGCTTGCACGTTGCGGCCTGCCACATAACTCGGGACTTTCACATCGGCAGAAATGCCGTCGTGTGGTTGCCCAGCAGGGCGAACGTTAGTTCCGTAACCGATTGCGAGTTCTCGTCCCATAAATCCTCGTAGGTAGCGGGGGAGGGGCCGTATGCCCCTCCCCAACTATTACCTATCAGGCAGCGTCACCAATGTCATCAAGCACACCCTGGCGAGCACGGTTGCTAATCGTAAGCTGGCCGTAGCACAGGATCTGCGAGAACACCGAGTCCTGGTTGGTGGGCCGCACAAACGGAGTGGGCTTGAACCAGACATCGGAGTGACCGACGAGCGACAGGTACTTGGTGTTAAGCATGTACATGCGGCCCGAACCAGCGGTGGTGCCAGCAGGGATGTCATCATCGAACACAACAGGAGCGCCCTTGAACATGAGGTTCTGGAAGCCCGAGTTCGCCATGTCGGTGTCGGTGTAGCGGACGTTGCTGGTAAGCAGCGCCTCGTACGCCTCGTAGCCGAGCTGGCTGGTCATGATGATGGTCGGCTGATCGTTACCCACCGAAACGGTGTTGTACAGCGAACCCATAGCGTTGAGCGACAGGTTGGCTTCCGCATGGTCAGTAACGGTCGAACGCCACCACGAGTTGTCACTGTCGGTAGCGTCAATGCCACCGATGGTGCCAACAGCGCTGACAAGGTTGTCGATGCCGTTCCAGTCCTTGTTGCTGTTACCAGTACCGTCAGCGAACAGCATGGAGTTCATGTTGCTGATCACGGTTTCCTGAGCCTGGAAGATCTTGCCTTCCAGCAGGTCAATGATCTGCTCCTCGCCGCTGTTCTTGGCTTCTTCGATGCCGCTGATGGTCACGGTCACTGCGTACTGGCCCCAGTCGTACTCGGCGGCAGTCATGCCGTCCGAGGCGGTGGTAGCAATAGTGTCAGTGCCCGAGTAAGACGAAGCGGTAGCGTTGGTCTTGCCAAGGACGGGAACAACAATCTTCGCACCGCCACCGACACGACGCAGGGTCTGACCGTTGGTCAGGGCGTAGAACAGCGGACGCGCACCGAAGATGTTGTCGGTAAGCTTGGGGACATAGTTTTTGAGCGTCGTTGAGAGAATCTCATCGAAGCTAGAGTTGCCGAAAGCCATGATGGCTCCTTAGTGAATCAAGTGGTCATTTGCTTCTTTGCAAGAGCAAAGGCTTCACGAAGAGAAGTCACCTTGGCATCAGACACTTCAGGCTGGGTTCCCGCCTGGGTTGACCCGCCAGGAACCACTACCGACGCATCTCGCTTCTTCTCCGTAATGTCCTGATCTGCCCGCAGCTTATCTGCGGAGGACTTCACGTCGTTGAATTGCCAATGCGTGTACGCCGCTTCAAGATTCGTAATCTTGTTCGTCACGGCGTGGTGTAGAAGATCCTGTTTGTCGAAGTCTCCGTACCGTTCCTTCAGTTGATCTACTTCTTTGTCTACTTGCTGGAGACGGGCAGCTCGCTCCTGCGATTCAACCTTGCGCTCAAGCTCAGCCAACTTCTTCTCAGAAGGGTCCATGTCATCCCAACCAGACTCTTCAGCCTGACCAGAACCCATATTGATACCAAATGTCTGAGCCAAAGTCCCAAGAGTCCCCTCTGGATCATTCTCCAGAGCAGACACGATTGCTTCGGCTTGCTGCAAACGTTCCCGTTCGCTGGCTACCTCTTGCGTCTTACGGGTGTAATCCGATTGACGCTGGTAACCCTTTTGAAGCTCATCCAGGGTGACCTGATGCTCCTCGCCGTCAATCTTGACGGTGTAAGCAGGTTCCTGACTTGCCTCTGCTGAAACTTCCGAGGTATCCACGGACGTGGGTTCAGTTGCTTCGGTTTCTTCGGACACTGTGATCCTCCTAAGGAATCTTCGAAAAGGTGTTCCTAAGACTAATGTGAACTATGTCCCACTACAGGGACGGTAGCTCCATACCCATCTGCCCCTGAAGCTGCGCTAGCAACTCAGGAGGCACCCCTCCAGTCGGAGCGAACGCTCCTCCTGGGGCCTGAGGGACTGGTGCGCCGCCCATTCCAGGCGGCATTGGCGCTCCCTGCGGGGGCACTGGACCGCCACCAGGCTCTTGGCCTGGTTGCGGCTGCGGTGCTTGTCCCATAAGGAACTTGTCGGGATCTTTGACCCCGAAACCATCTTCCAGAACGTGCCGTGCCAAAGCAGCAGGATCAATAACCGACCCCACCAGCGGCGCAACAGCGTTCAACAACGAAACAGCCTGCTGGCGACGAATCGTGTCGTTCATCGGCTGCGTAGAACCAGCCTGCACATCAAAGTCGTACTCGCCAACGATCTCTTCACGCCCGTACGGGATGAAGATGTCTTCGCCGCCTGCGTTAGCTACTCGGGCCATCGCTTCGCCCGTCATAAACTGCTGCAGAAGCTGCACAACCCTCTTTGCTACCTGAGCAATGCTGATCTCAACGATCGCCAGCTTGTCAGCCGCGCGAGCGTTCGCAGCGTCAGCAATAATCGACGCTTCCGTAGCGGTGCGTCGGATCTCGGGCATAGCGCCACGGGCGTACTCTGAAACGCCTGACACCGTGTTGATGTCGTTTGCGATGATGTTGGAGTAGTTGTAGATCTCTGCCGACAGCGGAACCTGCGGCAACGGCATCACAACCTGATCCAACGGCTTGTTCTCGTCAATGACAGGCACAAAGCGTCCGTCGTCCTCAGACTCCAACGCTTCACGACCCGCAGGCCCAAACGACCGCTCGTGATACAGGTACTTGCGTGCGTACCGTTTACGGTCGTTCATCAACTGGCTACGAGTCTTGTCCAGCTCAAGCTGCAACGGTTCGATCGCTTCTAGATCACCCATCGGGTAGAAGTGATCGGGAATGTCGTAGTTCCGCAGCATGACGAACGGGTGGCCGTATGCGTACGGCATTGCCACGGGGTCCACAAGGAACTCATCAGCGCCGTCGGCATACACAGACAACGTGTTGTCCATGATGTCGTAGTATTCCCAGAGGACGACTTGGTCTTCCAGATACTGAACTTTGTCGTCGTTCGGGTTCTCATTGTAGATGTCACGGCTGTAGTTAGCGATCAGCTTCTTGCGAGCTGACGGCTTGTAGCGCCGATCCTTCTCTACTTCCTCTAGTGGCCGCACAATCCTCTGTGCGATCCAACGTGCGTCTTCCATGCAGGTAGCTGCAGGATCGACGTAAACGTCATAGACACTAATTCGTTCTACAAACGGCTGATCTTCAACAATCCGCATCTCTGTAGAAGGAATGCTGGCGACAATGTCGTCAAACGACGGCGGTTCAACACCATCCATAAAGCTTTCGACAGCAATCTGATCGATCTCGTTCATGGCCGAGTTGATCATTTCTTCTCGGGCAAGTTCCCCGATGCTCTGTTCTTGCTCTACGAACTTCCAACCCACCTTGAGCCAGCCGTGTCCAAAGACCAGAAAGTCTTTGACGGCACGACGGAACGGAGTGCGGAAGTCGTGGTGCTTCCACAGGTGGTTGACCACGGCTTCTACGAACATGGCCCGTTTGGTGTCTTCAGGCTTGTTGGCCTGAACGACAACCTTGGGGTAGTTCACGGCTACGGAAGGCGCAATAACGTTGATTGTTGAAAACGCAAGGTTTACAGCGATCAGATCGCCGCTGTCTTGCATGTATTCAGGGAAGTGCTGTCCACGATACAAGTCCGACAGGCGCATCCAGTTGTCGTCAAACTGTTCGTCTTGACGCCAACGTTGACACTTGTCGACCTTGTCTTGGTACTGCTCCAACCTGTCACGGCGCGACTTCCGAGCCATGTCAAACCCTCTCTATGTTGCGCCCCTGAGACTGGGCTTCTGTAACTACCTTGGCTTCACGCTCACGGCTAGTGAGGTGTTGCTCGTCGGAAGGAAGCATTGCCCGAAAGCCACGGCCAGTTGACATCTGCAAAGAGTTCAACCGCACCCAACGCTCATAGATCTCGTCAAGCTCAGACTCGGAGATGGCTTCGCCCTTCTCCCGTCGCATGTGTTCGCAGAACTCGTCATACGACGAGTTCTTTGGAATAATCGCCATTATCAGGCGTCGCTACCAGCAGCGTTGAAGGAAGCAGCGTTCTCCACCGAACCAGTGGTGCCATGCTGCTGCTCAGGCGTGCTACGGGGAGCAACACCTTCGCCACGGTCGCCAGTCTGACCAGCGTACTTGGGGTCAGAGGCACGAGCAGTGCCGCGATTCGGGCTGCCAGCAGCGTCACCAATCGGGTTGGAAACGACAGACTTGCCACGAGCCATCGTGTTGTTGCCACCACCAACATCGGTAGTGCCGTTCGTATGCGAAACAAACTTAGCCATGAGTAATACTCCTAAAGGTACCTAATAGGTAGATGTGCGTGTCCCACGCACATTGCGTGACCCGATTCGGGTGTTGTTCCGAACAGGGACATCTGTTGCAAGACGGGCAAACCAGTCGACCGTCCAGTAATCGTCAGCGTCTTCAACGTACTCTGGTTCGTGTGCGTACTTACGCATCTGGTTGGCAAGCGCCAGCGCCATCACACGGTCGTCGTACGGCGATCCTGACATGCCGCCTCGTTCGTTGCGGACAAATGTCCGCAACTCAGCCAGCGTATAACGGTCATAAATCGTCAACTCAAAGTTCCGCAACGCAGACGACAACTCGTCAATCATCAACGGCTTCGACGTACGAGTCGTCTTCCAACCAAACTCTTGCCCCACCGTGTTCGTCACACTGTTCAACTGGCGACGGCGGTACAACTTCGGGTACCCCAAATGCCGCAACTCGGTGATCGTTGTCAAACCGTGGTTGTTTGACTCTACGCAGCACAAAGCGTCCCGATACCACAAGCCCAGCGCATGCACCTCTTCAGCAAGCAAGTCAGGGGCAATGTGGCCGTGCCAAATAGCGCACTGCTCACCAGTACCGACATCTAGCACCTGAATTACGCTGTAGTCGCCGTGACCAAGGCCCTCAGCCGTGTCTACACCCATAACGTAGGCGTGATGTACCTCTGGGTACTGCCAAACTTCAAGACTCATGCGGCTCTAAACTCCACCATGTTCTCATGACGCCACATATCGCCCTTATCGCCGTAACAAACCTGCGATTCCAACTGGTCTAGCACATCCAAGTCAAAAACAGGGTTACCTGACTTCACAAACGCCTCTTCAGGCGTTGTCGGGTATTCCTGAGCCAACTGCCACGGCAACATTGACTCACGTTTGTCTTGATACCACGCATCTCCACGGTCTTCAGTCGCAGACCACGGAAAAAACATGGGCGCAAACTTGTTCGTGCCCGCTGTAGCGCCCACCCAAAGCTGATGGTAGAAGTTGCCCGACCCGTTAGCGGTCGACAGGCCAATGATTCGGCCACCGATGTCGGCCACAGGCTCAATCGACGCCCATGCATCCTCGGGATTCGGCAAGAACGCCCATTCGTCAACAACGATCAGCGACGCAGACTCGCCACGGGCAGGGTCAGACGCCGACGGCATCGACGTAATCTGCGAACCGTTATCAAAAGCCATGCGCTGCTGGTGCTCAACCAGCGAGCGTGGCCCCCGCTCAGCCATCCAGTCAGGCAAATGCTTCTGCCCATACTTCGTTTTCTTCAACAACAACACCGATTCACGCTCCGTACGAGACAAATCGATGATGTTCTGGTCTGAATGGAAGTACGCCAGCCAGAACTGGTGCGCTGCAACCAGCGTAGACCACCCGATCTGGCGGGCTTTCAACGTCAGACTGTAGCGTTCGTTCGCCCATTCCTTCAGAGCGAACTTCTGAGCGTCACGCAACTCAAACAGCACACGGCCCCTGGCAGGATGAGCAATATGCCAGTAGTTCTCTAGGAAATACTGCTCGTCCTTCACGCACCGACGCCACTCAGCCTCACGCTTCAGCTCAGAAAACGAATACGCCACTACTTGTACCTGCGATTCTTACCGTGCCCATTGCGGGCACGGTTCGTAGACGAATCCTCCACGCTGTACGAACCGTTACTATTGCGCGACATATCACGCCCAGTCACCGCCATGCCCATCTTCTTCGCCGCATAACGGGCACGGCCATGATCCCGACGATACTGTTTGCGGTCCTCACGGGCGTTGTACCGCTTGTCGTACTCCAACTTCTTACGGTACGACAAAGGATTTTTCCGATAGTTGTTCGCAGACTTGCGAGGATTCGAAGTTCTTGGAGAAGCCATTACCACTTCACCCTGTCTGCCCAGTACGCAGCCGAGCACTTACCCTTCGCAATGTTCTTCGCATGGCGAGCCTTGAATGACTTACGGCGCGCCTTCTGAGCAGCCGTCGACGGTTTCTTGCCCGCACCAGACACGCCCTGCTGGCCGAATCGAATCGTCTTGATCGAACCATCTTCACACTTTGCCACCACAACATGCGACTTCGTCGGATGGTTCGGCGTACGCTTCGGCTTGTTGTAACCCGAAACGCCAACACGCTTCAACCTCGGATCTGGTTTCTTCGCCATAACTAACTCCTAGCGTTACGGCCAGCTTCTTTAGCGGCCTTCGTGTTAGCGACAAACTGTTTACCCTTCTTCGAAGCTTCACGCTTCTTCTTGTTCGTCGCTACCTTCTCCGCAGGAGTCAACGCCTCCCACGCTTCAGCAGGCAAATACCGAGCAGTACCGCCCTTACGGATAGCGCGCTTCCCATCAGAAGTGCGCCAATCCTGCTGCGTCCACTCAGTCAACGACTTCTGAGACTTTGCCTTACCCATTAGTTCGTGTACCCCCCACCAGAAGCCTTGTACTCCTTCGCCAACATCTGCGCCTTCCGAGCAGACCACTGACCAGGCTTACCGCCCTTACCGCCAGACTTGATCCGCTGAAACAGGCGCTTACGCATCTCAGGCTTCGTGTAGTTACCAGCCTCATTCACACGGGACTTACTCATTGGCACGACTCACAAGACTCAGGGTTCTCCAAATCACACGACGCCTCAATCACCGCATCAGCGTCATCGCCCCAATCAATATCCACAGCGCCCTGCTTGCCGAGCGGATTCAACAACTCGCCAGACTCATGAAGCTCCATCAACGTCCTCGGATTAACTCGCATCCAAACCCTCCATCAACTCAGCCAACTCGGCAGACAACTCCGCATCCGACAAACCAACCACATCACGGTCATCATCCACAACCAAACGACGCTTCGGCGTGAACTTCTCAATGTACTGCAAATACAAAGACGCAGCCTTCACGTCGCCCGCAACTGCCGCACGATGCAACGCATCCACAACACCCTGAGTCCGCTCGGGGTGGACGTTCAGCTCAGCCGCCCTACGGTCCCACTCACGAATAAACCGAGGGTCAGCCTTCCACCGACGCACCGTACGATCGTTGTACCCATTCTCTTCAGCCCACGCCACCGACGTAGCAGGCACACGAGACTCATCCAACAACCAATCCAGATACTTCGCCCAATCGTCAGGCATATGCAACTGGCCGGTATCTGGGTCGGTTACCCAGCCTTTACCGCCTCCGTTTTGTGGCATGTTGTTACCTCCTAATGTTTAGGTTTCTGTGTCCCGTGGTTGTGGTGGGACACTACATCTATTACTGTAACAGTGGGGGGAGGGGGGGCAACGCCTCTCAGCGTTGCCCCCCCTCCCCCCTACAGTACCTGTAACAACAGTGCAGTACCAGCAACCGCAGTACCGCAGTACAAACTCGCCGTACATCCGTCAGGCTTGTACGGCATCAACCGTTACTGTGCGACGACGCCCAGACAGCGTCGTCGCTTACAGTGCGCCCCCCAGTTCAGTGCAGTTCTTCCCCCGCCCAGGCACTGTGACATGCGGCACACCAAGTTTTAAAAACTGCACGCATCGGCTCTGGATAGATATAATAGGATAGGATGCGACGGCCCACCCCCCGTGGGGGTGCCCCGTCTGTTAGTGAACTGGGAATGGTTCTCATTCTCATGTTAGGTGCGCCTAACAGTTACAGTTGGCGTGCACCAACATCGGACGTTGGGATTCGGAACGTAACGGATCAGGCTTGCCTACTGTCTGGGCGCCCGTGACGTGTGACGGATGTCACATTGGTGGTGTGACAGATGTCACACATAAACCTGTTGCAATTGTCCGCCTAGGGTGTACTATGTACATATCGAGCTAAGGGGCTCGTGAGAGATTCTCCCCAGGGAGAAAAGCCCGAGTGTTTCACGTGAAACACTCCGAACAAGGAAAAAGGAACATGACCCAATTCACAACCGATCCGCTGAAAGCAGCTAAGGCTCTGGCCAAGGTTCTCACTGAGAACGACGGCCGTGAGACAGCAGCCCGCTGGAAGCTTGCGTGGACGGCAGTCTTCGTCGCCGACCGTGCCGCAATGGCTACCGCCATTGAAAAGGCGCACGGCAAGACGATCGCCAATGCGTTCCGCAACTCTGCTACCGTCACGAAGGCGATGGCGGCAGGGTATGGCGGGGAGCTGCCACCTGACGAGGTGCGGGCGCACGTCGAAGAGTGGGCGCCGAAGACGTGGCAGCAGCTCACGCAGAAGGTGATCCGCCCGATTGCCGAAGCTGGACAGCTCATGGACACCGATCCGACAGTGCTGCGCAAGCAGCTCGAGGACGAGAAAGACGGACCGTCGGAAGAGGATTCTCCCCAGGGAGAAACTCCAGAAATGCCGAAAGAGCTGATCATGGCGACGTTGAACGTCGACGACCTGGCCAACGGCGTGATCGCCATCGCCAGCCGCGAGCCGCTCTGGGACGGCATGGACGGCAAGCAGCGCCAGCAGCTGATCACCAACATCTTGGGCGAAGTGGCGGCGACCGCCATGGCCAAGGTCTGACCTAACCGAAAACTGAGCGATCGGCCCCGCCTTCGGGCGGGGCCTTTCCGCGTCCCCGTTTCTCCCCAGGGAGAAACGTCCGATCGTGGTGATCGTGGTGTGGGCGTCGTCGGTGGGGTTCGGATCGTGGCGGGCGTGCGGTGCGTGTCGGCTGCGGTGTGTGTCGGCTGCGATTCTCCCCAGGGAGAATCGGTCGGATCGTGGCGTGGCGTGGGGCGTGTCGGCTGCGCCCCACAGGATATGTCAAGTTTGCTATTGACATAGTTTTAGATCTGTGTTAGTATGTAGTTGTGAGTGAGAGATGGATCTCGCCCCACAGATTCTCCCTAGGGAGAAAGGAGACAACATGGAATTGGTACCCGTACCGTCGCTGCGAGTAGGTGACGTGATCGCCCGTGACGATGACAAGACGGTTCGCATGCGGATCATCGGCGTCACGGAGCGTCCGCACTACGACAGGTCGGATCGCATCATCTACTTCATGCTGGCCGATCATTCCGTGATCAACTGGCGCAAGTCAGTGGACGAACCCAAAGCGTGGCTCGTCAGTCGCTGATCAATTAGTTCTGGCCTAGCGGCATGGTGGGCGGGGAGATCCCGTCACAGAGTGTGGACTCTCATGAAACACCGCTAGGTCATCATCGCCAACCACAAGGAGACAGACATGGCGAAGCAATGGGCGGTTGCGCCCTTCCAGATCGGGGACAAGCTCCCCGACTACAAGCGGTGCCGTACAACGGTGCTGTACAACGAACGGCCCGTGATCGACGGATACGTCGATTCTCCCCAGGGAGAAAGCGGGGTGCAGTTCTGATGGACGATGTGACTGTCAATGGTAGGCCGTGGCACGAGTCGGGCTACGGCGTGGAGGACTCGCTGGGGCGATCGGCGGTGAGGCCGCCACGATCGGTGCGGGCGACGGCGTCTCGGTACCGTGATCTCGGTGCATCGAAGGCGAAGCACAACCGTGACGACGACAAGGTGTGGAACGACTGGCGGTGGAATCAATGAACGGGTTTCATCTGCTGGCCTGGATCGTCATCTTCGTGACGTGTCTGTGGCTGTACCACATCAGTTTCGAACAGTGAAAGGAAGAGTGATGCTGGATACCCCGAAGGTGTTCTTGGAGCACTGGCTCCAAGATGATGGACCGTGCCCCGCTTGTGCGGCGGTGTGGGAGGACTTGGAACGAGTCCACGACAAGGACTGCGCCTATCTGGCGTGGCAAGACAAGGAGGAATGGTAATGAGTGAGCCGATGTGGGTGGAGCGCCACCCTGACTATGTCGGGCTGGTGATGCAGCAGGTGAAGGAGTCTCGTGAGTTGAGCACCATGCAGGCTGCGGCCAGGATGCGGTTGGCGACGGAGCTGAAGGTCCGTCGTGAGCAGTTGGACAACGAGATGGCCGATGGTGTCATTGAGAGCATCAAGGAGAGGGAGCAGGATCCGTGGGCATGAGAACGCACATCAATGGTTTCCAGATCATCTTCCAGACTCTGACCGAGACTGGGTGGTGGGATGGGGTCGTTGTGAACCCTGATGCGCCGTTTGCGGAGGATGGACTGCAGTTCATTGTGTTCCGCAACTGGGATGGCGTGTCGAACTTCTGGGGGCATGGTATCTATGACCTGTCTCTGGAAGACGCCATGAGGAAGTGCGGGGTAACTCTCCCTTCTTCGTTAATAGATCTCCCCAGGGAGAAGACAATTGCCAATAAGGAGGCGATGTAATGCTGGAATATCTCCAGAATAGGCCCGAAGCAGGGCGGTACAAGCATGACATGGGTCTGCGTGACGCCATGGCCCAACCACAGTCGGTGCACAAGCTTGCCGAACGGGAGCAGGTTGACTTCAAAGTCGACTGTGTGCGGATGGGCGTCGAAACACAGCAGGGTTTCTTCGCTCCAGAGGAGAAGGGTGAGCCAATGGTGAACCTGCACTTCCGTACCGACACACACGAGGTGCTGACTCCCCATCCAGGGACGTACAACTTGCGTGAGGACGGCTACGGCCCCATCTTCGATGAGGGCGAGAAGCTGTTCGGTGAGACGTGCACGATGGTGCGAGGGATGAAGGGTGGACTGCGTGTCTACATGCTGTTCCAGCCAGACGAGCCAGTCGACTTCGGTGGGGGCCAGATGATTCCCACGGTGGGTATGGCGGCGTCTCTGGACTCGTCCATCGCTACGTCGATGCATGCGTTTGCGTTCGATCCGTTCTGCACGAATGCGTTTACGTCTCGGTCCGAAGTGGTGCGGGTGAGGGCCACGGCGAACCACGACAAGTTCTTCACGGAGCGCATGGGGGTTATTGCCCAGACGGTGAACCACACGAAGGCTATGGCGAGGATCGCTCGCATCGCCAACGATCA
>WLWH01000604.1_pt1 | contig 28926 bp, 18 predicted proteins | sample 6712741 | NCBI WGS metagenome assembly WLWH01 (sample SAMN12718694, study PRJNA515312) | sponge metagenome | isolation source: marine sponge | host: Mycale hentscheli | place: New Zealand: South Island, Marlborough, Capsize Point | collected 2003-05-01
TCATAGTGTAATATCCACCATAATATGCTCCACCCCATGGGTAATAAGCACCTGGTCCTTGTGATGTTCTTCTAGCATGATCTTTAGAAGTACCCTTAGATTTAACAATCTTATCAGTTGCTTTGTAGTTATCTTTATGTGAGATTAGACCACCATCAGAGTTTATTAATTCATTTAAATCCTCTTCAGACATCAATTCTTCCTCTTCGATATATTCTTTTAAGTCCTTCTTTTTAAAAGTTTTTGCCATAATATACTTTTTATTATAAATATACTTGAAAACTAAATATTTATTTCTAAAGAACATTTTATGCCTAATAAGTTTATAACTAATCTAGATTTATCCAGACAAGCGGAAATATTTTCTGGTGAAACAGCAGTTTTTAAAGGTGGGATGCAATTAGGTATACCATTTAGTGGATTTCCTACAGGTGTTGATACATCTACTATAACATCTTTAGGTGTTGTTGATAATCAATTTGCAGTATTTAGTGGTAGTACAGGTACAACAGTATTTAATATAACTGATCCAACATCATCATATTATAGTGCAATTACTGGAACAATAGTTTATTCTTCTCCTTATATAGTAATTGATACTAATTCAATCACTGAATCAGTACCAATTACATCATACCCTACTTTAATGTCATTTACTGCAGCAACAGGTGTTAGTGCAGAACCAATTACTGCAGTATTTGCATCACCAGTTGTTCAAGAAATTTATGATAGAGAGTTATATGATACTTTATTTTATAATTTAGGTATAGTTAGTACTGGTGCCACATTTATAGATGAAAGTTTTTATAATGTAGGTAGTGTCTTTTCAGGTGCTAATTTTAATATGGAAGTTGTAACTTTAGGTACACATGCATCAACACCAGCTTGGTCTACAGGTACAACTTCGGGTACTGTTATTGAATACAGTGCAATGACACAATATTGGACAGACCCAACTATAATTAGTTATACTAGTGGATTAACATTACCAATTACACCAGAAAGTGCTGATACACAAACTAGTGATTATGTATGGACTTTAACTAGTAGTGAAATTATTGATGAAAATCTTATAGGGTTACAATATACGGGATACTCTATAACATATTCATTTAATGATGTGGTTATTGACCCATCAAGTCCTTCGATTACTGGAGGTACTTCGGCAGACACATATTATTATGGTAGTGTAGTCGCAACTTTTGAAAATTTCTCAGCAGGAACTTTAGATTATAAAGGATCCACAAATTGGATGAAAATAGATGGTATGTCTACAGTTGAAGAACGATTGACTGTGGGTAGAATGACAATAAATAATCCAGATACTGGAAGTTCTGTTAGTACTTTAGGTATTGACGTAGATGGTAAGGTAGTTAAATATACCGCTGCTACATCAACAGCAGTTACTGGATTGACATTTAATGATACAACATATGACCTAACTTTAGGTATTGATGATGGTACAACTTTTACAGATAGTTTAGCAATATTAGCATCAGATATAAAAGTTACTGGTGGTACTTTTAACGATACATCAGGTGAAATGACTTTTGTTAATAATAGTGGAGGTACGTTTGTTGTCAGTGGGTTATCTACAGACTTTACAGGTAATACCTCTGGAACATGTATTACAGATTTACATATAAGTAATTTACATTCTTGTTCACCATTATATATAAATCCTTTAGATGAAGGAAATGTTTATTTTGGTTCAACAAGTGGAGTTACTATAGATGTTGCAAATAATAGAATAGGTATTGGTACAGAAACACCATCATCTCAATTACATATTGCAGGTTCTGGTGCTAATACAATAATTAGGGTACAATCAGAAGATCAGAATAACGCAGTAATAAATTTAGATACCCAAACTACTGGTGGTGCTGGACCTAGAAACTCATTATTTCAATTCCAACAAAACTCCATTACTAAATGGATGATTGGTATGAATGGATTAGCAGGAGGTACTGAAGAAGATAACCAACTTGTAATTGCCAATGGAACAGATTTTGATACTGATAACATATTAAATATAAACCCTTCTAATGGGTATGTAGGATTAGGTGTGCAAGCCCCTACTGAAAGATTAGATATAAATGGTAATATAAAAATTAGTGGTGGTCTTAACCTATCTACATTAGGTACAGCTACACCGGTAAATAATTTAGCTATAGATGCTAGTGGTAATATTGTTAGTGGTACTACTACTGGTATGGTAGAAACCACATTATTTAATACATACACTGGTGATACAGAAACTGCTTTAGGTATTGGGGTAGTTGGTGCAGATTATATACCAACAATGAATGGTACAGGATCTCAGTATATTCAAAGTGCATTGAGGTCTGATGGTAATACTATTGGTTTAGATATTGCTCCAAATGCAAATGTAGCATTTAGAATGAACAGCCCAAGGTACGACTTAGCAGAGTGGTATTCTACATATACAGGATCAAATAACTCTAGAGGATTAGCTGTAATGTTAACTAATGCTTCTACAGGTAGTAAAACAATAGGTTACTTTAATGGGACTAGAAATACTTCTACAGCTCCTACAAAAGACTTAACGGGTTTACACGTAATCACTAATGGTGGTAGACATAATACTGGATTAGATATTGATATTACAGGAGGTGGTTATAATATCTTAGGTAATGCTAAAGCAATTAGTGCGTTTATTGATACAAATTCTTCTCATGGTATTTCAGGAACAGCTCATGGATTAGAATTAGACTTTGAAATTGGTAATACAGGAAATTCTCCTTCAGCTATTTATGGTACTGATATTACTATTGATTATGCAATCATAGGAGATACATTACCATTAGCGTATGGTCATAAATCTACTTTCAAAAGTAGAGGATTGAGTAGTAATACAACAATTACAGATTCTTATGGGTTCCATTCTTCTGTAGTTGATACAGGTTATGCAAATACAATGACTAACTACTATGGGGTGTATTTAGCTGACCCTACAGGTTTAGCTACTTTAACAGTTACAAATCCTTATGGTATCTATCAAGAAGGATCAAATGTTAAAAACTATTTTGGAGGACAACTACAATTAAATACTATTGGGTCGGCAACACCAGTTACAAACTTAGGAGTAGATGCTAGTGGTAATGTTGTTAGTGGTACCACTGGTGGAAATGTTTCCAATACTGCAACCCCACTTAATGATCAATTAGCAGTATGGACAGATGCGACTACAATTGAAGGTAATTCTCAATTAATATACCAATCTAATCAATTACAAGTAAAAGATGGAACTGGAGGTTTTTCTGATATCTATAATTATGGTAGATTAATTATGGGAAATGCTTCTCATGAAATTGACATCCATGCTAGATATGGTAATGTAAACCACTCAGCTATTCTTGTACCTTCAGGTTCTAGCTTATTCTTTGGGGTTGAAAATCAACCATCTATGTATTTTGATAGTGGTGGTAATGTTTCTATAGGGCAAAATAAAGGTGTAGGAACAACACACTCTGCAAGGCTTGAAATTACAGGTGAGGGAAATGACTCATCAAAAAGTAGTTTGATAATACGAGACATTAATGGCATCTATACATCTACTATTTTCGAAGTTAAAAACGATGGTACGGTTGTTATACCTAATGTTGGTACTGGAACTTCAGTTACTAACTTAGGAGTAGATGCTAGTGGTAATGTTGTTAGTGGTACTACTGGAGGTGGAGGTTCTTCACTATGGTCAGAAAATTCAGGTGATGGTATCTATTTTAATACGGCAGGTGATTCAGTAGCTATTGGAGATACTGCAACTAATGGATTATCAGAAGGTGGTAAGCTATATATTAAAGGGGACTCCGCTTTAACTCACGCATTAAAAGTTGACGCAAGCAATGATGCAGAAGCTTTTTCAGTAGAGTCTGCATCTACTAGGAAAACATGGATGTATCATATGGAAGTTGCGGGGACACCAGGAACACCTAATGTTGATATAGATTCTTCTGCATTTATGAAAATTAGGGGAGGTAGACTGTATATGTATACAGATACTGCGGGTTCAGTAAATGGATTCAGAGCTATTAATCAAAGTGGACATATGACGCTTGACTTATATAGTAATTTAGGTACAAAGATTTGGCAGATGGGATCTAATACAGGGTATCCTAATTTTGACAATACAGCTCAAGATTTCACTTTTGGGACTACCACATCTTTAGGTGCTAGAGTTGGTATTAGAGGTACAGGTACAGGTTCAGGTACTTCTTCTTTAATAACTCAAGATTCAGGAGGAAATACTACCTTTGAGGTTAAAGATGATGGTACAATTAATATACCTAATGTTGGTACTGGAACTTCAGTTACTAACTTAGGAGTAGATGCTAGTGGTAATGTTGTTAGTGGTACTACTGGTGGAGGAGGAGGTGGAGGCCTCAACTACATATCTGCAGGTACTGTAGCAACTAATTTAGAGACAACTTCTAATTGGGATATAAATGGTGTTTACACTGGTACAACTGCAACTGGTGCACAAGCCGATTGTCACGTTGATAGTAATTATTGGTTTACTTGTGTTGCCACAGACACTTGGATTAGACTAATTAGAGGATAAGAGTTATAAAAAAAAGTATATATGAGTGCAAGTAAAAATATAAATGCAGAGAGAATACAAGGAAACTTAAATGTTACTAATTTGTCTGCGACAACTTTAAGTATTGGTAGTCAATATACGTTACCAAATACGATAGGATCTAATGGTAATGTTTTAACAATAGATGGTAGTGGAGATGTGGTATGGTCTTCCGTTACTAAAACAATATTAAATGTTAGTATCGGTACCAATGATCAGATACCATTTATGAACTCAACACCTAATGATTTTGATTACTCCAGTGAGTTAATTTTCGATGGAAATAAATTGAGGGTAACCGATGGTGGTGATTATGTTGACATTTTTGATAATGGTGCTGGTATTGAATTATATAATTCAGGACATCTTAGTAAATTATTTATTAAATCATCGTCAATTAACTATATCCACACAGATTCAAGAGATTTGAGATTATATGCAAATAGTAATAGTCAGATGATATTAGAAAATAGTTATCCTTATGTTGGTATAAACGTTACCCCTAGTTCACCTTTACATGTTAAATCATTATCTTCTGGAATTTCCCCTTTCTTAGTGGAAAACTCTGTAGGTGATAAATTATTAGAAGTTACATCCACTAATTTAGTTAAGATATCAGATGCATGGACACTACCAAATAATACCCCTTTATATAAGAATGTTATTGTGGCAGATGGGGCTGGTGGATCTTCTTGGGAAGAACAACCATTAGATGATAGATGGTCTAGTGATGGTGTTAGTGGTGGTAACTACACATATAGAGGTAGAGTTTCAAGTTTTAACTATAGAATACTTGAATTAAATTATACAGGTGATACAAATAACCCTAATACATTTCACGCTAGAAATAGTCAATTACTAACATTAGGTGGTGGAAACACTTGGGCAACATCAGCATCAACATCTACTACAAACTACAACATAGTAAATATTGGTACGGGTAACACATATGAGAAAAGAGTACAACATGATTTTATAGTTGGTAATGATAATCTTATTGCTGGTCAAACTGTTTGGGAAGATTTATTTAGTGGTTACACATTTATGTCATCTTCTTATGGTTACCCAAGAGCAGCTGGGTCAAACTATAATTGGGATACTAGCCAAATGTTTAGTGTTGGAGATAATAATAAAATTATAGGTTATACTAGAGCAACTCTATTAGGAAGTAATAATAGTTTGTTTGGGTCAGCCTCTGCTTTTATTGGTAGAAATAATAGTGGATATACTAAAGTAGATACATTAAATGAAATACATAATGTTGCAGCATCCTTTGTTATGGGTAACGACAATATGATGGGATGGTCTGATCAAATACTAATAGGGTTTAATACAACTACTGTTGGTACTAATTCAGCACCAGGTATTTTCTTCGGTTATGGACCTACAGGTGATACTGCAAATCCTAGTGCGGGATTTGTACATGGCCCAGATGTAAATAGTACAGGTACTAAATATCCTGTCAATTTTGCAATGGGTGGTGTTGATGTATTTAATTCTGCTAGCACAACAACAAGTATAATACAAGATGGTAGTGGTTCAGGTATATTCTACCTATATAGAGATAGTAGTACTGTGGAACCAAGTGCAAATATGCCAAGTGCGGTAGCTTTATTTGCTAAAGAATCACCTAGAGGTGTTGTAGGTTTAGTCGTAAAAGATGAATTAGGTACATATAACTTATTTTCAGATACTGTTAGTATAGGATTTACTGGTGGTACTGCAATGTTAGAGGTAAAAGGTAAGGGCGATAATGACTCTACAGATCTATTAAATATTAAAAACTCTAATGAAGATGTAGGAATACGAATTACAGACGGTTTGAAGGTATATATGCCAAACCTACCAATAACTCCTGGAGGGTTATCAGCAGGTGGGTTATATGTAGATACCACAACTAATACAATAAAAGTAGTATAAAAGTTTTAACGATATATGCCCACTAAAAACATAAACGCAGAAAAAATACAAGGTAATTTAGATGTAAGTAGTTTATCCGCAACTACATTTAATATAAACAATCAGTTTACATTACCAACTAACTCACCTACAAATGGTGATTTCTTTATGTATTCTGGCAATTCCACATCATTTAACTTTATTCAAGATTCTTCGATAACAGGAACAACTGGCGGTACAATACCATTTGTCAATGATATAGGTACAGATTTTGAGTATAAAAGTGGGTTTAATTATGACTTAAATAAATTAAATATTACAAGTTCCTCTAATGTAGGTACATCTATACATAAAGAAGGGGGGTTATCTGTAAGTGGTAATAGTAGTGGTGTTATTACTTTTTCAGGGTATAATAGTAGTTTATCTGCAGCAACTATTAGTAGTGATAATGATTTAATATTATATGCTACAGGTACAACACCTACTGTTTATGAACAAGATAAACAACTCTATTTAAGTAGTAGTAATCCATACGTAGGTATAAATACAATCACACCTCAAGCAACATTAAATGTTAAGGGTGTTAGTAACACAACGGGATATGCCTTTTTAGTAAATAAGGCGTATAACACTAAATTTCAAATAGTAGTTTATAATAATCACGACACAATAAATAGTGGCTATACTCATAATACGGTAGGTGTAAACTTTAACTGGTATAGTTCTGGTCAAAATTATTGGGCAGGGTTACCAACTATTGGGGGTGAAAATAACCATTACTTAGTAAGAGTTGAAAATCCTACTAGTAGGTATAAAGGAACTGGTAATTTTAATACTTTTTGGCATGACTACAGACAAGGAAATCAATTTTGGTATACTGGTGTTACTGCTAGTGGTGATACAATATTATATCCTTCTGCACCAGATGTGGAGTTTATATATAACCCAACAAACGTATCTACTTACAGAAATGTATTTGGTTATGATACCGCAAGTAAACTATATTTAGAATCCTATGATAATTTATTAGTATCTTATGATGGTAAATTTATGTCATCCTCCGGTGTCAGAAGAAGAATGAATAGATGTTTAGTTGTTGGGGCATTACATGAAATAGGAAATACAACTAATCAACCATATATAGACAACTCTTTTAATGTGACTAATGCAATTACTTATGGGACAACCAATAAAATTAATAACAGTTCTATAAATTATTATACTACAGGTGTTAGTGATGTGGAGGGAAAAACTGCAGTTAAAAACTTTATAATGGGTGGAAGTTATGGTGCGGTAAATGCAGTAAGAGATGGTGTTAATTTAGTAGGTGGTTCTGTTGGGCAGTCTTTTATATATGGTGGTGAAAATGTTTATAATATAGGTGCAACAAATACCTTTACTAGACTACGAATTCAAGAACCACCATACGTAAATAATTCCTATAATTCATTAGATGTAAAAAATATTTGGTCTTTTGGTGGTGGTTTTAATGGAGGTCATGGTAGTAATAAACCACAATTTGATAATACAATAAATATTGGTACAGTTTCACATGGTCTTTTGCAAGGTAGTTACTATTCAAATGCAACTACTAAAAACATATATGATACCCCATGGCCGTATCAAACAAAGGGTATATGGATTGGAACTAAAGATTCATGGACCCCTAACCCTATTGCAGGTTTTTGGTTAGACCCACAAATAGAAGATAATGGAAATCTCAATTTTGGGTTTGGTAATTACTATACCTTTTATATTAGAGATAGTTATGCAAAACAAGAATTACAAGGTGGATTAAATAGGCCAGACTCAGGTGCAGGTATATTCTATCTACAAAAACCATACTTTACAGGTGCTGGGGGTTCACTTACTTCAGTACCTAGAAGTTATTACAATAATTCTGTCGGTTTAGGTAATAATGAACAATATTATGGTTTAAACGAAACTGTTGCACCACACCCAACACAAAATAGTAGTTTAGTGATACATAGTGGTGAAGGTATTGTACATATGATTGGTCAAGGGATGTATGTAAACCCAAATAAAAATACTATAAATAATTTATACTCCACTTATAGTGCATCCACTTATAACTTTTCAGGATCATCTGCTATGTTAGATGTGACAGGTAGTGGGTCAACATCTGGTACGACATCAGTTAGAATTAAAAATAGTGGTGATACCGCAGGTTTAGAAGTATTAGATGATGGTCAAGTTTATTTTAATAATATACCTACATCATCAGGTTCATTATCGGAAGGTTCTATTTGGGATGATTCAGGTACTTTATCTATTATTCCAGGTACTAATGTTTGTGGTTATTACGACCCTCCAGTGGAAAGTGGTAATTTAGAGTTACATTTTTTAACACAAACACAAGTATATGACTCTTCGGGTGATTGTATAAGTGATGGATCATCTATTCAAACTATTAATGACATTTCATCTAACAATAATCATGCAACTCAAACTAATGCTGCTAATCGACTTACATGGAATATGTCAGGTGGTTCAAATGATTACTGTTATATGAGTTCCAGTGGTGGTAACGATTTTATGGATTTAACTAGTTCATTTACATTAAGTGATGGGCTTACAATAATGGTTGTAATGAAGATTAATTCTAATGATTCATTTAGATTATTTGAAAGTGATACTAGTAATGATTATTTATGTGAGTTTAATTGGGATGGCACATATTGGAATGTGGCTGGTAGTGGTGCTACACAAAGTTGGAATCATACTACATTAGACTCATTGACCAATGGACAGACAGTCCTTTATACATACTACACTCAACAATTTTCAGGTGGTAAATGGTATCCATATAATAAAATTAATGGTGTTATTGATGGGTCTGCTGTAGGATATGCTATTGATGAGGTTAGGAATATTAATAAAATAATATCAGGTGGGGATGTAGAGGTTTCCGAAGTTGTTTTATGGAATGTTAGTTATAATTCCACTTATGGTAATAACACTATATTACTAGAAGAACAAAGACTAATGACAAAATATAATATAAGTTAAAATAACTATTATGGCAATATTAAATGAAAATATAATAAATTATACTGATGAAGAAGGTGTTGTCAGTGCATTAACATCAACTTATATAAGGTTAGAGGTTTTAATGGAACCTAGAGGACATTTAATAGTAGGGTTTTATGTTTACTTATCTAAAGAATCTTTTGAGAATAGAGACAACCCTATAAATACTGACGTTGAGTTTGATTTTAATAATTACAATGACTTAACAATAAATGTTGTTGATAAAAATCTTGTGGATATACATAATGTGGTTATTGATGAATTAGTAAGAAGAGGGTTAGATAAAATATTATTAGAAGTAGTTGACCTTTAATAAAAAAATTATATTTATATAAAAAATAAAAAAATGGGAAATAAAAGAAGAAATCACCTAAATTTGAGACAAACATCAACAACACATGGTGATGTAAATAAAAAACAAATGTTATCTTTTAAAGAGTTAGATGATAACTTTATTTTTCTAAAAGAAAGAGATGTAAAAGAAATTAAACTTACGGGTAACGATTTAGTATATGAAACATTAGGTGGTGATGAAATCACCGTTGATTTAAGTAGTTTAGGTGGTGGAGGTGGATCTTCATTATGGACTGAAAGTGGTGATGATATAAGATTCGATACTGGTGATGTGTATATTGGTTGGAGGTACAACTATAAACATTTGCATGTGAATGGTAATATAAATGCTAATCTAGGTTTTACGAATGGTACTTACGAATACGGTATGAGTGGTTCAATTATAAATAGTCATAGAGGTACTTCAACAGGAAGTTTTAGTGCTACACTTGGTGCTGGTAATAGCGCAACAGGTCTTGCTACACTTGCAATAGGTAGTAATGTAACCGCATCTGGTGAGTATTCATTTGCTGGTGGTTATAGTCCTTATAGAGATTTTTATGTAGTTGCTAGTGGTGAAGCTTCCTTTGCTTTTTTAGAGTCGACAAATAATTATCCTCAAGTTGGTGCATTGGCTGATAATAGTGTTGCACTAGGTGGTAAAGATAATATTGTTTATAACCAACACTCATCTATTTTAGGTGGTAGAGATAATGTAATTTCAGGTAGTTCAGAATATAGTGCGATTATTGGTGGTCAAGATAATAGATTAGAAAGTAATTCTTACTCCTCAGTAATTTTAGGTGGTGAAGATATTGTTGCAACCGAAGCAATGACAGCTTATGTAAGTAGGTTAAATATTGGTTCGGTTGGAAACGAAACCGCAAATAAACTATTAGCAGTTGATAGTAGTGGTAAAGTTGTAGACGGATCTTCACTTGCTAGTGGTAGTGGTGATGTATCTAAGGTGGGAACACCAGCTAATAATCAAGTTGGTGTTTGGACTGGTGATGGTACAATTGAAGGAGATTCTAACTTTACTTGGAATGGCACTACTTTAGAGGTTGCTAACGCTGATCACTATTCAAGAATACATCCTGATTATTTATATCAACTAAATGAATCTGCAGATGCTAATTTATTATTATATACAAAATCTAATGGTGCATCAGTTGGTTCTGAAATTGTATTTGGAAGATGGAATGGAACAATTGGTTCTGAATCTCCTTTGGTTAGTGGACAATTGATATCTGCACAAAGAATGATGGGGTCTCACGATGTTTCAAATCCTACAAATGCCACAACAGGTGCATTAATTGAATTAAGAGCTGCTGAAAATTGGACTACTACTACAAAAGGTGTTAGATATAGTATTGACACCGCAGCAATCGGTGAAAATGCAACAACAGAAAGATTTGCAATTGATTCTGATGGTAGTGTAAAAATTGCGGGTGATTCTTATTTTGATGGTGCTATCCTACAAACAGGTGTAAATCTTTATGGGACATCTGATAAAACAATTAATTTAACAAATAAGTCAATAATAAGATTTGAATTAAACAATACCATTACAGGACCATCTATTGGTGCAGGAACTGCAGGTCAAAGAATTATTTTATACGTAGATAGCGGGACAGGGAATACTACTATTGATGTAACTAATGGTTTAGACTTTACGGAAATAGTGTTTTCATCTATAGCTGATTCGGTAGAGATGATTTACGATAATAACAAATGGCTTATATTAAGTAGCAGAGGTGCAACTATATCATAAAAAAATAATTCCGTTTATTATCTATTACGGAATATTCAAGTATTTATAATAAAATATTAATATGCAAGAAATACAAATAGAATTAAACAAAGAAGAGATTAACGCAATTATGTCGTTATTAGATATTGCTAATAGGTCAGAAGGATTAAAAGTAGCTGAAGCAATTATACATTTTAAAAAGAAGATAGATTCTTCATTAGAAGAAGAATCGACAGAAGAAACTAATTAATATTAGTTTATTATATATTTAATTACCCCAAATTCGGTGTAATATAATGGTATCTTACTTTCGTGCTTATTTATGAAGTAAGATATTTATTAAATAAACTATTTTAATGAGTAATATCTACCAGCATAACTTTAATAACTATAATTTAAGATTAAGTAATGATGATTACTGGGATCATTTTATATCCTATGATTCAAGAGGTAATGGATTAAATCATAATGCCATACTTTCTGGAGATTGTTTAGTTATAAATATAGATATTAATGAAGATAATTGTTATTCTGGAGATACTTTATACAATCTAAAGAATTGGACGGGTTCTACTGTTCAAGGTAGTGGTGTTACATTAAATGATATTGGACTTACAGGAATTGACAATGGATTTGTCAATTTACCTTGTTCTGCTGATACATCTGGAACAACATTTCTAAACACATATACAGGATCTACATTATTCTTACCATCAGGAGACACAAGATACTCAATGAAGAGGGTAACAGGTTGCACCTACGATTACCCTATAAGTATTCTTACTGGTACTACTGAAGGTAACTATGCGAGGTTATGTGGTGGATTCTATCAAGGTTTCTTTAAGTTATCTGATAAAACATTCTTTGTACCAAAAGATGATAATAAATTTACATGGGAACCTACAGACTTTTCTTTAGTGAATCCATTAAGTGGTAATACCCTTAGTGGTACACCGTATAATTATCAAACATTACCAACGAGGTATGAGAAGGGTTGGACTGCAGAGTTTTGGGTTAAAAGAGATATAAACGCTTGTAGTAGTGTTACTGCAACAACATTAAATGACACTTATCCAGATAATGAGGGATTATTCTACTATATGGGTACAAGGTCAGAAAATAAATTCTGGGATGTATTTAGTGGAGAAACGGGCTATACAACCTCATCGGGTGTAGACTTATCACCACCATCAGTTACTGCAACAACATTAAATGATAATTCATTTATGGTTTATAATGGTAGTAATTTGACTTCTGGTGGTACATTTACAGGTATTAGTGAAACTATCACCAGAGAAAGAGATAGGAATGCAGACATCGTAGAAAACGCTTTAGGGTTTAGAATTAAACAAGATGGTAGTGTTGGGTATAGATACTTAACCGTTAGTGGTGAATGTAGTGGAGACACATATGTTACAGGAACGACAGTTATAGAAGATTATAGTGAATCGGGTGTTGTAATAGGTGATAGTTGGTCACATGTTGTTGTAAGGTTTACAGCTTATAATACAATAACAGATTGTGGTTTAGTTAATGAAGGTAGAAGAAAAGGTAGATTAGACATTTATGTAAATGGATATCTAAAATACACAAAAGAAGAATTTGATGAGTTCTTATTTAAGGACTTAAATGAGCATAGAGAAAAACAACAAGGAGTTCCATTTAACTATTCATTTGGTGGTGGTACACAAGGTTTAATAGAAACAAGAACAATAAACGGTCCTGATGTTAAAGATGAAGATTTAATCATTGAAAAAAACTTTGCTGGTAGTTTCAATGGATTTGTATCAATGTTTAATATGTATAGTTGTAGTTTAGACGTAACAACTGTAAGACATAGTTTTGCAGAAAACGCAGCTAGATATGGGTTGATTGAAGGTACTGTAATATTTGTTGATGATGTAGGTGTTGAAATTGATTTAGTTGCTAATTTCTATCAAGGGTCAATTGTGATTGTTTATGTTGCACAAACCAAAACACCAGTTCTTGATGATATTACAGTTGATTTTGTAAATGAAGTTGGTGTAGTTAGTGGTGATACTATTGAAGTATCTGCGGAAGTTACCATACTTAAAGGACAAATGTCAGGACAAACTATTGTCACTATAGATGACGATTATGAGAGATTATCTGATGATTATGTTATAAAAGAAGCAGTATATAAATCAAATACAAAAATGTCAGTTAAAAGGACAGATGTTGTAGCATATGAAGCTCCAGTTAAATCAACAACTGCAGATATTCCAGGTACAATTGTAGAAGATTTAACTAATTATGAAGATACTACAGAAACAACTACAAGTACACCTGAAGATAATGCACCTACACCTAGTAATCCATTAGAACAATTTAGAGTTTATCATGGTAAATTAAATAAAATGGGTGTAGAAGAAAGTGATATAGATAATTTAACACTTAAATTAACTACACAAATTGTTAATAGCCATATAGAATTACCCGAAAGTAATGGTTACGGGTTTATATTGGTACCAACAAGCATGTCACAACCATCTATGTTTAGAGATAGTGTTGAAGGTTGTGTAGGATTTGCAATACCTATGATAGATCAAGGAACAATAGATGTTGGTGAAATTGGTAGTGAATTAAGTTATAAAATGTATAGGACTTATGTTCCTACATGGGCTAAAGTTGATATTTGGCTGTGTGAATAAATATTTATATATAGATGAGTGATTTTAAGTTAATGGGTGGAGTCGGTATAATGGGTGTATTAACACCTATGGATACTAGAGATACCTATGCGGTGGTAGATCCTCTATATGGTGTAGATGGTTTAAGAAATGTTACTGCACTTGACGACCTTCACACAATCCCATACACTAGAAGACGACCAGGAATGATTGTAGGTATCAGTGGGGGTGAAACTTACTATAAATTAAATGATGTTAACTGGGCTTACGATATAACCGATTGGAGTGAGTTATCAATAACAATACAACATATAGATAGAGAAGTTCCATCGGGAATAATAAATGGAACTAATAGACTATTTATATTAACACAAACACCTGAAGTTCAGAGTGAACATTTGTTTTTGAATGGGTTATTACAGGACCCTGGAGATGATGAAGATTATTTAATTTCAGGTAACACTATAACTTTTGTAGACGCACCTTTAGAGGGTAGTAGAATACGATGTAGTTATAGAGTTAAATAATTACATATTAGAAACTTTATATGTTTTTGATATATTTATAATTAAATAAAGAATAGAATGAGTGAAAATAAAATTTATAACACCTCTGATTTATATTTAGCGGCGTTTTTGAAGTTAAAAGGACAGAAGTTTAAGGTTGAAAAAGTAAGGGGTAAAGTTAATTTTAAGTTTGATTCTACAGATGAGTTAACAGAATTAGTTACAGACTATTTAACAGAATCAGGAACTTGTGAACCTCTTTTATATACCAATTCTATAAAGAATCTTAAAAATTTAATCTATAACATTTAAATAATGTTAAATTAAAATCTTTTTCCAAATTACAACATATTTATATATGGAAAACGCACAGAAATGTGCATTTTTTTAATATTAAATATTTTATTTCTATTATTATTAAGTGAGTATGAACGTTTCTTTTATGTTCATTTTTTTATGCTCTGCATTCTCAGTTCTACTATTTTATTTATATGAATCTTAATAAATAAAACACACACAACTAACTTATAACAAACATTTAAAATTTAATTAAAAATGGCTTTATTAAATTCAAACGCGATGAGCACTAAATTAGGTGTTGATATCGCTTCTTCTTATTTAAGATTAGAAATTTACATTAAACCTTCTGGTGATGTACAAGTTGCAATTAACGCTTACAAAGACAAAGCTGAATTTGCTGCTGGTGGAAAAATGATTAACTCTGTAATCGATTTTGATTTATCAAATATCGAATTATCTGAGGTTGCTGCTGCAAGCTTAAACATCGCTTCAATTCATGACTTAGTGAAAGCTGAGTTAGCTGAAAGAGGTTTAGACGCTGGTAAATTAGCATCTGCTGATATAGCGTAAATTTCATAATTTTATGAGATTTAATAACACTCTATTGGGTGTTAAAAACAATAATATAAATTAAAATTTTTTATAAATGGAAAATTTACAAATTAACGAAGGTATTAAATTCTTAGTAGGTGATGGTAAGGGTGTTATTGGTACAGCGGACCCTTCAGGTTCTCAAGGTATCTCTAAAACTGCAGGTCATACAGGATTTTATATTATGTCTTCTGTAAACTATACCTTATATTTCTATGATGGATCGGCTTGGGCCGCTCATCAGTCAATTGACGTTTCTGACGCTAACTATATTAAAGGTTTTGCATTTGCATGGGAAGATAATACCGCAGCATATATTAAAACTGCAGATTCTTCTCACAGAGTGGATGTATTTGCAAGAAATACTGACTTAAAAGTGGATAGCACACCTGGTGATGCTACACAAGGTGCAGATTCTATCGTAGATGGTACTGGTTCTTTATCTATAACATCAATAAATGCTCAAAACTATTATACAGAAGCACTTAGTGTTGACAATAGTGGTACTGTAACGTTTGATAGAACAGATAATAATTCAGCATACCAATTAAAATTCTCAGGTACTAACATTACAATCGGTAATAACGGTAGTGATACAATAACATTAACTGGTGGTGATGAATTTACATCTCCATTAACTACTGACGGTGATTTATTCATTCAGGATGGTAGTGCAGATTCTAGATTAGGGATTGGTTCTGATGGGCAATACTTATCAGTATCTAGTGGTTCTCCAGCGTGGGTTGATTTATCAGCTTCTCCTTGGTCTACTTATACTTCTCCAGATGATTACGTTGAGTTTACTCTTGGTGGTGTATCTATCGGTGGTGGTAATACTTATACTGCTGGTGGTGAACCTTACAGAGACGGAGTTTTAGTTGTTGGTAAAACTAACACGTTAAACAAAGTACAAAGAGGTCTTGTTGTTGGTTATGATAACCAAATGGGTAAAAATAATTATTCAAGCGCTGGTTCAATGTTTGGTATGTCTAACATTATTTATGATGGTACGGCAAATCACGTTATGGGTGCAAGTAACTATGCTGGTTATGGTAATTATAATCATGCTTTTGGTTACCAAAATAGAGTATATGGTGATAATAATATAGCTCTAGGTAGAGCAAATCACGCTGGTAATTCTTCTGCAAACGTAGAAGATACAGTAACTATTGGTTTTAGTAATAAGGCAATGAGTGATAAACAAATTATTATTGGACATAGTGTACAAACAAATAGCACAAATACTACTGAAGAAGGTATTTATTTTGGTTTATCTGGTCAACATAATATGGTAATAATGAGAGAAACAGGTGTTACTGGTAAACCTGCTAACCTTACTTTTGGTGGTTTCAACAACGGAACTTACTTAGGTACAGGAAACTCTGGTGCTGGTTCAGGTATCTTCTATTTAAGTAATAGTCAATATGGATACACAATAGAACCTACTTCTGACATGCCGGATTCAGTTGGTATGTGGGCTAAAGATAGGGCTTCTGGTAAAAAAGGTATGATTTTAAAATCTGAAAATGGTGGAATGTCATGGATTGGTGATAGAATTGGTGTTAACGTAACATCAAACGGAACATCTACACATAATCTTACATCTACAATTGACGCTTCATTACATGTATTTGGTGAAGGTAAGACTTCAGGAACTTCTTCATTTAAGATTGATAACTCTGATGGAAATACTTTATTCGAAGTTAAAGATGATGGTACAGTACAAGCAAATGGTGGTTCTTTATTAGGTATGACAGGAACTTTTGGTTTAGAAATTAATACATCAACTCAAACATCTGCTACTTATACAAACTCAATAACTGGTACTTGGACTTATGGTAGTATCGCTGTTGGTTACGGACACAAATTAGATGGTGGTGGTAGAAATTCAACATTTATTGGTAATGGTTCTAACATTGATGTTTATGCTGATAATTGTCATGTAATAGGTGCTGGTAACAAAGCACTTGGTGCAACTTATGGTGATTCATTCAGACATAATATTATGATGGGTTATTATAATGATATGAATGGTAGAGGTAACTATATGATGGCATATTCAAGTGATTGTTATGGTGTAGATAATGTTGCAGGCGGTAATGTTGTTATAGGACACACTAACATTAATGGTAAAACTGATGATGCTTCTACTAACGTATATATGATAGGTAAAAATCTAATGGCTGAAGGTAATTCAGAAAACCAGATGATACTTGGTTTTGGAAATAAAACGTCATTAATAGATAATACTGCTCCAATAATTACATTCGGTACTAGTACATATGTTCAAACTAGACCTTCAATTGCTATGTTTGGTGATCCAGGTGAATCTAATCAAGCGACTAACCTAGTAATAGGTGGTGATGCTGGTAGAGCTGGTACTAGTCACACATATCAGGATGGTATTGGTTCAGCATGTTTAATATTTGCGGATAACTCTTATTATACCAAAGCACCTTCTGTTAATGTACCTAATGCAGTTTCATTATACATTGGTGATAGATCTTACGATGGTAATAATGCTACTGTTGGTGGTAAAGGTTTAATCATTAAGGGTGAAAACTCTGGTAGAACTTATATCTCTGAAAGAGTTGGTATTAATGTATCTCATAATTCGGCTAAAAATTCTCAAATTAATGAAGATGTTGAAGCTGGTTTACACATTTATGGTGAAGGTAACAGTGATACAACTTCTGCACTTAAAGCAGAAAACTCTGATGGTGATGTATTGATAGAGGTTAAAAACAATGGTGTTATTAACGTATCTAACTTACCAACTTCATCTGCAGGTTTATCTACAGGTGATTTATATAACGATGGTGGTATATTAAAAATTGCTTAATACATAGTGAATATATAAAAATATAAAATATGTAAAAAAATAGGGTTAAGGGGGTTAATCCCCCCTATATCTTATTAAATATGAATATGAAACTTAATAAATAAAACACACACAACTAACTAATAATAACAAATAATTAAAATTATTAAAAAATGGCATTATTAAATTCAAACGCAATGGCAACCAAATTAGGTGTCGATATTGCGTCTTCTTATTTAAGATTAGAAATTTACATTAAACCTTCTGGTGATGTACAAGTAGCGATTAACGCTTATAAAGACAAAGCTGAATTTGCAGCTGGTGCAAGTATGATTAACTCTGCAATCGATTTTGATTTATCAAATATCGAATTATCTGAAGTTGCTGCTGCTGACTTAAACATCGCTTCAATTCATGATTTAGTTAAGGCTGAATTAGCTGAAAGAGGTTTAGACGCTGGTAAATTAGCTGCTGCTGATATAGCGTAGGTTTCATAATTTTATGAAATTACATTTTATCTTTTTTTTAAGGTAATAAATAATAATAATTAAATTAAAATTTTTTATAAATGGCAAATTTACAAATTAACGAAGGTATTAAATTTACAGTTGGTGACGGAACAAACGTTATCGGTACTGGTGATCCTTCAGGGTTAAATGGAATCATTAAACAATCTTCTGAAACTGGTTTTTATATTATGTCTTCTGTAGATTATACTTTAAATTTCTATGATGGTTCTTCATGGTCAGCATATCAGTCAATTGACGTTTCTGACCCTAACTACAATAAAGGTTTTGCATTCGCTTGGGAAGATAATACTGCAGCATATATTAAAACTGCTGATGCTTCTCACAGAGTGGATATCTTTGGTAGGTCTGGAGACTTAAAAGTGGATAGCACACCTGGTGATGCTAATCAAGGTGCAGATTCTATCGTAGATGGTAGTGGATCTTTATCAATTACTTCAATCAACGCACAAAACTATTATACTGAAGCACTTAGTGTTGACAATAGTGGTACTGTTACGTTTGATAGAACGGATAATAACTCAGCTTACCAATTAAAGTTCGAAGGAACTAACATTACTATTGGAAAAAATGGTGATGATACAATAACATTAACTGGTGGTGATGAATTTACTTCACCTTTAACAACTGATGGTGATTTATTCATTCAAGGTAGTGGTTCTGATACTAGATTAGGAATTGGTTCTGATGGGCAATATTTATCAGTATCTAGTGGGGCTCCTGCATGGGTTGACTTCGCTGGTTCTCCTTGGACAGATGAAACTGATTGGTTATCATATAATAATGATCACGCATTTGTTGAGATTAGAGCACAACACGCAAACAATTTCAATACTACTAAAAACTTTACAACTGGTAACTTATTAATTGGTGATGGTATGACTTTAGGTGGGTATAACCACAGAGGTAATATCTATTACGGTGAAAACCACAATTTAGGTGCTTCTGGTATTATGATGAATAACCTTATTGGTGGTAGAGCAAATGTTGTAGGAGATGCAAACTATGGTGTTGCTATTGGTTTAAGTAATGGAATTTCAGGTGATTATGGTGTTGCTATTGGTCAAGCGAATAGCTCTCATGGTACTCACACGTATTCGATTGGTTATTTTAATAAAGTTGGTACTACTAGTTCTGATAGGACTAAATCATTTGCCTTCGGTACTAATAATACAGTAATAGATGATAAACAAATGGCACTTGGTTTTGGTGTTAGTACTCAATGGAGTAGCGCTGAAGGAGTATTCTTCAATGCACACACTACAGCTACTCAATCAACTGCAGGTTTTGTAAAAAATCCAGATGGTGGTCCAGTTAACTTCGGTATGGGTGGAAGAAACGTATTCGAAGATAGTAGAGGTATTCATGAAGCTGGTGCTGGTGCTGGTGTATTCTGGTTCCATAATTTTGGAAACTCTAGAACTGTTGAACCTAGTACAACTATTTCAGATGCAGTAGCTATGTATTCAAGAGAAAGAGCTTCTGGTAAAATGGGTATAATTGTAAGAGCTGAAAACGGTGGTAAAACATGGATTGGTGATAGAATCGGTATTAACGATACTGCACCTGCAGCTTCTTTAGAAATTAACGGTGAAGGTTCAACTTCTGCAACTTCTTCATTCAAAGTAAACAACTCTGGTGGTTCTACTTTATTCGAAGTTAAAGATGATGGTACAGTACAAGCAAATGGTGGTTCTTTATTAGGGGCACATTCATCTGGAGCACTTGAATTAATGAATAGTACTTCATCAAGTCTTCAGAATACTTTCGGTGGTACAATTTATGCTGGTACTGTTCTAGTTTCTGGTTATAGTAATAAACTTGATGGTGGTGCTAGAGCATCAATAGTTGGTGGTTCTAGTGGTGATTACGATGTATACGTAGATAGCTCATTTATTTCTGGTAACAGTAATAAGGCACCTGGACATACTGATTCTACTTTAGGAACTGCTGATAATGCATTTAAGTATTCATCTATGATTGGACAATCTAATATTGTTAATGGTAGTGGTATGCATGCAATTGGTTCTAATAACTCAATTTTTGGTAGAAACTACACTGTACATGGTAACTTTGCATTTGGTTATAGTAACAAAATTGGTGAAACTGCAAAACATGCTAGACAAGGTATGGCTATTGGTTATGAACATAACATGAGAAATCATCCAAGAAGAACAATGGCAATTGGTTTTGGTTGTGATACTTACTATTGTGATGGTAAGCCTGAAACTCAAGCAATTATTACTTTTGGGACAACTTCAGCCGGTGCTACTAGACCATATATGGGTATTTTTGCGGATCCAGCTAATATGACTAAAGCACCTAACTTTGTTATGGGTGGATCTAACGCTGTTAGATATGGAACTACTTATCCAAACCAAGATGGTGTTGGTTCAGGATGTTTTATATTCCATAATAATAGTCAAGATACTGTTATGCCTTCTGCTAATGTACCTGATTCAGTTTCATTATTCATTGCTGATAGTGTTAATTCTGCAGGTAACGTATTTAGTGGAAGTAAAGGTTTAATCATTAAAGGTGAATTAGATGGAATGTCAATCTTCTCACAAAGAATTGGTGTTAACGTAACAAAAGACACTACTAAAACTTCTCAAATAAATGAAGAAATTCAAGCAGGTTTACATATCTTCGGTGAAGGTAACAGTGATGCTACTTCTTCTGTAAAAGTTGAGAACTCTGATGGTAATGTTGCTATTGAAGTATTAAATGACTTAGTAGTTGTTATGCCTAACTTACCTACTTCATCTGCAGGTTTACCTACAGGTGCATTATATAATGACGGTGGAACAGTTAAAGTTGCATAATTTTAACTAATTACTAAATATGTAAAAATGAAATGGTATGGGGAGATTAAACCCTCCCCACCATTTTAATATAATAAATATGAATATGAAACTTAATAAATAAAACACACACAACTAATTAATAACAATAATAATGACAAACAAATTAAAATAATTAAAAAATGGCTTTATTAAATACAAACGCAATGGCAACCAAATTAGGTGTTGATATTGCATCATCTTATTTAAGATTAGAAATATACATTAAACCTTCTGGTGATGTACAAGTTGCAATTAATGCATACAAAAATAAGGAAGATTTCGCTGCAGGTGGAGATACGATTAACTCTGCAATTGATTTTGATTTATCAAATATCGAATTATCTGAAGTTGCTTCTTCTTCATTAAACATCGCTTCAATTCATGATTTAGTGAAAGCTGAATTAGCTGAAAGAGGTTTAGACGCTGGTAAATTAGCTTCTGCTGATATAGCGTAAATTTCATAATTTTATGAGATTTAATGGTATTGTAAAAATATCATATAATAATAAATAAATTAAAATTTTTTATAAATGGAAAATTTACAAATTAACGAAGGTATTAAATTCTTAGTAGGTGATGGTAAGGGTGTTATCGGTACTGGTAACCCTTCAGGTTCACAAGGTATTGCTAAAGGTTCTTCTGAAACAGGATTTTATATTATGTCTTCTGTAAACTATACCTTATATTTCTATGATGGTTCAGATTGGGCTATTCACCAAACCATAGATACTAGTGATGCTAACTACAATAACGGTTTTGTATTTGCATGGGGTGATAATACCGCAGCATATCTTAAAACTGCTGATGCTTCTCACAGAGTGGATATCTTTGGTAGGTCTGGAGACTTAAAAGTGGACAGCACACCTGGTGATGCTACACAAGGTGCAGATTCTATCGTAGATGGTACTGGTTCATTATCTATAACATCAATTGACGCACAAAATGACTATACTGAAGGTCTTAGTGTTGCTAGTGATGGTACGGTAACGTTCGACAGAACAGATAATAACGCAGCATATCAATTAAAGTTTGAAGGAAGTAACATTACTGTTGGAAAAAATGGTGATGATACAATAACATTAACTGGTTCTGATGAGTTTACAACTCCTCTAACAACAGATGGTGATTTATTCATTCAATCAGGAAGTGCTGATGCTAGATTAGCAATTGGTACTGATGGACAATACTTATCAGTAGCTAGTGGTGCTCCAGCATGGGCTGATTTAACTTCACTTTCAATAGGTTCTGCACAACAGATACCTTTTATGAATGATGGTGCGACAGATTTATCATATGACGCTAAATTAACTTTTACTGATGGTAACAACGCTTCATTAAATATTGATAGATATGGTTATGGAGACGCTATAAAGTTAGGAGATACACACGCATCAAATGTTGCTAACTATTGTAATATTACTAACTATGGAAAGATAGCAGGTAAATATTATGCTGTTGAGACGGAAATAACTCCAAGTAATAGTAACTTTGGGATTAAGACGAAAAGTAATCACCCAATGTACCTATTAACAAATAACACAGTTAATAACGTATCTATGTTCACTAACGGTAATGTTAGTATTAGCACAGTTACTGATTTAAGTGCGTCTTTAGGTGTTAAAGGTAATGGTAATACTTCTGCAACTTCTGCTTTTATTGTTGAGAACTCACAAGATCATAATATGTTCGAAATTAAAAATGATGGTTCAACTTACATCAACGAATTCTTATCACAAGGTGCTGGACATACTATTACAACACCAAGTAATACAGCATTCGTATTGGGTGGTTATAATACTTTCCATAGTGGTGTATATTCTGGTACTATGGGATATAATAATAAGATTGAGTCATTTACTAACCAAACTTTCTTAATTGGTGGTAGTAATAGAGCTACTAAGCATTACTCAACGCTGATTGGTGCTTCAAACAGAGCATTATATAATCACTATGTTTGGGGATTTGGTTATAATAACTGGATTGGTGGTTCTCAATATCAGGTAGCTGTTGGTCAAAACTTAAATGTTAGTACTGGTGTAGATTATGGTAGAGGTACTTTCTTAGGTTGGAATCATTCCCAAAATCATCCAGGATTCGGTATTGTTAAACCAGGTACATCAGCTTCTTGGGGTAATATTGGTATTGGTTATGGTGCAGCCTCTTTACATTGTGCTGGTGCTCAGAATAGTGGTAACGCTATTTTATATATCAGTAACTATGCTAACCAAGCAGTTGAACCTACAGCAAATGCAACAGATTCTGTTGGTCTTTGGGTTAAAGAATGGAATGCTGCTGGTACTATGGGATTAGTAATCAAATCTGAGGAAGGAACAAAACACTTCTTAGGTGGTGCTTCTGTAATTGGTGGTGATTATTCTGATGCTATTGATGGTGTTATGTTACGTATTAAAGGTAACTCACAAATCGATGGTCAAGTTTATGCTCCTTATAACACATTAACTGATGGTGCAACTATTACACCTGACTTTAATGATAGTAATAACATGATTGTTACACTTGCTGGTAATAGAGCAATGGCTAACCCATCTAACTTAAAAGATGGTGCGTCTTATACTGTTATCGTTAAGCAAGATGCAACTGGTAGTAGAACTTTATCATTCGGTACAGCCTTTAAGTGGGCTGGTGGAACTGCACCTACTTTAAGTACTGGTGCTAACGCTGTTGATATCTTAACGTTCATATCAGATGGTACTGATTTATATGGTTCATTTGTTGGAGACTTCCAATAAGATGAATTATCATAAATATTTTTTTTAAGAGAGGGGGTTTAATTACCCCCTTTTTTTTTACTTTGTAATATTTATATTATGAATTATAATATTATATTAATAAAAAAAAGTTAATTATGGAAAACGTAACGATTTCAATGAACCAAGAAGAAATTAATACTTTCATCGCTTTATTAGATGTAGCTAATAAAACTGAAGGATTAAAAGTAGCAGAAGCTTGTATTCACTTCCAAAAGAAGATTGAAGAGTCTGTTAAATCTTTTAATGATGCAAATCCAGTTGAAGAAACTGCAACTGAAGAGGCATAGTATTACTTCTTGAAAGAGACTAAATGACGATTATTGTATTAATTACAGTGATCGTTATTTTTTTGCCTGTTAAAAAATGTTATTTTTTACTTTAATGAAGTCTTTTTCATAATAAAGGTATATTTATTATTAGTTGTGAATTTATTAAGTATTATCAAGTGAGTTACCCAAAGGGGTTTTTATGCCTTCTTATTATCTTGTAACTCAGGTCAAAAATTAAGTATTATTATCTAATACAACAAAATTATTTTATTTCGTTGGTGTGAAAGAACACAAATCATATTACATAAATAAATTTATTTTTTATGCCTAATACTAGAATTATATTAAATAGACAGTCCGACTTGAAACTTACCAACGCAGAGATATTATCTCCAACAGGTCTAGTAAAAGCGGACATCGATGGTTTAGACGCAAGTTTAGCCAATTTACAAAACCAGATTGATACGGAAGTTAATTCGAGATCTTTAACGGATACGAATATTAATAATTCGTTCACTGCTGAAACATCTTCTAGAATTTCTGCTGATGGTTCATTAGAGGTTTATATCTCTACTGATATCGCTGCTGAAGCTGCTACAAGATTAGCTAAAGATGCATCATTAGAGGTTTATATCTCTACTGATATCGCTGCTGAAGCTGCTACAAGATTAGCTAAAGATAATTCTTTAGAGACTTATATCTCTACTGATATCTCTACTGAAGCTGCTGCTAGATTATCTAAAGATGTGTCATTACATAGTGCTTTAACTGGAGAATCTTCAACAAGATTAGTTAAAGATAGTTCATTAGAAGTTTATATCTCTACTGATATCGCTGCTGAAGCTGCAACAAGATTAGCTAAAGATGGTTCTTTAGAGACTTATATCTCTACTGATATCGCTGCTGAAGCTGCTACTAGATTAAATAAAGATGCATCATTAGCGACTGCGTTATCTACAGAAGAAGCTAGAATTGATCTAATTATGCAAGGTTCTGATATTAATTTAGACCAATTCAAAGAAATCGTTGATTTTGTTGAATCTATAGATTTAGTAAATGATAATTCATTACTATCTGCCGTTGCCTCTATTGAGTCATTACACAGAACTGAATTATCTGCTGAAGCTTCTGTAAGATTAGAAAAAGATGGTTCATTAGAGACTTATATCTCTACTGACGTATCTACTGAAGCTGCTGCTAGATTATCTAAAGATGTATCATTACATAGCGCTTTAACTGGAGAATCTTCAACAAGGTTAGCTAAAGATGGTTCATTAGAAGTTTATATTTCTACTGACGTAGCTGCTGAAGCTGCAACTAGATTAGCTAAAGATGGTTCGATAGAGGTTTATGTCTCTACTGATATCGCTGCTGAAGCTGCTACAAGATTAGCTAAGGATGGTTCGATAGAGGTTTATGTCTCTACTGATATCGCTGCTGAAGCTGCTACTAGGTTAGCTAAAGATGGTTCTTTAGAGGTTTATATCTCTACTGACGTATCTACTGAGGCTGCTGCTAGATTATCAGTTGACGCATCATTACATAGTGCTTTAACTGGAGAAACATCTTCTAGAATTGCTGCTGATAGTTCGTTAGATACTAGAGTAAGTAGCATTATTTCTAACACTGATGTAGCTTCAATTGATTCATTTGTTGAGATAATTGCTGAAATCAATTCTAAAACTGAAGGTAACTTTGATAGCATCTACGCTAAGAAAGTATCAGTTTCTCCGGCAACGGACGGAACTACAACTGCTTTCACATTAGCAAGTGCTGTTAAATCTAATTCAGAGCAAATATACCTTAATGGTCTATTACAAAACTCTGATGATTACTCTATTAGTAATGGTACTGACGTTTCATTTAACTCAGCACCAGAAAGTGGAGCAACAGTTACTGCTTACGGTGTATACGGAACATTTACTGATATTTCGTTTACATAGTAATATGTAAATAATTGTAAATATACCTAAGAAAAGGGGGATCTTATGGCCCCCTTTTTTATTTTAAAGAGTATTTATAATATAAATTGTTACACATGAAAAATCTTAAAATTGGTGTTACCATTAAGTTAGAATCTATAAAAGATACATTATGGACAAATGGTATGAAATTAAACATACTAATGTTAATTAACCTATTAAATAATTCAGAAAATAATTACGAAGTTCATTTATTAAATGTAGACGATATACCATTAGAAGGTATGTCAGAACATTTAGAAGAAGTCAATTTCGGATTATTAAGTGAAAAGTATAAGGATATGGATTTACTAATATCTATGGGAGCACAAGTAGAACAAAATATTATTGATCACTATAGAAATAATCCTAATAAAAGATCAATTGTTTATAAGTGTGGTAATAATTATATCTTAGGATTAGAAGATATGTTATTTAAGGAATCGCCAAAACACTACCCAACATATGATGTGGGAATAGATGAAATCTGGTATGTACCACAACAGCATGAAACAAATAGAGGGTTTTATAAAACATTATATAATTGTAATGCCTTACCAGTACCATTTATATGGGATAAAAAATATCTTGAAAACTCCTTATCTTCAATAGATATCTCTTTTGAGTCTGGAACTTATAAGAAAGACACTAAGTATGATACAACAAAAGAAAAAAAGACTATTGGTATAATGGAGCCTAATATGAATATAGTAAAATTTTGTCTAATACCTACATTAGTTGCGGAAGAATCTTATAGAGGTTATATCGGTAAAGAAAAAATAGAAAGACTAATGATCACTAATTCCGGTAAAGTAATTAATAATAAACATTTTATGGGGATAATAAGAATATTAGATTTATATAAAGATGGTAAAATATCTGCAGAAGCTAGATATCAAACAGCATATATAGTATCTCAACATATGGATATTGTTATATCACATCAAGTATTAAACCCTTTGAATTATTTATATTTAGATATTGCCTATATGGGTTATCCTATATTACATAACGCACCTCTATGTAAAGATATTGGTTATTATTATGAGGGTGGTGACACTAGAGAAGCCGCTAAGGTGTTAGATCATATTTTATTAACACACGATGACAATGTAGAAGAGTATACACAAAGGAATAGAAGTATTTTAGAGAGGTATTCTGTAGATAATAAAAATCTAATACTATCATATGACGCACTAATACATAACTTATTTAATGGTGGTAATAGTGAAGACTTAAAATATTGTGAAAAAACAAATACGATTATTTAGTTTCTTCTTCTTTATCTTCTTTATTCTTTAATACATTATTGTAGTAAAGTTGTATGATATTAGTTTTTGCTTGTTCGGTATTTGCTTTATACCATAACCAAAGCCAAGATTTTTCAATAGAATCTAATTCTTCTTTCTTTTGTTTAACCATATCTTTTAGAAGTTCTACTTCCATATCACTTAACTCAACTATTACATCTAGTTTGTTAGCGAAAAAACATAGGGTTAAAATATCATTAGTTTCGTAAGCCTCTTTTGATTTGATATACATATCAACCAATTCCTCTGATTGTACTTTGTCTGGATGTGTTTTTTTCATTATAGCCCTAAACATAGATTTCATTCTTTTCTTTGTCTCATCTGTTAAGTCCTCATCATTTATTTTCTTAATGATTTCTTTTTCTTCTGGCGGAATAACTTCTGGTTCACCCTCATCCTTTTTTTCTTTCTTTTTACCTGTCTGTTCATCTATATCATTGATGAATTGTGAACTATAATCACTGATTATTTGTTGTTTATATTCATCATCAACTATAAGGTATTCGTATTCGGAAAGTAACTTCTTAATTTCTAGTTGTTTAAGTTTATCAGACATACTTATAAATATCTGAATAAATTGATAACTCTGAATATTTATAATAAAGTAATGATATATTATGGGACAAGATTTTTTTATAAATAAGAAAAGTACATTACCAATTCTAAAGATGGAATTAGTAAATGACGGTAGAAATGATTTTAGAAACTTTCACGATAAGATTCAGAATGCAACTATT
>WLWH01000606.1_pt1 | contig 28860 bp, 27 predicted proteins | sample 6712741 | NCBI WGS metagenome assembly WLWH01 (sample SAMN12718694, study PRJNA515312) | sponge metagenome | isolation source: marine sponge | host: Mycale hentscheli | place: New Zealand: South Island, Marlborough, Capsize Point | collected 2003-05-01
CATCTGTACTCCCCAAGGCTCCATCGCCCCTTTCGCTAATCGTAATAGGATACCAGCCATAAAGGTCTGGATTCGTGGTCTCAAGAGCACGGAATGAAACGACTGGTGTCATGACAACCTGTGCGATCTTAGTGTGCGGCTCAACAATCTGTGGTTCAGTCCCAATGTTGTGGAGGTTGACGAAGACTTCTCCGTCATAACCCGAATCCACCACACAGGCACCCACAATCAGTGAACGCTTTGATGCAACGCTGGAACGATTCTTTACCTCCAGCATATAGCCGTGAGGGACACCAAACTTAAGCCCTGTGGGCAGAATAACACTTTCACCAGGGTCAATAGTCACTGGCTCTCGTGCTTTTGGCGAGAAGTAAACATCCAGTCCGGCATCGCTTGGATTGCCGCGTGTAGGAGGGTGTGAATTAAAGTGTGTTCTGTGATATTCAATGATCATTTTGCAAACCTCGGAGAGGCGCGTCTAAGAGCCCTCTTGACTTCCTCAACATCGTAGCGATAACCGCGACTTGAAATTTTATAGTGAGGTAGTTTTCCAGATTGTCTCATTTTAAGAACATATGCTTCGCTAACTCTAAGATATGTAGCTAATTCACTTGTGGTGTAAAGTTTCACTTGTCACCTCGCAAGAAGTTAAACATCTCAACAAGCTCATCAATATCTTGATCTGCTTTGAGCATGCGATAAGCCTTTACTGCGATAGAGATTTCATCTCCTGAGAGCCAACCTTGCTCCTTGAACTCTGCCTTAAGTTCTCGCTTTTGCTCTGCGTATGGTTCAATAGCATCCTCAATCGCCCTGAGTGAGCGAATGTATTCAAGCACCTTTTGGCGCTTTGCTTCTTCTTCTTGGTTAAGTCGTGCTTCCACAACTACATCGTTACTAACAATTGATAGGTCCATTTTTTCTCCTTAATGTTTATACATTATAACTGAGGTATATTTAATTGTCAAGACAATAATCTAAAATTATGTCGTAAAGATCTCGTGCTGAATCCCCACGTTGGGTGATAGTCAAGTTTTGCCATATACGGGCGGTTAAGATAGAGGATATCAAGCTTAGAGTTCACGCCCCAGCACTTAATGTTTGATGTAGTGCCGGTGTCGTCGATAACCTCAACAACCCAGTATTCTTTATTGTTCTTTGTTTTCCTCGGGACAATCTTACGAGGGATAAACCAAGTCACCTTCAAATCAGGGTCAAACTCACCAATTGGAGGAATCATGTTTTGATATAACTTATCCATGATACTTTGATTCATGACTTCTGACATTGGAAACACACCTGTGAGTTCAACGGTGTATTGAATGATGTCTTCCTCTTCGAAGTCGCCTTCTGGACGATACAACTCAATGTTTTCTTCGAATTTCTTTAGTTTGCGAGGTCGGTCAACAGCGACGGCAGACCAGAAGTGCTTAAGCCCACTAAAGCGGTTATCTACAAGCCCATTCATTGCCCCTGAGCGCACAAGAACATCAAGTGCCTTCTTGTTAAGCTTAGAGTAAACCATGTTTTCATTGAAGATGAAGTCCTCAACTTTATTAAATGGGCGGTTGCCTAAGATTTGCTGAATAGCCGCCTCACCAAGTCCCTTGATAGAGGTTAGAGGCTGAATGAGCGTCTTGCCATCTTCGGAGATTTCCCAAACACGACCAGAAGTATTCACATCCAACTTTTTAATATTGAAACCAAAACCTTTGGCAATATTAATTGCTTTCTCTTTTCTACTCTCGGGCTCTTTGTCCAAGAATGCTGCCATCCACTCTGCGGGATAGTGATGAGCCAGCCAAGCGCACTGATAAGACAGCATAGAATAAGAAACAGCGTGTGACTTATTAAAGCCGTAGCCTGAGAAATATTCAAACTTATCCCAAATGCCTTGGGCGATATTTTGACCAATGCCCTTTTCAACACATCCAGTAATAAACTTGGAGTGAATCTTCATTTTGGCTTCGTGCCCTTTGCCTGTTCCCTTCTTAGTAAGGAGCTTGCGGAGCTTGTTACCCTCGTCCAAAGACAAATCCTTGCCGAGTTTATGGGCGAGGATAGCGATCTGCTCCTGAAAGATAAGAAAGCCGTATGTTTCCTCGGTTACCTCTTGAATGAGAGGATGGTCGTACTTGATATATTGTGGGTGCTGTTTTGCCTCCACATATTGGTCATCAACCTTTGCAGAGAGTGGACCAGGGCGAAAGATGGAAGTAATGGCAGAAATGTCCACAATGCTGGTGGGTTTTGCTCGCTGGCAGAAGCCCTGAGCGCCCTTCTCTGTAAACTGGAAAATACCAGCCCATTTGCCCTTGTGAAAGATGTTGCTGTAAACTTCCTGATTCTCCAAATTAATAGAGTCTGGGTGCAGATTCTTATTGTAATAATCCCTTACATCGTTAAAAGTTGGCTCTGGATTGTTGTGATGTCGCTTGAGAACATGACGGATTGCTCCATCAAGCATTGCAAGCGTAGAAAGCCCAAGGATATCGAACTTAATAAAACCCATCGGCTCAAGGTGGCGAACATTTTGACCCTCTGCCCAAGGCGTCTGACGGACACCTTTGGAGTTGATCAAAGGCATCCAATTATCAAGGTTTTCTCCGACCACCACACCGCCTGCGTGACGGGAACAAGAACGCACCTGACCATATAACATATCGATATGATTAGCAATATTGGTATATTTGTTCAAGAACGCTTGTAGGGTTGGAGAGTATTCTTTTGTCTCCTCAAACGTGGGCGTGTACACGCCTGCTTTAATGCCGTGTGCCTTCTTAGCGGCTGGTGTTGCCTCCAAAAGCATCTTGCCTGTGACCTCGTTCACTTCCTTGAACGGGATGCCGTAAAACTTGGAAATATCCTTAATAAGAGATCGCAACTGAAGAGTATTCCAGTTAGAGATTGGAACAACTGTAGTGTCGCCCCACTCCTTAATCAACCGCTCTTTTAGGTCCATCGGTGCTGCTACATCGTAGTCAATATCTGGATAGTCAGTAGCATCAGAACGAAGAAAGCGGGAGAACAGAAGACCATACTTAATTGGGTCAATCTGAGTGATTCCAAGGGCATAAGCCACAAGTGAGCCTGCGGCAGAACCACGACCTGGACCTGTGAGCATGCAATCGTTTGCTCGGTCGGCAATTGCCTTCATTGTTAAGAAATATTTTGAGAAACCTCGATCATCAATAACACTTAGCTCGCGACGGAGGCGATCAGAATATTCCCTGTTATTGTGCAACCCCTGTTGGCGCAAGCCTTCGAGAGACATATTAACCAGTGCTTGGGTCGCAGTATATCCAGCAGGAACAACAAAATCAGGAAGACGAACCTTGTTATCGGGTAAAAAGTCGTCGATTCGTTGATGGGCGATTTCGTGAGTGTGGGTGATGGACTTCATAACAATGTCGTCATCGTAGTCTACGCCGCATTCTTCTGAATACTTCTTATAAGACTCCCACATTTGGTCGCCGTTCTTCGGGTAAAGCTCATACCCAATCTCGTCAACGCCGATTGGAAGTTCGGTGCTCTCGTAAGATGGAGCAGCCTTACCAAGCCAGCCAAGACGTTTATAAAGTTCGCGGTCTTTCCACGCATCTTTACTTGGATAGTGGCTATCAGCCGTAGAAACAAGACCGATACCAAATTCTTTGTGCATCTGAATGATGAACTTGTTAATAATGTGCTGCTCTGGAACATTATTCCACTGCAACTCGCCATACCAACGATCTCCAAAGATGGACATCATCTTGCGAGTTGTTTCACGCATAGCCTGAAGGACTGCCTCTTCACCAGCTTCGCGGTTTTCCCAGTAATTACCAGAATACACGCCGCCGAGGCAAGCCGAAGCAGCGATAACTCCCTCTCCATACTTCGCAAGGAGATCATAGTCCATGCGAGGATAACGATAGAAGTTTTCGCTCTTGTAGCTCTCAGAAATCAACTTAAAGATATTCTGAAGTCCTGTTTGATTTTGTGCGAGGAGGATAAGATGACGGCGACGGCGCAACACATCTTGGACTTTTTTACTGGAATTCTCGTCTTCTACAGTGGCGCCGCTCAACTCCGAACCTAGAGTTTTGGCACGCTTCTTGTCCTCAAGGGCTTTCTCATACTCTTTGCGCCAATCAGAGATAGACGGAATAAAATATGCTTCCGTTCCGAAGATGGGCTTAAAGTTCTTGCCCTCTTCTTTCATCTTTTTGGCATGGAGCACTTGATGAGAAAGACCATTGGCGTTTCCGTGATCGGTCAATGCTAATGCATCACCACCATTTTCATAACAAAAGTCCATGTGGTCTGGGGGATACCCAAGTGCGTCAAATAACGAACCTGCCACGCTATGTGCGTGCAGCCCTACAAATGGAATTTCACTTTTTACTCGGTCGTTCATCTTACCCTCCTCTAATTCTTACAGTGCGCGTGTGAATACGCTATCAATCTCGGTCAAAATCTTAGTTCGTGTCTGTGGATCTAAATCCAGCACTTCTGTGATACGATATCGCATTTGACCAAGGACACTCCCAAAATGTCGTGTCTTTGCACGCTCTGTATCAAGTTCCTGTTTTAACGAATCAATCTGATTCTGTAGATCCGTTGTTGTGTTCGGTGTCACCGATGTTGTCTTTGTTGGCATTTTCTACTCCTAAACCATTCCATTCATGGTATTTTAATAAGCCTTTATAAGGACGTTGTATTGTCTTTGATTCTTCAGATGCAAAATAGCCGGTATAGCCATCCCAACTTGATAAGTCGTGATACCACTCCAACTCTTTTGTATTTGACTCTAATATTATAACAGGTTTAAATACTTTGTCAAGAGAAAAATGACGTGCAGACCATCTTTTTTCAAATGGTAGTCTTTCTGTAGGTATTTCGTTGTTGCTGTCCTTCCATTCTCTCGTTCCCTCTTTCCTAATCACTTGCCTGCTTTTAATAAAATCTTCGGGTCCGAATGTGAACCCCATGTATTCGCCGTCTTTCAATGTTTTACCATTATAACAGAAAAAGAAGTTGTTGTCACTAGAAATTAATTTTCTATGCACTCTCGGTGCGTTTTCTGGGTAAATACTAAGCGGAAAAGAAACATAGTATTTATCTGGCGTGACCCATACGCTCATTTGTTTGCTGATCCAGTATGCGGTGTTTGCCCCATGGAGTATACTCCAAGCATAGCAGTCAACCCGATCACGATCTTTTGGATGAACTGGGACATAATAAATTGGTATTTGTTTTCTTTCTTCTTCCGGGTTTAAAGACAGAGTTCTGCCATACCAAATAGGGTCTTGCACCATTTCACCTAATCTGTGGCGAATGAGCGGCTGAACATCTTCATTGCAAACAATCCAAATCGTCTCACAACCCGCATAAGCACATTCCATCACACTTCTCTCCAAGGCAGTATAATTTTCTGCGATGGGCATCAAAACATTGTCCCACTGGAAGCCAAAATCGTGCTTGTGCCCAGCGACAGGAATAATTCCTGCCAAATGAAAAGATGTTAATTTGACGGTTGGTTTTGGTTCCATTAAAGTGCGTTCAAAAGCTTGGTTGGGTAAGAATTGATTTTTATGTCGCTGTTTGACATAATCTGCTCTGGGGTGTCATAACAAAAGTTAATCTTTTTGGTGTTTCGATATTTCGACATCGGAGGTGGTACAATTTCACGTTTTACAAAAGTTATCTTTGGAGATAACCACTTGAAAGGCTCTTGTGACCTTTCTGGATAGTTTGGATTTTTGCCGTTTTTTGGACCCCGAATTCCAGCCTCCTTCATGCACTTCAACACCTTAAAGCGAGCATATGTATCAGAGTTTTGGTATTCGTACTTTGCCTCGTCTGATGTTAGGCGAGATATTGCCACCAAATCCTTGAATTGTTGATTTACGTCAGGTCGCTTTGACTCGTACAAAAATATCTGGTTTATAAAATCGCCCTCAGTCTGAATATAGTCCAATTTGGTGCCGGATCCCTGGTTAATCTCAAACCAGTCTAAAATCTGTGTTTTTTGATTTTTATTATCTTTTAAAATACTCGATAATCCCGATATTTTTGTATCATCAAACACGATCAGTTCATCATATTCGACTTTGTAAACTCTATTGTGCTCTGTAATAATTTTCAAGTGTTTTTTATCAATATGAGCCGATTTTGCTAAATTTGAAAACGGCACAAGTCCAGACAGGGACAACAAGACCATGATTTTCTCGTATACCTGCTGTTTTGAAGGTCCAAACACGGCAACCCCTTCGTCAGACATTTTCAAGTCATAACGCAGGGGTTCTATTTTTAGTAAACTAAGATCGGTATTGGGTTTAAAAAACTCAAATGGGTGGATTTTACGCCTTTCAACATAAATCATTGGTATTTGATTATAAAAACAATAAAGTGCCGAACTTAGTGAGCACCCAAGTGCTATTTTTCCGTATCGGAACATTTAGTTTCTTTGTTCTCTTCTTTCTTCTCGGTTTTCTGCTCTACTGATCCCGAAATCTGTTCTTTTTCTTTTTTGAGGGGTCGGTCATAAGTCATGAAAAAGTCGTAATAGTGGTGCGTCAATTGTTTACTCCGTGACTTGTGCAATTACATAGTTGTCTAAGATGAGGTGGTGCTTTTCTCCATTGTGCTCCACTTCTTCAATCATGGCACGATCAACGAGGATGCGACTTCCGACTGATAGATTTTCAAAACGGCAATCTTCGGCTGTATTGTGAACAATGGCGGTGCAGTATTTGCCCTCTACCTTTGTATAGTCTTCAGGTAGTAGAATTGCTGATTGTTCTTTTTTCTTTTCCCTCTCAATAAATTCTGGTGTGATTAAAATGTGCCTGTTAAATGGCTGTAGCATAGTTTTTCCTTTTTTGTCGTACATATTACGATGAATTGTCATATCATCCACATTTTGAATAGCCGCAATTGCGGCAAGTTAAGCAACCCTCAACATAAATAAGCCCATCGGCGCCGCACTCGGGGCAGATCTTGTCGCTTGCTGCCGATCCATCGGTGATGTAGTTTTTAAGAACCCTCGCGACACACTTGGCGAACGAGAACATGTCGCTGTCTCGGTCTTTTTGCATTTGTTCAACAACATATTGAATGTCTGCTCCATGTCGTAGCGAAAGTGAGATAAGGCGAGTAAAGGCTGCGTAGTTTGGATTATCAAAGACTTTGACAAGATCCTTTACAACAATTGTATCACCATTCTTGCCAACTCGCAAGTCATAAACAGAATTCTTTGTTTTTCGAGGGTGCTTTACAAGAATCCCTTCAGTGTGCTTTGTAGGGATCTCAATTAAGTTTGATAGACCCCCCATAACTTCGTAAGGTTTGCCGTCAATCATGCCCACTAAAATAATCCACTTCTCTCCCTGAATAGTTGTATGATGAATGTTACAGGGCAATTCAGAGGGGCGTTTTACAGCCTGGTGTTGTGGGAAAGATTCTTTTTCTTCCTCGGTGTTTGTGACAAGGACGCCGGTACGCGAACCATCAACATAAACAGTGATGCCCTTTAATCCAAGTTTCCAGCCAAGTTGGTAAAGGCGAGAAACAACCTCTGGATTGGTGCCCTTGGGAAGATTAATTGTTGAGCTAATTGAGTGGTCAATATGCTTCTGAATTGCTGCCTGAATTTTTACTCGGTTTTCCCAGTCAATAGCGTCGGATTCCGTGAAAAAATCAGGAATCTCGTCGGTGTTATTAGCGTCAAGATAATCCCGAACATTATGGTGAAAAACTTCATATTCAGTCCATTTATCACCCAAATCATCAATGAAATCGGCTTGTATATCTGTTTCGTTGTGAGACAGCTTACGGCGCCGAGTATAAGTGTTTCGGAAAACAGGCTCAATACCAGATGAAGTCTGAGAGAGGATAGAAACAGAGCCGGTTGGCGCATTGGTCAAGATTGAGATATTCCGTCTTCCATGCTGAGCAATGAGTGCTTGCAGTTCCGGTGGGAGAGACTGGATAAAGGCATTATTCTTCTCCTTTTCCCAATTAAATACTGGAAAAGCACCTCGCTCCTCGGATAAGCGGACGCTCTCTGTATAAGCGGCGATTTTAAAAGTTTCATAGATTTTATCAATCACTGACATCGCTTCTTTAGAGTCATAAGCTAAGTTAAGACATGCCAAAGCATCTGCCAAGCCATGTGTGCCTAAACCAGTTCGTCTTCCATTAACACAGGCAGTCTTCAGTTCCTCCCAAAGCTCGACTTCATCGGAGGTGTCACAGGCTTTAATAATATTATCAAGCTTTTCTATTTCAAGTTCCACCAAGTCATCAGATAGTCTCATAGCCTTTGCAACAGTTTCCGAAAATCTGGAAAAATTGAACTCCGTATTTTTTTGGAACTTTCGATCTACGAAGCTTTTTAGATTCACAGAAATCAATCGACACGAATCGTAAGCCGAGAGCGGGATTTCTCCGCAAGGATTGGTACAAATCGTCTTGAAGCCGTCATCGGCATATGCTTCGGCAGGGAGATATTTTTCAATATTACCCCACATCAAAAGTCCTGGCTCTGCTGTCTTGGTAGCTGATTCTACGATTTGCTGCCAGAGAGCGGCGGCTTCCACTTGTCTTGTGTATTTCGGGTTTTCTGAGTTAACAGGAAACCGAAGAGTAAATGTTCCATTGTTCTGTACTGCCTCCATGAAGTCATCGCTAATTTTAACAGACACATTTGCACCCGTGACTTTGGTTAGATCGTGTTTCATGGTCACGAACTTCTCAATATCAGGATGGCGAATATCCATCGAAATCATAAGTGCGCCACGGCGTCCGTTCTGACCAATCATACGGCAAACATATGAATATAAGTCAGCAAACGACCAAGCACCTGTGGTGGTGCCTGCGGAGTTATTAACGGGTGTGCCTTCGGGACGAAGCTCACTAAGATCAAGCCCTACGCCACAGCGTCTTTTAAATAGGTTGGCAAGAGATTTACCGGAATCAAGAATTGAAGAAATATTATCGTCTGGGGAGGCAACGACCACACAATTGGAAAGTGAGACATTGACATGGTTGTTTCCAATACCCATCATAGGTGAGCCTTGAGGTACAATATATTCAAAATTCTTAATTAAATCAAATATTTGCTCCTCAGACAGAGCACTTTTGCCGCCAAACTTTGCCTCAATACGGGCAAACTCGGATGCGATGCGGTGGTGCATATCATCTGGTGTTTCCTCTAAAACCTTTCCACTCTGATCTTTCAAAGCATATTTTGTTAGCCATACATTTGACGCTAACTCATCACCACCGAAGTAGTCTTTTAATTTTCCCAATTTATTTCCCATCCTTGAATTGTTTATATCTTTCTTTTAATTTCTCTGACTGCTGTTTCGCGGCATTAACTTGAATTTCACCGATTGTTTCGCCCGTCGAAGGTAGCACATCAATCTTAACTCTGCTGAGATCCATTTTGGCTGGATAAACAAGCCCGTCTGGACCGAATCTGTTCTTGGCAACGAATAGCCGCCCTGTATTATTGTTCTTATCGTCAATTGTTCTGGATACTGAACAAATAAAGTCAGCAACAAAACATTTGCTGTATGCCTCGGAGATTGCCTCCAGGGTTACAACTTCTGCGTTTAGACCTGAACGATTAGTTTGAGATGCAGTCCAGACTGGGCATTTATTTTCTTGTGCTGTTGCTCGCAATTCTTCATAAATAGATTCCAAGTCGTGCCTCTTTTCTCTCGTAACAGTAACAGGTCTCAACAAGTCTCCATAGTCTACCAGAATCATGTCAACTTTTATATCTCTTTGTTTAAGTTTTTCCAGATGATTTTTAATTGTCTGAGTGCTGGCAGATTTTGTTGGGTACTCTTTAATAATTAGGCGCCCAGGTACTTCCTGTACCTTTTCGTAAATCATTTCTTTAAAAGAATGCATCTCGGAAAGGGAGACGCCAGTAATACAGCTATCATAGCGAATACCAATACTGGTGTCTTGAAGCTCAAGCGTGTAATGTACAACCGTCTTTCCCTGTAAGAGTGCCTGTGCTCCAAGATGTACAAGCACCATGGACTTACCAGCACCTGTTGGTGCGATCACAACACCAAGCTCACCATTTCCAATACCGCCTCGGCAAAGCTGATCAATCTCATCCCACCCAGTGCTGACTGGATCACGGGCTTTTATCTCGAAACGTTTTTCAAAATCTGCAACATAATCATAGCCAAAATCAGAATTACTGCCGAGCTTAACAGCATCGGTTATGACTTTTGCAACCTCATCATATGATGAACTTTTCAGCAAACCCACGGACTTAATCATAGCCTCTTTTAGCGTTTGCTTGCGACAAAAGTCAAGCGACGTATTTTTGATGAAGTCTTCATCTCTTACATCAGTGTTATAAATTCGTGAAAAATAATCTCGGGTCTGCTTCTTTACCGCATCTGTTTCTTCTTCTAACCCAGTACGAAGAATCGTCAAAAGAATCTTAGCAGTTGGATGAACACTATATTCCTTTTTATAATCAAAAATCTTGCCGACGAATACCTGTAAATATTTTAGTTCAAAATAATCCGTCTCCAGCACCTCTTGGATCTGGTCTGAAAAAGCCCTATCTTGCAGAATGAGGGCGGCAAGACCCTCTTGAAAAGATTTGCCGTATTTGCTAAAATTAGTATGCTCTTGCGAGTTCAAATGTACACCTGAATATTATATTACATAGGTATTATAACACAACTGGGTCGTGTGTCAAATAAATAATTATTTATCTTCGTTCCACTCTTCTATAAACGATTCGCCAGTAAGTTCTTCAAGTTTGCGAATCATCTTTTCCATATTAACACGAAACACCTTACCAGTTTTAACATTTTTTGAAAAATATTCCCACTCGCCCTGTTCGTTATGTGGTGAGATTTTTGTAACATTGCCCGCCTCGTCCCTAACAAACACTTCAGCCTCGTTTGCTAAATTGTTCTTGGAATAAACATGAGCATGATTATCTAATGTTGATGGGTCGCTGCCTTGTTTTAGCACTATTCTATCTTGAATGTGGAGACTGCCAGTTATCATAACCTCTCCTGTGACATCAAGTGCCCCGTTTGCTGTTGTTGAGCCATGCGGCTGACTGATTCCCACTCTTTGGCTGGAGCCGTAAATTCTAATTGTGTTCTGATTGTTGGTTCTTAATATTATATCTTTTGAGTTCTCGTTTTCAATAAAAAAATGCTCTGCACTATTAATCTGCATTGCAGCAGCGGCGCTACCATCTTTAAAAAAAGCGATTTCTTTTAGATTATCAGCGTCTCGGGTGTGTAATACGAGTAACGATTGTGCCGAACCTGTAATCTCAAGAGAGCCTGTAATTGTTGCTCCGTAGTTATTAACAAGGAGTCGCTGGGTTCCTCCTGTTTCCAAACTAACCTGATCTTCCTCAAAATCAATTCCTGTGCCCGCATCTCCCTCGAACTCAATGTCTCCGAACTCGCGTCCACCCCTTGAAAATTTATAAGCCATCAAAAACCCTCCAACATAAATAGTCTACAAAAAAAAGGATGCCCCCCACAAGGAGGGGCACCCAGGAATATCCAAATAAAATTGAATAAGAGTATGGTCTAGACGATACCCCAGTTGTTAGCAACAAGGTATACGAAACTCGCAGCAGCGTAGTCAGACTCAAGTTCGACAGAGGTAAGTCCGTCAATTGTGTGTGAACCAGCGCGTGCGACTGTAAGCTTTTCGCCGTCAGCCAAGTTACCAGCCTTGACAACAACAACATCACCAACAGATGGTGAGGCAGGAAGTGTCACGGACTTGGAAGCAGAGCCAGTCATATAGTTGTAACCTTCGACCAAGGCAGTGGTATTAACAGCGCCGTCAGTACGAATTGGAGTAACCTCTCCAGATTGAAGGGAAAGAACACCCGCACTAGCGTTGAGACCAGAACCAGCGATTCCAGACACAAGGTCAGCAATGCTTTCTTTCTTAGAAAGGTTAGAGTCGTTAGCGTCAACAATAGCGATACTATCGTTAGCAACATCAACAGCGGCAGCAGTCAACTCGTTGAGGTCAAGAGCAAACTTGTTAGCACCATTTTTGATACCATCACCAGCAAGACCGGAAACGACATCAGCAACAGACTCTTTCTTCATCAAGTTATCATCAGCATCCAAGATGTAGAAGAAGTCAGCACCCTCTGCGATTGTTGCAGCAGCAACACCATCAAGGCGAACTGTACCAGCAGCGAGAAGATTACCAGAACCAGAAAGGTTTCCAGCAGTAATGTGCTTGTCAGCATCAATAACAGCATCGTTGTTGATCGCAAATTCGTGTCCGTTAAAGCCAAGAGCGTCGATTTCTCCAGAAGAGGAAACCTCTCCAGCAACCTGAAGCACTCCATTAGCAAGTGTCAAGAGATCTGCATCTCCTGCGGTTCCAATGACACCACCTGTGTCGATTGTAAGACCGCGACCGGCAAGACCAGCAGAGCCTGAAACAGAACCAGCGGCTGCGCCGATGTTTCCGCCAGTTGCAGACAAACCAGTGCTAACTTGGGCAGCACCAGCAATGACAAGCGAGCCATTGTTAAGGGTCAAGAGATCTGTGTCTCCAGCAGTACCAATAACACCACCTGTGTCAATGCGAAGTCCTCGACCATCAAGTCTTTGAGAACCAGAGACAACACCTGCAACACTAACTTTATTAGCGTCGAGTTGCACAAGGTCAGCATCAGCACTTGTACCAAGCTTTCCACCTTCGTCAATTGTTACTCCACGACCAGCAAGACCAGCAGAGCCTGAAACAGAGCCAGCGGCTGCACCGATGTTTCCACCAGTTGCAGACAAGCCAGCGCTAACTTGGGCAGCACCAGCAACAACAAGTTGATCATTGTTAAGTGTCAGGAGGTCTGTGTCTCCTGCGGTTCCAATAACACCACCTGTATCGATACGAAGACCGAATGCGTCAGAGCGAGCGGAACTCGAAAGGGAAGCAGCAGTAATGTTACGGAAGCCAGAAGCATCTTTATTAGCGTCTACGACAACAGCCTTAGAAGCAGCAACAGTACCAGCGGTAATGCCATCAATTTGCTCCAAATCAGCTTCAGCCATGCTTGCGTTTCCAATAACAAAAGCGCCTGTGGCGGTTACATTACGGAAACCAGTGATGTCTTTGTCGGAATCAACGATAACTGCTTTACTGGCAGCAACTGTACCGGCTGTAATGCCGTCAAGTCCAGCAAGCTCGGTTTCGTTAATTGTAGTGCTACCAATTTTAATAGATTCAGCGCCAACCTCAAGTGTTGTACATTGAATTAAAGAAGCACTCATTGCGACAGAAGCAGTCAATTGACCAGTAACAAGAAGCGAGCCATTGTTAAGAGTCAAGAGATCGTTGTCTCCTGCGGTTCCGATGATACCAGAAGTATCAATGCGAAGTCCTCTAGCATCTGCTCGGGTAGAAGCAGAAAGAGCACCTGCGATGGCAACATTGTTAGCAGTCAGTGCGATGAGATCAGTATCAGTAGTAATACCAATCGAGCCACCAACGTCAATTGTTACTCCACGACCAGCAAGACCAGCAGAACCAGAAACAGAACCAGCGGCTGCGCCGATGTTTCCACCAGTTGCAGACAAGCCAGTGCTAACCTGAGCCCCACCAGCAATAACGAGTGAGCCGTTGTTAAGTGTCAAGAGATCATTGTCTCCTGCGGTTCCGATAACACCGCCTGTGTCGATGCGAAGACCAAAACCGTCAATACGAGCAGAAGCAGAATGCACACCTGCGACACTAACTTTGTTAGCAGTGAGGGTTACGAGGTCAGTGTCAGTTGAAATGCCAACTTTACCGCCAACGTCAAGAACGAGGTCTCGACCAGAAATGGACGTTGAACCAGAAATGGATGTCACATTACCAAGAGCGCGGGAAGAGTTAAGGATGGTGTTACCATCGTGCTTTAACTCGAATTCTCCAGAGCCATCATCTTTGATGTCAATGGAGCCCTCTTGATCTAATGCACCAGAAAGGATTGCTTGTCCATGTTGAAATTTATAAGCCATATTTTGTTTATCTCCTATAGTTTAAAATATGTGGACGCAGGTTTCCACACGCAGACGCACCACTAGTGTGCATCCGAAATGTGTTAGCCCCATCCACTCGTATATAGGAGAGGTTGTCGTCAATTTACAAAATATTTTAAATTTAATTAAAGACTAGAAAATAAAATATTTGCTCACACCATCTGTGTACATGTGGATTGCGGCATAAGATGATTCTAATCTAATCTCAGCCTTTCCATCAATTGTTTGCCCACCCACTGTAGGACGAATAATAACATTGTTTGCTGGGGCGACACCGCCCTCATCTTTAAAAACCCAAGTCTGACCCTCGGTTGCTGTTGAGGCATCTGGGAGTAAAATTGTAAATGAACCTGCACTAGTATCTGCTGCTACAAGGTAATCAGTCGTTGTTAGTGTATAATTACTGGTTCTTACAAAACGCTTGTGAATTAAACCGCCACTTAATTCAGAAATTCCCTCAACATTAAGAATGAGCGAATTTGGATTACTACCACTAAAAACAACACTACTGGTTGCAAGTTGTTCACCGCCAGCCGATTGAGAGAAGATACCGCCACCTGTGCCTGCTGCGGGGGAACTGGCAGTGTAGGTGTTGAAGTCAGTTCTCGGTGTAAAATTGGTTGCGGCACTGGCAGTGTAAGTGTTAAGCTCCACTTTGGTTGAGAACTGGGTCGCTGCACTAGCCGTGTAAGTATTAAATTCATCTCTTTGTGGAAAATCTCTCTCCAAGGATCTTAGATACCCTCTTGGTAACTTGCCACCGAAACCCATTACCCTACTCCCAAGGAGCCCGACCAGTTGTGCTCTAATTGGTTGCTATGAATGCCGGTCATACCTGCAATAACAGAGGCTGAAGATGACACGGCTGTGTGTGCCATCAAATAAAGACGACTGACCTTATAATCTGCTGTGAAGTTTTCATCGTTAAAAAGTACGATATAGTTTGTGCCCTTTACTCCATTTTCAGAAAAGCCTACACGCAGAGGGGCATCATCTAAATCAACCGAGACTTCGTTTTTTATAACAATAAATTTTGACACTCTATCAAAATCAATTTGCAACACAACTGGGCTGCTGGCAAAGTCAGGTCCAGGGTTGATATCAAGCGAGGCTGTAGCGTAAGGGCTCGAACTAACTTGGAACGAGCCTACGTTGTGTAATCCCGACTGATATGAATTAAACGTTGCCATTATTATTCCTTGGTGTTTTGCTGCTCTTTGATTGAAAGCATTTTATCGTAAGCCTCTCGTTTAGCATCAGAAAGCTTGCCGAGGTAGTCATTTCTTCTCAGCACTTTGAAAGCGAGGTTTTCAACAGAGTATGCACCAACTGTTTCTAATCCTGTTTTTCTCATTTTACTGATTTTAGCTTTTAGTTTTTCTGCGTATTTTTCTGCCTCTTCGTACTTGCCCTCGTCAAGAAGCGGCTGAAGGCGATCAATTTGATCCATAAGACCGGCTGCTTTTTTCTTTATATTGTCCTTGTCAAAGTCTTGCTTGTCAAGGGTAGGCTTTTTAATCCAGTCATCATTAAGCACTGAATAAAGACCTTGTGCTTCGTGGGGATCATTAATATCTTGCACATAAATCTCAACTTCGTAGCCCTTAATAAGAATATCGTGAAGACGATTCCAGATAGACTTCATGGCGTTAAAGTATTCTCGTACCAAATCAACCTTGTCATCGACATTGGAAAAGTCAACAAGAATATGGAGGTCTACATCTGAAAACTGAGAGTAGTTGTGGGCAGCCAGTGAGCCAGTGAAAGTAATATCATCATACTCAGTGTCACCGACTTCAAGAGAGTCCCAGAAATCATTAGCAATTGCCATTAGTTTAGCACGAATCTCGGGATCTAATCTATCGTCCTCTTGATTCCAAAAGTCTTGGTTGAGTTCATCGTGAAACTCAAAACTTGACAGATCCACGGACTCAGGATCGTTGTCTTCGTTTATAAAATTTTTAAAGCCCTTAACGAGAATTTCAGAGTTCAAATTTGTTTTATTTGACTCTCCGAAAGTTTCTCTCCATTTGTTGTATAGTTTCATGTTAATAAATAGTTTTATATTCGGGAATCTGCTACAATCTTATTCATCCAAGCATACATATCGACGAAGTTTACAACACCAAATCCATCTTCAATCATCATTGCCTTTACATTTGTTTTGGCAAATTCTGGCTTAAAGTTGCCAAGTGCATAATTGATCTTCTGTCTACCCTGTACACTAACTGAGGGTGTGTAAAGCTGCATGAGCCTGTAGTTCTCTTCTACCACTGCTCGTTTTTCAAGTACATTCGTGTATGCCTTGACTTTACCTGCGTGTTCTTTGGAATATTTCATCAATGTGTCAATGTCATATGAGACATCTTCAGCTAAGAACGGAAAACGTTTTGAGATTGTCGGGAGCCCAACGCCTCCAACGCCTGGAAGATTGTCTGACTTGTCTCCTGCGATGGCTCTGGCAAGGGCAAAGTTTTTTGGATGAATGCCATGTTGTTCCACAAGCCCCGTCTGGTTGATGATTTGCTTCTGGATGGGTCGAAAGACAATGGTTTCACCGTCACACAACTGAAAGAAATCTTTGTCTGATGAGACAATAACTTTTTGCCATCCAGCAAAACTTGGATGCTGTACGACGACACTAATAATATCATCTGCTTCAACAGCGGGTAGCATCAACTGGACAATCGGCAGTTCGTTAAGATATTCAACGAGGCGTGTCTGTTGCCAGATCTTATTAGAAATCTCTTCGTTTTCAGTTAGGTTGCGAATATCGCGGTTCAGACGAATAGGCTTACGACCTTCTTTATAGCCCTTGTTTTGTGACTTTCGTCTTTGGCTACCACCCTCACCATCCCAACAGATGACAACTTGGTCAGGCTTTGTTTCCCTGATAAGTTTCTGGAGAGACTGGAGGAAGCCTTTAAGCCCTCCAATGGGTTGTCCGTTTGTAGATAAACTTGGGTTCACGATGTAGTTTCGGAACATCAAGTTGAGAGCGTCAATTACTAATAGTCGTTTCATAATAGATGGTGCTTGAGGCGGGAATCGAACCCGCATGCCAATACTGGCGAGGGATTTTAAGTCCCTTGTGTCTACCAATTCCACCACTCAAGCTTAATAATAATATACCATTACTTTGTGGTGTTGTCAAGGGTTATTTTAAATAAAAAAATGCCCCCAACTTGTTTTCTGTGGGGGCATTTTGATTATCGTCGGTGTTGATGGCGACGATGACGAGCTTGCCTGGGTGGAGGCACTGGTCGCTTACGCCCCTTAACCCAGCGAACATGCGTGCGAGGATTGCGATTCAACATATGGCGCTCAACATATTGAATACTCCAAGATCCACGTACCCAAACACCATTAGCTCGATAATAGCCTGGTGTCCAAACCCAAGCTTTAACTTGGTGGGCAGGCACACGAACATGCGTTTGTTGTGGTGGATGTGCGTGTGCGGCGCATCCAGAAAGAAAAGCTCCAAAAAGAGCGGCGGTAATAAGTGATTTCATTGTTTTAACTCCTGTTCTATAGACGCATAACTAGTTTTATTATTCATCATTTTCTTCATAAAAGTCTGCTGCGTTTCCTTCACGCTTGTCAAACTTATAAATAACTTCCTCATCCATAATCTCATGGACCCTTGACCGGAATTCTTCTTCTGCCATTCGGTCAGTCCACTTCGTTGCTTGGAACTTCGCACCCAAGGCATTCCCAGAGGAGTCCAAGAGAGTATACCAGGCACCTGTGCGAACCAAATTGGATGAGCCAGCGATTGCATCAAACAAGCTTTCATCATCCTGAATGCCAATCTCATCTCCCCAAAGGATTCGGAAGTTACACTGCCGACCTTGAGTACCAAAGCGAGATTTCTCCAACTTTACCTTAACCTCTGAACCGATGCGAAAGCCCTTATCATCAGTAACAAAAGATGCCTTGGCTTTTCGCCCAGTCAGCCAGATGCGAAGTGAGTATGCATAAATCATAGCCTTTCCGCCTGGTGTGACATAAGGGGTCGTCATAGCCTCTGAGGGCGAACGAGTGATGTTTGACTTCAACTGGTTAAGAACCAAGAAGGTAGACTGCGAGTTGGCAATGGGTACAGTCAACTTAGACATGCCCTTTGCAAGAATACGAGCCTTCATAGCCATAGAGGACTGAGGGTTGAAATCTCCTTCAATATCCGAGATAGCTGGAGTCAGAGCCAAAGAGTCCCAGATAAACAACATACGATTGTCATTGTTTGCCAAGAGATCCTCGATAGTCTCCAAAACGAATTCAACAGAAGCTGCCTGAACATAAAGAAGGCTGCTCAAGTCGCAGCCCGCTTTCTCAAGGAAAGCCGGATCAATCGCAGACTCAGAGTCAAAATAAATAACATCCATTCCCATCTTTTGAGCGTTCGCAGCAACTTGGGCTGCCATATAAGACTTTCCTGTTGCTTCAAGACCTGCGATCTCAACAACCTTACCAACGGGGATGCCAGAAAGTTTACCACGACAAATAATTGAGTCCAACCAGCGAGAGCCAGTTGGAATCCACTCTTTAACCTCGGTGGGGTTTTGTTCAGTCAAGTCGTGAGCGACATTCAGACCAGCCCTTTTATTAATAAGGGCACGCATATCAGATAAGTTTAACTTACCTGCTTTTGTAGTTTTAGCTTTCGCCATTCTCATTTAATCTCCAAAATAAAAGTGTGAGGCACCTGATAACCCTGTGCCTCCCTGTGGGCGCGGGGATTACGCTCCCATGAGTTCGTTGAAGGCAGCGTCAACAGAGGACACTGTGTCAGTGGAGGGAGGAGGGGTTGTGGTTGAACCAGTCCCCTCGTTGGTGCCTTCTTCACCAAGCAGGTATGCGTCTAACATAGCGCCTACTTCTGCTGGCGTTTTACGCTCAAAGAGCGTGTCGAATTCTGGAATACTTTCAAGAAATTCCGCGCATCGTTCGTCACCACCAACTGCCTCATCACAGAGGACAGAAGAGCGACGACGTGGAGTAAGCTTCGTTTGTGGGAAACTTGCTCCGGGTGGCTTACCATAATGAAGAACAAGATCAGTTCCTGTGTCAGTATCGGTAATATCTCCATATTCTGGATTAAGGACAAGGTTGAGCAATTGCTCATATACTTGCTTTCCATAACCCCAAATACGAACACCCTTATCTTCTTCACCTCGTACAAGTACGGGTGAGAAAAATCTTTGACGTGCCATAAGCGACTTCGCCATTTTAATACTTTCTTCGGTGCCCTCGTTAAAAAGCTTCCGAACAAAGTCGTTCAGTGGATCCTCTTCACCAAAGTTCTTCTTTGGACTGAGGAAGCCTGGATTGTTTCCTACGTTGTAGTGAAACCAGAAATCCTTGAAGGGATCGCCGTCAGCGGTAGGAACAATACGAATAGTCTGTTCGCCATCTTGTGGACGCCAGAACGTATCGCGGTTACCTCCGCCTTTTCCTTGCAGTGCAGCCCTGCGCTGCTTCATTTTATCTAAATCAATTCCCATTGTCTTTTCTCCTTGTAGTTGTGACTGGTTGGTCTAGAGTCAAAGCGATAACTCTCTCGCTTTGCTATTATAGATTGTAACATAGTTTTATTCTTCTGTCAAAGAATTTTCAAAATAATCTGGATCTATTGGAACTGTGACGACAAATCCTGCTGCCAGTTCACATTGGCATCCGTCATCATCGAGTGCAATAAAGTCTCCAATAAAAAGAGCGCAAGTGACTTCACATCGCCCAACTTTTTTTCCAAGTTCAATTCCGTTTTTATGAACCTGGATTGCTGCAAAGGTGCCAATTAGAGAAAGGGCAAACAATGTAGTCATTCTTTTCCAGTGGTCTTTTAAAAAATTTAGTGCGGTTTTCATATAATTCTTAATTGTTCGTTAACTCGGTGTTTGCCACCAAGTACCCGTAGTTTTGTTCATAAGAGGTAGAGTAAACTTGGAACCCTGCTCGAACGTCTTTGCCAATGTTTTTATTAATATTGTCAGTTAGTGTTCGCAAAAGTTTTCCGTCTGTCTCTAATGCTTTTGAGTTGATAGCATAATAATAACACTTCTCTCGGATGTTGTCAAGGGAAAAAAACAATTTTTCTTTGCCCTCGTCCACATTTACAATGCCAAATGTTGAAATGCGTGTTGTATCTGCCTTATCAAATGGGGTCGCATGGATCGCTTTCTGGTGATCGTAAATATTAACCATGTGAATAGTGGAGACAATCAGTTCATTTAGCCTATCATAGTAGCCAATAATTGGAACATCGCCCAGAACTTCTTCTACTTTCTTGTTATCTACAAGAAAAATACGATTGAACACACCCGAGCGGGTATACTCTTGTAAAACATTTCTTACTACTCGCTCTTGGAGGATGTTCATGTGTCCCAAGAATTCCATATCTGGCTTGATATAAAGAATATTAACTTTCTTTCCTCGGAGGTTCTTTAGAATTTGAAGTGAGGCGCCGGAGATCATGCCGGAGCCAGACAATACAAATAGAATATTGTCTGTGGTTTTGGCAAAGAATGTCTTCATCGAGCGAACGGTTTTCTCGTACTTCTCAGGGCTGTCTTGTTTTTTTAACAAATGGCAGTTTTTGCTTTTAGGGTCAAGACCCTCGGAGTCAATCTTAAAGGTCTTATACTGAGGATATTGTGCAAACTTGTCTGCAATAGCACAACCAGCTTTTCCAAGTCCGATTACTGTATCCATTCAATCCTCCTCATATCCCCATATGACTTGCCCGCACTTAAGTTAACCTGAAACTTTCCAAAAGGAGTTTGAGAAAATATCTCCAACAACTCTTGGACACAATCACGCTCGGTATCGTCAAAGTCTATAACAATACTATCATGAAGTGTGAAAGAAATAAAAGAATTTTTATTTTTTAGCTTCTCTGCAATTTTAAATGCTCTGGAAAGCACGACATCACTTGTTGTGCTTTGTATTAAATAGTTTAATGCGTGGTGTTTGTCCGCACTGATTACACGATCCATCGGAGTAATGACAACTTGCCCATTCCAATATTTTCTTAAGATGCCCTCGCGATCATAAAAGCGGCGTGGTGCATAATCTTTTGATTGAGGATTGTAAAGCCAAGAGAAGATGCGCTTCTTTACTTCATCTCTTGTTCCGTTTCCACGATATATGTTATTCAAGTTCCAGATGTGGAGATCCTCAGTGGGTTGCTGCTTGCCGCTAAGACCAAGCAGAACACGAAGTTCCGCTGCATTGTAATCAAGCTCCACGAAGTAATCGTTTGTCGGTTTGATAATAGAGCGATATTCGCTGTCAAGTGTGAGGATTGGAAAGTAACTCTTATAAGTCGTCATGCGTCCAGTCTTCGTGCCCCACATATTGTAGTTGATGTGCGGTTTGGTGTATTTGGACTTCTTAAGGAAGTTGCGTACCTTTAGTTGATGGCTGTCGCGGGCGATCTCTGAGTAATCAACATTTAACTTTTGTTGGCTGATGTCATAAGTCAACTCCGCCAAAGAACGGAGGAAGTCATAGTTCGCAGGCTTGGTGTGTGTCTTAACAATGTGATCTGTAATTTTATTCTTGACCTCGCAGTATTCTAACAAAAATCGTTGAGGAACAAGGTCAAAGAAGCAATTGATATCCAAGCTTATTTTGGCAGTGGAAAATGACTTATAGAAAGCGTTCAGGCGGGTGCTAATGGTGTCCCAGCGGTGTCTAAGAAAATCAGGGCAAACTTCATTTAAGGATTTGCCTCCGACGAATAGAGAGGCAATGAGAGCGTCTTTTTGTGAAAAAGCAGGGTTGTAGTTCCAAGTCGCAGATACAGCGTCGAAGTCAAACTCATCGCAGTCATAGATTAGTTTGCCGTCGTGGTATATACCGACACAGTGTTTTTTATCGTCTAAGGTTTGGACTAACAAGTATCACTCTTAGTATCCGCCCGCATCGCCGGAGGAGCCGCCCGATGTGGTAGTTGATGAGCCGTTACCGGATTGAGTTGGCACAGAAAGGGTGTCAGCACGAGATGACATTTGTTTTCTCTGTTGAAGTGGGAAGCGTATTTTTTTAAACACTCCATTAATATAACTCTTTGCGGAATCAAAGTCAACATTTTTATTTATATCTTGTGTGTTTTTTATCGCTTTGGACAATTCATTTCCATCTAATGCGCTGCCGAGTTCATAGTTTAGTATTTCGATGTATATGTTAAGCCAGTAAGTGTCATCATATTTGTTTTCTAAATCGCTCTGCGTTAGCTTGACTCGCTGAATCACTTCTGTTGTGGTTTTCTCACAAACAAGTCTTGAGGTCGCGGTCGGTAGCGGAAGCATGCTTGTCCTAAAATTTCCTGATTGAACTGAATATTTACTTGTTCTAACAGATCCTCGGTCCTTAATCACAGTCTTGATTGGGTAGTCGGTAACATAGCTATTGTAAAACTGATAAAGATAAACCTTGATCAAGTCATAGTCATAATCTCCTGCTTTATAATAATACGTTTCAAAGAGGTTGTCAAATGTAATTCCAAAATTTTCCATATACGCTTGCATAGCTGGGGATCCGACATCTGCGATAATTCTGCCTGGGTAATCTACGTCTGCCATAAACCCAAACTTCTTAAGTGCTCTCATATAAAAGTCAAAGTTTGGGTCGCTGTAAAAATCATTAGCAATTTTACGGGGATCGGAGTATCCTATGTCTGGCGCTATTTCAATTGCCAAGCCTGTGGTCGATAAAGGACAGTTATTTGATAGTACAAAAGAAGAACGGGTTAACTTAACATCACGTCCTGTGAGCGTTAGAAACCTTTTAAAAGATTTAACGAAATGATCAAAGTCTTTTGGATAAAAACTATCAGCACCAAAAAATTGACTGGGCGTTTGCATGTAGTCATTAATAACAACTGAATATAGTCCATCTATGTTTTCGGCGTATAGTTTATGCATGCTTTCCCAAGCGCGGATTGGCTCTAACAATCTTGTTTTGTCATCCTTGACAATTCCTGTTGTGATGCCTTTGATATAATATTCTCTAAGGTCTTTGAACGCCTGAGCTACAAAGTTTAAAACATAGAATGTGTTGCCAGAAGTTTTGTTTGGGTTTGGCAAAGTGCTTAAGTGTTTCTCTGAAGGATATACGATATTTCCCTCGGCATCTACTTTTCCATAATATAAAACGAAAGAAGAATCATAAAAATTGTCATGCTTATTTGCAGGAACGATTTTTGATAAAAACCTTTTTCTTAATTCAAATCTTCTTTTTAGTCTATTTCTTGGCATATTAATCCTCGTCTCCCTCTTCATCCTCTACTGGAGCGAAGTTACTGGGCGGGTCAAAGATATTAAACCCAAAACGATTCCTTATTTCTGCCTCTACCTCTACATCAAAGCCAGCCTCGCCAGTAATCGGATCGGCTTGGAGTTCTTGAAGGGGCGCAGTAAGCCCCTCATTTACTGCTTGTTCAACTGCTTGTAGAGTTATGTCGCGTCTGGCACTTTGATCATCGGTATCTACGGCATAAGCAAGACGAGCAGTTATGGAAGTAATACAATCGTCTTCTTGATCGCGAGCGAATAATCCATCGTCTGATCCAAATGTCTGCCATTGTGTATCTACCATGGTCATCCAAGCATTATCGGCAACACGAACTTCATGTGTCACACGAATCACTAAGTGATACCCGCCTAAACCCAAAAGTCGAGCGGGCGATAAGCCATCCTTGGCATATCCAAAATTAGCAACATTTAATCTACCCGGATCAATATATATTATTGTGCCTGGTTTGAAAAAATTGTTTCCGTATAGCTCAAGTGATGCATTATATTTTTCTCTCAAAATTTCTAAACCATACATGTCTTTACCTTCAAAAAGTCGAGCTTCGCGAAGACCAGGCATATCTTCTCTTTGAAATTGGATATTATATAGCAAGCCCTTCTCAGGTTCAGAGAACAAAATATGAGCTATTTTATCTGCCTTATCTGCTGCCTTACTGCCAGCACGAGAGGTATTAAACTTAACACTTGGAGTTTGACCAATTATGGTTAATACTTTTGAATCTAGATTTCGTGAAGTTGCTTGCTCATCCACATAGGTGCTAAGATCTGTAATGCTGATTCTGTTTTCTAAAGTCTGAAGGTTGGGAAATCTTTGATTTGTAATCAAGGGCAAAAAATCGTAATCTTCTACATTGAGAAAATATCTGTTTACCAACAATTCTGGTGGCTCTAAGTCTGTTGTGGTGCTCTGGTCGGCTGCAACAGCATCACCAATTTGTTTTGATACCCAACGTGTTAAAGATTCTAAGTAATTCTTTATAAACATATGTCTTTTTCTTGTGGAGCTTATGTTTTTAACGAACCATTTTTTAAACTCAATCATAGAAATTGGAACATCGGCAAGACTAATAGTAATTTCTTCGTTGACATCTGCTGGATTTTTATAAGTGACATTCGAGAGTAATATCTCTCCATATTCCTTATAAAGCTGTTGAACTCTTGGGTCTCTGTTTCCGTTTTGATAATAAAACGGAGTAACGTAAAATTCAGTGTGCTCTGCCAAATACGGATCTTCAGTGCTTTCTCTTCCTCTCGCGACCCTATTAACATATGAAGATTGTTCTTCAAATGCTTCAAAAAAATCAACACCTTCAGTTAGTCTGTTATTTGCTGCCAAAACTTCAAAAGCGGTCTCAACAATATCTCCAAAAAAAGCAAACTCAATATTAACTTCGTCTCCACCAATTTGATTACCTAAACCTGTTTCAATAAATTCCTCAAGGTTTTCATCTATATCTAATGTTGATTGAGCAGCAGCTTGTAAGTCTCTTACATTAGTTAGCTCACTCGTGAACCGGCTTGGATCAAGCCCGTATTTTCCAAGGTTAAAAAGTTGAACTTTATCTGATAGTTTTCCGCTGATTTTTCCTTGCACATCTGCGGTTGGCGCAAATATTATATTCATTCTTGTATATTTTTTTATAGGGGAGGATATAACTTCGCTCGAAAAGGTCGATCGGTGCAAAAGTGATGCCCCATATAAGCCATTTATAAGTTTATTTGCTTGCATTGTTTGCATTCTCTTTTTTAACTTATCCAGTTTGTCTAATAATTTCTTTTTTTCTTCGGGCGTTCTGGCAACCGTAAGCTCCCCCAAGGAAAGATTGAAGAGACTGTTATAGTTAACATCCTCGCTGGGGTTTTCAACAACAGTGGTTTGGGCTGCTGAAATGCTGGACTTTGGCGGTCTATATCTAAAAGGATCTGAGATAGCTGTAACTGCCGTCTCATTGTCTATGTTTTTTTGAAGCTTGCATATTTCATCATTTGTAACCAGTTCTCTCTCGTACATGTAAGGGTCAAATAATAAATCATTTTTTCTATCAATTGTAGCGGTGCCTGTTGAAGCAACATAATCAATTTGCAAAGTAACCGATCCATCATCTGCATTAAAACCAAAAGCGTTTTGGTGGAGGTTCAAATAATAAACTTCTGTTTGTGCTTCAATTTGTGCTGCAAATCTTTCAATTTCATCATCGGTGTATATAAAATCTTCGTCTTCATCCCTTGCTTCTTTTAGGGTCTCTAAGGTATTTCTATATCCGATCTTTAGTTTAATTCTTTGTTGTTCGCTATTATAGCCAAGAGAACTGCCAAATACATTATTTTGAAGCGACTGTTTTGTGTCAATTCCAAATTTTTTGGCGACATTCTCAAAAGGATCCAGTCCGCCGTCTTCTAAATTTATTTTAATTAAGTCAATCCAAGAAATGCCTCTTGTTGCCTGGTCTCTTATATGTTGTGGAAGAGAGTCATCGGAAGTAATACGTCCAGCGCCCTCTCCCTTATATGTTGTAAAATAGTGCTGCAAGCTTGTTGCAAACAAAGAAATTTTAACCGTGATGTTTGTGTCTATCTCAGCAGGGTTTCCGCCAAGGCGCACAATTTCAATATTTTCAATTTGCACACCAGGGTCGCCAGGATTTTGTCTTCGGATCTCATCAGTCTCCAGCAAACCTCTATTACCAATTCTGGTTCTATTCAAAGCTACATATTGTACATTTCCGTCCGCGTCTTCTGGATATGCGTTAAACGCATCTAAGAGCATTTCATATTCGCGCGTTCCTTCCTCCCGATTGACAATAAACACCTTATAAACTTTAACATCTAACTTTAGTTTCTGTAAAACGTCTGCTGGTAAATCGGAAACAAAATCAATTGTATTAGCGGGGTTCAAAGCATTTGCAGCTATCTCCTCTTTAGTGGTAGATCCCTCAAGTTTTTTTATATATTGACTAAAGTTAGCGCCTATGGGTCGTCCAATTTTTGTAATTAGTTCTTCGGCATTTGCCAAAAGATAAGCTTGTAACTTGTAATCTGATAATGTAAAATCAGCCATTCTGCTTTCCTATAAATAATACAAAATTAAATTTAATGAAGTTGGAATACGAATAACGTCACCTCTTTTCAAGTGACCCTCTGTAGGTTTTTGATTATACAGAGCAATAATCCACCACAACTTCGGATTGCCATAGTAAGCACTTGCAAGCTTATAATACCTATCACCTGTCTTCCAAATATGCAACGATGTTTTGATGTTTGGTATAGAACTTAGAGAACGAAAAATTGGTGTTCCATATTGTCGTAAAGAAGTAATTCTTTTTCTTGTTAAAATGTTCTCGTACAATTCATCGTTGTTTGCAAATACAAACCTGTTTCTGTTTCTAAATTTATCAACGTATGCCATATAGTATAAATAGTTGCTCTTTGTTTATTCAGTTATTAGATCATCTGTCAAGTAATTGTTGTGTTCTTTCTTCTAGATAATTTTGTAGCAACTCGTCATCTGATAATTCATCACCCTCGGTAACTACATCAGGAGTTGTTGCTGCCATATATCTCATAACCCCAATCGGTCCTGTGCCATGTGGCCAGTCTTTTCCAGTATTAAGAGACCAGCGTTTTTGATATTCTCCTGATCTGTTGGGACCGCCAAATCCAAGAAAATCACCAAGCTCGACTACGATTAGTGCAGTTAAAGACACACTAACTTCTTTTGGATATACTTTGCCTTTTTGGTTGTGATATACAAATTGTGTTTCTTCGATTAAAGCACCTGGACCCATGTCTCTTTCAAAATATTCTTCTTGGAGTTGACCAACTGTTGGCGGTGAGTTTTCATTTTGTCTTGCAACCACACCAACTTGAGCACCATTATATTCAAATACGCCTGCATCAAAGTTTGGAACAAACGAGAACTCTTCAAAAAAACAAAGCTCGTTTCTTACAAGATTACCAAATTTCATTTTGTTTCTTAAGTTTGCGCCTTGATAACCAAAGCTGTCTCCTGCATCTCCAACGCGTGCATAATCTCCATAAACAATATTAGCAAGACCAGAACAAAAATCTAAATTACTTTTAGCCTCTGCTACATTTCTTGCAGGCAACTTAAAACTAATGCTTACTTTTCTAGTTGTTTGCTTGTAGTTATATACCGGGTTTAATTGACCGAGGCGTCTATTGCCTACATCCCAGTTTGCCTCAAAGGTTTCGTCATATGCAGTTAAAAAAACAAATCTTTCAAACACCCTTGTTGTTTCTCTTATACCATCCTCAAATGATGTTTTAGAAATTCTTAAAGGAAAGTAGCCTTTATCTCCAAGGTTTTGAACATTACTGAATTGTCTGTAACTTCCCATTATCTATACCTCGGATAATCTGATGGATAAGGCTGAGAACGATTCTCTGATCTATCAACTGGAATAATAGCGGTAGCTGAGATAGAAATAGTGGTGCTAATTGGATGCAACTCGCCTTCTGCGCTCTCTTTAGACATAATAAATCCTTCATCTGGGTCTAAAGAGTAGGCTATGTTCTGTACAAAAACTTTAGTTGAAGTTCTGCTTCCTCCGTCTCTTAACAGATTAAATCCAGATACAAAAATGAATGGGTCTATTAAGGTTTTGCCGTCTTGTTTATCAAGTTTTGCGTACATCATCTGCAAAAGCATATTGACACTTTGTGTGTTGTATCTTGCTTCTTCCAAAGATGCACTAAGAACTTTAAAGGTAAAAGATATCTCGCGATTTGTGCTACCTTGAGTAATTGTAGGGTTTGGGGTTCCTGCAAACACCTTTGTGTTAACCACTGGGGCGTGCGTGTCGCTAAACGAATCAATAATAGCAGGGAAAGAAACACTATGTCCCGTTCCAGAATGTTTAAAGGTCAGGACATAGTTTTTATCTCTTGCAAATCCAGCCACAGAAACGTTAGCATCGGCACCAGAATATACACCACGAATTTGAGGTCGCTCTGTTACGGACATATTACCCTACTCCTGATATTGGCGAGCTTCCTGGGGCTCCAAAATGCTCGTTGGTTAGTCTTGCAAACTCTCTTCTGTTGACAGTCAACACAAAGTCGCCTGGGGATCCAAGTCTTTGCATTAGAGAATCCATCTTTGTACTTAAGTTATTTATTGCTGTAACAACAGCTTGATCTCCTCCACCACCTATTTTAGCGAGCTTTTCAGTGTTCTCGTTATTAATAATAGCCGAGCGGGGTGGTGGTACTATAAGTTCCTTTCCAGCCTCGCCTGCAACGTTTAATAGTGGTCCACCTGGGTAGTTGTCTGTTCCATCTGCAAAGCCAGAACCAATACCGAAGCCTGCTGCTGCACCCATAGGTCCGCCGACTAAGAACCCAGCGCCTGCTCCAAGGAGACCTTTGAAAAGAGACTTACCTTTCTCTTCCGAAGTTGCGACATTATATGCACCCATACCCAAGCCTAAAGTGGCACCAGCACCCTTCAAAAGTTTACCACCCTTACCAGCTAAGAACCCTCC
>WLWH01000607.1_pt1 | contig 28822 bp, 42 predicted proteins | sample 6712741 | NCBI WGS metagenome assembly WLWH01 (sample SAMN12718694, study PRJNA515312) | sponge metagenome | isolation source: marine sponge | host: Mycale hentscheli | place: New Zealand: South Island, Marlborough, Capsize Point | collected 2003-05-01
TGTGAAATTATTTGTTTGACTCTATTGCGAATCATCTTTATTGATTGACTCAACGAAACAACAACACAACAAGGAGTCCTAAAATGGATACTTACACAATTACTTGGCGGCCTGAGTCAGACGGCGATTTTTTTATTCAAGATTATCCTCAGAAAAAATCAGCGAGTCTTGCAATTGCTCAATGGCGTAGATTATGGAATCTGCATGAGTCCGATTGCGTCGTTTTCAAGATAGAGCGGTCTGAGGAGTCGGAATAATGATTGTAACATGTCCTTATCACTTAACCTTAGATTCATTGATTAAACATGCAAATAAACATTCTCAAAACTTGCGCGGTTTGGATTGTTTTGACATGCACTATTTTGCAATGATGTTTTATGACACTAACGGTGTTTATCCCTCAACTGATCAATTGCCAATCGAGAATAGACAGTATTATATTGAACTTTCTAATCTGTCTTAATCAACAACAACACAAACAAGGATTCACAATATGAAACATATGACTTACACAATCGCCACCCGCGACACAATCGCCCAGCAATTTATTCCAGTGTCTGGTTTCATCTTAATGACATTACGGGAAGCGCAAGAATTGGCGCAAGAATATCGCGCAAGCGGTCAAGATGCTGTGGCATTTAATACAGAAGGAGTCTGATTATGGCTAATAAAACATATACAATATATCGTGGTCCAAGCCTATTTGATGGTTCGCCTATTGTAGTATGGGCACAATCTAATAGCGGCAATTCTAAAACGGGCGATATGGTCCAGACGTTTATTCAAGCCGACGGATTACACGCAGATAATGCAGGTAAAGACTGCGATCCGCTTACAATGTCTCGTGATGGTTCGGATGCTTCATATTGCGGTTCGTGTATACATAGAGGCACGCCAAACAATAACGCAAAAGGTCAAGCGACCAATAGGACCTGTTATGTGACTCTAGTACATGCACCACTAGGCAAACACAAGGCATATATTAAAGGCAAATATAAAGAGGCATTTGGTCATGATGCAATTGCTGCAATAGGCAAAGATCGCATGGTTCGACTCGGTACTTTTGGCGATCCTGCAGCCGTCCCTAGTTACATATGGGAAAGCCTATTAAGTGAAAGCGTAGGGCATACTGCATACACACATGGCACAATTAATCCTATGCCAGAATCCATAATGACAAGCGCAGATTCACCCGTTCAAGCCCGTGATGCATGGGAACGCGGCGAACGTACTTTTAGAGTCATATCTTCACTTGATAGCGTTATTAAAGGTAAAGAGATATTATGCCCTGCAAGTGAAGAGGCTGGCCGCAAAACTACCTGTATATCTTGCAAGCTATGTGCGGGTGCAAAGGTCAAAGGTAAATCAATTGCCATAGTGGCACACGGTACAAGTAAACGTAAATTCAAGGAGTCGGTGTAATGACCATCAAACCATCATTTAAAGAGATACTAGCCGAGCGACAAGAATACTTAGACGCGCTTAAACAACATGGCGATATGTACGCATTAGGATTCTTGGAGTCATCTTTTCTCTATCATATGGGCGCCAATGGACTCGAGCCATTGAATCCGTCTCAATTAAACACACTAGCTAAATGGAAAGAGGCAACACAATGAATGAATATGAAGTAATGTTAGAAGATGCACTCGGCAATGTATCAGAGTTTACGATTAGCATTCCAGACCTAGTGGAAAACATAACGGAATATGTGCGGGAAGAATTCCCAGAGTCATCTATTGTTTATATCATGCCAAAAGGATTCTAATCATGAAACGCTATAAGGTAATATTAAAACGCGTGGGCTTGGCTCTAGTCTGGATCGCCAATGTTGCAACGATACTTGGCTGGTCATATATTGCGGTGTACCATTGGCCTTGACTCCATACCGAATCACAGGTATTGATGGTACATCAACTTAACACAAGGAAAAAATGACATGACACGCCAACTAGACACAGCTTCAAAAATGAGAACATTTATCGGAATGCGTCCGACACAAGTATTCACTGCCCACGGTGTTACATTGTATGAGCACCCTAAGCTGGGCGATGAATCACCGTTACTAGCAGTATGGGGACGCAAGATATACAAAACTGATTTTTGGGACGCACCGCACCGCGATGAACTACTGCAGTGGCGTAAAGATAAAGAGGCGGCAATGGACACAGTAAGCGTTTCTAACGTCCTATAAATAGCCCCATAGAACAACGACTCTGGTCTCTACTGTATGGTAGGGGCCTTTTTTCTTTTGTGCGTTTGTATGGCGCTTATATTGAGCGTGACAGCATGGGGTATTATGACACCACATCAAATGCTTGGCTATATATTGGTCTAATGTTCTTACTAATTAAATGAACAAGCGTTCAATTAAATGATTGCCTAGGGCATTGCGAATCCGCCCGAAGAGCGCAAGAAATTACTTTTGTCAATGATTCTTTTATGTTTTGTATCAATTACTTGTGTCAATAGCTTAAAGTGTTGCAATTATGTCACACCAGGAGTGATTCGTTATTTTCATTGGGGGTATGTCAATATATACTTTTGTATGGGACCCTATACTTTATGGGGTATAATTTTGAGCGGCGTGGTTACCCACCCATATCTATAACATAAGAAATTTACTTTGGGCCATATCTATAAAATAAGAAAATTAGTTTAACCCCACAACCATGAAGTGCAAGTGTGATAAATATGTCACACAACAGAAAAATAAATAAAAAAAGATTCGTGTGTTATCAACGACATAAAAAAAAGTTTGACAACGATTGTTATAAACACAAAAAAATGGTGCTATATAGTAATAGGCAACCTACTAAAGTATAGCAGATGTAACTACAACGGTAAAGAGACTATATAGTATAATACTATTATGGTTATTACTATTATAGTTTATAGACAACAGCTATACATTAGTAGTTACATGAGTACTAGGTATCAACTATATTCTTGTTTTAAAGTCTTCTCCCTTAGTCAACCATGATGAACACTGACAAGTTAGAATTACAGGATGAGATCATGCCGATGATTGAGGGAGTTATACTTGTTGTCGTTATTATATTATTTGTGATGTATTAATCATCATGTACGGAACTGAAGGATGTTCAGAGTTCATGGCAGAGAAACTACCATATAGTGCTATTATAGGTAAGCATGTTCGTAAGGGCATCAGTAGTGGTGTGTCAGTTAAAGATATTATGGCATCCATACAGAAATATTCTCATGCACCATCTAGTACAGCTACTTTCTATAAGTTGTATGGTGGGGACATAGCGGAGGTGAAGTTTGATACTACATCAGCTATTGGTAATGTTGTCGTTGAACAAGCGTTAGCTGGGGATTTTAAAGCTGCTGAGTTGTACTTAAGAAGTAAGGGGGGTTGGTCTCCTACTAACACTGTTGAGGAACGGGAAGTTGGTAGTGAAGAAGAGGAAGACCGCTCCGCTGTAGAAGAGATTATGACCCGACTAGGAAAATCAACAGATGAACATGAGGATAACGGCTGAGGACTTAAGGAAGTTACCCTCAGATGAGGTAGCTGATGTTTTGTCGTCTCTATCCCCAGAGCAAGCTGAAGAACTTAAGTACGATTGGAAGTTCTGGGCTAGACCTGATCAATTAGAGCCTGAGGGTAACTGGAATGTATGGGTTGCTTTAGCTGGTCGTGGTTGGGGTAAGACTAGGGCTGGTGCTGAGTGGGTACGACACAGAATTATGAAGAATGATCGTATTGTTCACTGTGTAGCACCAACTAAGGGTGATGTTCGTAGGGTTATGGTTGAGGGTGACTCTGGACTAATGAATGTCTGTCATAAGAATGATAAGACGTACAGAGGAAAAGAGTTAGGCTTCCCTACTTGGTCTCCTACTAACAATACAATGACTTGGGCTAATGGTTCTAAGGCTGTATTCTTCTCGGCAGAAGACCCTGAGAGACTTAGGGGACCACAGGCTTATTCGATGTGGGCAGATGAACTTTGTGCTTGGAGAAATGCTCAAGAGACTTGGGACATGGCTCAGTTTGGGTTACGCTTAGGTAGACGCCCAGTATCCTTTGTAACTACTACACCTAAGACAACTAAACTGATACGGACTATTCTTGATGATGAAAAGACGGTTGTCTCTAGGGGCAGCACTTATGACAATTCTGCTAATCTCGCTGATACTTTTATCGACGCCATCAGGAAGACCTATGAAGGTACACGCCTTGGGAGGCAAGAGTTATATGCAGAAATACTTGACGAAGCGTCTGGTGCATTATGGTCAAGAGGTCTCCTAGCTAAGTGCGAGATAGAGAAAGATCAGGTTCCAACCCTTAACCGTATTGTTGTCGCTATTGACCCGGCTATTACCTCTAACGCTGAAAGTGACATGACAGGTATTGTTGTAGCTGGTGTAGACGTTAATGGCGTTGCTTATGTCCTAGAGGATCATACTGGTCGTTATACACCCCAACAGTGGGCATCTAAGGCTGTAGAGTTATATCATGAGCATTTAGCTGACAGGATTGTAGCTGAGAGAAACCAAGGCGGTGATATGGTAAGACATACACTGCATACAGAAGATGAAACACTGCCAGTAAGGTTAGTACATGCCTCAAGAGGTAAAATGGCTAGGGCAGAACCAGTTTCAGCATTATATGAACAAAACAGAGTTAAGCATGTAAGAGGATTGAACGACTTAGAGGATCAGATGGTACAGTGGGAACCTCTAGGTTCTATTGGGTCTCCTGACAGGTTAGATGCTCTAGTGTGGGCTATCACTGATCTAAGTCTGAATGGTTACGCAAAGCCACAACTTAAACTAGCGTACTCTAGTGCCAAAGGGCTAATTTAATATGGCTACAAAGAAGCGACTATCAGAAGGTGCAGCTAAGAGTATTCTTGGTGTAGCTGGTGATAACACTCGTACTGGACAAATACGTGCAGATGAGTTTATACCTGAACTACGTGGTAAGAACGCTATTCGCAAGTATCGGGAGATGCGGGATAATGACAGTACTATTGGTGCGGTTATGTATGCTGCTGAACAAGTACTTAGAGATGTCAAACTTAAGGTGGAACCAGCCAATGATACTGAGGAAGCTAAACGTGAAGCTGACTTTGTGGAAAGTATCTTTGATGATATGGATCACAGTCTGGACGATCACATTGCAGAATCTTTATCGTCGTTGTCGTATGGCTTTGCTTGGTTTGAGGTCGTATATAAGCGCAGGGTTGGTCCAACTAAGAGATCACCTAAGAAACATAGTAAGTACACTGATGGACGCTTGGGTGTCCGTAAGATTGCTTGTCGTGCGCCTTGGACAGTCTCTAGGTTTGATGTAGAAGATAAAAGCGGTGATGTACTAGGTATTTATCAGGACGTAGGTTATGGATCAGGAAAACACTATATACCAACTTCTAAGAGCCTTTACTATCGTACTACTGTTCTTAATGGTGATCCTAGTGGCCGCTCTATCCTCCGCAATGCTTATTCCTCGTATGTCTATCTGAACAACCTACAGAGTATAGAGGCTATAGCTGTTGAACGTGAGTTAGCTGGTATCCCTGTTGCTCGTATTCCCTCTGAATACTTATCGTCAGATGCAAGTGCAGCACAGAGTGGCTTCGTAGGCAACCTACAACAAATACTTCGTGATGTTAAGTTTAATGAGCAAGGGTACATAATTACCCCAAGTGATACTTATCCTGACAAGGATGGTTCCCCTACAAATATTAGACTTGTAGACATTGAACTAATGAGTAGCAATGGCAAACGTAATTTAGATATTGACCCCATTGTTAGGCGTTACCAACATGACATTGCCCGTAGTGTACTTTCTGAGTTTCTTATGCTCGGTGGGGGTAACAATGGATCATACGCACTCTCCAAGTCTAAGACTGATCTGTTTCTACGTGCATTAGAAAGCTACATCCAAGCTATTGTAGATGTGCTTAATAAGCAACTGGTGGAACGCCTATGGCAGCTTAACGGACTTAACTACGACCTCATGCCCTGTATCAAGGCCGGTGATGTTGCTCCGCATGATCTACGTGAGATTGCAGCATTTCTTCGTAACCTTAACGGTGCAGACATTAACGTCAGTGATCATCCAGAGGTTATACAAGACCTTATGGATATAGCTGAATTGAACTATGACCCTGATACAGAGGTCGCAACTGAAACTGACCTGTCCGATGAGGCAGAAGAAGACAACAAGGAAAAAACATAATGGCTATTACTACAGCATTAAGCACATACTTCAAGCAAGAACTCCTTAAGGGTTCACATGACTTCGATGCACATACCTTTCGTGTAGCACTAATTAAAGTGGGAGCAGCAAGAGATTATGACTCAGCTATGGGTTCATACTCTTATCTAACAGGTGGCCCACAGTACTCAGGACAAGCTGACCCATCTGCTGCATCTGATCAAGTTACAGGTACGGGTTACACAAGCACATACGACACTTTTTCAACAGGTACTGAGGCTGTACTTGCCACTACAATACCTAATGGGTCTGGAGGATTTGACTCTGTAACTTATCCTAAAATTGATGGCACTAAAGCTATCGTAGACTTTGACGATGCGGTATTCCAAAGTGTTACCGTAGCTGCTGAGGGTTGTGTGTTGTATAACGCAAGCATGAGTGCCTCAGACAATAACGTAATCGCTACCTTTGACTTTGGTGGTACTGTTAGTGCTACTGCTGGTGACTTTACTGTGCAGTTCCCCACACCAGACAGCAACGACGCTATCCTTCGTATCGCTTAAACTCTTAGGGACTAACGTATTATGGTAAAGCTAGTCAACAGAGCCAAGATGACAGTCGCTAGTGGTGGTGCAGGGAACATAACCCTTGGCACTGCCGTTGACGGGTATCAAACCTTTGCAGATGCAGGGGTGTCAGATGCAGACACTTTACGATATACCATAGAAGACGGAGATAATTGGGAGATTGGTACAGGGGTATACACTGCCTCTGGCACCACTCTTGTTCGTACAGTTACAGAGAGCAGTAATAGTGATGCAGCATTAAACTGTAGTGGCGATGCTATAATATTCGTCACGCTTGCGGCGGAAGACTTTAGCGGTAATGCTGCACCCCTATTCACAAATCCCTTACCTGCAGGGATTACTTTAGAGAAAGATGGCACAACTGCAAACGTTCTTGATGGGAGAGCATTAGATGATAATGGTTTTCCGATTACTTATTCTTGGGATGGGTTTTCTGGTACAACATACTACGATGATAACAATCTGCCCCCTCAACTGCAAAGTGCGCCAACTATAAATCAAACTACTGGTGCGGTATCAGTTATAGGGTCATCTGATGTTTTAGATGCTGGTACTTTCAACCTTAGAATAAAAGCATCTGATGGTGTTAGAACATCCTCAATGTCAACCGCTGCAAAACTATCCTTTCTGTATGAAACAGGAATGGTCGCTTATTATGACGCTGGTGATCCCGCCAGCTATAGCGGATCTGGCAGCACCTGGTCTGATTTGAGTGGCAATGGTTATCACCTGACCTTAGCCACTGACGGCAGTATGGTCTACAATTCTAGCGGTACAGGTTCCAAGCCTTCGTTTACCTTGGGTCAGACGACTGCTGGTGCTGATGCGTTTGATCAGTTCAGTGCTACCCATGATTATAGTGGGTCTGGAAACGTATTCTTTATTGCAATTATGCGTCACCCGATTAGTCAGGCAGGTCTGACCAGTACTGAAGCAAGTGGATTTTTAGGAAGGCCCACTGCGGCTAACGGTTTGATCAGGATGTACGACTTTACTTTCAATACATCTTTCTCAATCTCTAGAGGCAATCAAAGCTGGGGCGTTGGGAATGGCGCTGGTACCGGTGACGTCATGAACGTCGCATCACCCGGATCTCAAAGTTACTCAGACGTCTGGATTGATGGAACTCAATTACCCGAAACTATTGCTAATCTTACACCCTCTAGGCTAGATTATCATATACCTATGGAGTTGGACGCCTCATCTAGTACGTCCTCTGTTATGGGCTACACAGTCGACACAACCAAGCGTGATCAATTCCACAGTGTAATGATTAACAATGTCCGGCTTGATACAGGTATGAAGGCAGCAGTTGATGCCACTCAAGGTGTTCCGACAGGGATAGAACTTAGAGCAATGCTTATTTATGATCATGAACCAACTAACGCCAATCGAATAGCAATCCACAACGTATTCAAAGGCATCTACGGTTCAGATATGGCGTCTGCGCCCTGATGTTAGGTTTTAGCCCACTTGCCAGTGCTACTTTAGCCAGTACAGGGGATGCACCAGTACCTGTTACCCTTGCTCCCGTTGATGGTGTACAGGCATTAGGACAAACAGGTGTTCTGGGTTTAACTACTGTACAACAACCTACCCAAGAGATTACTGGTGTAGAAGCTACAGGTGAAGTAACTGATCAACCTATAGCACGACAACCAGCTTCTGTGTCTCTAACAGGTTTCGACCTTACAGCAGAAGATGATATTAAGCCTGTAACCCTTATTATCGGGTCTTACTCCACCCTACTTGTATTACCAGAACACACAGCAGAGTTAGGAACCCTACCCCTTACAGGACTTACCCGTGTTATAGAGGTAACGTCTGCTGGGGAACTAACCACAGAAGTTAGTGCTGTAGGTGTAGCTAAAGTAGCTTATGTAGATGGTGTAGAGGCTACAAGTGAAGTAGGGTCTGTTGTAGCTTCTGTAGACATGAACCAAGGCATAACAGGTCTTGCTCTAAGTACAGAGTTCGCTGCCCTATCTGTCGTTGTCCATGCCTTCACTGATGCAACTGGACTAGAAGCTACCTCAGAAATTACTCGGATGCCTCATGTCCCTGTGGTTACTGAGATTACAGACAGCTTTGAGAGAACACTAGAACTTGAAGAGTTAGTTAACGACCCTGTTATTGCAATTATCTCCACAGGTCTTGAACACTTGGGAGAGGTTGAAGACTTAGGTAACACCCCTGTAGTACAAGGCATAGGTGGTTTTGGTTCGAATACTTTTGTTGGTAACTTAGGTAACACCCCTGTAGTACAAGGCATAGGTGGTTTTGGTCCGAATACTTTTGTTGGTAACTTAGGTAACACCCCTGTTGTTAGGACCCTAGTTGGTGTTGAAGCTACTGGAGAAATTAAGGCTCCAATTAATGACCCTGCCGTTGCAACAGCTACTGGTGCAGAGGGTACATTAGAGTCAGAGGGTTTAGCTAACAGGTCTCCTTTACAAGTTGTGGTTGGCTATGACCTCACCCTAGAACTTGAAGAGTTAGATAATGAATCTGTCATACAGGGTATATCAGGATCAGAAGCTACACAAGAGTTAACTAATTTCCAAGGTATGCCTATCGCAACTGATAGTGTAAACCACCTAGTACAAGTGTCAGGTGTAGAAGCTACAGGAGAAGTTACTCCTGTACAGACCTCAAGAAACCCAAGTGCTTTGTTATACCCTTGGGAGATGGAAGCGCAGCTAGGAAACGTAGTAGCTTTAAGTGTAGCTGACGTAAATGTTAGTGGACAAGAGTTAACAACAGAGGTTGGTACTGCCCCCACTGTAAGCCTTATTACCACTAGGGTAGTACCACTTACAGGGTTTGACTTAACTAATTCACTCGGTAACGTCTCTGTAGATGGTATAGTTGTAGACTTTGAAACATTAGCACAGAACTTTGAGATAGCCAGAAACGTAACCCCAGAGGCTCTTGCAAGCAGGAAAGTATTCCCAATAGCAGGTGCTAGAAGACTTGCTGCATAGGAAGAAAACATGAGTTTAGTTTGGCCCAATAAAGACCCTGATGAACTGTTGGACTACAGTGTTGATTGGACTTCGGCTCTTGGAACCCTTAGCATTACTAATGTGGCTTGGTCTGTACGGTCAACTAGGTATGCTACAGAAGTTCCTCTAGCTTCTGGCACTACTATGACATTTGGTTCTGGTGGTGATCACATAGATGGGATACAGAATATTTCTCAGTCTACTGTTGGCAAGGTAGCAGTTATCTTTATTGCGGGTGGTACAGATAGAGTAGACTACACATTTGTCTGCACTATTACCACAAGCCAAGGGACTATACTTCAACGCAGTGTCATACTTCGCTGTAGGGCTGTATAATGCCAACTTGGACTAGACACCTTTATGAGCATAACCATCTTGCTGTGTCTAAGGGTGAGTCTACTGGTTACAAGACCTTGTTCAAGTTTGGCTACAATCCTGATGTAAACGGAACAGAAGAGACTATATGGGCGCAAGGTGGTAACTACCCTTGGCCTGATGCTTCCTTTACAGCTTATGTTGTTAGTGATGCTGCTGCTGATGCTAATGGAAACACAGGTGCTAATAAGGTAAGGGTAGAGGGCTTAGACGCTAACTACAATGAACAGTCTGTAGAAGTAGAACTAAATGGCACTACTCCTGTTGCTGTATCTGGCACTTGGATCAGGGTTAACAGAGCCTTTATTACCTTAGCTGGATCAGGTGGTACTTCTGCTGGAACAATACACATACAGAATGTAGATGGCTCTGTGGTATATTCTAACTTAGGATTAGGTAATCAGACACAGATCGCCGCTTACACTGTACCTGCTGGATACACCTTATACTTAGACGATATTAACTTCACTGCCGCCTTATCTCAGTCTAACAAGTTTGTAACCTGTAGCTTTGTGACAAAAGACTTTGAAAGTAATGTGTTCAGAAGTCGCTTCATAAATGTTCTTCAGAGTAATCAGCTTATTACTAAGTTTGAATACCCTCAGAAGTTAGAGGAGAAGACTGATATGGAGTGTAGGGCCGTATCTAACACAATCAACAACGCTGTAGCTGCATCTTTCCAAGGTGTGCTTATCAAGAATGATCTGACAGGAAACGTATAATGCCAAAAGCAGGACTACAGAATAAAGTAAAAGAGCATAACGCTAAGTCTAAGCACAAGGTAACTACCTCTATGCTAGAGGCTGTTTATCGTCGTGGTGTAGGTGCCTACAAGACCAATCCCGGAAGTGTAAGACCTAGTGTAAAATCACCTGAGCAATGGGCAATGGCTAGAGTAAACAGCTTCCTGCGTATTGTGTCGGGGTCCAAATCAGCTAACCATGACAAAGACCTTCTGCCTTCTTCCCACGCTTCTAGTACTAAGAAAAGTATTAATAAGGGACAACTAGCCAACGATGTATTTTCCACTGAGGCTGAAGCCAGAGTAAGGAGTATGGACTTAGGCATGAACGGTAGCACACATGCTCACCCTGATGCACAAGGACAGGCCCATTATATGCCCGGTGAGAGCCATGAGGCTTATATGGCACACTACGACAAGGAAACTGAAGAGGCACCCTCACAGGACCGCTTAGAGGCTCTCAGAGTAGTTATCCAAGAGATTATGAAGGAAGACTTTGCCAAGGCTGAGTATCAGGGCGAGAAAGTCACCTTAAACAAACCCCGTCGTATTAAAGGCGGTAATAAGAAGTTTGAAGTATTCGTACAAAGCGGAGGAAAGATCAAGCGTGTGGCTTTCGGAGACCCCAACATGGAGATACGGAGGGACAACCCGAAAGCTAGGGCCAACTTCCGTTCAAGACATTCGTGCGACACAAAGAAGGACAAAACAACGGCAGGATACTGGTCTTGCAGAATGTGGGAGGGAGGAGCCTCGGTGTCAGAACTTACAAAAACAAACATTGAAGGACAGATACTCAAAGCCGACGAAGAACAGCGTCTCGTTTATGGTTGGGCATCAGTCGTTACCGAAAAAGGCGAACCTGTTATTGATCGCCAAGGAGATATTATCGAACCAGAGACACTTGTTAAAGCTGTGAACAACTTCATGGAACATGTACGTGTCGGTAAAGAAATGCACAAAGGGGATCAGATTGGGGCGGTTATCCACTCAATGCCTGTCACTAAAGAGATTGGTGAATCCCTTGGCATCCAGAGTGACCGAGAAGGTTGGGTTGTAGCGTTTAAAGTCTACAATGATGACGTTTGGGATAAGGTCAAATCTGGTGAACTTGCGGCCTTCTCAATAGGTGGTCGTGCAACCAAGGAATCTTATGATGCCTAATTTACTTAAACAACTTGAGTTAGATGAACTGTCCTTGGTTGATCGTCCAGCTAACAAACAAGCAATGGTCTCTCTTTATAAAAGGGACAACTCCGAGGGAGAAACTATGGAGAACGAAGTAGAAAAAATGTCTGATGACATGAAAGCAAAGCTGAAGCCTTACATGGACAAAGGTATGTCCGAGGATGAAGCTATGAAAGCCTACGACATGGATATGAAGAAAGAATATCAAGGTCCATTGGATGAGGTAGACACCATTAAAGCTGAACTAGACCTAGTTAAAGCAGAGGCTGACCGCCTTAGCAAAGCCCTAGAAGAAGCTGGTTACATCGTTAAAGCAGACGCCATTGAGAAAATGGTTGAGCCTGAGTTTGTGACTTATGGTGACGAACAAATCAACAAAGCTGACATTCCTGCGCCTATCCTTAAGGCTCTGGAAGAAGCTGAAGTAGCTAAAGCAGACGCTATCTTGGTTAAGAAAGCAGAAGCAGAACTTCCACACTTCGACCTTGAAGTAGCTAAGTCATTGGTTGCCAAGTTTGAAGCTGAAGAAACAGTAATGCAAGCCCTCAAAGCTGCCGATAAGGTGTTTGAAGAAAGCATGACTGAACTGGGTAAATCTGATGCTGACGGTGAGTTTTCTACTGCCGCTGACAAACTTGACGCACTCGTAAAGTCCTACATGGACACCAACAAAATGAAAAAGAGCGAACATGCTTTGGCTTATGCTGCTGTAGCTAAGACCGATGAAGGCAAGGCTCTAATCACTAAATCCTATAAAGGGGAATAAACATGGCTGTTATGCAATCACGGGATACCCGTACTGTAATCGCAGGGGCAGACCTTTCTGCTGCTCAATTTAAATTCGTTAAACTAGACTCTGCTGCTGAAGCTGTTCTGGCTGGTGACGGTGAAAGTGCTTTTGGTGTGTGCCTCGTAGGTGCCGCTGAAGATAATGCCGCTACTGTAGTTGTCCAAGGTAAGACAATGGTAAAAGCTGGTGGTACTGTTACCGCTGGTGGTGCTGTCGCATCTGATGCCGCTGGTCTGTGTGTAGACGCTGCTTCTACTGACATTATCATGGGTTATGCAACTGAAGCTGGTGTTACTAGCCAGATCATTGCTATCGAACTCATCCAAGGCGGCAACGCTGCTGCTTAAGTTAGCATAGAATAAGGAAGAACTATTATGCCACTATTAACTCCATCACAGGTGCATATCGACACCCCTTTGTCTAACTTGACACTGGCGTATGCACAATCACAAACAAACTTTGTCGCTGACAAGGTATTTCCAACAGTAGGTGTTGCTCGTCAGTCTGACAAGTACTACATCTATGACCGTGCCAACATGAACCGCACAGGTGACGTAAAGAAACTTGCGCCACGTACTGAGGTTAACCGTATTGGCATGACCATTTCTAACAGCAGCTACTTCGCTGATGTATACGGACTTGGTATGGACTTCGATGAGCAGACTATTGCTAACGAAGACGAAGTACTGAACATCCGTTCTGCTGGTGCTGAAACTCTGGCAATGCGCCTGATGATCCACCGCGAAGAAAACTTTGCTACAACATTCTTCAGCACTGGAGTTTGGGGTACTGAGGTCGCTGGTGCAGCTTCTGGCGTAGGAACTCCTGTCTATTGGAATGATTACACCAACTCAACACCTATCACTGACGTAACTGATGCTCGTCGTGCAATGCAACTCAAGTCTGGCGGCTACAAGCCAAACACTATGGTTGTTGGTAAGGTAACACGGGACGAACTCATCAATCACCCAGACATTCTGGCACGTTTGAATGGCGGTTCTACCGTTAATAACCCAGCGTTGATCACAGACGCTAAGTTGGCTGAAATCTTTGAGGTAGAAAACTTCTTCGTCATGGAAGCTGTCAATAACACTGCTGTCGAGGGTGCTGCTGAAAGCAATGCCTTTATCGGTGGTAAACATGCTCTGTTGTGTCACACACCTTCAAGTGCTGGTCTTATGACCCCTGCTGCTGGTATGACATTCGCTTGGAACAACATTCCCGGCGCAAACAACTTGGGTATCACTGTTGAATCCTTCTCGGATGATGCACTGAAGCGTCAGCAAATCGCTGAACATATCCAAGTTAAAATGTCTTACGACATGAAAGTTGTTGGCGCAGACTTGGGCTACTTCTTTAAAGACATCGTACAATAAATGTACCTTGGTGGGGGGCTTAGGTGTCCCCTGCCTTACCCAACATAGGATACCCCGACATGCACCCTTCATACCTTGGCTGGCAGATAGACTGGCCTGTTTTCGTAAAGAGACCCTTTACCTCAGACGGTAAACAGTGGGAAACCCAAGAACACTATAACTGGTTAAATCGTGGACTAGGATCAGAGTCTGTCTCACAGTTATATCTTCAAGGCTTTATCCACCACAATAGAGAATTAGAGAAACAAGCTAAAGTTGGAGATAGGCTAAGTGAACTAACTGGCCCACAACTAGACAAGCTGATAGGACTTCTTAATGCAGAAGTAAAAGCTAACACTAACAGCACTAAAGAATATAACGACAAGAAAGTTAAGCAGTCTAAGATAGATGCTAAACAACGTGCCTTACTAAGAAGCTACCTTCGTAACAACAGATGGATCGAAGATAAGTTCTTTGAAATAAGAGACGGTATATTAGAAGACTAAAGCAGGAGTAGACGATGGGGTGGACATATGACCCAACAAATCTTGGAACGGCAGATGCAGCCCAACGTCTTAACTCTGTTAGGCTCTTAGTAGGTGATACTGACACTGCTGATCGTCAGTTAGAAGATGAAGAGATAACCTTTGGTTTAGGCCAGAATAATAACTCTATTTATCACACTGCTAGTTGGTCAGCTAGAACTATCGCCTCTAAGTACTCAAGACAGGTAACAACAGCTTTAGATGGTGCTTTAAGTGCTGACTATTCTGACCTAGCTAAACAGTACTTGTCACTGGCAGACACCCTAGAGTACCAAGCTAAGACTGCTGGTGGTAACATAGGCATTTACGCTGGTGGTATCTCTAAGACCGCTGTAGAGGCTGTCAGGGATAACACAGACCGTATCAAGCCTTCTTTCCGTAGGGACAGGTTTAAGAACCCACCAAGCTATAGTGGTGAAGACTACAACTCATCGTATGACTAAGGTAGGTTAACATGTCGTTTAGATCATATGACCTCCTTAACCTAGTTAACAAGTTTGGGGAGCCTCTCACGCTTAAGAAGGTGACTACCTCTGGCACTTACAATCCTGCTAATGGTACTGTCACTGGATCAGCTACTACTGACTACTCCTTTACTGGTTACTTCTACAACTATGATAATGGTATAGCCGGTAACATCGATGAGATACGCAGAGGTACTCGTAAGTGCCTCATTTCCGCTTCTAGCCTAGCTGTAGTACCAGATGATGAGGATCAGATAACAGGCAATGGAGACACAGTTAATATTCTGTCTGTTGTTACTATCTTCTCTAGTGGTGTTGCACTATGCTACATCTGTGATGTGAGGGAATAATGAGTATACAGAAAACCTTTAGCAACATTAGAGGTAGAATAGATAGTTCAGTTAGTAGGGGACTTAAGGTTAAGGCTAAACGAATAGCTGACTACACTGTTATGATTTCTCCTGTCTACTCTGGTGCATATGTAGAGTCATTTTCTATCAAAGCCCGTGGTGAAGGTGGTGGACGTAGTAGGTCTTCAGACGCGAGAGATGCTAAAGAAAGGTCTCCTGATCCAGACCGCCACAAGATGATAGCCCTAGACCAACTATACAGCGATATAACTGCCTTGGGTACAGATAAGATTGATGGTTTTGTTCTAAGGAACAGGTCTCCCCACGTAAGGGAAGTAGAAAACGGGTCTATTGAAAATAATGTACCTGCCCATAAAGTCTTTGAGAGGGTAAGAAGAAAATTTGGCTAGTATTCATTCAGACATTAGGGCAGCTTTAGAAAGCAAGTTAGCTGGTATCTCTGGTATACCTCCAATAGCTTTTGACAATGTACCCTACGACCCCACAACTGGTACTAGCTTCCTCAAGTCTATGTACATTCCTGTTACCCGTACCCCTGCTGTAAGAGGCTTAAATCCTTCTCAGCGTTATGATGGCATATACTCAGTAACAGTATATTGTCCAGAGGGTAATGGCCCAGCAACTGCTGATGGTATCGCTAACACTGTAATACAGAACTTTGAAGCTGCCACAGACGTATCACTAAACAGCTTTAACGTATCAATAGACTATGCCGAAAGACAGCAAGGTTTCTTAGATACACCTTGGTACTATATACCGATAAATATCGGCTGGTACATTTATCACTAATTAGAGGCGTAAGCCTTGCTCACTAGGAGAATAACACATGCCTACCTTCGCACAGGGTTCACGGTCTAGCCTAAGCTACATCACTGAGTCCACATTCGGAACTACCCCTTCTGGTAACTTCCAGAACATCCCATTTACTTCACATGGTCTTAACTTAACTAAAGACTTGGTTGCTGGTACAGACATTCAAGCTGACCGTATGCCTCGTCATGAGCGTCACGGTAACAAACAGTCTGCTGGTGACATTGTATGTGACCTCCGTAAAGGTGACTACGACCCATTCCTTGAGTCAGTTATGCTTAACACTTGGACAGACTCTGGCACTAACGACTACTTATTGGTGGGTACAACACCTAAGTACTTCTCCATTGAAGACTACTCTGCTGACATCGATCAGGCTCGTCTGTTTACAGGTCAAACTGTTTCCACTATGGGTGTCTCTATTGCCCCTAATCAGATGGTAACTACTACCTTTGGTATGGTTGGTAAAGGTATGACTATTGGTGCTACAGAGAAGACACAGGACGCAGCAAGCACTAACTCACCTTTCGATGCCTACTCAGGTGACCTACAGATTGGTAACAATGTAGCTGGACTTGCATCCTCTGCAATCATTACCGCTATTGACTTCAATGTAACTAATTCCTTCGCACCTACCTTTGTTGTTGGCTCTGATGAAGCACCAGCACTTGAGGTTGGTCGTGCAGAAGTTACAGGTACATTCTCCGCATACTTTGATGACGCTGCCCTGATTAACCGTTTCCTTAATGAGACAGAATCAGCTATTCAAGTGTCTGTCAATGACCCAACTGCTGCTAATGCTTACACCTTCCTATTCCCACGGGTTAAGATTAACTCTGCTGATGTAGGTGTAGATGGGCCAACTAGCCGAATCATTAGCCTTGCCTTCACCGCACTGTACGATACGACAACTGCAAGTAACTTGAAGATTACTCGTACTGACACGTAATCCCTAGCTAGGGCGGGGGGCATTGGTGTCGGGTCTGATGCTCCCCATTTTATATACTAACCCGACATAACCCTGACCCAAGGAACCTGACAATGGACTTAAAGAACTTAACACCTACCAGTGATACTGTAGAGGTTACTATCGTACATCCTACAACATTGGAACCTCTGACTAACGATGATAAGTCAGAAATGACAATTACTATGTATGCACCCCACTCTAAAGAGTACAAGGGTATCCTGCATCATCAAACTAACAAACGGCTTAAGCAAGCCCAAGGAAAGAAGAAGGTCGATATTACGGCTGAGAGTATTGAAGAGGCTACACTAGAAGTGTTAGTCAAGGCAACTAAGTCTTGGAATATAACATATGATGGTAAGAAGCCTAAGTACTCTGCTGACACAGCCAAAGAGATTTACGAACAAGTGTTTTGGATCAAGGATCAGATTGAGGAGGCTGTAGCTGACTCGCTGGATTTTACCAAGGGCTGATTAATGACCTAGTTGAGTTTGCTGAATTTAACTTCAAACTTAATCAGCGTGATGAATCTGGAACCACCGAGAGAGAACACTTGGAACAAGTACAAAGGCAGACAGGATTAGAACTAAAAGAATTGGATGGACCCGGCTTCCCAACTCTTGTGGCTCATATCTGGTCTGCCTTTATTTCATTAAGCAACTCAAGAACAGGTGGCTTTAGTGGCCCTAACCCGATAACATACGAACAAATAAAAGCATGGAAAGAACTAACTGACACGCCTATGACAGCTTGGGAAGTAGAAGCGGTTAAGAGGCTTGACGGAGTTTATATGAGGGTAAACAATGGCTGATATTATCGACCTTAAATTCGTAACCGATACGACAGGTTTAGACAAGGCCGTTACAAAGTCAAAGGCTTTAGAAAAGCGTATAGTTAAGCTGGCTAAAGAAGTTGCTACTGGTAGAATAACTTCTGATCAGTACACTAAGGCTGTTAAGAAATCAGCTACAGAACTACAGAAACTATCTGGCTTAGGTATAAGGGCTAGGAAGTCTGTCTTTGATTATTCTGCGTCAGTGTATCAAGCCGCTACCGCTTCTAATAAGGCTGCTGCTAGTACAGACAACTACTCTAGTTCTTTAAATCAATTAAGTACCTCGTCTATTGGTGCTACCTCAAGTCTTGGTATGTTGTCAAGACAGGCTCACCAAACGAAGAACAAGATGAACTCCAATGGTATGGCTATGCAACAGCTAGGCTACCAAACTGGTGACTTCATCGTACAGGTACAGTCAGGAACTAATGCTTGGGTAGCCGCTGGGCAACAGTTAACTCAGCTTACTGGTGTACTTGGCATGATGAACCCTGCTTGGATTGGTATAGGTGCTGCTCTTGGTATTGTTGTTCCCCTTGTTACCGCTGTAGGTGCTGCGTTCTCTAGGTCTAAGAGTAGTGCTGATGATCTCACTACTACATTAGAGGGCTTAGAAGAGGCTTACTCCAATGTTGCCTCTATTAACGATACCTTAGAGGTTCAACTTGTAGGTACATGGGCTGCTGCTGCCGAGGGGGCAGACAACTACCTCAAAAAACTAAGAGATGTAACACAAGAATCTGCAAGGGCTGCTGGTGAGGCTTACTTGACTAGAGATGCTGGCATATTAGACCAGTTTAAATCTGACCTATTTAGGGATGAAGATAGTTCTGGTATTGTTGCTAAGATTAATGAGACTATAAAACAGCTTGAGGTGGGCATAAAAGTTCTGGACACCAATATGTCTAAAAGTCCGGAAGCTGAAAGCAACCTTGAGTATATGAAGGGACAGATTAATAAATTTCAAGCTGCAAAGCAAGAGTTTTTACACCTTTTTGAGAAAGGTACAACTACAGAAGAGTCCGTAATACGAATTTTGGCCCTGCGTGAACAGTACGAAAGGCATGGGTCCCAAGCTATGATTACTCGTATAGATCGTATTATTGAGGAACTTAGTTTACAAGATGAAATTTCTGCCTACAGAAAGAAGTTAGCTAGAGACCAAGAGGATACACAAAAGAGAGAAAAGGAGGATTTAGTACGCAACGCAAGAATCATGGAGGCTTGGGGTAAGCAGATAGCTAAGGGCCAAGAGGAAAGAGATTCTAAAAGGGCAAAGGCTCTTAAAGAACAAATTGCTGCCGAAACTAACCTGTTTGAAACTAACTCTAAGTATGAAAAAGAACAAGACGATATAAGAAATAAAAAGAAGGCCACGCTATCTGAAATACAAAAAAAGCTAGATCAACAATTATGGTTAGCTAACTCTATAAATGATTCTAATGCTGATGCAGAGGTTATAGCGCTAACTAAAGCTGCTATAGCTAGGCAAAATTTTGAATTGTCTCTTAAAGAAAAAGATTTAAACGAAGTTCAAATACGAGATTTCATGGAGCAATATGATGAACTACAAGGCATCTTGGAAACTAATAAAGAGATAACAGAAGAGAAAAAGCGCCAATTAGAAGTTAGTGAAAAAATATCAGCTAGTCTTGTTAGCATGTCAGACGCAGAATATCAGATGTTATTGACATATCAAGCATACGGGGAAAGCAGAGTTGCAGGTGCTAAAGTCAAGCCTCCTAAAGCCCCAAAAGGACCAAAAGGCAAAGAACCAACAACTATGGAAGGCCCAATCAAGGCTCTGGAAAGACAGATAGAGTTAAGTAAGGCTTTGTTTGGATTAGAGGGTCAATCTCGTAGGGAGCAAGAAATCTTTATGCAACTTCAGTTCCAGAATAGGGACGCTGATAAAAAAGCTAAAGAAGAAGACCTTCGTGCCTTAGCCGAGAAGGTAGCTAAAGAGGAAGAGTTAACTAAGGTATTTGAGGAACAGAGACAAGCACAAAAAGACTTAGCAGACACTATAGCTAACAGTATGGGCGATGCACTTACATCTATTGTTGACGGTACTAAAAGTGTCTCTGATGCCTTTAAGGATATGGCTAGGGCTATCATTGCTGAGTTATATCAAATCTATGTTGTCAAACAAATTACTGGCTTAATATCTAGTGCAATTACTGGGTACATGGGTGCTGGTGTAAGTACTAATAGTGTAAGTGGACCTATGCAAAGTTCAGTTAGGCCACAAATTAGACCCTTCGCTGATGGTGGTGTTGTAAGTAGACCTACGGAGTTCCCAATGATGGGCGGTGGAACAGGTCTTATGGGTGAAGCTGGCCCAGAAGCTATTATGCCACTTAAGCGTGGTAAGAACGGTAAGCTAGGTGTACAGGCAGAAGGTGGTTCTGGTGACGTTATCATCCATCAGAACTTTAACTTTACTGCTAATGGTGATGAGAGTGTTAAGAAGATCATAGCACAACAAGCACCAGCGATCGCTAACATGACTAAGAAGCAAATACTAGATGATCGTCGTAGGGGTGGTCAGATGAAACAGGCATTTGGGTAAGGAAACCTCATGGCACTAAAGACTGCACCAACTGATATAGGCTTTGCACAAATAACTCTTAGTGCTATTAACGCTGTTGCCACTTCTGAGTCTCCCTTTACTTATAAACAACAGGTAGTACAACACACAGGCCAAGCATGGAAAGCCTCAGTTACCATACCACCTGTCAGGAGAGACTTAGGTGAGCCTTGGGTAGCTTTCTTGTTGTCTTTACAAGGGCCAGTTAATACCTTTCTCTTAGGTGATCCTAATTGTGTAGCCGCTAGAGGTACAGCAGTAGATGGTGACATAGTAGCAACGGGTACTGCTGGTGCTTCCTCTGTTACTTTAACTCTTAGTAATGGTGGAACACTTAAAGCTGGTGACTACATACAACTAGGTTCAGCAAGCACAGCTAGGCTACATAAGGTCTTAGCAGATATTTCTACTACGGGGGCAGTAGACATATGGCCTAACCTTAAGGCTACTTACTCTGGTGCTGCTGTAACTGTAGACAATGCTAAGGGTGTCTTTAGGCTAGTAAGTAACGTACAAGATTGGCAGATAGGTAACTCTAGTACCTATGGTATCTCCTTTGAGGCTGTAGAGGTAATTACATAATGACTAGGACTATTCCCTCAGTAGTACTTAATGCCCTAGACGATGATGTAATTTCCCCCTTCTTTGCTGTAGAACTCCTGTTTGATAGTCCTAACGAGATTAGGTTGTGGACAGGTGTAGGAGACCTTATATATGAGGGTAACACTTGGACAGGATCAGGTAACTTACTAGACATATCTGAGGTACAAGAGGCATCCGACTTGTCTGTTAGGGGTGCAACTATTACCCTTAGCGGTATGACCTCTGAGGTAGTCTCCCTAGCTATTACAGAGCCATATCAAGGCAGAGTGTGTAACATCTACTTTGGTGTTACTTCAGACACTACAGCCTTAACTCAGGTGTTCTCTGGTTACATGGATCAGATGAATATAGAAGAGGCTCCCGATACAGCTACTATAGAACTAACTGTGGAGAATAAACTAATAGACCTAGAGAGACCAAGAGTTGCTAGGTATACTTCTGCTTATCAGAAGTCAGTGTATCCCGGAGACCTTGGATTAGACTTTGTCGAAGACCTACAAGATAAAGAAATCGTTTGGGGCAGAACTGCTAGTTAGGAAGAATACGAATGGGTCTTAGTTTTAAAGGTATCTTCAAGGCTGTTGTTATTGGGGCTATTACTGCTGGTATAGGCACTCTTCTTGCAGGAGCCTCTATCTCTGGCTCATTTATAGGAGGGCTTAGTAGGGCTTTTGTAAGTAGGTTTGCAATTAGTGCTGGCTTAGGTATCCTTATGAGTGCCTTGGCCCCTAAGCCTAAAGACATAAGTAACTTTGGTGGTAAGTCTAACAGAGGTTATAATGTAACACAGACAGGTTCAGCCTTAGACCACCAAATTATCTACGGTAAGATGAAGACCGCTGGTGTTAGGGTATTTGATGGCACTACAGGTACAGACAATGTACAACTACACAGAGTGTTAGCCTTTGCTGGACATGAGATAGAATCCTTTGAAGAGATATACATTAACGATGAAGTAGCAACTATAGACGGTAGTGGTAATGTTACCTCCCCTAGTCGTTACAGTGGCCTAGTAACAATAAAGGAACACTTAGGCACATCCACTCAGGCTGCCGACAGTAGTTTAGTTAGTGCTGTGTCTGGTTGGACAGGGAACCATAGGCTTCGTGGTATTGCTTACCTGTATGTTAAGTTAACTTATGATACAGATGCCTTCCCTAATGGTGTACCTGATATTACTGCTGTCATTAAAGGCAAGAAAATATACGATCCTAGAACCTCAACTACTGCTTGGTCTGATAACCCTGCCCTGTGCGTAAGAGACTATCTGACAGCTACAGGCTATGGCTTAGGTGAAGCTGCCGCTAACATAAATGATACCGCCTTTACCACTGCCGCTAACATATGTGACGAAACTAGCACAGACGCTGGTACAACACGGTATACAGCCAATGGTGCCTTCACAACAGGAACTACACCACAAGACCTCTTAGAAGGGCTTATAACGTCTATGGGTGCTACTCTGTGGTACACTCAGGGCGCATGGAACGTAAAGGCTGCTAAGTGGACCTCTACTGTACTAGACCTTAATGAAGACGATCTTAGGTCAGGAATAAGCCTAGCAACTAGACACTCTCGTAGAGATAACTTCAACACAGTTAATGGTACTTTTAGGGGTGACGAAAGTAATTGGCAAGTAACAGACTTCCCACCTGTAACTAACGCTGCCTTTGTTACTGCTGATGGTGGCCTAGAGTCTACCTTAGACATGGACTTACCATTTACGGACAACTCAATAGAATCTCGGCGTATAGCTAGAATTATGCTTGAGCGTAATAGGCAACAGCTACAGTTTCAAGCCTCCTTCGGTCTCAGGGCTTTTCAAGTACAAACAGGTGACAACGTAAGGATTACTAACACTAGACTTGGTTGGACTAACAAAGAGTTTGAGGTTGTCTCTTGGACATTTGGACTACAAAACGAGTACGACCTACAAGTAGAAATGACCCTCAAGGAAATATCTGAAAGTGTCTTTGATGAAGTTGACGATGGTATAGTCTACGAGAGAGATAACACAACTCTGTTGTCTCCTTTTGAAGTTCCTAACCTTGGCATAAACATCAGTACTGAACTAAGAAGGGTTAAAGGTAAGACCCTTGGTGTCCTACTGCTTGATATTAACAACACAAGTACTCTGATAGATACAGCAGAGGTACAATTCAGAAAGACAGGAGACACTAACTATACTTCCCTTGCAACTATGGGTGCCTTTGTTGGTACAGACAGGGTTGAAGTAGTTGGTGTAGAGGATGCCTTCTATGACATAAGGGCTAGGGCTACTAATTCTCTCGGTGTTCATGGAGCCTATAACACTATAAGTAACCACTATGTAGAGGCTCTAGGCGCACCACCAGCAGATGTAACTAACTTTGATGGTAACGTAGTTGGAAGTAACCTGTTCTTAAGTTGGACACCAGTATCTGACTTAGACTTAGCACACTATATCATTAGGTACTCCCACTTAACTAGCGGTGCAGTATATTCAGAAGCAGAGGATATAGCACAAGTACCTGTTGGTAGCAGTAGCCTTGCCATACAAAGTGCTGGTGTTGGTACATACTTTATTAAGGCTGTAGACGATACAACCAGTGGTTCCAATGTTTCTGTTAACCCTGCTACTTTCGTTGTTACCTCTATTGGTATAGAAGACCTTAATGTTGTAGCTACCCTTACAGAAAACCCATCCTTTGCAGGGATTAAGTCTGGTGTAGCTATAAATGGGGATGGGTATTTAGAGTTAGATGTAACACCTCTTTTTGATGATGCTACAGGTTTATTTGATGATAGGTCTGGGGAACTTGATGATTTCACAGGGTATGCTTCCTCTGGTATATACTATTTTAGTAATGCACTTGACTTAGGGCAAAAATACACAAGCCGTTTAAATTATACTTTTACAAGCACTAGGTTTGATGTAACAGATAAGTTTGATTCTGCTACAGGTTTATTTGATGATAGATCAGGTGTGTTTGATGGAGACCCTACAGCCTTTAGTGATACTTCTGTTTCCCTACAGTTAAGACATACAGATGATGACCCTTCTGGTACACCAACTTGGACTGATTGGCAATCGTTCTCTGTATCTGATATTGCTGCTAGAGCCTTTGAGTTTAGGCTTATTATTACGTCTACTAACACCAATGCCACACCTGTAGTAAGTGCTTTAGCTGCCATAGTTGATATGCCAGATAGGGTTGAGTCTGGTAATGACATAACATTTACAGGTACAACTAACGTAACTTTTGCTACAGGTTTTGCCGCTACTCCAGCCATAGGGCTATCCCTAGCTAACTTAACTGATGGTGATAGGTATACAATAACAAACAAAACCCGAACTGGGTTCACTATTAACACTTTTACGGGGGTATCCGCAAGCACCAATGCAGTTACCCTAGACTATGTAGCTAAAGGCTACGGAAAGGAAATAACGTAATGTCGCAACACGACTTTAACATTGCTAACCAAAGTTTCCCTGCTACTAGGACAGACTTAAATAATGCGTTTGTAGCACTAGCTTCTAATTCTTCTGGTGATGCAGAACCGGGAACTACCTATGCCAATCAATGGTGGTACGAAACAGATACTAATACCTTGAAGTTGCGTAATGAGGCTAACAGTGCTTGGATAGAAATAGCTACCCTAGATCAGTCTTCTAATAATGTGTTGTCTATCACTACACAAGGAATAACTCTTGGGGCAACAGCTATTACTGCATCTGGAACAGAAATCAATCTACTAGATGATTTAACTAGAGGGTCTCTCATATATGGTAATGCCTCTGGTGTAACCTCAGAACTTGTCAAGGGTGCAGCAGCAACGGTCCTCACAAGTGATGGCACTGATATATCGTGGGCTACTACAAGCACTGGTGCATCTGAAGTAATTTTTCCGTCTGATTGGGGTTCACCTACCAACACTTACACAAGTAGTGGAACTTGGTCGAAAGGTTCACTGGCAGACGATGACTATGTGTGGATTTACTTAATTGGCGGAGGTGGCGGCGGCGGGTCAATGAAGGACGATCTGATCGCTGCGGACATAGTAAACGGCGGCAATGGGGGTTCACCACTATTTCTCTACGGCAAAGCCAAGGTTTTTGACGGCGGCACGTATGTTGTAGCCGCCCCAAAGGCTGGAAATACTCCACCCAATGCACCTACTAAGTATTTAGGAACAACACCAAATCATACAACGTTTACTCTATCATCAGCGAATGGATCAACGGTTTATACAACGAATGTTTCTGCGGATACTACATCGTCACGTTTTTTTACAGTATTTGCAGATGTGATTGACGTTGTGGATTTAGCTTCTTTTCCTGATTACACGTTGAAAAGTAGGCAAACAGAAAACACTGATTACTCAGACACGGGGCTTCCCAGCGGAGTATCCTATAGATATTTAGCGCCCGGAAAATGGTATAATGACCCCGTAGCAGCCGCAGAGCATTGTATTTTTGGGGGCGGAAATGGTGGTGGCTCTACCGACACAAGTTCAAAGCTCGCAGGTACTTCAGAGTTCTGCGGTGCTGGGGGTGCAAACGCCGCTCAAGGTGCAGATGGAACTGCTCCCGGAGGGGGAGGTGGCGGATCAGAAACTAGCACAAATTCAGGTGGATCAGGGGCGCGAGGAGAGGTTAGGACTTATCATGTCTAAAATATGGTATCATAAAACAACAGGCGATGGCGCAGTATTTGATGATGATGAGGACATGTCAAACTGGCCTAATTTTCAAGCTGACCCAGTGGCAGCAACTGCAACTCAAGTACGGGCGCAGCGTGATGAACTACTAGCGGCGTCTGACCACATGGCTTTGGCCGACCGCATAACCGACGAGTGGCGCACGTACCGACAGTCTTTAAGAGATGTGCCAGCGCAGAGTGGTTTCCCTAATAGCATTACATGGCCCACTAAACCATCTTAAGGAGCAACCAATGGGATACAAACTAGGACTACGAAGTAAGCAGAACTTGTCTGGGGTACATCCCGATATGGTTTCTGTTGTTACAAGAGCATTAGAAATTAGTGAAAAAGACTTTAGTGTAACTGAGGGTGTTCGTAATATTGAACGTCAGCGTATGCTTAAGAGGACAGGTAAGTCAACCACACTTAAGTCTCGTCACCTGACGGGTCATGCAGTAGATGTTGTCCCTTATCCTGTGTCGTGGGAGTGGGACGAGTTCTACCCTATTGGTGATGCTATGAAAGCTGCTGCAAAGGAACTAGACATTAAGATCGTATGGGGTGGTGATTGGAAGAAGTTCCCTGATGGGCCACACTTTCAGCTAGATTGGAAAGCCTACCCCTGTGACTAGGGGGGAAGAAGACTGCTTTGTAATGGGTAAAAGTATATCGGCAACACTACTGTTTGCCTTGGTGCTTCAAGCGGCAATGATAGTTTGGAGCATCTCACAAATGAGGGCAGACGTAGATGCTAACTACGCCTCTATAGTTAGAATAAGTGGTGATGTGAAAGCTGTCGAAGCATCGTCTAATATGCAAGCCGTACAACTAGGTAAGATCGAAGAGAACATAAAGGGAATTAAAGAGTCCCTTGAAAGGATGCTTGAGGTCATGGAGAAAGACTAATGCTAGACCCCATAACGGCTATATCAGCCTGTACTGCTGCATTTACAATGACTAAGAAATTGGTACAACATGGCAGAGAGATAGAGGACGTTATGGGGCAGCTAGGGGAGTGGTTTGGAGCCGCCTCTGATCTTGCTAAAGCTGAACAACAAAGAAAGAACCCTTCTACTGTACAGAAGCTAACATCTGGCGATAGTATAGAGAAGGAAGCCTTTGAGATAATAGTACATAAAAAGAAGCTGGCGGCTCAACAGAAGGAATTAATGTTTCTACTGAATATGAGATTTGGCCCTAATACTTGGGAAGAGATGATTAAGTTAAGGAGGCAAATTCGCAAGGAAAGAGAAGAGACTGTCTACAGGGCTATGGAAGCCAAGAAAGAGATGATTAATAACTTAGGCATGTTTGCCTTGTCTATGGGCATATTGCTTGTTGTCTTTGGTGGTGTATATTTAATTGGTGTAGGTACTGGTACGTGGTAAAAATATTATTGCTGGCCCTCTTAATTTTCACTGTAGGGGGAGTACAGGCTAAAGAACCTAAGATGGTTACTTGCCATTTGTGGAAGTATATTTCCATTATGGGGGTACAACAGTGTTGGTATCGTGGTCCTAATGGTTCCTCGGCTACATATTTCCCTACACCCTTAATACCCAAGTATGAATACGGAGCAGCTTTTAGGCAATGCCCAAAGAGTTTTGAGTGTGTCTATAAGTTTAATAAACGAAGGCCATCAGCTAAAGAAATACTGGATGGATTAAAGGAGGATTTCGAATGACTGTAGCAATGGAAAGAGTACTTGCTTGGAAGATACTTCCACGGATAATGATGTTAGTTATGACCTACATGTATATGGAAGTGTTATTCTGGTTTATGAATTTACCACCTGATGCCATGACTTCACAGGCCACAGCACTAACTGCAACTGTAACAGGCGCAATCACGGGAGCATTTTCCGTATGGTTGTCACATGAGAAGTGATAGCCCTATACACAAAGAAGTAAACAGGTTTATGTGGATTGTTAAAGGACAACTAGCCCCAGATGGGTACAGTGAACAAGACTACATAGATGTACACGACAGCTACTTTAAGAGGCTCTGGGGCAACCATGAGAACTGTGTTCACGAAGAGGGCTTTGAAGAGGCATACAAGGAGAAGTATCAATGATAGGAGCAATAATTAACAGTCTGTCAGGCTTGGCTACCAGCATTATAGATGGTAAAACACAGATCAAGCTAACGGAGGCAGAGATTAAAAAGAAGCAATTAACTGGGGAAATTGATTGGGACTTAGCAGCTATAAAAGCTACAGAGAACTCTTGGAAAGATGAATGGATTACACTCCTATTCTCGGTGCCACTTGTCCTTGCGTTCATGCCTTTTGCTTGGGCAGAAGACTTGGTAGCTAATGGTTTTGCAGCCCTTGAAGCAATGCCTCAGTGGTATCAAATTTCCCTTGGTGGGATCGTTAGTGCCAGTATAGGTTTACGGTCAATAAGTAAGTTCTTTGGTAATAAATAAACACAAGTGTATATACATAAAGTAAAGCCCCTGCGTCCACTCAAGGATACAGGGGCTTTTTTTATGGTTTGTTGTGTTCTTCTTCTAGGTGCCTAAACAGAGCATACATAGGAACCTTCATCTTAAAGTCTATTTCCTTCTGTAGTCTATCTACTTTTCCCGTTAACCACAGTATCAACAGTGTCTGTACGATCAACACTATAGATGATAGATCAGGTATCTCCATGTTCTTCTACCACCTTGATTAACCTAGACCCATACCACTCAGCTTTCTTTAGGTCTTCTATGCCAT